>Ga0136846_1217317_pt1 | contig 17566 bp, 16 predicted proteins | sample HopSoiMetagenom2_FD_96841 | JGI IMG/M metagenome (GOLD analysis project Ga0136846, IMG submission 96841) | Grasslands soil microbial communities from Hopland, California, USA - 2 Assembly 2016 (version 4) | ecosystem: Environmental > Terrestrial > Soil > Grasslands | place: USA: Hopland...
AGCGCCGTCGTGGGAAGTCGGGTCAGACCCGTCCCATCTCCGGCGCTCGGCATACGATAAGGAGGTTACGCAAGGCTCTCGCCCCTCATTTTGGCAGCGCGCACCCTAGTCGCAGTGCCTTGCGGGGTCAAGCACGCCATCGCCAGCTAAAGTACGCGCGCTGCTTCATGTCTCCGCGAAGGCGTAGTCGACGTTGGGGTCCCACAGCTTAATGCCGCCGGTCACGCCGGCCTCGTTCGGCACGATCCGTACGTTATCCGGCAGGTCGAGCTTGATGTGCTTGGCATTGCCGCCGCCGATATAAAGCAGATCATAATTCGCCAGCGTCTCAAGATATCCGATGACGCGGCCAACGCGTCTGTTCCAATGCTTTTTGCTGATCTTGCGGAACGCCACGATTCCGAGATAATCATCAAGCAACGTGTTCTTGTGCACGGGGTAACGTCCGAGCTCCATGTGCGGGCCGAGGACGCCGTTCTCATAGAGTGCAAAGCCAACCCCGGTGCCGAGCGTGATCACGCACTCGACGCCATGACCGGAGATGACGGCGTAGCCCTGCACGCTGGCATCGTTGAGGATACGGACCGGTGCGTTCAGCCGGTCGCCGAGCACCTTTGCCAAGGGAAAATCGCGCCAATCCTCGGTGCCGAGATGCGGCGCCGTCAGGACGACACCGCGGCGGATGACGCCGGGAAAGCCGACCGAGACGCGATCGAAGTGGCCGAGCTGGACTACTAATTCGACGAGTGCCGCGACGACATTCTGTGGCGTGCGAATTTCCGGCGTCGGAACACGAATGCGGTCGGTGAACAGCTCGCCCGCGGAATCGAGGACGGCGCCTTTCAGCCCGGTGCCGCCGATATCGATGGCGAGCGTGAGCGGTCCTGTTGCAGCGTCCGGCTGCGGTCGTACTTCGACATTCATGGGATCGCGTCCTCCCCTATCGGGAGAGCTTACGGAGGCACCGGTTTTTGCGCTACCCCATCGCAATTCAGTCGGCGAATTCTTCGATCAGGCGGGCGCGCACAGTGGCGCGGATATGCTGCGCAAGTTCTTTATCGATCTCATCGACGCCGTAAGCGAGCGTCGAGGCGCCCACCAGGGCGGCAAGGGCGAAAATCGCATCGGCACGGGTCTCGTCGGGCTTCTTTGATTTACGCCGTAACGCGCCGGCGAGCTTTTCCAGATAATCGCGCAGGCCCCTGCCGAAGACACCGCGTGTGCCCTCCTCCTGGCGCGGCATGTCGGAGCCGAACACCACGAACGGGCAGCGCGGCGCGGCAGCCCCGGGCTCGCGGGACTTGAGATAGTTCTCGACGTAAGACGCGAAGGCTGCGCGCCGCTCGCGGCCGGACTCAAGCTCGCCGATGCGCGCGAGAGGGCCGAGCGCCTCGCCAAAGGAAAGCGCGCAGGCCTCCTCCTCGAGCTGCCGCTTCGATTCGAAGTGGTTGTAGAAGCCGCCATGGGTCAGCCCGGCGGCGTGCATGAGCTCGGCGACGCCGACGCCCTCAAACCCACGTTCGCGGAAGAGCTGCGCTGCGGCTGCGACAATCCTCTCCTTGTTCTCCTTCGTCTGCGCCCTGCTGATCCTCATGGCCGGCCTCCAGGCCGCTTGACAAGATGATGATACTCGTCCTCATATAATGAAGACAGCTATCATCTATACGGAAGCCGAGATTCGCGCAAGCGGCCGGCGACGGAGCATTCGTCATGCTGGCTCGCTATGTCGCCGCACGGCTCGACCGCCTCGGCATCCATTATGGATGGGTCATCGTGGCGGTGACGCTCTCCGTTAGCGTCACCACAGCAGGCGCTATCGGCGTGCCCGGCGCGCTCATCCTGCCGCTCACCAAGGAATATGGCTGGGATATCGGGCAGATTTCCAGCGCATTGGCGCTGCGCCTCGTTCTGTTCGGGCTGATGGCGCCGTTCGCCGCCGCGCTGATCGAGCGCTACGGCGTCCGCAATATCGTGCTCACAGCCGTGGCCATGATCGTCGGCGGCCTGCTGATCGCGCTCGGCATGCAGCACGTCTGGCAACTGCTTTTATCATGGGGCGTCATCATTGGCCTCGGCACCGGCCTGACCGCCCTTGTGCTCGGGGCGATCGTCTCGACGCGCTGGTTCACGGAGAAACGCGGGCTGGTGCTCGGCATCCTCACCGCCGCCAACGCGACGGGGCAGCTCATCTTCCTGCCGCTCGCTGCCTCGCTGGTCGAGCGCGTCGGCTGGCGCTGGGCGTTGGCGCCGTCGGTGGTCGGGCTCCTGATTGCCGCCGTTCTGGTGGTGCTGTTCATGGCCGACCGCCCGTCCGACGTCGGGCTCCTGCCCTATGGCGCGAAGAAGGACGCCGCCGCGCCCGCTGCCATCTCGCACAGCAATTTCGGCGAGGCGATTGGGCGCGCTTTCACGGTGCTGGGCCAGGCTTCGGCCAGCCCGACCTTCTGGATCCTGTTTGCCACCTTCTTCATCTGCGGGCTCTCGACCAACGGTCTCGTGCAGACGCATTTCATTCCGCTCTGCGTCGATTTCGGCATGCCGCAGGTCGAAGCGGCGTCGGTGCTGGCGATGATGGGCGCGTTCGATTTCGTCGGCACGATTGCCTCAGGCTATCTCTCCGATCGCGTCGACAATCGCTGGCTCCTGTTCTGGTATTACGGCCTGCGCGGGTTGTCGCTGCTCGCATTGCCGCATACGACCTTCACGCTCTACGGCATGTCGGTGTTCGCGGCCTTCTACGGCCTCGACTGGATCGCAACGGTGCCGCCGACCGTGCGGCTTGCGGCCAAAAATTTCGGGCCGGAGCGCGCAGGAATCGTCTTCGGCTGGGTGTTCACCGGCCACCAGCTCGGCGCCGCGATCGCCGCCTATGGTGCGGGCCTGACGCGGACAGAACTGCTCACTTACGTCCCGGCCTTCTATGCCGCGGGCGGGGCGTGCATCATCGCCTCGGCGCTGGTGCTCTTGATCCGCAAGGCCGGACCGCAGGCGGTCGCGCCGATTACCCCCGCCGCGCAGCCGGCGCGATAAGAGAGGGACACATGACCAAACCCACAGCGCTCGTCGTCGGCGTTGGCGCCGAAAAGGGCCTCGGCGCCGCGCTCTGCCGAAAGTTCGCAGGCGGCGGCTATCACGTGCTCGTCGCCGGCCGCACGCCGGCGAAGATCGAAGAGGTCGCCAAGACCATCAACGACAGCGGTGGCAGCGCCGAGGCGCTGCAGACTGATGCTACGGATGAAGCTAGCATCGTAAAACTGTTCGATCGCGTCATGTCGCCGGGCGATGGCTTCGATCCGGTCGAACTCGTCGTCTCCAATGCCGGTAACAATCAAAAGATCGATTTTCGCGAGCTGACATCAGCGCAATTCGAAGATTTCTGGCGCGTCGGCTGCTTCAGCGGATTTCTTGTCGGACGCGAAGCCGCGCGTCGCCTCGTGCCTCTCGGCCGCGGCACGATCATCTTCACCGGCGCCTCGGCCAGCATTCGCGGCAAGCCGGGCTTCGCACATTTCTCCGCCGCCAAAGCGGGTTTGCGCATGATCTCGCAAAGCATGGCGCGCGAATATGGACCGCTCGGGATTCATGTCGCCCATGTCGTCGTCGACGGCGGCATTGCCGGCGAGCGATTGTTGCGCCGTGCTCCGGATTTACTGAAACAGCGCGGCGAGGATGGCCTGCTCGGCATTGACGCGATCGCCGAGGCTTATTGGTTTATTCACAAGCAGCAGCGCTCAGCCTGGACGCAGGAGCTCGATCTCAGGCCGTACAAAGAAATGTTTTGATGCTTGTCCACATCCCCGGACGCACGAAGTGCGATCCGGGGTCCAGGGGCAAACGCGTCCGGCGGATGAGACTGCATTTGGGGCCGGGACTCGCCAGAGGTAGTGGAAGCTGCCCTGGACCCCCGATGCCGCTTCGCGGCTCCAGGGATGTGGCCGCGTAACCACTTCTCCCTTATTGCAACGACATTACGCGGCCGCCTTCACCCGTTCCGGAAACGCGCGCGCCAGCGCATCGGCGTTGGCGGCAATGATCCCGCGCTCGGTGATCAGCCCGGTGACGAGCCGGGCCGGGGTGACATCGAAGGCGGGGTTCAGCGCCGGCGACCCTTCCGGCGCGATGCGCACCGTTTCGATGCGCCCATCCGCGGTGGCGCCGGTCATGTGCGTCACTTCCTCTTCGCCGCGCATTTCGATCGGCACATCGGTGCCGGCGTAAGTGCCGTAGTCGATCGAGGATGATGGCGCCGCGACATAGAACGGCACGCCATTGTCGTGCGCGGCGAGCGCCTTCAGATAGGTGCCGATCTTGTTGCAGACGTCGCCTGACGCCGTCGTGCGGTCGGTGCCGACGATCACAAGATCGACCTTGCCCTGCTGCATCAGGTGGCCGCCGGCATTGTCGGCGATCAGCGTGTGCGGCACGCCGTGATGCGCCAGTTCCCAGGCGGTCAGCGCCGCACCCTGATTGCGCGGCCGCGTCTCGTCGACAAACACGTGGAGATCGAGCCCGCTCTCATGTCCCTTATAGATCGGCGCGGTCGCCGTACCCCAATCGACCGTGGCGAGCCAGCCGGCATTGCAATGGGTGAGGATATTGAGTCGGCCGTTCTTGCGGGAAGCAAGTTCGCGGAAAGTCGCGAGGCCATGCGTTCCGATCGAATCGTTCACCGCGACGTCGGCATCGGCGAGCTCGCCCGCGCGTGCAAACGCCCGCTCCGGACGCTGTGACGGCGGCAACGGCGCTAGTACGCGGCGCATATCGTTCAGCGCCCACGCAAGATTGATTGCGGTCGGGCGCGCCGTCGCGAGATAATTGGCTGCGGCCGCAAGGTTTGCGTCGGACGCATCCGCCCGCAACGCCAGCACCAGCCCATACGCCGCAGCGACGCCGATCAACGGCGCGCCGCGCACCTGCATGTCGGCAATCGCGTGCCACGCGTCATCAACGCCGCGCAATTCGGCAATGACAAACGCGTGCGGCAGTTTCGTCTGATCGATGATCGCGACATTGCCGCTCTGCGCATCGCGCCAGATCGTGCGGAAAACCCTTCCGTCCACCTTCATGGTGCCGTCCTGCACCCAAACTGCATTCAGCGCAACGGCTCGGGACCGGGCCGTGCGGTCTCCGGCAGGATCGGCGGCGTCTCCTTGCCGCGCTTGCGGATGATCTCGTCGGCGAGCGCTTGGTAGACGCCATGCGGGGTAATCAGCTTGGACGCAGCGTTTGCAATCAAGGCGGAGAGCATCAGGGGAATGATCATGGCGTGGTTCTCGGTCATTTCCGACACGATGACGAAGGCGGTAATCGGCGCCTGCACGACACCGGTCAGAAACGCGACCATGCCGACCAGTGCCAGTGCGCTCGCCGGCACGTCCGTAAAAAGCCGCGCCACGTCTGCGCCAAGCCCCGCACCGATCGAGAGAGACGGCGAGAAAATGCCGCCGGGAATGCCGCTCAGGGCCGACAAGACCGACGCGACGAATTTCAGCGGCATGAAAAACCACGACGCGGTGGTGCCGTCGCCGTGAATGATGCTTCGCGCCTGCTCGTAGCCGGTGCCGAAAATGCTGCCGCCGGACAAAAGTCCGCAGAGCGCGACGCCGAGGCCGCAGAGCGCAGCGAAAATTAGGGGATAAGCGGTCAGCAAACGGCCCGCGGCTCCGGGCAGGCCGCGCGCAACGACGAACAACGCCCGCGAGAACAGGCCGCCGAGGAGACCGCCCAGCACGCCACAGAGAAGAGTCGCGACCCACCCCGCACCGAACGGCAACGTCGCCGGCGTCGTGCCGAAATAATCGTAATTGCCGAGAAGCGCGAGCGAGGTCAGGCCAGCGGCGATGACGGTGCCGATGATCACCGTGCTAGTGCGCTCCTCGAACGAGCGGCTCATCTCCTCGATGCCGAACACGATTCCCGCAAGCGGCGTGTTGAAGGCCGCGGCGACTCCTGCAGCCGAGCCCGCCAGCATGAATCCAGGCTGGCGGTGCGGCGCCAAACGGCCGAGCGCAAACATGATCGAGGCGCCGATCTGCACGGTCGGGCCTTCACGCCCGCTCGAGGCGCCGCAGAGAAGTCCGAGGGTCAAGAGAACAATCTTGCCGAACGCGATGCGCAACGACACGAGCGAGCGGCGGAACGCGTCGTCCGGGCTGCGACGCGCCGCAATCACTTGCGGAATCCCGCTGCCCTCCGCGCCTTCGAAGACGTGGCGCGTCAGCAGCGAGCAGAGCGCAAATCCGAGCGGGGTAATTAGCAACGGCGCGTAAGGCCAGATCGCAAGCAGCTCGCGGAATAAAGATTGTGCGACATCGGCGAGCAGCACGATCAGAACCGCGGCGCCGCCGACCGTCAGCCCGCCGATAATGAAGACGAGGCGCTGCGAGCGACGGTGAACGGTTTCACGCGAGATGCGTGGCTTAAAACGCACTACGATCGCTACGCCGCGACTTTCGCCGCGCCGTTCTCGACGATGCGCACGATGTCGGCCATAATCGTGTTCAGCTCGAAATTCTTCGGCGTGTAGACCGCGGCGACGCCTTCCTTGCGCAGCACGCTCTCATCCTCCGGCGGAATGATACCGCCGACGATGACCGGCACGTCGTCCAGCCCTTCTTCGCGCATGCGCGCCATGACGTCGCGCACCAGCGGCACATGCGAGCCGGAAAGAATGGACAAGCCGACGCAGTGCACGCCCTCTTCCAGTGCCGCATTGACGATCTCGGCCGGCGTCAGGCGGATGCCTTCGTAGACGACCTCCATGCCGGCATCGCGGGCGCGCACGGCGATTTGCTCCGCGCCGTTGGAATGGCCGTCGAGACCGGGCTTGCCGACCAGAAATTTGATGCGGCGGCCGAGTTTGGCCGAGACGCGCTCGACCTCGCCGCGCACCTCATCGAGATTGCCGGGCACCTGCCGCGCGGCGCGACCGACGCCGGTCGGCGCGCGATATTCGCCGAACACTTCGCGCAAAAGCATGCCCCATTCGCCGGTCGTCACGCCGGCTTTTGCCGCGGCGATCGACGGCTCCATGATGTTGCGGTTCTCTTTTGCTGCAGATCGCAAGGCGGCGAGCGCGCCTTTCACCGCCTTGTCGTCGCGCGCCGCGCGCCATTCGTTCAGCCGCGCTACCTGCTCTGCCTCGACATGATGCGGCACGACCATGATCGCACCGTCGCCCGCGGTCAGTGGCGAGGGCTCGGCCTCGACATATTTGTTGACGCCGACGACGATCTGCTCACCGGCTTTGATCGCTTCCAGCCGCCGTGTGTTCGATTCGACCAGCTTCGCCTTCATGTAGCCGCTCTCGACGGCGGGAATCGCGCCGCCCATCGCTTCGATGGCGGCAAGCTCGGCGCGCGCCTGTTCCTTTAATTCCTCGCCCTTGCGCGCCACTTCATTGCTGCCGTCGAAGAGATCGCCGTATTCCAAGAGGTCCGTTTCGTAGGCGACGATCTGCTGCATGCGCAGCGACCATTGCTGATCGAACGGCCGCGGCAGACCAAGCGCCTCGTTCCAGGCCGGCAATTGCACGGCGCGGGCGCGCGCATTCTTCGACAGCACGACGGCGAGCATCTCGATCAGGATGCGGTAGGCGTTGTTCTCCGGCTGCTGCTCGGTCAGCCCCAGCGAATTCACCTGCACGCCGTAGCGGAAGCGGCGATACTTCTCGTCTTCGACGCCGTAGCGTTCGCGGGTGATCTCGTCCCACAATTCACAGAACGCCCGCATCTTGCAGAGCTCGGTGACAAAGCGCATCCCGGCGTTGACGAAGAACGAGATGCGGCCGACGACCTCGCCGAAGCCTTCGTCCGACACTTCGCCGGAGGCTTTGACGGTGTCGAGAATAGCGATCGCCGTTGCCAATGCGTAGGACAATTCCTGCACCGGCGTCGCGCCCGCTTCCTGCAGATGGTAGGAGCAGACATTCATCGGATTCCATTTCGGCACTTCGCGCGTCGTGAAGACGATCATGTCTTTGGTCAGCCTGAGCGACGGCGCCGGCGGAAACACGTAAGTGCCGCGTGAGAGATATTCCTTGATGATGTCGTTCTGTGTCGTGCCCTGCAAAACCTTGCGCGAGGCGCCCTGCTCCTCCGCGGCGGCGATATAAAGTGACATCAGCCAGGCGGCGGTCGCGTTGATCGTCATCGACGTGTTCATCTCCGCCAGCGGGATGCCGTCGAAAAGCGTGCGCATGTCGCCCAAATGCGAGATCGGCACGCCGACTTTGCCGACCTCGCCGCGGGCGAGCGTATGATCGGAATCGTAGCCGGTCTGCGTCGGCAGATCGAAAGCGACGGAAAGGCCGGTTTGGCCGCGCGCGAGGTTGCCGCGATAGAGCTTGTTCGAATCGGCCGCCGTGGAATGGCCGGCATACGTCCGGAAAATCCAGGGCTTTTCGCGTTTGACGGGTTCGGCGGACATGCGGGCCTCGTCCAAAGCGGGATTGTGCAGAGCACAATAACGCGGTTTGGCGCGATTGAAAGCGCAGGCGCGCTCGGCGGTCAGCGCTGGCCGTATTTGATGTTTTCGAACAGGTCGGAATATTCGCGCGGCTGCGAGCGCCAATATTGTTTCGGCGCGCTCACTTTCGCGCCGAGTTTCGCCGCCGCATGCCAGGGCCAGCGCGGATCATAGAGCATGGCGCGGGCAAGCGACACGGCGTCCGCCTCGCCATTGGCGATGATCGCCTCGGCCTGCTCCACTTCGGTGATGAGCCCGACGGCGATCGTCGGCAGTCCGACTTCCGCTTTCACCCGCTGCGCATAGGGCACTTGGTAGCCCGGCCCGATCTTGATCGCCTGCTGGGGCGAGACGCCCCCCGTCGTGACGTGGATCGCGGCGCAGCCGCGCTCCTTCAGCGCTTTCGACAAGGCGATCGTGCCCTCGATGTCCCAGCCGTTCGGCACCCAGTCCGTGGCGGAGATGCGCATCCACACCGGTTTTGCCGCGGGGAAGACCGCGCGCACGGCGTCAAAAACCTCGATGGGGAACCGCATGCGGTTGTCGAGGCTGCCGCCATATTCGTCGCTGCGCTTGTTGGCGATCGGCGAGAGGAATTGGTGCAGGAGATAGCCGTGCGCGCCGTGGACTTCGATCCCGTCGAGGCCCAATCGCGCCGCGCGTTTCGCCGCCGTGACAAATTCTTCCCGCACACGCGTCAGACCTGCGTGATCGAGGGCGTCCGGCGGCACTTCATCCGCGGCGTGCGGCACGGGCGACGGCGCCTCGGTCTTCCAGCCGCCGGCCTCATGGGGGTGAATTTGCGCGCCGCCCTCCCACGGCGCGCGGCTCGAACCTTTGCGCCCGGCATGCGCCAGCTGGATCGCCAGCGCGATCGGCGAATAGGTGCGGATCGCGTTGATGACACGCGCCAGCGCCGCCTCGTCCGCATCGGAATAGAGGCCTAGGTCTTGCGGCGAGATGCGGCCCTTCGCCGAGACCGCGGTGGCTTCGAGGATCATCAGTCCTGCGCCGGAGAGCGCGAGATGGCCGAGATGGATCATATGCCAATCGCCGGCTTGTCCGTCCTCAGCCGAATACTGGCACATCGGCGCGATGACGATGCGGTTGGCGAGTTCGAGGGAGCCGAGTTTCAGGGGCGTGAACAGGTGGGCCATGCATGCCTTTCTAGAACAATGTCCAGTCTCCACTACATCGAGCGGCGGCGTCGACGTCTAGGTCGGATGAGGGTAGTCCCTCGTCACGCGCTGTACCGACTCCATGAATGGAACTGGTGCCAAGATGATTGATGATGCAGCGAAACGAGTCGATTGGGGCGTGATGCTCGAAGGAGACTCGTTCGACCTGGAGGATTGGGAGAGCGCGCTCAAGCCTTCCTTCGATCCACTCGATCCTGCGTCCGATTCGAGCAGCGCTTATGAACGCCGCAGGGCTCTCATAGAGCAGATCAACGGAGCACTCGCCATCACCCACGGCGCGCGAAACCTGAGGCTGGATCGCATTGTGGAAATTCTTAGCGATGGGACCCAGCGGCGACACGCTTTGCTGAGCGTGGCAATGGGACGGTTTCGCCTAAAGATGCGGGCGACCGCGGAAGTTATTGGCCCGGACGGACTGCCAAAGCATGAGCCTCCAAAGCAAAGCAATCCGCAACAGTGGCTTGCGTTGGCAGTGGAGGTCGCGCGAGGCGAAGATTGGTTTGACGTTTGGAGTGCTTGATTTTGCAGTTTGGGCCAGGGGAAGGCAGTTCCTACGTCTGGAGTGGGCGCACCAGGCAGAGATTGAACGCCTTAAGCGCACAGCGAATTTCGAGCGACACGCGAGACGCAAATTCGATCCGCCGCCGAACCCAATGCCGGAGGCGGAGGCAAGGGATTTGCTGGTTAGACTCATGACGAGAGCGTTCGCTGAGGCCGCAAAGCAAGCGTCGCCTGAGCGGCCTTCGAATGCATAAACGGCTTCGGCGACGGGTCACCCCCGCCTCCGGCGCGAATTCGACCATGATGTCGATGTCGCTTTCCGGGCCATTGTCGCCCCTCGCCGCCGAGCCGAACAGGGCGGCATGCGCGATGCCGCGCTCGCGCAGGGCGGGCTCGAACTCCCTCAATCTGGCAAGAATCTCATCGCGGCTCATCGCACGGGAATATAGCACGAGACGCTCGCCAGCCGAGCCGAGCGCTCTATTGTGCACCTCGACAGAAAGGGGCATCATCGCGCCCCTCTAGCGGGCGGGAGCAGGCCATGTCGAACATCAAACTCGTCTCGGGCGGCGCCGCCGCGCGCGCCGAAGGCCACGCCCAGCAGCCCCCGCCGAAAGACCTCTACGAGCTCGGCGAAATCCCGCCGCTCGGCCATGTGCCGGCAAAAATGTATGCCTGGGCGATCCGGCGCGAGCGCCATGGCCCGCCGGAAGACGCCATGCAGGTCGAGGTCGTGCCGACCTGGCCGCTCGACAGCCACGACGTGCTCGTCCTCGTGATGGCGGTGGGCGTCAATTACAACGGCGTCTGGGCCGGCCTTGGCCAGCCGATCTCGCCATTCGACGTGCACAAGGCGCCGTTCCACGTCGCTGGGTCCGATGCCTCGGGCGTGGTCTGGGCGATCGGCTCGAAGGTGAAGCGCTGGAAGGTTGGCGACGAGGTTGTCGTCCATTGCAATCAGGACGACGGCGACGACGAGGAATGCAATGGCGGCGACCCGATGTTCTCGTCCTCGCAGCGCATTTGGGGTTACGAGACGCCAGACGGCTCGTTCGCGCAATTCTGCCGCGTGCAGGACCGCCAGCTCATGCCGCGGCCGAAGCACCTGACCTGGGAAGAGGCGGCCTGCTACACGCTGACGTTGGCGACCGCCTATCGCATGCTGTTCGGCCACGAGCCGCATCGCTTGAAGCCGGGCGATAACGTGCTGGTGTGGGGCGCCTCCGGCGGGCTCGGCGTCTTCGGCGTGCAGCTTTGCGCCGCCGCCGGCGCCAATCCGATCGGCGTCATCTCCGACGAGGCGAAGCGCGATTACGTCATGTCGCTCGGCGCGCGCGGCGTCATCAACCGCAAGGATTTCAAGTGCTGGGGCCAGATGCCGACCGTCAACACGCCGGAATATTCGGAGTGGACGAAGGAAGCGCGTAAGTTCGGCAAAGCGATCTGGGATATTACAGGCAAGCAGGATGTCGACACCGTGTTCGAACATCCGGGCGAGCAGACGTTTCCGGTATCATGTCTCGTCGTCAAGCGCGGCGGCATGGTCGTCTTTTGCGCCGGCACGAGCGGCTACAATCTCACCTTCGATGCGCGCTATGTCTGGATGCGGCAAAAGCGCATCCAGGGTTCGCATTTCGCGCATTTGAAGCAGGCCTCGGCGGCGAACAAATTCGTGCTCGACCGGCGCGTCGATCCCTGCATGTCGGAAGTGTTCCCCTGGGAGAAAATCCCAACGGCTCACAGCAAGATGTGGAAGAACCAGCACGCGCCGGGCAACATGGCGGTGCTGGTCAATTCGCCACGCGCGGGATTGCGCACGGTCGACGATGTGATCGAGGCGGGCGGGGCGAGGTAGGCGCGCACCTCACAAAGCCTCAGAGGCGCGATCTCCCGCGCTCCTCCCATTCGCGCCAGCCGATCACATCGCAATCGAGCGCGGCGCCGGTGACATCATTATACCAGGCGGCATCCGCGCGGCGGCACGGGAACGGCAGGACGTAAGTCCCGACGTGGTCCTGGCACAGCGCCTCGACGGCAAGTCCGTCGGGGGCATCGCGATCGACAATGAATTGCGCAAGTCTGTCGTTGCGGGTGACCATGAAGCTCCGAATGCCGGCGAGATCGCCTGAGGCCTCGCACATAAGCTCAAATCCACGACGCGCAAAGCCGTGCTGGCGCGGCAGGCGCGTTGCGAAGCCCCGCTGCCCATCCCACTTGACAGGGAAGGACGCGACGGCAGAAGCAGACGCGAACTTTTTGCAGGGATTTTTCAAGGCATGACGGGGCTCGGCGGAACGCAAGCGGCGGATGCTCTCGTCGGCGACAAGCCGGCCGCGCCGGCCATCAAGGACACAACGACCGCCACCTTCCGCGAAGACGTGCTGACGGATTCGCTGCGACAGCCGGTGCTCGTCGATTTCTGGGCGCCGTGGTGCGGCCCCTGCAAGCAGCTGACCCCGATCATCGAGAAGGTGGTGAAATCGGCGGCCGGCAAGGTCAAGCTCGTCAAGATGAATATCGACGAGCACCCGCAGATCGCCGGGCAGCTTGGCATCAAGTCGATTCCGGCGGTCATCGCCTTCCAGCGCGGGCAACCGGTCGACGGCTTCATGGGCGCGCTGCCCGAAACGCAGGTGAAGCAATTCGTCGAGCGCCTCGTCGGCCCGCTCGGCGCGGCGGATGAGGAATTCGCCGCCGCCGAAGCCGCCCTCAAAGAGCGCGACGCAGAAGGCGCCGCCGACATCTACCGCGCCCTGCTCGAAGAGGATCCGACCGAGCCGCGTGCGCTCGGCGGCCTCGCCCAGGCGCTGGTCGCGCTCGGCGAGACCGAGGCCGCGCGCCAACTGCTGGAGAGCGCCCCCGCCGGCAATCACACCGCAATCAGCGCCGCCCGCGCCGCGCTCGAGCTCGCCGAGCAGGCGAGCAATGTCGGCGACCTCGCCGGCCTCGAGGCGGCGCTCGCCAAGAACCCGCAGGACCACCAGGCGCGTTTCGATCTCGCCGTCGCGCTCAATGCTGAAGGCCGGCGCGACGAGGCGGCAAACCGCCTGCTTGAAATCATCAAGGCGGACCGTAACTGGAACGACGATGGCGCACGCAAGCAACTCGTCCAGTTTTTCGAGGCGTGGGGACCGATGGACCCGGCCACTCTCGCCGCCCGCCGCCGCCTCTCGACGCTGCTCTTTTCCTGATTGGCCACCTCGCGCCTGGAGGGCGCGATGAGCATCAACGCGCCTTACAAAGCGCCGTCCGAGCTGCCGAACACGATCCCGATCTTCCCGCTGGCCGGCGTGCTTCTGCTGCCACGCGGCGAACTCCCGCTCAACATTTTCGAGCCGCGCTATCTCGCGATGATCGATGATGTGCTGAAGGGCCATCGCCTCATCGGCATGATCCAACCGAATAGCGACGCCGGCGGCCCGCGCAATGTGCCCGCATTGTTCTCGGTCGGATGCGTCGGCCGCATCACGCAATTCGCCGAGAGCGGGGACGGCCGCTACGTCATCACGCTGACCGGCGTCGCGCGTTATCGCGTCAGTGCCGAAATGCCGGTGGTGACGCAATACCGCCAGTGTCAGGCCGATTTCGAAGCCTTCGCCGAAGATTTCATCCCCGGCTACGGCGAGGAGGACGTCGATCGCGACGCCGTGCTTAAAACGCTCGACGAATTCGCCCAATCGAACAAATTGAAGATCGACTGGAAGAGCATCGAGGAGGCCTCGAACGAGGCGCTCGTCAATGCGCTGTCGATGATGAGCCCGTTCGGGCCGAAGGAAAAGCAGGCGCTGCTCGAAGCCGCCGACTTGAAATCGCGCGCCGAGGTGCTCGTCGCGATCACGCAGATGGAGCTCGCGCGCTCAACCAACAACACGAATTCGATTCAGTGAGGGTTTTATGGAACAGAACGTCACACCGGCCGAACAGGCGCCGGAAATCTCGCGCGTCGATCCCCGGTTGCTCGAAATCCTGGTCTGCCCGCTGACCAAGACGACGCTCGAATATGACGCGGCAAACCAGGAACTGATTTCGCGCGCCGCGCGGCTCGCCTATCCCATCCGCGACGGCATCCCGATCATGCTCCCCGAAGAAGCGCGGAAGATCGACGACGTGCCGCAAGTGACGATGCCGCTCCCGACACCGATCGTTCCTGAGATGAGCGGAGATAAAGATCGCGGCGCGGCCGCCGCCCGGCTTAGGGCCGACATCGATTCCGGCCGCACTGGCGACAAAGTCGCGGCTCCCGATCCGTCCGCCGCGCCGCTCGGCACCGACGAGGAAGCCGGCGGCATGACGACACCGGAAGAGGCGCTGGAGAAGGCGCGCCGGGCGGAACTGCGGCTCGGGCAAAATGCGCGGCGTGAGGAGGGGAAGAAGGGGTAGGCATGGGGCGCAGCCTGACTCCCTCTTCCCGTTTACGGGGAGAGGGCTGGGGGTGAGGGGCAGATACGAACTAGCCCCCACGCGTCGCCGACGATCTCCGTCACCTTGCCGCTGCCGCCGCAATCCGGGCAGGTCTTTTCGTCAACGGCGTCCCGTTCCCCCACATTTCGGGCAGGTGTTTTCTGCCGCCTGCTCCGTGCCCGGCCGTACCTCGTCGCGGGGTGATTTCTTGTCGCCTTGAATAGCCGGCATGATCTCCACCACGGGCAAACGATTGCGGAGGCAACGCCGCAGGGGCGGCTTCGATCCCGCATTCTTGACGGATCGACCGGCAGCGCTTCAGGTGCCGCCAAACCTGAGGGACCAATGTTCACCGCCGTCGCCGAACTCCTGTCGATCCTAGATCTCGAAAAAATCGAGCACAACATCTATCGGGGCCGCAGCCCGCAGGTCGGCTGGCAGCGCGTGTTCGGCGGGCTCGTCATCTCGCAGGCGCTGGTCGCGGCTGAGCGCACCGTCGACGACCGCGCGCCGCATTCGCTGCACGCCTATTTCATCCTGCCCGGCGACCCCAACGTGCCGATCGTCTACGAGGTCGACCGCATCCGCGACGGCAAGAGCTTTGCGACGCGGCGCGTGGTGGCGATCCAGCATGGGCGCGGGATTTTCTCGCTCGCCGCTTCCTTCCAGGTCGAGGAGGAGGGGCTCGACCACGCGCTGACGAGGCCTGAGGTCACGCCGCCGGACGAGCTGCCGAGCGAAAGCGAATTGCGCGAGCGCTTCGGCGCCATGATGCCGGAGAACGTGCGGCGCTGGTTCGACCAGGAGCGGCCGATCGAGATGCGCCCGGTCGATCTCAAGCGCTATGTCGGACGCGACCGGCCGTCCGAGCCGGTGCAATATGTGTGGCTCCGCGCCACCGGACGACTACCCGACGATCCGGCGATCCATCGCGCCGTGCTGGCGTATTTGTCGGACATGACGCTGCTCGATACCGCCTTGATCGCGCACGGCAAATCGATCTTCCAGCGCTCGATGCAGGTGGCGAGCCTCGATCACGCGCTGTGGTTTCATCGGAAGTTCCGCGCCGACGAATGGCTGCTCTATGCGCAGGATAGCCCGAACACGAGCGGCGCCCGCGGGCTGACGCGCGGCCTGATTTACACGCAGCGCGGTGAGCTCGTGGCGTCGGTGGCGCAGGAAGGACTGATCCGCCAGCGCAGCTGAGAGGGGCGGCTGCACATTCCGTGTGCAAATCAGGCCGATTTGCCCGCTGGGGAGGCGGACTCGGCGGTGATCGGCCCGCGGAGCCGTTGGCACGGGGCTTGATTCCCCTGCTTGAACAGAGCCGTGCCCCGGAAGCAGGAAAAGACAGCATGAAAATAGTAATGGCGATCATAAAGCCGTTCAAATTGGACGAGGTGCGCGACGCCCTAACCGCCGTCGGCGTGCACGGTCTGACGGTCACCGAGGTCAAAGGCTACGGTCGCCAGAAAGGTCACACCGAAATCTATCGCGGCGCCGAATATGCGGTGAGCTTCCTGCCAAAGCTGAAGATCGAACTCGCGGTGGCGAGCGATCTCGTCGACCGCACGATCGAAGCGATCTCCGCTGCCGCCCGCACGGGCCAGATCGGCGACGGCAAAATCTTCGTCAGCTCCCTCGAGCAAGCCGTCCGCATCCGCACCGGCGAACGCGATGTGGATGCCCTTTAAGCGCATCTGAAATAAAACCAGGAGTTCAAAAATGAGAGATCGCTCGATGCGAAGGACCTTGCTGGCGAGTGCCGGCATAGGTCTCATCGGCTGCTTGTTACTCGCCGGGGCCGTCTACGCGCAGACGCCGACAAACGAGGCAGCAGCCGCAGCACCCGCGGCCGCGGCCGCCGCGCCCACACCGAATAAAGGCGACACCGCCTGGATGCTGGTCTCGAGTGCGCTCGTGCTCATGATGTCGATTCCTGGCCTCGCGCTGTTCTACGGCGGCCTCGTGCGCACGAAGAACATGCTCTCGGTGCTGACGCAGGTCTTCATGATCGTGTCGCTCGTCGCCATCGTGTGGTGCGTCTACGGCTATTCAATTGCGCTCGGCGATACGAGCGGCCCCTGGGTCAACTACATCGGCGGCTTCGGCAAGGCGTTCCTGAAGGGGATCACACCAGATTCGACAGTGCCGACCTTCTCGAACGGCATCGTCATCCCGGAATATGCCTACATGGTGTTCCAGATGACGTTCGCGATGATCACGCCGGCGCTGATCGTCGGTGCGTTCGCGGAGCGCATGCGGTTCTCCGCCGTCGTGCTCTTCATGTTGCTGTGGGTGACGTTCATCTACTTCCCCATCGCGCATTGGGTGTGGGCAACGGCGGCGCCCGACGACATCGCAGCCGCCGCCAAGGCCCTCGCCGCTGCGGGCGACGACGCAGCCAAGAAGGCGGCACAGGCGAAACTCGACGACGTTACGTCGTCGGCGGGCTGGCTCAGTGCCGGGGCCGCCCCATGGATGGGCGGTTCGGGCGCGCTCGATTTCGCCGGCGGCACCGTCGTGCACATCAATGCCGGTATCGCCGGCCTCATGGGCGCGCTGATGCTCGGCAAGCGCGTAGGCTATCCCCGCGAAGCGATGCCTCCCCACTCGCTGACAATGACGATGATCGGAGCCTCGCTTCTGTGGGTCGGCTGGTTCGGCTTCAATGCCGGCTCAAACCTGGAAGCAAATGGCGTGACCTCGCTTGCCTTCGTCAACACGATGGTGGCGACGGCGGCGGCGGCGCTCTCGTGGCTGTTCACAGAGTGGTTTGCCAAGGGCAAGCCATCCCTGCTCGGCATGGCCACGGGCGCGGTCGCCGGTCTCGTCGCGGTGACGCCGGCTTCGGGTTTCGCCGGCCCGATGGGATCGATTGTGCTCGGTCTGGTCGTCAGCCCTATCTGCTGGATCTTCGTCGCCAAGGTGAAGAATGCGATCGGCTACGACGATGCGCTCGATGTCTTCGGCGTGCATTGCATCGGCGGCATCGTCGG
>Ga0136846_1221384_pt1 | contig 17564 bp, 18 predicted proteins | sample HopSoiMetagenom2_FD_96841 | JGI IMG/M metagenome (GOLD analysis project Ga0136846, IMG submission 96841) | Grasslands soil microbial communities from Hopland, California, USA - 2 Assembly 2016 (version 4) | ecosystem: Environmental > Terrestrial > Soil > Grasslands | place: USA: Hopland...
ACGGGCCGGCTGCTCGACGAGCGGCTGGGCAAGCTGCATTTCTGGCTGACGTTCATCGGCTTTCACACCACGTTTTTGGTGCAGCACTGGCTGGGCGACGAAGGCATGCCGCGCCGCTACGCCGACTACCTGCCCACCGACGGGTTCACCACGCTGAACGTCGTGTCGACGATCGGCGCGTTCATCCTGGGCATCTCGACGTTGCCCTTCACGTGGAACGTGTTCAAGAGCTGGCGCTACGGCGAGCCGGTGATGGTCGACGATCCGTGGGGCTACGGCAACTCGCTGGAGTGGGCGACCAGCTGCCCGCCGCCGCGGCACAACTTCACCGAGCTGCCCCGCATCCGGTCGGAGCGGCCGGCCTTCGAGCTGCACTACCCGCACATGGTGGATCGGATGCGAGCGGAGGCCCACGTCGGTCGGGAACACCACCCGGCCGAGCCGGTGGACCAGTCCAGTTGACGTTTCATCGCACGCAGCGATGAGCATGTCCAAGGTGTCGGTGTTGATCACCGTCACCGGACGCGACCAACCGGGTGTGACATCCGCCCTGTTCGAGGTGTTGTCGGCGCACAAGGTTGAGCTCCTCAACGTCGAACAGGTCGTCATCCGCGGCCGCCTGACCCTGGGCGTTCTGGTGGTCGGTCCGCCGGAAGTAGCCGGCGGGGCCGAACTGCGCCAAGAGGTGGAGGACGCCATCCACGGTGTGGGCCTTGAAGTGACGATCGAGCGCAGCGACTCGTTGCCGGTGATGCGCGAGCCGTCCACCCACACGATCGTCGTCCTGGGCCGGCCGATCACCGCCGAGTCGTTCGGCGTGGTGGCGCGGGAGGTAGCCGCCCTCGGCGTCAACATCGATTTCATCCGCGGCGTCTCCGATTACCCGGTAACGGGTTTGGAGCTGCGGGTCTCCATACCGCCCGGCGCCGACGGGCAGTTGCAGGCGGTGCTGGCGCGCGTAGCCGTCGACGAGGGCGTGGACATCGCGCTGGAGGACTACAGCCTGTCGCGACGGGCCAAGCGGCTCATCGTTTTTGACGTCGATTCGACACTGATCCAGGGTGAGGTCATCGAGATGCTGGCCGCCCGAGCAGGAGCGGAGGCCGCCGTCGCCGAGGTCACCGAGGCAGCGATGCGCGGCGAATTGGACTTCGCCGAGTCGCTCCATCGCAGGGTCGCGACGTTGGCCGGTCTTCCCGCAGAAGTGCTCGAAGATGTCGGCGAACAGATCGAGCTGACGCCGGGGGCGCGCACCACGCTGCGCACATTGCGTCGCCTCGGGTATCACTGCGGCATTGTGTCCGGCGGCTTCCGCCAGGTCATCGACCCCCTCGCGCACGAGCTGGAGATGGACTTCGTCGCCGCCAACGAACTCGAGATCGTCGAAGGGAAGCTGACCGGCCGCGTGATCGGCCCGGTGATCGACCGGCCCGGAAAGGCCAAGGCGCTGCGGGATTTTGCACAACAGGCCGGTGTTCCGATGGAACAGACCGTGGCCGTCGGCGACGGCGCCAACGACATCGACATGCTCGCCGCCGCGGGATTGGGGGTGGCGTTCAACGCCAAGCCCGCGCTGCGGGAAGTCGCCGACGCATCGCTGAGCCACCCGTATCTGGATACCGTGCTGTTCATCCTCGGAATCACCCGGGGTGAGATCGAGGCCGCCGACTTGCGCGACGGGATGGTGCGCCGGGTCGAGATACCCGACGAGTAATACCGCCGCTCTCCGGGGCTCGTGCGCTAGGCTTGCATAAAGTATCCGAGGGAAGATTTCACCTATGGCAACCTTGCTTCTGCACCATTCGAGCTTCGCCAATCACCAAACGTCGCACGGCCATCCGGAGCGGCCCGACCGCTACCGCGTGGTGCAGTCGGTGCTCGGCAAGCCCGAGTTCGATCCGCTGGTCCGCGAGGAGGCCGATGTCGCCGACATCGATACGACGCGCTGCGTGCACTCCAACCGGTATGTCGACGGGCTGGAGGCTGCCCGCCCGGACGCCGGTTATGTCTATCTCGATGGCGGCGACACGATGATGGACCCCTCGACGTGGGAGGTCGTGTTGCGCGGGGTCGGCGGCACGGTGCAAGCGGTCGACAAGGTGCTCAACGGGGAGGTGCAGAACGCATTCGTCGCGTGCCGCCCTCCGGGCCACCACGCCGAAACCGAACGGGCCATGGGGTTTTGCCTGTTCAACAACATCAGCATCGGTGCGCGTCATGCGCAGCGCGAGCACGGGCTGACACGCGTCGCGATCGTCGATTTCGACGTCCATCATGGGAATGGCACACAGGAGATCTTCTACTCGGATCCGAGCGTGCTATACGCATCGACGCATCAGATGCCGCTGTTTCCCGGCACCGGCGCAAGCGACGAGACCGGCGTGGGCAACATCTTCAATTCGCCTCTTGCTGCCGGCGATGGCGGCGCTGAACTCCGAGAAGCGTTCGAGGACAGAATCCTGCCTGCGCTCGACTCATTCAGGCCCGAGCTGATCATCGTCTCCGCCGGGTTCGACGCCCATGAACGCGACCCGCTCGGTTCATTGCGCATGACTGCGGACGACTTCGCCTGGGTGACACGTGAACTGATGAAATCAGCGGAGAAGAACTGCGAAGGCCGTCTCGTGGCGGTGCTCGAAGGCGGTTACGACCTTCAGGGCCTTGCGGATTCGGTCAGCGCCCATGTCGGGGAGCTCATGAAGGGCTAGGAGGCTGCTGAATTGTGGCGACGCGAAGCGGTTTCCGGGCGATGAGCTTTGTGCCCGCATCTGAGCGACAAGCTGTTAGACGACCACCGAGCGTGAATCGGATGCCGATGTTCCCGTGACGCTGCGCCATGCCCGGGCCAGCAACTCCACCGCCTCGGCGAGCCGGTCGTCGGGCAGTGTGTAGGGCACCCGGATGAACCGCTCCAGCGTGCCGTCGACTCCGAATCGCGGACCGGGCGGCACGACCAGCCCAAGCCGCAAAGCTGCGGCTGACAATGCGGAGCTGGTCGGTGCGGGCAAGCGCACCCACAGCGACATTCCGCCATGGCTCCGGCTGTACGACCAGTCCGGGAGGTATACGTGCAGAAGCGATCTCAGCAATTCACGTCGATGTCGCAGTATCTCGCGCCGCTCCAACAAGAGCTCGTCGGCCTTGCTGATGAGGTGCGCGGTAGCCAGCTGTTCGACGATCGCGGTCCCCATGTCGATGGACGGGCGCACCGCGGCGATGGTCGCCAGTGTGCTGCGTTCGGCGCGGATCCAGCCGATGCGTAAGCCGCCCCAGAACGATTTCGAGACCGACCCGACCGTCAACACCAGATCCCTCCGGGAGGGCATGAAGGCCGCCATCGGCGGAGGCACCGGCCGGTCCAACCACATGTCGGCGATCGTCTCGTCAACGATTGTGCGAGTGCGGGTTTCGGCGATGATCGAGCCGAGGCGCCTACGGCCCGCCTCGGAAAGCGTCATGCCAGTGGGATTGTGGTTGTCGAGGACCAGGTAGGCCAGGTTCGGCGCCAGCTGTCGCACCGCCGAATGGACCGCATCGAGTTCCCAGCCCTCATCGGTCATGGCAACCGGTACCGGTCTTGCTCCGGTGGTCGTGATGGCCGACAGTGCGCCGTGGTAGGTCGGCTGCTCGACCAGCACACGATCACCCGGCTGTGTGTAGGTGGCCAGAATCAATCCGATCGCGTGCAGGGCGCCGGTGGTGACCATTATTTCGTCGGGTTCGGTGGGTAGGCCTCGCGCGCAATATCTTTGGGCGATCGCTTCGCGCAGCGGGGGAACGCCGGTGAGCTCGACGCCAATGTCGTGCAGGTAGGGCATCACCTCACGGGCCGCGTCCGCGAAGGCGTCCATCACCGCCCCGACGGGAGCGGCCAACGTTGCCTCGGCGAGGCTGACCGTGGCCGGCGCCTCCCCGGCCACGGTGGCCCCGGTGGAGACCGGCAGGGCGGTGGTGCTGCGTGCGCCGCGCCGCGCGTTCAGGTAGCCGTCGTCGCGGAGTTGCGTGTATGCAGCCGTGACGGTGGTGCGAGAAACGCGCAGGCTGTCGGCGAGCGCGCGTTCACTCGGCAGCCGAGCCCCGACGGGCAGGCGCCCGTCGATGATCAGCAGCCGGATGGCGTCGGCCAGGCCCTGATACGCGGGTCCACTCCGACTGGATGTGCGCCAGTTGCCCAGCTCGCGGGCCAACAGGTCTTCATCGAGCGCTCGGGCGGCCATTTCTACCGACATTTGCAGGCCAGTATGCCCTAACTGGCTATTGAACAGCAAGCCAGTTGGTTTGATTATCGGGGTCATGAGCATGAATTGGATATCACGACTGGCCTGGGCGCTGGCCCGGCTCTTCCGTCCGGCGGAGATCATCCCCGCCGAATTCGTCGACCGTGACGCCGAACGCGTCCGCCGGGAATTGGATCTGATCCGGATTCGCTTCCCACACCATGCGTAAAGCCACCCTGCGGGGCGCGGCGCTATTGGTCGGGCTGAGCGGTTACGGCTTCTCGATGGCGGTGATGGTCCGCGCCGGCCTGGGCCTGGACCCGTGGGATGTCTTCCACCAGGGACTGGCCCGTCACACCGGCATGACCATCGGCGTCGCGTCCGCGGTGGTCGGCGTGGCGGTGCTGCTGGCCTGGATTCCCCTGCGGAACCGGCCGGGCATCGGCACGATCGCCAACGTCATCGTCATCGCGGTCACCGTCGACGCCGCGCTGTGGGTGCTGCCGACGCCGACCTCATTGCCGGTGCGCATCGCGATGATGGTGGGCGCGGTGGTGTTCAATGCGATCAGCACCGTCCTCTACATCGGCGCCGCACTGGGCCCCGGTCCGCGCGACGGCCTGATGACCGGACTGGTTGTGCGAACCGGACTTTCGGTGCGGCTGGTCCGCACGTCGATCGAGGCCACGGTGCTGACGGTCGGCTGGCTTCTCGGCGGGACGGTGGGCGTCGGCACCGTGTTGTACGCGTTCGGCATCGGCCCGCTCGTGCAACTGTTGCTGCGCATCACGCCCAAGCGGGTGCTCGCGGTCAGCGGCTGGGCGTCCGTCGCCGAGGCCAGCGACTTGGGCTCAGGAGAACTGGGCGTCGACCCGGCGGATGTCGAAGATGTAGTCGGTGAGCATGCTGGTCAGCCCGACGGTGCCGGCCCTGTCCCCGAGACGCGCGGGCACGATCTGCAGCTTGCGGGTTGCGAGCGGCAGCGAGCGGGCGTACACGCTTTGGCGAATGCCCGCGATCACGTAGTCGGAGCCCGTCGCGAGCTCGCCGCCGATGACCACCACGGCCGGGTTGAATAGGCTCACCACGTCCGACAGGGTGTTGCCGATGAACCGGCCGGCCCGCCGGACGAGGTTCACCGCCAGCGGGTCGCCGGCCACAACCAGCTTCACGACGTCCGCGATCGTGGAGACGTCGCGGCCGTCGCTGCGAAGATCGCGCAGCAGCGCCCACCCGCCGGCGTAGGCCTCGAGGCATCCGACGTTGCCGCAGCGGCACACCGGGGGACCGTCCGCCGACAGGCCGTCATCCGGAGGGTTGATCTGGATGTGGCCGATGTCGCCTGCGGCGCCGTCGGCCCCGCGATAGATCGAGCCGTGCGCGATGATCCCGGCGCCAATACCCGTGGCGATCTTGACCATCACCAGCGAATCGCGGTCGGCGAACTCGCGGTGATGTTCACCGAGGGCCATCGCGTTGGCATCGTTATCGACCAGGGTTGGGCATTCGAAGCGCGAGGCGAACCACGACCGGATCGGGAACTCGTCCCAGCCCGTCATGATCGGCGGGCTGACCACGGACGCGCTCGCGAAATCCACTGGACCGGGCACGGCGAGGCCGATCCCACGGACGAAATCCGCTGTCACACCGGCGGTTTCGAGCAACTGATCCAGTATGTCGGAAACCGCGGGCAGCCAGTTCTGCGGCCCGACGGTGATGTCGAGAGCCGCCCGCCGCTCGTCACGGATATGGCCGCCGAGATCGGTGATTGCGGTCCGTACTCCGGTCGCGCCGGCATCGACGACCAGCAAAACGCCCTGATCGTTGCGGAAATGGAAATGACTCGGCGGGCGCCCACGCGCCGCCGTCGACTGACCGCTGGAGATCAGTCCGGCCGCGGTCAGCGTGTCCAGTCGAGTGCCGACGGTTGAGCGGGATAGTCCCGTCTTCTCGATGATCTCCGCACGGGTGATTCCACCGGCGCGACGGATGACATCGAGCACGTGGCCGACCGACCCGCCACCCTCGTCCATCTGGTTGCACCCCCTTCTCGGAATATTTTTACCAGAAGCGAAGGTATTTTTGCTTGACATTAAGCATATATCTGGACTTGACTAGTCAGAAATCGGTCGACCTGCTCAAAGAGGAGAGGCATCATGTCGCTTTCGAACCCACTGTCTCGCGGTTCCGGACCCCTGGCGGTCGTGGCGGTCGCGGGTAGTTTGGCTCTGGTCCTGGCCGGCTGCCAGGGCGGCTCGTCGTCCGGTGAAGGCAACGTGGCCGCTGTGGTGAAAGGCCTCGACAACCCGTTCTTTCAGTCGATGCAATCCGGCATCGAGAGCCAAGCGTCGGCCAGTGGCACGAAGGTGACCGTTCAGGCCGCCAACTCGATCACCGACACCACCGGACAGGCGGACAAGCTGAACGGGCTGGCCGGGCAGAGCTTCAAGTGCTTCATCGTCAATCCGATCACCGGCACCAACATGATCCAGGGCATCGCGGCGGTGTCGGCCAAGAACATCCCGATCGTCAACATCGACAGCCCGGTCGATGAGTCGGCCGCCAAGGCGGCGAACGCCAAGATCGCGACATACATCGGGACGGACAACTCCGATGCCGGATCCAAAGGTGCTCAGCAGATGGCGAAGCTGCTGCCGCAGGGCGGAATCGTCGCGCTGATCGGCGGCACGCCCGGCGACGTCACCAGCGCGGCACGCCTCGACGGGTTCACATCGAGTGCGCCCGCCAACCTCAAGATCATCTCGACCGTCGCGGCGGACTGGGATCGCCAGCTGGCGCTCACCAAGGCGACCGACATCATGACCGCCAACCCTGGGATCAACGGCTTCTTCGTCGCAAACGACGACATGGGACTTGGTGTCGTGCAAGCCATCGCCAACAAGGGCAAGACGGGACAGATCAAGGTCATCAGCGTCGACGGCAACAAGGACGCGTTCGAAGCGGTGAAGGCCGGCGGAATCGACGCGGTAGTTGCGCAGTTCCCGTATGTCATCGGGGCGATGGGCGTGGAGGCCTGCGAGGCGGCGATCGCTGGAAAGTCCTTGCCGGCCAAGGTCAATGCTCCCGTTCAGGTGGTGACAAAGGAAAACGTCGACGGCGCCCTCTCATCGGCGCCAAAGCCCGCGTCGCCGTATGAGGATCCGTTCGCGGAGTTGGCCAAGTGACGGTCGCCCCGTCGATACACACGACACTGGTCGACGTGTCCGAGTCCAGGCAGCCGACATGGCGGCGCATGCTCGATCCCGCAAATCTCGCGACCTGGGCGGCACCCATCGCGTTGGTCGTACTGGCGATCGTCTTCCAAGTGCTCAACTCGACGTTCTTGAGCGTAGGCAACATCCAGTCGATGCTCACCTCGGCGGCCATCCTGATTGTGTTGACCATCGGGCAGACGTTCGTGGTGGCGACGGCGGGCATCGATCTGTCGATCGCTTCGGCGATGACGCTGGCCGCCGTCATCTTCGGTGTGGTGTTCGACGCCGGACTCTGGGCTGCGATCCTGGCAGCGCTGGCAACAGGTTTCGCGGTCGGTCTGGTCAACGGGTTGATCATCGCACGCGGCCGTATCACCGACTTCATCGTGACGCTTGGCATGTTGTCGGCGGCGTCGGGGACCGCGCTGATCTTCGCCGACGGCAAGCCCAAAACAATCATCAGCACGCCGCTCCTCAAACTGTCGACGGGTACGGTGTGGATCTTCGGCTACACGTTCCTGATCGCGATCGCATTGGCCGTCGTTGCACACATCGTCTTGTTCCACACCCGGTTCGGTACCTATGTGTTGGCCACCGGTGGGAACACCGAAGCGGCTGCGGCGACTGGGGTTTCGACCGAGCGCATCAAGGCGGCGGTGTACACGATCGCCGGTGTGACCGCCGGAATCGCTGCGGTTCTGCTTGTCGCACGCGTCGGCGCCGCCGAGCCCGCGGCCAACACGTCCTTTCTGCTGAACTCGGTGGCCGCCGTGGTTCTCGGCGGAGTCAGCCTGTTCGGCGGCCGGGCGACCATCGCCGGCCCGGTGATCGGCGCGCTGCTGTTGACCGCGCTTGTCAATGGCCTCACTCTGCTTGGGGTTTCGCAGTTCTACCAACCGTTGTCGGTAGGCGTGGTCGTCGTCCTGGCCGCCTTCCTCACGAGGTATCAGAAATGACCCAGTCTGTGCGACGCAAGCCGCTCGCCGAGGATGTTCCCGCCGACGCGCTACTAAAGGTCGACGGCGCCACGCTGTCATTCGGCCAGGTTCGGGCGCTTCGTGACGTGACCATGCACGCCCGGCGCGGCGAGGTCACCGCGATCGTCGGCGACAACGGTGCCGGGAAGTCGACGTTGATCCGGTGTGTCAGCGGTGTGCATAACCTGGACGCGGGTTCGATCGCTTTCGACGGGCAGACAGTGCATTTCAAGTCGCCGCACGACGCGCGTGATGCGGGTATCGAGACGGTGCACCAGAACCTGGCCCTCGTCGAAGATCTCACCGTCTGGCAGAACCTGTTCCTCAACCGTGAGATCGTGCATCGCCTCGGCCCTGTCGCCGTGCTGAACCGGCGTGCGATGCGGGCGAAGGCCGAGGACATGATTTCCACCCTGGCGATCAACGTGCCCGCGGTGGGGGCGCGGGTGCGCAGACTCAGCGGCGGCCAGCGCCAGGCCGTATCGATCTGTCGGGCAGCGGGATTCACCTCGAAGCTGATCATCATGGACGAGCCGACGGCGGCGCTCGGTGTGCAGGAGACTGCTCGCGTCGAAGAGCTGATCACCACGCTCCGCGGCGAGGGGCACTCGATTGTCCTTATCAGCCACAACTTTTCGCAGGTGCTACGGCTCAGCGACGCGGTGTGGGTGATGCGGGCCGGACTTTGCGTCGCGGGCCGGCGCACCAGTGATACCGACGGCGACGAGATCGTCGCGCTGATCACCGGCGCCCGACCCGGCGACCGCCATGAGGCCTGAAGGAGCACACGTCATGACCAACCCCATCGGCATCCACGCGCTGGTCTGGATCGGTAACACCGACCCAGCAAGCGTCGACACCGCGATCTCACAGACCGTCGCCGCCGGATTCGACATCCTGGAGTTCTCCCTGCACGACTCGGTCAACCTCAATCGGGATAAGACGCGAGAATTGCTGGGCGCCAATGGTATCCAGGCCGCTTGTTCTCGCGGTTTGGCCCGCGACGCCGACATTTCCAGCGACGACCGCGCGGTCGTCGCCCGGGGCGCGGCGCTGCTGCACGAGTCGCTGCACGTTACCCACGACATCGGCGCGAGCATCCTTACCGGCGCGCTCTACAGCGCGTTCGGCAAGGCAACGCAGCCGCTGACCCCAACCGGTCGCGACAACGTCGTGGGCGTACTGCGGGAACTGGCCACCGAGGCGGCACCGCTGGGGGTGAGGCTCGGCTTGGAGATCTGCAACCGATACGAGACCAACGTCGTCAACACCGCGCGCGACTGCCTGCGGCTGGCCGACGACATCGGTGCGGACAACGTGGTGATCCACCTCGACACGTATCACATGAACATCGAGGAAGACGACCTCGTCGCACCGGTACACGAAGTCGGCGACCGGCTCGGCTATGTCCACATCGGCGAGAACCATCGCGGCTATCTCGGCTCCGGGCACATCGACTTCCAAGCGTTTTTCGGCGCCCTCGTCGATATCGACTACCGCGGGCCGCTTACATTCGAGTCGTTCTCGTCGGCGGTCGTTGCGCCGGGCCTGTCCAACGACTTGGCGATCTGGCGCAATCTGTGGGACGACGGCGCCGACCTCGCGAACCATGCTCGCAGTTTCATCGACGACGGTCTGCGCGCCGCCCGGAAACGCCACGCATCGTGACCGAGACTCAGCAGATGGCGACGGCGGATCTGCTGGCCCGCGATGCGATCGCGCTGGCCGATCAGTCGTCGCGGGCGATCCTGGGCATCGCGGGCAGCCCGGGCGCCGGGAAATCGACCCTCGTCGATGTGCTCGTCGCCCGCATCCGCGCGGTCAAGGGCGACGACTGGGTCGCACACGTTCCGATGGACGGCTTCCACCTCGCCGATGCCCAGCTGGACCGGATCGGTGCGCGCGGCCGCAAGGGCGCACCGGACACGTTCGACGCGGCCGGTTATGCGCATCTGCTCGAGCGGTTGAGGGCCGAGATCGACGAGCCGGTGTACGTGCCAGGTTTCGACCGCACACTGGAACAGCCGCTCGCGGCGGCGCTCGTGGTGCTGCCGTCGGCGCGCCTCGTCGTCACCGAGGGCAACTATCTGCTGATCGACGATCCACATTGGGAGCGGGCACGCCGCGCCATGGACGCGGTGTGGTTCGTGGCGAGCGAGGAGACGATGCGGGTCCAGCGACTCGTCGCGCGTCATGTCCAGTTCGGGAAGACACCACAACAAGCCCGCGCCTGGGTCGCGACCACCGACCAGCGCAACTCGGAGCTGGTGGCTGGCACGGTCTCCAAAGCCGACCGCGTCATCGTCAACGGCGCCGCGGGATGGGGTCTCGGTTAACGACACGTGTCGAGTACGGCACGATGGTCGGGTGTCCGTCCCCGAAGAAGATGCGGCCGATCCCGACCTGCTGATCGACTTCGCGAAAGTCACACTGCGACGTGGTCGCCAGACTCTGGTCGGGCCCGTCACCTGGTCGGTCGAACTCGATGAACGCTGGGTCGTCATCGGGCCGAACGGGGCAGGCAAGACGTCGCTGCTGCGCATCGCCGCGGCCATGGAGTACCCGTCGTCGGGCACGGCGTTCGTGCTCGGCGAGCGGCTCGGCCGCGTCGACATGTCCGAACTACGTTCGCGTGTCGGGCTGAGCAGCTCGGCGCTCTCGCAGCGCGTACCCGAGGGCGAAGTGGTGCGTGACCTGGTTGTCTCCGCTGGCTACGCGGTGATGGGCCGCTGGCGGGAGAACTATGAGGACGTCGACTACGAGCAGGCCATCGACATGCTGGAAAGCGTCGGCGCCGAGCACCTCGCCGAACGCACCTACGGCACGCTGTCCGAAGGCGAGCGCAAACGGGTGCTGATCGCGCGGTCGATGATGACCGACCCCGAGCTGCTGCTGCTCGACGAACCCGCCGCCGGGCTGGACCTCGGCGGCCGCGAAGAGTTGGTCGCCCGGCTGGCCGACCTCGCCGCCGACCCCGACTCACCGGCCCTTGTGCTTGTCACCCACCACGTCGAGGAAATCCCACACGGCTTCTCACACTGCCTGATCCTGTCCGAAGGGAAGGTGGTCGACTCCGGACTGCTGTCGGACGTGCTGACCGCCGAGAACCTGTCCACGGCATTCGGGCAGTCGATCGCCCTGGAGAACATCGACGGGCGGTATTTCGCGCGTCGCACACGCAGCAGGGCGGCTCACAGGAGGCGGACATGACGACTTTTCCGGAGGGTGGGAGCGAAGCGACTGGGGATGGAACTCAAGACCCGTTGGTGCCCCGGCCGGCGGCGACGGTCATGCTGATCCGCGACCAGGGCCCGGGCCTCGCCCGGGGAATCGAAGTGTTCCTGATGCGGCGCCACTCCGCGATGGATTTCGTGGCCGGCGTGATGGTCTTCCCCGGCGGCGGCGTCGACGACCGCGACCGCGACGCCGACATCGCATGGTTCGGCCCGAAGCCCGGCTGGTGGGCCGATCGGTTCGGCGTCGAATCGGATCTGGCCGAGGCGTTGGTGTGCGCCGCAGCCCGCGAAACGTTTGAAGAGTCCGGCGTGCTGTTCGCCGGGGCCGCCGACGACCCGGACGGCATCGGCGGCGACGCGTCGATCTATCGCGAATCGAGGCTGGCGCTCGCTGACAGTTCATTGTCGTTCGGAGAGTTCCTGCGTAAGGAAAATCTCGTGCTGCGCGCGGATCTGCTTCGGCCATGGGCGAACTGGGTGACGCCGAAGGAGGAGCGCACCCGTCGCTACGACACCTATTTCTTCGTCGGGGCGTTGCCGGAAGGGCAGCGCGCGGACGGGGACAACACCGAAACCGACCGCGCAGACTGGATCACGCCTGCCGAGGCGCTCGAGGATTTCGCGCAGTCACGGACCTTCCTGCTGCCGCCGACATGGACGCAGCTGGACTCACTGGCCGGCCGCACCGTCGCCGAAGTGCTTGCCGTGGAACGTCAGGTCGTCGCTGTCGAACCGCATCTGGCCGAGAAGAATGGCAACTGGGAGATCGAGTTCTTCGACAGCGACCGCTACAACAACGCCCGCGACCACCGCGCGCCTGACGGCTACGCGTCCGGCACGCCGCTTGCATGAACGAGTTCGTCTCCGTCCACACCAGCGATGAACAGCCGGGCATCGCCACGCTGCTGCTGTCGCGACCGCCCACCAATGCGCTGACACGCCAGGTGTATCGCGAGATCATCTCTGCCGCAGCCGATCTCGGCCGCCGCGACGACATCTCGGCCGTCGTCTTATTCGGCGGTCACGAGATCTTCTCAGCCGGCGACGACATGCCCGAGTTGCGCACGTTGAGCGCCGACGACGCCGAGGTCGCCGCGCGGGTATGCCGACAGGCCGTCGATGCGCTGGCCGCCGTCCCGAAGCCGACCGTCGCCGCCATCACCGGCTACGCGCTGGGCGGCGGCTTGACGCTGGCGCTTGCCGCGGACTGGCGGGTCAGCGGCGACAACGTGAAATTCGGCGCCACGGAGATCCTGGCGGGCCGGGTGCCACAGGGCGGCACGGCGCGCCTCGCCAGGACGGCCGGCCAGAGCAAGGCCAAGGACCTGGTGTTCAGCGGGCGGTTCATCGACGCCAAGGAGGCGTTGGCGCTGGGCCTGATCGACGAGATGGTGGCGCCCGACAGCGTGTACGACGCCGCGCTGGCCTGGGCGCAGCGATTCCTGGACTATCCACCGCAGGTACTGGCTGCCGCCAAGGCCGCCTTCGACAATTAGGCTGCCCTCTTATGACGAGTACCGATCCGGCTCCTAACCCGCATGCCACCGCGGAAGAGGTAGAAGCGGCCCGCCACGACTCCAAGCTTGCCCAGGTGCTCTACCACGACTGGGAGGCGGAGAGCTACGACGACAAGTGGTCGATCTCCTATGACAAGCGCTGCGTCGACTACGCCCGCGACCTGTTCGACGCGACCGTGCCCGAGGATGAGCTGCGCGAGCTGCCGTACGACCGGGCGCTGGAGCTGGGCTGCGGAAGCGGCTTCTTCCTGCTCAACCTGATTCAGGCCGGGGTCGCGCGGCGCGGCTCGGTGACCGATCTGTCGCCGGGCATGGTGAAAGTCGCCACCCGCAACGGCGAGAACCTTGGCCTGGAGATCGACGGCCGGGTCGCCGATGCCGAGGGCATTCCCTACGACGACAACACCTTCGACCTCGTCGTCGGGCACGCGGTGCTGCATCACATTCCCGACGTCGAACTGTCGCTGCGTGAGGTTGTCCGGGTACTCAAGCCGGGCGGCCGGTTCGTGTTCGCCGGCGAGCCGACGACGGTCGGCAACACCTACGCACGCACGCTGGCGGACCTGACCTGGAATGTGACCATCCGCGCGATGAAGCTGCCGGGGCTGGGAAGCTGGCGGCGGACCCAGGAGGAACTCGACGAGAATTCTCGGGCCGCCGCGCTGGAGTGGGTGGTCGACCTGCATACGTTCGATCCGGGCGACCTGGAACGGATGGCGGTCAACGCCGGCGCTGTCGATGTATCCAGCACGACAACGGAGTTCACTGCCGCGATGCTGGGCTGGCCGCTGCGCACCTTCGAGGCTACCGTCCCGCCCGGCCGGTTGGGCTGGGGCTGGGCGAAGTTCGCGTTCGGCAGCTGGATCACCCTGAGCTGGGTCGACGACAACCTCTGGCGCCGTGTGGTGCCCAAGGGCTGGTTCTACAACGTCATGGTGACTGGGGTCAAGCCGTCGTAGCGTTCGATATTGAAGCCGTCGCGTACCTGCGTTCCGACGCCGGCGCACGGGATCTACGCGAGGTCAATGACTTCCGGCTCACCGACTCCTCGCTGGTTGCCGACATCGCCTCGGCCCGTGACCGCTTCGGTGATCGGGCCGCCGTGCTGGTGGAGACGACGCTGCTGCGGCGAAAAGCGGCAGCCAAATTCGCCGACCCCTCGGGTTGGCTGTTCACCGACGAGGCGCTGCAGCAGGCCACCGCCGAACCGGTGGCCGCGCACCGGGCGGGGCGATTGGCGGGTGTCGCGGTGCACGATGCGACATGTTCGATCGGCACTGAGCTTGCAGCACTGCGGAATTCGGCTACTTACGTCATCGGCAGCGATATCGATCCAGTGCGGCTCGGGATGGCCCGCCACAATGTCGCCGGCGTGGATCTGTGCCGCGCCGACGCACTGCGGCCGGTAACGCGCGACACCGTCGTGCTCGTCGACCCCGCCCGGCGCAGCGGCGGACGGCGCCGGTTCGATCCCCGCGACTACACACCGGCTCTCGACGCACTGCTGGACGTCTACCGGGACAGGGACCTCGCCGTAAAGTGTGCTCCGGGAATCGATTTCGATGAGTTGTCGCGCTTGGGATTCCGCGGGGAGATCGAGGTCATCTCGCTGGCGGGCAGCGTGCGCGAAGCCTGCCTGTGGTCTCCCGGGCTTGCGCAGGTGACCCGTCGGGCCACAATGCTGGACACGGGCGAAGGCGTCACCGACGCCGATCCCGACGACTGCCCGGTGGCGCAGGCCGGCCGGTGGATCGTCGACCCCGACGGCGCTGTGGTGCGCGCAGGTCTGGTGCGGCACTACGCCGCCCGACACGGACTGTGGCAGCTCGACCCCGATATCGCCTACCTGTCCGGCGATCGGCTGCCCGCAAACGTACGAGGGTTCGAAGTTCTCCAGGAGTTGAACTACAACGAACGACGACTGCGCCAGGCGCTTTCGGCGCGTGACGTCGGCGCCGTCGAGATCCTGGTTCGTGGTGTCGATGTCGACCCCGACGTGTTGCGGGCACGGCTGCGGTTGCGGGGGTCGCAACCGGTCTCGGTGGTCATTGCCCGCATCGGGTCTGGGCCGGCAAGCCGGGCAACGGCATTCATTTGTCGTCCGTCATGGTGAGACGCCACGTACGCTGGCAGTAATGCGCCGGTGCCGGACCGGTGCCGGCTCTCGAGGACGTCCGACGATGCGCATTCTCCGGGTGGCTGCAATTCTCATGGCAGGTGTACTGGCCTGCTCGACCGGCACATCGACGGCTGCGGCGCAGTCAGCCTGCGCCGATCTCGGCGGCGTGGTGGGCCCCGACCGCATGTGCACAGTCCACACCGCCAACTCGACCTACACCATGGCCATGAGCTTCCCCAACGACTATCCCGACCAGCAGGCGCTGACGGGGTATCTCACCCAGGCCCGCGACGGGTTCATCAACGTCTCGGAGATGCCGGGTTCGTACAACTTGCCGTATGAGCTCGACGCGAAGGGAACCGGATACCGTTCCGGCTCACCGACCGCAGGCACGCAGAGCGTGGTGTTCACGATGTGGCAGAACGTGGGAGGTGTGCACCCGCAGACGTGGTACCAGGCCTTCAACTGGGACCTCGGTAAGAAGGCGCCGATCACGTTCGACACCTTGTTCAAGCCTGGCGCCAAGCCCCTCGATGTGATCTACCCGGCCGTCGAACAGTATCTGCAGAAGCAGCAGGGGTTGATCGACGGCATACCGCCGAGCGTCGGGCTCGATGCGGCCAAGTACCAGAACTTCGCGCTGACGGACGACTCGCTGACCTTCTTCTTCAGCCAGGGCGAGCTGTTCGCGGGGTCCGCGGGCCCTGTCGAGGCGTCCGTGCCGCGCGCGACAGTCGCGCCGCTGTTGGCCTAGCGCCTAGGCCCTTTGGTCGGACTCGCCCCCTACGCTTCGCGTGGGAGGTCCCCCACGAGCTCGTACCTCGCCGCTTGATCGTCGTCCGACTACTCGGGCGCGAATCCGTAGACCTGGCCATCGCTGGTGGCGGCGACGACGCGACCGTCATGGCCAACCGACACGCCGACCGGCCAACCCGTCGCCTGCGGCAGCGCGTAGCGGTTGACGGTGTGGCCGTCGGCCGGATTGAACACCACGAGCGCCTGCCCGTTGTCGCCGTCCTTGGCGACCGTGTAGCCGATGCCGCCGCCTGCCCGACTCGACGTGGACAGTGGGGCCACGTCGTCACGGGTCCACAGCACGTCGCCGCGGTCGCCGCCGTCACGGATCGCAAGCAGTTTGGCGCCGGGACCGCCGCCCGCCACGATCAGGCCGTCCGGCGATACCGACGGTGGCGTCTGCGCCAGATAGTCCAGCGGCACTGACCATTTCGGCTTGCCGTCGGACGCCTTGAGCGCCCACAGGTGTTGGTCGCGGCCGTTGACGTACACGGTCGAACCGTCGGCGGACAGCACCGGGCTGGAGATCGCCCCCTGGCCTACCGCGTCGGTGCTCCACTCGCGGGTGATCAGCGGGGTCTGGCCGGCACGGTAGCGAAGACCCACGAGGATCGGCGCGGCGGCGTTGGGTTCCCACAGGCTGGTGACCGCGATGCCGGTGGCCGACGAGAACGCCGGCGCCGCGGCCACCGGGCAGCCTCGCCGCGCCGGTTGGCAATCGGCCAGTCCCCGAATGGAGTCGGTCGGATTGACGCCGCCCACCAGATCAAGCGTGCCGACGACGATGCCTTTGTGGGCGTCGAAGACCAGCACCTGCCCGAGATGCGTCACCACCAGCAACTGGCCCGGCGCGAGAATCCTTGGCGTGGTAGGCATTCCGATTACCGGCTGACGCCACCGAATCCACTGCGTCGGCGGGAACGACAGCATCGCGCCGGGCTGGCCGACGTAGAGATTGTCGAACCCATCGAATAGGGGGCCGGACAGGCCGCCGCCCTGCACCAGACGGGTGCACCAGCGTTGGCGGGCCTTGTTGTCGGTCTCCCACACCATCAGTGAGCAGCCGCCCGCCGATTGCGCGTTGATCGCGAGATAACTGCCCGATCCGAGCGCCACCTGGGCCGCCAGGTCGCCCTTGACCGAACGCCGCCACTCGAGCCGCAACGCACCTGCTCCGGCGATCGGCGAGTAGCTGCTGTTGGCTGCGTCGCCGTACTGCGCGGGCCAACCGGATGCCGCGTGCGCCTCGACCCAGGAATCGGTGGTCCCGCAACCGGCCAGCACTCCCGTGATCAGCGCCGTTGACGCCAGCACGATGAATCGCCGGAACACTGGGTCCTTTCCCGTTGCTGCCGTTCGGTCCACGTGAGGGTAACCGTTACGGGTGTGAGCGCTCGCGTAGGCTTTCCGGCCATGACGACGATGTGGGGCGCGCCGCTACACAAGCGCTGGCGGGGGTCCCGGCTGCGTGATCCGCGCCAGGCCAAC
>Ga0136846_1222858_pt1 | contig 17564 bp, 8 predicted proteins | sample HopSoiMetagenom2_FD_96841 | JGI IMG/M metagenome (GOLD analysis project Ga0136846, IMG submission 96841) | Grasslands soil microbial communities from Hopland, California, USA - 2 Assembly 2016 (version 4) | ecosystem: Environmental > Terrestrial > Soil > Grasslands | place: USA: Hopland...
CGTGCCGTCGAGGGCGGTGCAAGCCACCGCAGTCACCATGTCCGTGTGGCCGGTGAGGGGTGTGCCGATTTGCTGGCCGGTGGCCAGGTCCCACACCCGTACCGTGGCGTCGTCGCTGCCGGTGACGGCGACAGATGTGTCCGCGAGGTCGGTGCAGGCCACTGCGTACACCGGTCCGGTGTGGCCGGTGAGCGGCTCGCCGATCTGCTGGCCGGTGGCCAGGTCCCACACCCGCGCCGTGGCGTCCTCGTCGCCGGTGACCGCGACGGGCGTGCCGTCGAGGATGGTGCAGGCCACCGCGGTCACCCTGTCCGTGTGCCCGGTATAGGTGTCGCGGAGGGCTGGGTGGGACAGCCCGCCGGTGGCCCAGCGTGGTATCCAGGCACCCGGTGACATGTCGTGGGTGAGGCGCTCGTGCAGGCTGGTTGCTCCGGCACTCGCAGCGCGTGTGGCAAGAATCTGACGACGCTGGTCAGAGGTGGCTTGCATGAGAAGCGGCACGCTGGAGCGATAGACGAGTGCGGTCTGGCTGTTGTGCACGTGGTGAAGGTGGGGGGTGAGGCTGCGGGGAACGGCGTGGACGAGGTAGCCGTCGTGGTCGAGGAGTTCGTCCAGGCGTCCGGCGGCGGTGGCGTGGGATGCCAGGTAGGTGAGGGTGTAGGGGTGGGCGCGGGACCAGTCGCGGGTGCCGCCGGCACGGTAGGGAACGGCCTGGATGAGGACGTTGATGTAGGCGGCGTGCACCCCCGCAGTGTCGATGCCTTCGCGGAGGTGTTCGACGAGGGCCTGATGGTAGAGGCGGTAGGCAGAGCGGCCTGCTTCGGTTGCCTCGACGACGTAGGCGCCGGCGTTGCGGCGCAGCCACATCAGATCGGCATTGGTGTAGTGACGGCCGGAGATTTCGGAGGCGAGGGGTGCCCAGATGTCCTCCCATGGCAGGCCCTGGCCCAGGACGAAGGCCAGCGGCCGCAGGAGGTCGGTGGCACGTTGCGCGTCGTTGCCGAGGCGGCGGGTGAGGTCGTTGCGCATCGCCGTCCCGGCTTGGCGGGGCAGGGTGGCCCGCCAGGAGGGGTCAGCGGGGTCCTCGACCACGGTGTCGGCGGCGGCGAGCGTGCTGGCGGTGATGCGGGCAACAAGGAATGAATTTCCGGCTGCTTCACTAACCGCCCGAGCAACCGGTGCGAGGGCGCCCGAATGCTGTCGGTAAGGGGAGTGAGGCTGGGAGTCCAGGAGGTTGCGGATGGTGTAGATCTGCAGGGCCTTGGGGTCTGCGTACTGGGGGTCGTCGAGGTCGATGACCTGCTCACGGTAGGCGGGCGTCGCGGGGGTGAACCCGAGGCGGTCCAGAAGATAGGGGCGGGTGCCGAGCAGCAGCCGGACATCCCCGTTTCCGTACTGGATCAGTGGTCGCACGATCTGTGAGCAGAGGCTGTCGGGGGTGGCGGCTTCGTCGAGGGCATCGATCAGGGCGGTGAAGGGCCGCGGGCGCATTTGCGCTTGAAGGGCCTGGAGGAATTCACCCACCGTGTTCACTCTCAGGCCGGCTGCGGCCGCCAGACCGGCCAGGACATCCGTGTTGGTCAGGCTCTGCGCGTACATGGCGACATCCACGCTGCCCGCATCCGGCATCAGACGTTTCGACAGCCCCAGCGAGCGGGCCGGGACGGTGAGACGGTGTTCGGGATGGGACAGGGCGGCGATCAGCCCGAGTACCGCCGTCTTGCCCGAGCCCGGCCCGGCGGTGACCACCCGGCAGCCGCCACTGCCGTCCACGCCCCGCTGACCCAGCCATGCCGCCAGCTCGGCCAGGACCTGCTGGCGTCCGCTGAACCACCAGTTGCGCAGGCGGGGATCGCTCGAGCCCATGGCCCGCATCAGCAGACGCGTGGTGAGCTCAATGTCGCGGCGCCGGGCCTGCGCATCGAACTCCGCCGCCTGCTGAATCGCCAGATCCACTCCGGTCAGACCGCTGTTGCGACGGGGGTTGGCCAAAAAGGCGGGCGGCTCACCGCTCAGACCGACCAGCGTGAGGTTGATCCGCTGGTGACCAGGCCGCTCAGGGCTGTTGTTCATGTGCTCGACCACCGTAGACACCGACAGGGTGTCCGGCCCGTGCCCGGCCGTGGCCCAGCTGCTCACCGCATCAGTGAACAGCCGAGGAAACGTCCCCGCTTTGGCTTGCTCATGGGACTGCGCCGAGGAAATGATCACCAGGCCCGAACCGGCCGCGTTGCGCCACTGCCGACTGATGCGGTCCAGTGCGGCCGCCGTCATCTCGTTGCCGCCCTGCCCGGAATAACAGGTGTCCAGCATCAGCAGCAGCCGCCGCATCGGCGTATCACGCAGCATCGCCCGCGCCAGCTCCACGGTCGGCAGACTGGTGTAGGCGGTGTCCTCGGGATCGGTGTCGGAGGTGTACAGCACATGGTCGCCCCCGTCCTCGAGAACCTCCCCGTGCCCGGACACATACACCGCGACCAGGTCGTCCTCACGCCGGTCAGCAGACTTGCAGAACGCCCGCAGCTGATCGGTGAGCTGACCGCGGGTGGGATCCAGGCCGAGCGCGGTTTGGTGGCGATACCCCAGCCGGCCGGTGAACAGCTCGATGACCGCCTCGCGGGCCTGCACCAGACCGGGCCGGTCCCAGGCAGGACACTTCGGATAGCGCGAGACCGCGGTCGCGATCAGGAAACGCCGCGGACTCTCACCCTCAGGCTGCCCGTGGAGGCCGGGGATGTCGGTGATGGTCATGCCAGGCCGTCCTTGACCGCCTGCCCGCACAGCGGGTCCGTCAAATATGCGGCCGCATCGTGGGCGTGCGAGCCGTTGTGGACCCGCGCGCACCGTACCTGCGGCCCGAAAGACGGCCGAAGATCCTTCACCAACGCCACGACGTCACCGTCCTCGGCAAGGTTCGTCCACACCAACCGCTCCCCGCCCGGCCACACCCCGCGCGGCTGCCCGCCCAACTCGACCGGCGCCGGCTGCAGACGGTGCAGGATCAGGTTCGCGATGCCCAGCGGCGAGCCGACCGTCACCAGCGCCCGCACCTGATGACCCGGACGCGCGCACAGAGCTTCGTAGGCGATGACAGAGCCCAGCGAGTGCGCGACAACCACACGGGTGTCCTCACCGATCTGGTCCGTCACGCGTGCCAGAGCCTTCGATCGAAGTCCGGGATCGGTGAGGTAGCGGTGCACCTGCTTCAGGTCGAAGACCATCGCCCGCAGCGCGAGGCCGGCGAAGAACCGAGACCCCGACAGGGCTCGCAGGGCAGTCTGCACCGACCGCGGCGTCGCCACGAGTGTGTCCGCATCCGGCGGCACCACCCCCGGATCGCTCTCAGCGGCCGCCTGCCACCACGCTAGCAGCAGCTCCGTCTCGAAACCGGCCTCCACATCCTGCGACGTGTACAGCGGGTCGCCCACCGCTAGATACTCGCCCTCAGGGCGGAACACATCCCCGTAGAACGCCATCGCCACATCCGCGTTCGCCAGCCGCTCCGGCGCCTCGGCACGCTTCAGACCGTCGTTCAACGCCGGTAACCACTGCTGGCGCAACGTCTCTTCGCCCAGCAACTGCTTGCCGATCCCGTGTACTCCAACAACGCGCGCCATGCCCGTGCCCCCGCTACTCGCCCCCGCTGCCGTGGTCAGCACTGTAGGGGGGCGATAGGACGCGGAGCAGCACAATCTGCAAACTCCGGCCCAGGGAGACCACGGCCGTGAAAGCGCCTCCTTGCGCCAGCGGCGTCGCTGTCCGTCTTCGGCCGAACGGCGGGCACCAACCCCCCTCGTGGAGGTACCTTCCTGACTCGAGCTCAGGGGAGGGGCGTTGAAGATCGAAGAGCGGGACTCGGCACACCGCTACGCAGCCAGCAAGCAGTGGACGCTGGAGTCTGCCCAGATGACGTGGCAGGGCATCACCACCTACATTGACCGATGGACCAAAGCGGGCACCGGCATGACGGTGACCGTGGTCTGGGTGCACTCACCCGACGTGTATCCCCATCCCTACTGGGCGAAGGGCCACTGGGAGGCCGGGGGGCAGAAAGGGCGTATCGAGTCGATGATGTCCGCGTCCCACGTGCCGAACGTGAGTCTCCAACGGGCCCTGGACGGTCACGCGCTCAGCCCGAACACGCCCTCGTGAACCGAACCGGGTCACAGGCCGTGGGAGGGCGGGCATCGGGAGGGCCCGTCGGCTGAGCACCCAATAAGGATTGTCTGAGAGCTCCCTCAGAGCATCTCGACGCCCTGCCCTGCTGCGGTGCCGGGCGCGTAAGGACGAGGGTCGGGCCCCGGAGCTGGCCGCGATGGCGGACAGGCTCGATCCCATCGCCGCGCGGCAAGGTCCCTTCGGCGGACTGATCGCCAGCGGCTGGCACACCGTCGCACTGATGATGCAACTGTTCGCCAGGCACTATCTGTCAAAGGTCGCGAGTCTCGGCAGCCCCGGGGTGGACGAACTGCGCTGGCTCAAGCCCGTGCGCCCCGGCGACCGGCTCCGCCTACGCCTCCGCACCCTCGACACCCGGCTATCGAGCTCCGATCCGCGACGCGGCATCGTGCGCACGCTCGCCGAGCTCATCGATCAGGGCGGCGAGCCGGTGCTGCGGGTGACGGTCGTGAACCTGCTGAGCACCCGGGACGGCGCATGACCGGTGGCACTCCGTCAACGCGCGGCCAGTTGGAGGCGCTCGGTAACGCGGCCAGCTCGCCGGGCAGGTCCCGCAATCGCGTGACGGTGCGGGTGCCGGTGCGCGGACCGGCCTTGGACCGCGACAGCAGATTACCGAGGCCCCCACCACACGAATACGTAGCCGGTTACGCAACGGCACTTACCGTCCCGGCTCCCTCAAGGGATGGTGAGCGTTTCCGTCCGACTGCCGAGAGATCTCGCACAGGTAGAGGCCGGCCGAGCCACCGAGGACGACACGGTCGTCGTGCGGGTGGAACGCGCAGGAGGACAGGTGGTTGTCCACGCGCAGCCGACAGGGCCCGGTGTCCGACGCGGTGTCCCACAGAAGGGCCGAGCCCTCCATCGTGACCGCGACCAGATGACTCCCGTCGCGCGACAGGGCGACGGACCACACCGCCGTGCCGTCGCCCTCTAGCACTCGGCGGGGCTCTCCCGTCGCCGGATCCCACAGCACCGCGTGGCCGTCGTACCCGGCGGTGGCCAGGTGCCGGCCGTCGGGCGACCAGGCCACGCCACCGATCGAACTGACATGGCCCTCCCACTCGTCGACCGTCCCGGTGGGTCGGCCAGCCGGGTCGAGACGGGCGACGCGCAGTTCCCGGGAGGTGGTGGCCGCGATCAACCGTGACCCGTCGGGTGCGAACGCCAAGGCGTTGACACCGGCGCCCCCCGGCACCGTACCGGCCCGCTGCCACTGATCCGTCCGCCAGAGCAGTACATCACCGCCGTCCCCGGCGGCCACCCAGTGACCGTCGGCGCTCCAGGCGACCGCGCCCGAGTAGGTCAGCTTCCGGGCCAAGACTCGGATCACCTCATGCCGTTCGGTGTCCCACAGCAGCAGCTGGCCGTCGTCGCCAGCGCTGAGCAAGCGCCGCCCGTCCGGCGACCAAGCGACGGCCCGCAGGTCGCTGTCGTGCGCGGACACCGCGTACTGCGACCAGACCGGCAGATCCGTGACGCCCGCCGGAGTGGACATCAGCTGTCCTCCCGTGTTTCCGGCGGCCAGGGCACCCCGTGACGACCAAGCCACGGTGTTCACGCGGTCGGCGAGTCCGGCGTCGGGGGAGTCCTGGCGTTCAGGGGTCCACAGACGCACCACGGGCTGGCGGGTGGCGACGGCGACGAGGTCCTCCCGGGGATGCGGAGCGATCGCCTTCGCCTGGACACCACGGGCGGAGAAGCTGTCGGTGAGTTCCAGGCGCGGTGTGTTCGCCCACCAGGAGACCTTTTGGACGAAGACGGTCCCGTCGTTGTCGCCCGTGAGCAGGGTGTCGCCCGACCCCGTCCACGCCAGCGACCGGAGCCAGGTCGTCCGGGTGGGGTCCTCTCCGAAGACCCGGGCGACGGCGTCGGCTCCGTCGCAGTCGATGAGGGTCACCTTCGCCGAGTGCCCGGCGACGGCCAGCAGATTCCCGTCCGGGTGCCAGTCCAGGGCCTGGACCACGGAATGCCCGGTGTCGAGCACCACCGGTTCGGCCTCCGCAGCGCCCCGCCACAGCTGGACCCGGCCGTCGCCGAGGCCGACGGCCAGCCCGCCGCGCGCATGCCAGCTGAGCACCGTGCAGGTGGTGTCGCGACGGCCGGGCAGGGGAGGCCCGAGACTCTCCTCGGTGAACGGCGCGTGCCAGAGCCGTACGTCCCTGCCGCAGGCCACGGCGACGGTCCGGGAGTCCGGGGCGAAGGCCACCTGGACCCGGGGACGGTAGTCGTCGCCGACGGTCAGTCGGCGTGCGATCCGCCCTTCCGACGGGTCCACCAGCAGGACGTCACCCCGGTCGGTGCCCACGGCCAGGAACACCACGTCCGGGCTCCACGACAGCCCTAGGACCGCGTGGGGGCCGGCTGCCGCGTCCCCGCCGGGACCCTGTCCGTCGCCCGCCACGTCCACCACGAGGTCCGCTCTGCCGTCCTCGTCGATCCACCGGACGCGTACGGTGCCGTCGTCGCCGCCCGTGGCCAGCAGCCGGCCATCCGGTCTCCAGCACAGGGCGTGCACGGCGCCCGTATGACCGGTCAGCACCCGCCACAACCGGCCGTCGGGGCCGTCGGGAAACGGCGCCCTCGCGATCAGTCCGCCGACCAGCTCGTCGTCCGTGTGGTGCAGCCGCCGCAGCAGCTCCTTCGAGGCCACGCAGCGGCTGTACAGGGTGACGGCGAGATCGACGCGCCGCGCGTGCCCGGTCAGCAGATGGGCCTCCCCGTAGACCAGCGAACCGAGTTCTGTCGCGTAGCCGTCCATGCCCAGCGGCAGGAGGGCCCGCCGGCGGCGGACCGCTTCCGCCTCCAGGGCCGTGGGGCCGCTGCGCCAGATCCGTTCCACCAGGAAGCGGAGATCGGTGGTGATGCGGTCAAGACCGACACCGTCGCCGACCTCCGCGAGGTGGTAGGTGACCTGGTCCAGGAACTCGGGGTCCGCGTCGGGCTCGGCCAGGGCGTGCCAGCCGGCATCGCCGCACAGCGGGGCGTGCGCGTCCAGCAGCGTGCGATGGGCCTGCCGTACCGTGTGCGGCTCGCGGCGCCGGAGGACATCACGGATGACGTCGTGGAGCCGTACGCCCTCGGCGTCGAGCTGGGCCAGCAGGGAGTGGTCGTCCAGGCGAAGGCACTCCTGTCGCGCCGTCAGCTCGGACACTCCCCAGAGCCGGGCGAGCCAGCGGTAGGGGATGTGCTGGTCCTCGGGGAAACAGGCCGTGGCCAGCAGCCGGGCCAGGGAGTCCCGGCCGGTGTACGGGATGCGGGCGAGCTCGACGAGGCTGAGGTCGATGGTGGCCTCAACCGTGCGGGTGTGGGGGCCGGGGTCGGGGTGGATCGGGTCCAGCAGCCCTCGGCGGTCCCATTCCCCGGCCATGGCGGACACGACGTCCGCGAGGCCCATCCCGCTGCGCTGCACCATGCTGCGCAGGACGCCGTTGAACAGGCGCAGGGCCAGCGGCCAGCTGCCGGAGCGCTCGGCCAGCGGCAGCACGGTGGTGTTGTCGGCCCCGTCGATCCCCGCTGTCAGCAGGCTCAGCGACTGGGCGAAGGACATCCGGTCGACGTGGACCAGCGGCGCGGACCGGTCGAGGATCCCCTGTCTGCGGGTGGTGACCAGCCGGACGCAGCCGCTGCCACCCCGCAGGAACGGCTCCAGATCCTCCCGCCGCCACACGTCGTCGACGACCAGTAGGACACGCCGTCCGTCGAGCGCCGCCCCCAGGGCCACACCCGCCGCCTCCACGGTCGCGTAGCCGGGGGGTTCGGCGCCGGTGAGCAGTCTGACCAGGTCGCGTGCCATGGTGCTGATCCCCTGCTGCGACGCGTCCTGGCCGAGCTGTGCCCACAGCACGCCGTCGGGGAAGGCCGCCAGTACGTCCGGGTGATGGCAGGCCCAGGCGGCCAGCGTGGTCTTGCCGAACCCGCCGGTGCCGTGGACACCGGTCACGGTGGAGGTCAGCCCCACGGCGGCGGGAGCGTCGGCGGACCCGGCCGCCGCCTCCGCGGCCGCCAGTAGTGACCTGACCACGCGGTCGCCCTGCTCGGGCCGTTCGACGAAGTCCGAGGGGACGGGGGGTGCCATGTGCGGTGCGCCCGTCGGCCACGGTGAGCCGGACGACGGGCCGGCCTCCGCGACGGGTGCACGCGGATCCCGTCCGGCCACGGTGACGGCCTCCGTGGACGCCGGTCGTACGATCCTCGGTGCGGACGGCGGTGGTGCCACCTCGTGCCGCGCCAGCAATTCGCCGCCCGCGTGGGCCGCGAGGCGGAAGTACCGCCATCTGCGGGCGTCGCCCAGGTTCGTGTACGTGGTGAAGCGCAGCGCCGTCGCCTGGACGGACAGGAGCAGCTGATCCGACCACAGGTCCGCCCAGCCGTCCGGGACGACGTCGGCGCAGGCGGCGTGCAGACCGTCCACGAGCTCCCGCATCCAGGGGACGAGCTGGCGGGCGTGGACGTCCCGCGGGTTCACCACATGAGAGAGCAGCGCGCGTTCCTGCCGCACGTGGAGGTCCACGGGCACGTCGGCCAGCACCGACAGCATCAGCGTCGCGACGTCCCGCGTCAGCGGGGCCGTCTCGGCGAAGTCGGCCAGGTCGATGAACCGGTAGGCGTCCGGGCGGAGGGTTCCCCGAGGGGACGGCACCATGACGTTCTGCCGATGCAGGTCGGAATGTGCCAGACCGTGCACGACCTGGAACGGCGGGTCGGGCAGCCTGTGGTCGCCCAGGGCCATGAGCAGCGGGTTCGGGAGGACGACGCCCTCGCTCTCGATCCACCCCGACCGCGCCGTGTCCGGCGGGAGCGCGCCGGCCCGGGCGGCGTACGCCCGTACCTCACCGTTCTCCTCGACCGACGCACCGAGTTCACCGCGCAGGAACCGGGACACGGGGACCTCCTGGGCCTCCCGGTTCTCGACTCCCGCGTTCCAGTCCGTCACCAGCCCCGTGACCACGGCGCGGAAGACGGCCAGCAGGTCCTCCCCTTCGAGCCGGGCCATCGTCACCACATCGCGCAGGCTGCCCCCGGCCGGGCGCTGGAACGTGAGCAGCCGGCCGTCGCCGACGGGGTACGGAGGGAAGACCCGTTCGGTCAGATGCCGTTCGGCGAAGTCCCCCCGGAGCCGGGAGACGCGCAACGCCCGCTCGTGGGTGGCGGGTTCCGCGCGCTGGTCGACAGGACACAGCTTGACCACGACCACGCCTTCCCCCATGACCGATACGGCCGTCAGCGCCGCGCCCGTGTAGCCCTCCCCCGACGGCTTCCAACGGGGCCTGACCGGAGCGATCTTCGTCCCCGTGTCCTCAGCCCAGCGCAGCAGAGCCCGTGCCGCGGCCTCGTCCCCCAGGCACGCAGTCAGCTCGACAAGTCCGGTCATCGTCCCCCAGCCCGAAGAGTCGGCACACCGTTGACGGCTCGCCGCACGACGATCGGAGCCATTGTGGCACCGCCGAGGGCGGAATCCGGCCCGATGCAGTGTGTACACCGGGAGGCCCCGCGGGCAGAGTTGGGGGAGTGTGCCGAGGGCGAGGGGGACGTCATGGGCGGCGGGGCGGGCGGGGGCTCTCGCATTCTGGCGGAACAGAACGAGGAGGCGGCCCGGCAGCGGTTGCGGGCGATGACGGTGTCCCATCGGCGGGCCCAGCGGCTGGCCAACGCCCGTATAGGGGTGTCGGTGCTGCTGGCGGCGGCCGGGCTGGTCACCGTCTTCCTTCCCGAACTCACCGTGACGGTCACCGTGCTGGGTGGGGTCTGGGCTGTGGCGCACTCCGTGGGCCTCACCTCGTGGGAGGGCAGCGAGTCACGCCGCGCGGCGCTGCTCCAAGAGTCGTTCGACGTACGGCTGTTCCGTCTGGAGTGGAACGGCGCGACGGCGGGATCCCCGCCCTCCCCGCAGCTGATCAGCAGTCTCAGCAGGCGTTTCACGGGCGACGAGGCCGAACTGCGGGACTACTACGAGATTCCCGAACTGCCGCACCCGTACGACGTGCTGGCCTGCCAGCAGCAGAACCTCGGGTGGGGCGCCCGGGTCCGCCGCCGCTACGCCCGGACCGTGCTCACGTCCCTGCTGGTGTGGCTGGGGCTGGGGCTCGCGATCGGTCTCTCGGCACGTATGAGCGTGCTCGACCTGCTGCTGCTCTGGTACGTGCCCTCGCTCGGCGCGGTGATGATGGGCGTGGAGGTGTGCCGCACGCAGCGGCAGGTGATCATGGACCGGGAGCGTGTGATGGAGCTGCTGGAGGCCCGGGTCGCCGTCGGCGGGGACCCGGCCGCCCTGCTGGTCTTCGCCCGGCAGATCCAGGACGTGATCTTCCAGTCCCGGCAGCGGCACACCCGGGTGCCCGGCTGGTTCTTCCGCCGCTTCAAGAGCGCGGACCGGGCCGACTTCCAGGCCGCGATGCACGACTTGCAGAACGTCGTCGCCCGCACCACACCCCAACCCGGCTGACAGCGGGCCGGTTTGAGGCCGCAGCAGGACCGGGGAGACCTCGTGATTCCCGGGACGGCGGTCCCGCCGGGTGAGGTACCGTCGGCGTCTGCTCACGTGGACGCGACGTCCGGACACCGGCGAAGCCGATGCCGAGCGCGGCGTCGGGCCAGGACAGGGCACAGGGCGGTCCCTGGACGGGGGAAGGCGCGGTGGAGTACGAGGACGACCTCGGGGATCCGAGGAATCTCAATGGTCTCAGGGATCTGTTCGACGACGAACCGGTCTCCGACGCCCTGATCCAGTGGGCCCGCGACGGCGGGCACGGCTGTACCGTCCGGCCGCTCGAACCGCGTTGGCGGCCCTCCGGGGTGAGCGCCAGTGGGGCCCTGCTGTCGGCGGTGCTCGTCACTCCGCGCCCCGGTGCCGTGGTGGTCAAGGTGTCCGCCCCCGACCAGGCCGGCGAGGGCCACACCCATGCCCGCGCCCGGCTGACGGCACCGGAGCGCGTGGCCCGGCTGCGGTGGACGTGGCCGGTGGGTGACGGGCGCATGCTGACGTTCCAGTCACCGGCCGGCGAGAGCCTGTACGACGTGGACACGATGGCGTATCTGAGCGGCCGTGAACTGCCGGAGGCCTGCGCCTTCGTGACCCGGTGGCTGCTGACCGGGTGGAACGACGGGCTACAGATCGACGGGACCGCTCCGGCGAACCTCTCGACACTGCTGCGCGGCGAACTCGGGGCGCTCGTCTCGCACGGCGGTTCGGCGCTCGCGTACGCCTCACGGATCGAGGACTTGGATCCGGACACGTCCCGCGTCCGGATCGACGGCCGGGACCTGCCGAACCCCCTCGCCCTGGCCACCGGCCACCCCCGGATGCCCGACCCCACCCTCTTCCTCGCGCGCGGACGGGCCCACGGCGACCTCCACCTGCACAACATCATGGTGCCGCACCGGGAAGGCCGCCCCCGGTACGAGGACTTCCAGCTCATCGACCTGGCGACCTTTGCGGAGGACGCCCCGCTCTCCCGTGACATCGCGACGCTGCTCCTGTCCGCCCTGGCCCCGGAGGTCCAGGCGGAGGCGGCCAGAGGCGACGACACCCTGCTCCGGTATCTCGTCCGCCCGCACGAGGACCTCTCCGACCGGATCCCGCCCGCGACGAGTCGTCTCGTGCGTGCGGTGCGCGAAGTTTGTGCGCGGGCCGCCGAGGGGGGCCTGTACGACGTGTGGAACGCCCAGTTCATGCTCTCCCTCGTCGCTACGGGACTGCGCTTCAGCACATACGCGAACATGGGGGACGCCGGACGCTGGTGGTACTTCCGGCTCGCCGCCCACGCCAGCGGTGAACTGCTCAGGCCGTACGAGGAAGGCCCAAGCCCCGCCGGACTCCCGGTCGAGACCCCGCCACCGGCTGACGCGCCACCGACCAACCCCACCTCCCGCGAACCGCAAGGCGAACGGCCCCCACAGCCCACCCCGCTCCCCGCCGCCCCAGCCCCGCCCAGCGCTCTCCCCACTGCCCCTACCGCCTCCACGGCCCCTTCCGCCGCACTCCTCCGTCTGAAGACCTACAGCCGTACCGCCGTCGTCGCCGCCGGACATCAGGGCGCTTCCGGTGCCGGGGCGCAGCCCTTGGATCTGGCCGCACTGGCCGTTCCCAGGGATCTGGAACGGTCGTTGCTGGAGCTGCTGGGCGAGGGCCGTTCGGTGTGTGTGACCGGTGACCCCGGCACCGGCAAGACCACCCTGTTGTGGCGGCTCCACGGCGAGCTGTCCAGGGATCCCAGCGGACCGAGGCCGTACTTCCTGCGCTCCGGCGACCTCTGGAACCCCTCGCCCGGCGCCGGACTCACCCTGGAGACCGTACGCGCGGCGTGCGGTGGTCTGCCGGGCCCGACGGTTTTCCTGCTCGACACCGCCGACCTGCTGGTCTCCGACACCTCGGGCCTCGTCCTGCTGCATGAACTGTTCACCGTCGCCGCCGAGCACTCCGTACCCGTCCTGATGACGTGCCGCAGGGAGGAGGCCCGCGCCCTGCGGCCGTACGTCAGCGACTTCGCCCTCGAAGGGAAGGTGCTCGGCCCGTACAGCGCACGCGAGCAGGAGGCGGCCATCCGCTCCCACGCCCGGTACTTCTACGAGGGCCTGGCCGAGGTCTCCGTGGACGAGGTCTGCCGTACGGTCTCCCACGCGGCGGTGCGGGGCCTGCCGATGCGGGAGGTGTGCCGGGCCCCGCTCACCCTGCGCATGCTCTTCGAGACGTTCGCGCCCAAGGTGCCGCTGGTGGAGGAGATCGACGCCACCACGCTCTACGACCTCTACTGGGAGCACCGCGTCGGCCGGGACCAGCGGGCCGGGGACGCCCCCGCGCCCGGCACGGCGCCACCGCCCGACCTCTCCGACGCCGGTGAGGAGGTGGCCCGGCTGATGCTGGAGGAAGGCCGACTGGACCTGACGGCCGCAGAGGTGGGAGCGGACCGCCGGGGCGGCTCCCGGGGCATCGGCCTCCTGGACGACCTCCAGGGGCTCGTGGCACGCGGGGTGGTCGAACGCCAGGGCGTGAACGCCACCGAGCGGTACTCCTACTTCCACCAGACCCTGTTCGAATACGCCGCCGGCCGTCGGCTCGCCCGGACGGCCTCGCCCGGGAGACCGTCCCATCTGGGGCTGCTGCTCGACTGGCTGAAGGATCACCCCGACGATCATTTCCGACTGGCCGTCGCCGAGCAGGCACTCGTCCAGGCCGGCCGGGTCGGCGGCCGGGCGGCCGAGGCGGGCACCGCGCTGCTGACCGGTCTCCTCGCCGAGACCCGGGACGGGCCGCACGAACTGCACGGCCTGCGGGCCATGCAGATGCGCGTCTACGCACGACTGCCCGCCCCCGACCCCGAACTGCGCCGGCACTTCGGTCCCGCCGTGGCCGCGCTGCCGCCGGTCTTGGGCCGAATCTATCTGGAGGCACTGCCGACGACCTGCCATCAGGACCGGGACCGGATCGTCGAGGAACTGCTCGGCATCTGGCGGGGCGGACACGAGGAACTGAGACAACCTCTGATCGTCGCCCTGAGCTGGCTGGCGGAGACCCTGCCCGAGAGCGTGATCGCGGTCATCGACGAGGCATGCCCGTCCCCGGGGCGCAGCGACGGCGGCTGCCGCGGCACCGAGTGCGTGCCCCGGGAGTGCCTGTGGGCCTGGTTGCTGACCCGGGAGAATTCCGAGGTCTTCAAGTTCCTGGCCGTACTGGAGGCGTTGGCGCCCAAGCGGCCCGACTGGGTCTGGCCCCGACTGCGCACCCTGATGACGGATCCGCACAGCGACCTCGTCCCGATGGCCCGCTGTCTGCGGCTCGCGGCACGGCGGCAGGACTGGCCGGAGCGCCCCTACCCGACGGTCCGGCCGGTCGTCCGGCACCGCTGGGGCCGGGAACGCCCCCGCAACAAGGAGGGCTTCGAACTCCAGGTCGCGCTCGGCCGGTTGACGGCCGCCGCCTGGGCGACCCGCGAGGAACAGCCCTCGTTGGAGGCCGTCCTGACGGCGGCGGTCCGGCGTCCGGAGGAGCCGATGTCGTACCCCCAGGTGCGGGCCGTCGGCGAGGTCGCGGTCCGGGCGTCGTCCGACGAGGTACGCCACCTGCTCGACACCGTGGCGCGCACCGCGGGCCCCGCGGCGATGACCCTGCTCACCGACCACCTGCTCCTGCCCCTCCTCACCACCACGTCGAGCACCGTCGACACGATCGGCGGCGACACACCGTCGAGCCGGACCCCCGGCGCTGAACCCATGGCCACCGGCACGGTCCGCACCTGGCTGGCCCGCAGCCTGCGCACACTGGACCGTCCGGCCCCCGCCGACTTCGCCCACGTCCTGGCGGAGCACACCTGGAGCCGTGGCCTCGACGTGGCCACCACGGCCCGGCTGGTCGACGAGGCGTGGCCACGAGACGACCACGGACCGGACCACGGACGCGCCAAGCCGCAGGACGAAGGGCGGCTACGCCGGATCTGGCTCTCCGAACAGAGCGCCGTCCACCTGTTGGTGGCCGCCGCAGCGGGCGGACACCCGCACGCCCGGCAGGCCCTGCGGCTGTGGCGTGCCGACCGGGCGGCGAAGGGGCACGCCACGGGCCACACCCGGAATCAGGGGGTGACACAGGAGGACCAGAAGATCGGGATCAATCTGCAGCGGCTGGTGCCCGAACATCCCGAGCTGCTCGACGAGTTGCTCGCGGGAGGCACTCTCGACCCGCGGCTGGACCCCGGCTGGCTGAACGAGGCCCTGCGGCGCCCCGGAGCGGATGTGGACCGGCAGCTGACCGCCGCGCTGCTCCGGCACGCCGGCACGCTGGAGCGGCTGTGCGATCTTACCTGGACCGGCGACTACGGCTCGGCGAACGCCAAGAGCTCCCTCCATCTGCGGGCCAAACTCGTCGTCCGGGGTGTCCTGCGTCCCCCGGCCGCGGCGCGTCTCGGTGAGATCCTCGTTCGGGGCGGCCATCCGCACCACGTCAGGGCGGCGCTGTTCCTGGTCGCGACCGTCATCGACCACAGCCCGAGCGGCTCGCTCGACACGGCGGACTGGCGGCGACTGGAAGACACCCTGCGCGACTTCGCCCGCCCGACCGCCACGGACGGGCGGGGCGGGACGGGCCAGCACGAGGGCACACGGTCGGTGGCCCGCCGATGTCTCACGGGCCTGGTGTGCCGTCAGCACCCCTTGGACACGCCCTGGCGTGTTGCCACGGCGTGTGCGAGCGCGCGAGCGCATCTGGCAAGGGCCACCGAGGTGGACGAGGTGACGGTACTCGGGTGGCTCGTCGAGCGGCTCGCCGAAGTGTCACCCCAGGATGCCGTCGACCTGGTCGGCGCGGCCTGCGGCACGCTGCGCGCCCTGCCCAGGGGAAAGTTGATGTCCCTGGCCCAGCGCTGGTACCGCCCGCTGTCCCGGCTAGCCGAACGCGCCACACCCCAGCAGTGGCAGGAACTCCTCAAGGGGTCCTGGGAAGGCCCAAAGGAGATCCTGCGTGTGCTGATCCGGGCCGGTATCCGCAAGCGCCCCGACGACCCGGGGGCACACCTGTTAGCGATCGCCGACACCAGTCCCTGGCCCGACATGATCCGGGAGACGGTCCGCGTGGGCACCCTCCTGCACACCGAGCGCAGTCGCCGACGCTGGCTCCCGCCCCTCGATCCCGTCGAGAACGCCCGCTGACCGGACCGTCTCACCGTGCCCCGGGCCGTCCCACCGCGCCCGGGCCGTCTCACGGACACGGTCCGGGCACCGGGCACAGGCCCCGTGGCACCTCACCAAGACGCACCCGGCGTTCTCCGACATGACCGCCAAGCTCCGTCGAACGATCATCGCGGCCCGATTTATGCCCATCGACGCCGGTCAGCCCACAGATACCCAAATCCGCGCCGTGCAAGAGCCATGGGCCGCAGCCAGCGCAAACCTGACATGACGGTCAGTCAGAACGGCGAAAGTCGAGCTTCACCGGACGGGCGGGAAAATGCGAGGTCGTTTGCTCGATGTCATCGTAGGGCCGGTACAAGAGTCCAGTGCAGGTCGCCTGAGCTCGGGCAGATCTGCCACGCTTCCAGAACGGGTTCATCACGTCGAGGAGCTCTTGAACAGGCATACCGCGGTTACGCAGGACTTGGTCACATTCGCGTAGTCCCGCTCCTGACCACGGATCGCTGTGAGCCATGAGATAGACGCCCAGCAGCCGCTGGCGTGGCTCCGCCACACCCATCCGCACCGGGCTCCCCCTACGCAATGCCCAGTCCGCAGCCTGCCGTCGGTCGGGGCGGGCGGGCGGCTGGGCCAGCAGCGCGGAATCGCGCAGCTGCGCGGCAATCCCTCCCGTTCCGGGGCCATCCACCCTGTTCAGCCACCGCGTCTGCCCCAGCTCGCTGCAGGCTTCCGCCGCGTCGATGCCAAGACTGCGCAGCATGCCCCTGGGGAGAACGACCCGCATCCGCGTGTTCATGCGCAGCGCGCACTGAAGGGCGAGAAGCCTTGAATCGGCGGATGCGTCCGCGGGCAGGGCCGCTGTCAGGTAGCTGAGGATCTCGCCCACTCTCACGCGCTCGCCTGGCCCCCTCGCGGGCCGGGGCGGCGAGGTCGTTCGGAGGACGGACGGAGGGAACCGGCGAGCACGGTGTCGGGGACGATGGCGGCCTGGTCTGTTGCGGCGGCGCACGCACCGCAAGCGTCGACCAGGCGCCATACGCTGCCATCGCGTTCGCAGTCCAGGAGCAGGCGGATGGGCCCGTCACACCCGCGGTGGCGGCGGTGCCAGCGGCAGCCGCGTTCATGGCAGTGGCACGTCCGTGGATGAGGTGCTGCAGATCACCGCGGGCGTGCCGGGCAAGGTGAGCCAGTGCGGCCGAACGGGCGGAGGCCACGGTAACCGGCCAACTGGATAGGGGGCACTGCTGGCATGTCATGACCGACGACGAGTTCGAGGACCACTTCATCGTCGAGGACATCGGCGAAGGCACCGACGGCTGGGAGTTCACCGGCGCCTCGTACTCCGTCGAAGTCCGGTAGCAGCACGCACCAGCAGCCGAACCACCCTCCGCAGAAAGGGACTCCACATCATGAGCCACCACCCAGAACGGCGGAAGTTACCGCTGATCGCCGCGAAGGCCGAGCAGCGTGTGACCGAGCTTCTCGGCGCCGCAGGCGCGAGACCGCCTGAGGTGCACACCCTCATCGCGGCCATCCAGGCTGGCGCCGTGGAAGGCGCTCAGGGCGAAGTCATCGAGCTGGACATGCAGGCCCCCTCCGGCAGCAGCGACCAGGTCCACGAAGGCTGGTTTCGCGCTGTCGAGGCGATCACCGACAGGCTCGCCCACATCGCCGACCGCACCGCCCAGCAGGCCCGAGCAACAGCCGCTGCCATCGAGACACCGTCGCCCGCGCCGAGCCGGACTCCACACCCCTTGCCCACGCCA
>Ga0136846_1220960_pt1 | contig 17562 bp, 14 predicted proteins | sample HopSoiMetagenom2_FD_96841 | JGI IMG/M metagenome (GOLD analysis project Ga0136846, IMG submission 96841) | Grasslands soil microbial communities from Hopland, California, USA - 2 Assembly 2016 (version 4) | ecosystem: Environmental > Terrestrial > Soil > Grasslands | place: USA: Hopland...
CCAGGGTCACGGCCCGGATGCGACGGGCCCGGGTCGCCGGGCGCACCGTCGCCCTCCGGGTCCGCTACGCCGACTTCACCACGATCACCCGCTCGCACACCCTGCCCGACGCGACCGACGTCACCGCCCAGGTGCACGCGGAGGCGGTCCGGCTCTTCGACGCGCTCGCCCCTCGGCGCCTCCGGATCCGGCTGGTCGGCGTACGCGTCGAGGGCCTGGTCCCGCTGGAGCACGCACACCGCCAGCTGGTGATCGGCGAGCGCGAGCGGGGCTGGCCGGAGGCCGACCGGGCGGTCGACCGCGTCCACCTGCGCTTCGGCAGGGGAGTGGTCAAACCGGCCACCCTGCTCGCCGGCGACCGGCCCTGATCCGGGTACCGGGTCGCGCGTCGAGCTGCGTGAATTTCATGATCCCGGGTACCGACTTCGACGCAGGCTGCCTAGACTTGAGGAAACCACCGACCACCCGTCGTCGCACAGGATCCCTGGAGGAAGTCGTGCCGCTGTCGGAAGAGGAGCTCCGTCTGCTCGAGCAGATGGAGCGCGCCCTCGCCGCAGAGGATCCCAAGTTCGTCTCCGCACTGCAGGGCCGCACGCTGAGACGGGTCGCCCGCATGCGCACCATCGCGGCGGCCGTGGTCTTCGTCGGCGGCGTCGCGCTGCTCATGGGCGGGGCCATGGCGCAGATGACCTGGCTCGGCATCGTCGGCTTCCTGGTGATGCTCGGGTCGGCGACCGTGGGCCTGGCTGCCTGGCGCGGACACCGGGTCACCGACGACCGGCCGGTCGACACCGCCGACGCGCTCTTCGACTTCGACGACCACCCGCACCGCTTCGAGGTGCTCGAGGGTGGTCGTGCCGGCAAGGCCAAGCGGCCGCGCCGTCAGCCTCGCGCCCGCCGGCACGGCACGTTCATGCAGCGCCTCGAGCAGCGCTGGCAGCACCGACGCGACCAGGGCGGGTTCTGAACCCTCCGCCCGGCGTCAGCGTGAGCCGCCGGCCTCGGCCAGCTCGACCTGCCTGTCCACGGTGACCGCCTCCTTGCGCCGATCGAGGATCGACCGGGGGAACACCTGCGCCAGCCGGCTGCGCATGCCGGGCACCGAGTCGGTCAGCAGCTGGCTCCAGAGCTCGACCGCCTCGACCACCGCCTGCCGGGTCGCCGGCTCCACGGCGAACGGTCGGCCGTAGCGCGCCCGCTCGACGAAGAGAGTGAGCTGCTCGAGCCGCCGGACGGCGTCGGTCGTGCCGTACGCGCGATGCCGGAGAGCTCCCGAGATCTCCCGCACCGAACGCTGGATCGGCAACGCGATGCCGAGGTCGCGTGCCGTGGCGCAGAGCTCCTCCCATGCACCGTCGGCCAGGACCAGGGCATCATCCGACGACGGGCCGAGACGGTGGTCGCCGAGCCGGCGCCGACGCTGCCGGGTGCGCACGACCCGGGGGAGCGCGAGCAGGAGCACCAGCAGGACCAGGCCGACGAGCCAGGCGACGATCGTCGAGCCGTCACCGGACGACCCGTGCCGCGTGGTCGCGGCGGCCCTGTCCTGGGCGGCCTTCGATGCCTGACCGCTCGGTACCGCCGTGATGCTCGGCCCGGACGACTGCTGCGGGGCTCCGGTGCCCGTGGTCCACGGCGGCGGGGTGGCCCCGGTGCGTGCGGCCGGTGTCGGCTCGAACCGCACCCAGCCGCTGCCGCCGAAGTACATCTCGGGCCAGGCGTGCAGCTCGTCGCTGGTGTACAGGTAGCTGCCGTCGGAGAGGCGCTCCGGCTCGAGGAAGCCCACGGCGACCCGCGCGGGGATGCCGAGGGTGCGCGCCATCACGGCCATCGCGGCCGCGAACTGCTCGCAGTAGCCGACCTTGTCGGTCGTGAGGAAGCGCACCAGCTGCGGGATGCCGCTGCCCGCAGCGGGCTCGAGGGAGTAGCTGAAGCCGCCGGTGTTGCGGAACCACCTCTGCAGGGCAACCATCTTGTCGTAGTCGGTCGTCGCGCCGGCCGTGACCTCCTCGGCGATCCGAGTGACGATCGTGGGCCGGTTGCCCGGCACCGACGTCATCGGGCGAGCGATCTCCGGCGGCGCGGTCAGCGCCGCTGCCATGCGTGCCCCCGACAGGTCCGGGGTGAACCCCGTCAGCTGGTAGGACAGCCCGGCGGTCGGGTGCTTGTCGACGGTGGCGACGTCCAGCGTCCGCAGGTCGTAGCGCCAGTCGCCCTGGTTCACGTCGATCTTGCGCGTGGGGTACGGCGTGGGCAGCCAGGTGCTCTGGAACCCGTCGAGCAGCTGGATCGACCAGTTGTCCTCCTTGCCGGGATAGGACAACGCCATCCCGGGCGGGTTCGGCAAGGTGCCGTCGGCGTCGTTGGACTTCAGCAGCTTGCGGGCCGAGGGCAGCCACTCCACGCCGTTGAACTCGTCGAGGACGGTGAGCCGGAGATACGACGGGTCGCCGGTTGTCTGCGCCTCGACGAGGGGGATGTGGTCCTTGCTGATCAGGTCGCGACGCAGGTCGACGATCGGATTGCGCAACGTGACGCTCGTGTTGTTGCCCGAGCCGTTGCCGCCGCCGTGACCGTTGCCCTTGAACAGGCCTTGCGTGACCGGCACGAAGATCGGCAGCACGAGTGCACCCGCGGCCGTCAGCACACCGATGCGGAAGGCCGAGCCCCGGATCGTGGACCCGTTGACGACCTGGTCCAGCGAGTCGATCCGCTCGCCGCGACCCGCCACCGAGCGGCCCCAGCCGAGCACCCGCTCGGTCTCCTCGGTGGCGAGCAGCATGACGAAGAGCAGCGACGTGAGCGCGAAGACGACCCACGAGAGCCCTGCGTCGAGCACGCTGATCGGGACGGTCAGGGTGACGATCACCGGCAGGCCCGACCAGGGCACCCGGTGCAGACCGCAGGCGAGCAGGTCGGTCGAGAGGAGCACCAGCAGCGACGCGGCCAGCAGGTAGGCGTAGGTCTCCGGATGCTGCGCGCTGACCGGGGACGCAAAGGTGTTGACCGCGACGGCGCCGCCGTGGATCCGCTCGGCGACCGCCTGGATGCTCGCCGGGGTGGGGATCCACCCGCCCACCGCGTCGGCCGAGGCGTAGCGGTGGTCGAGCCAGAGCACGAGCACGACGAGCTGGGCCGGCAGCACGGCGTACCAGGGCCAGCGCAGCGCTCGGCCGGAGCCGCCGACGGCCGCGACGAGGACCGCGCCGAGCAGGGCGGGGGTGAGGAAGTGGCCCGGCTGCTCGACCAGACCGCCCCACGACCACAGCGCCACCCACGCCATCGCGGCAGCGACCGAGGCGACCCCGAGTCTGCTGAGGAGGCGCGAGCTCATCGACCCAGCTCCTGCCACGCGGCCGGGAGCGAACCGGTGCGGGTGAGCTCGGTGGCCTTCCAGCCTCGCTGGCGCAGCCACGCGGCAGGCGGCGGCTGGCCCGGCCGGCGGGCGAACGCCGGGTCGGTCATCCGGGCGGCCCACGAGTCGACGTCGAGCACCACGGCGTACGACGCGCTCCCACGGTGGTGCAGGCCGGAGAGGAAGGCCCGGTCGTGGTCGTCGACGTCACCGAGGACCGCCACGCACATCCCGGAGGTGACGCTCTCGTCCACCCATCCGGTGTAGAGGTCCGCGGTCTGGACGGTCGGCAGCACCGCGAGCCGCTCGAGCAGCGGGCGTGCGGTGGTGGCGACGTCGCCGTCGTGCCAGCCGTGCTCGATCTCCTCGCCGAGCGCGCTCACCAGCCGCACCTGGTAGCCCTGCGTGGCCAGGTGGATCGCGATCGACGCGGCCGCGGTCACGGCGCGCTCCAGCGACGAGTGCGGTCCCTGACCGCGGTGCACCCGCGCCCGGTTGTCGATGAAGAGGGTGCAGCGCGACTGCCACGGCTGCTCCTCCCGTCGCACCATCAGCACGCCGGCCTTGGCGGTGCTGCGCCAGTGCACCCGGCGCAGGTCGTCGCCGACCCGGTAGTCGCGCACCGTCACGTCGGCGGCGCTGCCGGCCGCGAACGGTCGGGGTCGGTTGTCACCACTGCCGGTCCAGGCGCCGAGGAGGGGGATGGCCGGCAGCGGCTCGGTCGCCGGGATCACCACCAGGCTCGCGGTCTTGGTGAAGGTGCGGTGCAGCTCGAGCAGGCCGAACGGGTCGCCGACGCGCACGCGCAGCGGGCCGATCTGGTACTTGCCGCGGACGTCGGCCTGGACGGCGTACTCGATGCGCCGGCTCCACCCCGGGCGCATCGTGTCGATCACGAACCTCGGCCGCGAGCCGAGGGCCCAGGGGATCTGCTCCTCGATGAGCAGCACACCAGTGGTCGGACCGACGTTGGTCAGCTCCAGCTGGACGAGGGCTCGCTGGCCGACCTCGACCTGCGAGGTGCCCAGGGTGCGGGCCAGGCCGAGCCGGTTGCCCGAGCGGGCGACCCACAGAGCAGCGACGAGGGGGAGCAGGACGACGAGCGCGCCGATCCTGACGAGATCGCGCTCACCCAGCACCACGCCGCAGAGCGCCGCGGTCAGACCGGCGGCGATGAAGCTGCGGCCGCGCAGGGTGAAGCCGTGGAGCGCCTCGCGGATCGCGGCGCGGGGAGCGACCCGGGTGGACTCGGGTGCGGGGACGGCGACGGCGACGGCGGTCATCGCGTCAGCGGCCGGCCGGCCCCGACGTGGTGTCGGACACGGGCACCGCATCCAGGATGCCGGCGAGGATCTCGCCCGGCCCACGGCCGTTCATGGCGGCCTCCACGGTGGGCAGCAGCCGGTGGGCCAGCACCGAGGGTGCGAGCGTGTGCAGGTCGTCGGGGATGACGTAGTCGCGGCCCGACATCGCGGCCCAGGCCTTGGCTGCCCGCACCATGTGCAGCGTCGCGCGCGGGGAGGCACCGAGGCGCAGCTCGGGGGACCGCCGGGTCGCGGTGGACAGAGCCACCGCGTAGCGCTGGACGGCGTCGGAGACGTGGACGCCGGCGACCACCGAGACCAGCTTGCGAATCTCGGCACCGTCGGTGACCGGCTCGAGGTCGTCGAGGGGGCTGCGGGTCTCGCGGGCGGAAAGCATCGCGATCTCGGCCGCCTGCACGGGGTAGCCCATCGACACCCGTGCCATGAACCGGTCGCGCTGCGCCTCCGGAAGGGCGTAGGTGCCCTCCATCTCGAGGGGGTTCTGGGTCGCGATCACCATGAAGGGCGGCTCGAGGGAGAACGTCTGGTTGTCGACGGTGACCTGGCGCTCCTCCATGCACTCGAGCATCGCGGACTGGGTCTTCGGCGAGGCCCGGTTGATCTCGTCGCCGATGACGATGTTGGCGAACACTCCGCCCGGCCGGAACTCGAACTCGCGGGTGTCCTGGTTGAACACCGACACGCCGGTCACGTCGGAGGGAAGCAGGTCGGGCGTGAACTGGATGCGCCGCACGGTCAGGTCGATCGAGCGGGCCAGCGCCTTGCTCAGCATCGTCTTGCCGACGCCCGGCACGTCCTCGATCAAGAGGTGTCCCTCGGCGAGGAGCACGACGACGGCGGCCCGCGCCACCTCCGGCTTGCCCTCGATGACCCGCTCGATGTTGGCGCGCACACGGTCGGTGACGGCACGCAAGGAGTCGAGGTCGGCGGCGGTGGTGGGCGTCGGGGCGGTGGCGGTCGTCCCGATCGGGGACGGCGCGCTCGCGGCTGCTTCGTGCATGCCCCTAGTGAACCCCATCACGGAAGAGCAGGTGGAGCATCCGGCGGCAGCGCTCGGGAGGGAAAGGGGAGGGAAAGAGTGCGGATGTGGTTGACGGTGGAGTGATGTGGAGTATCGTGGAGCGAAGTGGAGGAAGAGCAGGTTCTTCCGAAAAGGGGCTCAGTGAGGTGGCGCGATGTTCTCCGGCACCTTCCGGCCCCGGCTCGATGAGAAGAGTCGGCTGATCCTCCCGGCGAAATTCCGCGAGGCGATGGGGGACGGGCTGGTGATCACGAGAGGGCAGGAGCGCTCGATCGACATGCGCACCAGTGCCGACTTCGCCGCTTTCACCGAGCGGTTCAAGAACGCCTCGCAGACCGATGCACGGTTGCGTGCCTACGGCCGGATGCTCTTCGCGCTGGCCTCCGAGCAGGTCCCCGACAAGCAGGGCCGGATCACCATCACCCCCGAGCTGCGGCAGTACGCCTCGCTCGAGCGCGACTGCGTCGTGATCGGCATCTACGACCGGATCGAGATCTGGGAGCCCCAGGCCTGGACCGACTACACCGCACAGCAGGAGAGCGCCTTCTCCGACGTCCAGGAAGAGATCTTCCCGGGCTTCTAGAGCCACACAGCCACACCTCGAGCGCTGGTACCGGGACCGGCAACAACTCCACAACGGTGATCGCCGGACGAGGCTCACGTCCGCTCCTCCTCAGCCGTCTGGGGCACCTTCCCCGGCTCCAGAAGGCAGGCAGCACGAGGAGAGAGCGGACGGGAACCTGGCCCGGCGATCACCACTCACCGCGCACCACCCGCATCCAGCCAGCCAGGGGTCGAACCATGAACGGAGTCGCCGGACCGGTCCACGGTCCGCTCATCTCACCGCCGGCGCCGGTACGCCGCGTACGCCGCGTGCGCCACGAGGTCCGCGACGGCCTGACGCTGATGGCCTTCTCGGCGGCAACGAGTGCCGGTCTTGCCGCCGCGCTGATGCTGCTCGCAGGACTCGGGAAGTAGGGCGCCGGAGATGACCGACGCCGTCCACGTCCCGGTGCTGCTCGACCGGGTCGTCGCGCTGGTCGCACCCCCGCTGCAGCAGCCCGGATCGATCCTCGTCGACGCGACCCTCGGCCTGGGTGGCCACACCGAGGCCGTGCTCATCCGATGCCCGCAGGCACACGTGGTCGGGGTCGACCGCGACGTGCACGCACTGGAGGCCGCCGGCGAGCGGCTCGCCCCGTTCGCCGGACGGACCACCCTCGTGCATGCGGTCTACGACCAGATCCCTGAGGTGCTGGCCGACCTCGGCATCGCCAGCGTGCAGGGAGTGCTCTTCGACCTCGGTGTCTCCTCGATGCAGCTCGACGTGCGCGAGCGTGGGTTCGCCTACGCCGAGGACGCACCGCTCGACATGCGGATGGACGACACCGCCGGCATCACCGCGGCCGAGGTCCTCAACACCTACCCGGCCGCCGACCTGGCCCGGATCCTCCGGTCCTACGGCGAGGAGAAGTTCGCCCGCCAGATCGCCCGGGCGATCGTGCGAGAGCGCGAAGCGACGCCGTTCGACCGGTCGGCGCGGCTGGTCGAGCTGCTCCGCGACGTGATCCCGGCTACGGCGCGGCGTACCGGGGGACACCCGGCGAAGCGCACCTTCCAGGCGCTGCGGATCGAGGTCAACGACGAGCTCGGTGTCCTGCGCCGGGCGATCCCGGCGGCCATCGACTCGCTCGCGGTCGGTGGCCGGGTCGTCGTGATGAGCTACCACTCGCTGGAGGACCGGATGGTCAAGCAGGAGATCACCGTCCGCGCGCGCAGCACCGCACCCGAAGGCCTGCCGGTCGTCCCGGAGGAGTACCAACCCGAGCTGCGGCTGGTCACTCGCGGCGCCGAGAAGGCGTCGGACGCGGAGATCGCCGAGAATCCGCGGGCCGCGTCCGTGCGACTGCGAGCCGCCGAGCGGGTCCGGAGGGCGGCGGCATGAGCAGCCTGGTCTCGCAGGCACGTGCCCGCGCTCCCCGGTTCGCCGAGGCGGCGGTGGAGCGAGCGCGGCTCTCATTGGTGCCGGTACGCCGCACCCGCCCGCCCCGGGCCCCGTTCGCCGTGCTGGTCTTCGCGATCCTGGGCGCCGGTGTCGTCGGGCTGCTCATGTTCAACACCCACATGCAGCAGGCGTCGTTCTACGCCACCCGGCTCCAGCAGCAGGCCGACGACCTCACCGCCCGCCAGCAGGCACTCGACATGGACCTCGAGCGGCTCCGTGCGCCGCAGCGCCTGGCCGAGGCGGGCAAGGAGCTCGGCATGGTCGCGCCCGGCGTACCGGCATTCGTCAGGCTCTCCGACGGCAGCGTGGTCGGCACCCCGACCCCGGCCAGTCCCGACGACGCCGTCCGCATCGACCCGCTGCCGCCGGGGCTGGGAGCACTGCAGCGCAAGCCGATCATCGTGCGGGTGCCCGCCACCGACCCGGTGGCGACCATCCAGCCCGTGACCTCCGCAGACCCGGCCCAGACGACCCAGCAGACGACCCAGCAGACGACCCAGCAGACCACCCAGCAGACCACGCAGCAGACGGGTCACAGGAAGCACAAGTCCGGACGGGGCACGGGCCGATGAGCGCGCGCCGACCGGCCGGCCGCTGGCGGGGCTCGTCGGAGTTCCGGCTCCGGTTCGCGCTGATCGTGCTGGCGATGGTGATCTCGGTGTTCGGGGTCCGCCTCGTCCAGCTGCAGGGGCTCGACCCGAAGGCCTACGCCGCGAAGGCGGATGCCGAGGGCCTGGTCACGGTGCCGCTCCCGGCGACGCGCGGCTCGATCACCGACCGCAACGGCGTCGCGCTCGCGGAGTCGGTCAGCGGCCTGATGATCGTTGCCGACCCGAAGCGCACCGATGAGCACGCCGAGGAGATCGCCCGGATCCTCGCGAACAAGCTCGACCTCGACTACTTCGACCTGCTCTCCCGGTTGCGGAAGAACCCCGCCAAGCCGGACGCCCGGTTCGCCTACGTGGCCCGCCGCATCCCCGCGACCGACGCGAAGGCCGCGGTCGCCGCGATCGACGACGCCGGCTTCAAGGGCATCGACACCCGCCTCGACCCCGTCCGCGACTACCCGGGCGGCGACGTCGCGGCCAACCTGGTCGGGTTCATGAAGGTGCCCGACGAGGCCGGCACCGGTGGCGGCCTCGAGCGGTCCTTCGACGGCCTGCTCGCCGGCAAGGACGGCAGCGAGACCTACGAGGTCGGCGGCGGCAACCGGATCCCGCTCGGCGAGAACACCGAGGTGAAGCCGGTCGACGGCAAGAACCTCACGCTCACCATCGACCGCGACGTGCAGTGGTACGCGCAGCGCGTCCTGCGCACCGCCGTCCAGGGCGCGCGCGCCGAGTCCGGCGCGGCGATCGCGCTCGACTCGCGGACCGGCGAGATCCTCGCGCTGGCCGACTACCCGTCGTACGACGCGAACAAGCCCGGTGCCGCCAGCAAGGACGACCTCGGCTCGCGGGCGCTGAGCGACGTCTACGAGCCGGGCTCGGTGGAGAAGGTCCTGACGATGTCCGGCCTGCTCGACAAGGGTCTCGTCACGCCCCGGACCCGAGTGCGGGTGCCGCACCAGCTGCCCGTCGCCGACCGCGTCATCCACGACTACTTCGACCACGACAACCTGCGGCTGACGCTCGCCGGCGTGATCGCGAAGTCCTCCAACATCGGCACCGTGCTGGCGGCGCGGCAGTACCAGCCCGGCCAGCTGTGGCACTACCTCGACCTCTTCGGGCTCGGCCACCGCACCGACGTCGGCATGCCCGGCGAGACGCGCGGTCTGCTGCCCGACCCGAGCACCTGGACCGAGCTGACGCAGGCGACGGCGTCGTTCGGCCAGGGCGTCTCGGTCAACGCGCTGCAGATGGCGACGGCGATCAACACGGTCGCCAACGGCGGCGAGCTGATCAGCCCGAGCCTGATCAAGGGGGAGGCCCGGACCTCGTCGGGCGACGAGGTCGGCACCGACGTGGCCAGCCGTCATCGCGTGATCAGCCAGTCGGCGGCCGAGAAGGTCTCGAAGATGATGGAGATGGTCACCACCGAGGGCGCCGGCACGGCACCGGCGGCCGGGATCGCGGGCTACCGCGTCGCCGGCAAGACCGGCACGGCCCAGCAGGTGGGCGCCACCTGCGGCTGCTACGACGGCTCGCTCGCGGTGTCCTTCGCCGGCTTCGCCCCGGCGGACAACCCCCGGTTCACCGTCTACGTGGTGATCCAGAAGCCGCAGGGCTCGGCGAGCGGCGGTGGCACGGCCGGTCCCGTGTTCCGCAAGATCCTGACCTATCTCCTCCAGAAGTACGCCGTGCCGCCCACCGGCACGAAGCCGGCCCGTCTCCCGGTGGAATGGTGAACCGATAGGTTCGCCGGGTGGTTCCCGACCTCGCGCTCACCCGTCCGGCGGACCCGGTGTCGACGCCGCTCGACGCCGTCGCGACCGACCTCGGCGCGCGCATGCTCGGTGAGGCGCAGGGCGTCGTGGTCACGGGGCTCACGCTGAGCTCCCAGCGCGTCCTTCCCGGCGACCTGTACGCCGCGGTCGCCGGCACGCGCGCCCACGGGGCGGCGTACTCGCGCGACGCCGTGGCCGCCGGCGCCGTCGCCGTCCTGACCGACGAGGCGGGCACCTCGGACGCACGGGCGGCCGGGGTGCCGGTGCTCGTCGTCGACCGGCCGCGTCCGCTGCTCGGGGAGCTGGCGGCACGCATCTACGGGCACCCGGCCGAGGCACTGACGCTGATGGCGGTCACCGGCACGCAAGGAAAGACGACGACGACGCGGTTGCTCGAAGCGGCGCTCCAGGACGCTGGGGTCCGGGCCGCGGTCGTCGGCACTGTCGGCACCCGGATCGCCGGCCGTGAGCTGAAGACCGCGCTCACCACTCCGGAGGCGCCCGATCTGCACGCCCTCTTCGCTGTCATGCGCGAGCAGCAGGTGCGCGGCTGCGCGATGGAGGTCTCCAGCCACGCCCTGGTGATGGGGCGCGTCGACGGGGTGGTCTTCGACGTGGCGGCGTTCACGAACCTGGGCCGCGACCACCTCGACTTCCACGCCGACATCGAGGACTACTTCGCCGCGAAGGCGTCGCTCTTCACCCCGGAACGCTCGCGGCTCGGGCTGACCAACGTCGATGACGCGTTCGGCCGGCGGTTGCGAGACGAGGCCGGGATCCCGATGCGGACGTTCTCCGCGTCGGGCGCGGACGCCGACTGGCGCGCGGTCGATGTGGTGCTGCGACCGGAGGGATCGACGTTCGTGGCCGTGTCGCCGGGCGGTGAGCGGATCGAGGCCGGGGTGCCGCTCACCGGCGAGTTCAACGTCGCCAACGCGCTGTGCGCGGTCGCGCTCGCGGCCGAGGCCGGGTTCGACCCGGTGCCGGTGGCACGTGCGATGGCCGGGTCGCAGGGGGTACCCGGCCGCCTCGAGCGGATCGACGTCGGCCAGCCGTTCCTGGCGGTGGTCGACTACGCGCACAAGCCGGACGCCCTGGAGGCGGCCCTCGCGGCGCTGCGGCCCCTGACAGCGGGACGCCTGATCCTCGTCATCGGCGCGGGCGGCGACCGCGACACCGGCAAGCGGCCCGTGATGGGGGCGATCGGCGCCCGGCTGGCCGACGTGCTGGTCGTGACCGATGACAACCCGCGCAGCGAGGACGCGGCGGCCATCCGTGCCGCGGTGCTCGCCGGCACCGACGAGGTGGCCGAGGGCGAGCGTGGAGACGTGCTGGAGATCGGCTCCCGGCGGGACGCGATCCGGCGGGCGATCGCACTGGCAGCGGAGGGCGACACGGTGCTGGTGGCCGGAAAGGGCCACGAGACCGGGCAGGAACGAGGGGGAGTGGTCGAGCCGTTCGACGACCGCGACGAGGTCCGCGCCGCGCTGGAGGACCGCCGGTGATCCCCCTGTCCCTGGGCGAGATCGCCGCTCTCGTGGGTGGAGCGGTCGACGGCGATCCGTCGGTGGTCGTGTCGGGTCCGGCGTTCCTCGACACACGGCGCCCGGAGCCGGGTGGGCTCTTCGTCGCGTTCGCCGGCGAGCACGTCGACGGTCACGACTTCGCCGCCACCGCGGTCGAGGGCGGTGCCGCTGCGGTGATCGGCTCACGAGCGACCGGCGTGCCGACGGTCGTGGTGCCGGACGTGCAGGCCGCGCTGCACCTGCTTGCCGCCGACGTGCTCCGGCGGCTGCGGCAGGCCAACCCGGCGCTGCGTGTCGTCGCGGTCACCGGCTCGCAGGGCAAGACGACGGCGAAGGACATGCTGGCGGCCGTGCTCTCCGACGCGGCGCCGACCGTCGCGACGTATCAGTCCTTCAACAACGAGCTCGGGCTGCCGCTCACCGTCCTCCGCGCCGACCCCGGTACGGCGCACCTGGTGCTGGAGATGGGGGCGCGCGGCATCGGCCACCTCGCGGAGCTGTGCGCGATCGCGCCACCTGACGTCTCCCTCGTCCTCAACGTGGGCGTCGCGCACCTCGGCGAGTTCGGGTCGCGCGAGGCGATCGTGCAGGCGAAGGGCGAGATCGTCGAGGCGCTCGGGCCTGACGGGATCGCCGTGCTGAACCTCGACGATCCGCGGGTGGCGGGCATGGCGCCGCGCACCAGGGGTCGTGTGCGCACCTTCGGTCGCGGGCCCGGAGCCGGTCTGCGGCTCGAGTCCGTCGAGCTCGACGACTTCGGCCGGCCCACCTTCGACCTGCAGCAGTCCAGCCAGCGGGTGCGCGTGCGGCTGCGGCTGCTCGGCGAGCACCAGGCCACCAACGCTGCCGCGGCCGCCGCCGTCGCCACGGCACTGGGTCTCTCCCTCGACGCCGTCGGCGCCTCCCTCGAGGGGATCGAGACCCTGTCACCCTGGCGGATGGAGCTCCGCGAGCGCGCCGACGGCCTCGCCGTCGTCAACGACGCCTACAACGCCAACCCCGACTCGATGCGCGTCGCGCTCGAGACCCTCGCCGGGATCGGACGCCGCACCGGGCGCCCGACGGTCGCCGTGCTCGGTGAGATGCGCGAGCTCGGCGACACCAGTGCGGACGAGCATCGTCGCCTGGGCAGCCTCGCGGGAGAGCTCGGAATCGACCGTGTCGTCGTGGTCGGCGACGGGGCCCGGTCGATCACCGAGACAGCACCTGCGGCATCCTTCTACGCGTCGGTGGCGGAAGCGAGCGGCGCCGTACGAGACACTGTGCATGCCGACGAGGTCGTGCTGGTGAAGGCGTCGCGCGCCGCAGGACTCGAGCGCGTGGCCGCAGCCCTGCTGGACGAGACGCAGACGGAGGAGGGGAGTCCGTGAGAGCGATCCTGCTCGCCGGAGGTCTCTCCCTTCTGTTCACGATCTTCGGCACCCGGCTGGCGATCAGTGTCTTCGCCGCCCGTGGCTACGGACAGCTGATCCGCGACGACGGGCCCACGACCCACCACACGAAGCGCGGAACGCCGACCATGGGCGGGCTCGTGATCATCCTCGCCACGGTGATGGCCTACTTCCTCGCCAAGCTGATCACCGGCTCGCACGTGACGATCTCCGCGCTCCTCCTGCTGTTCCTCTTCGTCGGCCTCGGCACGGTCGGGTTCCTCGACGACTTCATCAAGATCTACAAGCAGCGCAACCTCGGCCTGCGCAGCAAGGCGAAGTTCATCGGGCAGACGGCCGTCGCGGTGGTCTTCGGCTGGCTGGTGCTCTGGAAGGCGGGGCCGCTGCCCAACGCGCACGGCGTGACGCCAGCCGGCCATGCCATCTCGTTCACGCGCGACATCAGCGGTCTCGCGCTGCCGACCCTCCTGCTGGTCGTGTTCATCGTGCTGCTGATCGCCGGCACCAGCAACGCGGTGAACCTGACCGACGGGCTCGACGGACTCGCCGCCGGCGCGTCGATGATGGTCTTCGGTGCCTACACCCTGGTGAACATCTGGCAGAACAACCAGTCCTGCAGGTTCAGCCCCGGGCCGGCCTGCTACCACGTCCGCGACCCGCTCGACCTGGCCGTCGTGGCCGCGGCGATCACCGGCGCCTGCTTCGGCTTCCTCTGGTACAACGCCTCACCGGCCCAGATCTTCATGGGCGACACCGGCTCGCTCGCCCTCGGCGGCGGCGTCGCCGGCATGGCCGTGATGACCCGCACCGAGCTGCTGCTGGCGCTGCTCGGCGGTCTGTTCGTCGTCCAGACCGTGTCGGTGATCCTGCAGGTCGGCTACTTCAAGCTGACCAAGGGAAAACGGCTGTTCCGGATGGCGCCGCTGCACCACCACTTCGAGCTGCTCGGCTGGGAGGAGATCACCGTGGTCGTCCGCTTCTGGCTGATCGGCGCCGTCTTCGTGGCCGCCGGCCTGGGCATCTTCTACGCCGAGTGGGTCGCCGGTGCCTGACCCGCAGCAACTGGGTCGGCTCGACTCCTGGGAGGGCGTCCGCGCGGTCGTCGCCGGGTTCGGCGTGTCCGGGTTCGCCGCGGCCGACAACCTGACCCACCTCGGCGCATCGGTCATCGCACTCGACGAGTCCGAAGCGGGGGACCGCCCGGACAAGGCCGAGCTGCTCGAGGTCCTCGGCGCGACCGTGCGTCTCGGCGAGGGCACCACGGCCCGTCTTCCCGACGACGTCGACGTCGTGGTGACGTCGCCGGGATGGAAGCCCGACGCACCGCTGCTCGCGCAAGCAACGGCCCGGGGGATCCCGGTGTGGGGCGAGGTCGAGCTGGCCTGGCGGCTGCGCGACCCGGCGCACGACACGCCGTGGCTGGCGGTCACCGGCACCAACGGCAAGACCACGACGGTCCAGATGCTCGAGGCGATCCTGCGCCGGGCCGGTCTGCGGACCGTCGCCTGCGGCAACGTCGGGCTGCCGATCGTCGAGGCGGTGATGAACCCGGAGCCGTACGACGTGCTCGCCGTCGAGCTCTCCAGCTTCCAGCTGCACTACACCTCGTCGATGCGAGCCCGGTCCGCCGCGGTGCTCAACGTGGCGGAGGACCACCTTGACTGGTACTCCTCGTTCGGCGACTACGTCGCCGACAAGGGCCGGATCTACCAGGGCGTCGAGCGGGCGTGCGTCTACAACGTCGCCGACCCCCTCACCGAGCAGCTGGTGCGCGACGCCGACGTGGTGGAGGGCGCCCGGGCGATCGGGTTCACCCTCGGCACGCCCGGTGTCGGCATGGTGGGCGTCGTCGAGGACGTGCTCGCCGATCGCGCCTTCGTCGAGGAACGGGAGTCCTCGGCCGCGGAGCTCTGCACCCTCGCCGACCTGGCCAGCCCGGCGCCGCACTTCGTCGCGAACGCGCTCGCGGCCGCCGCTCTTGCCCGGTCCCACGGCGTCCCGACCACCGCGGTCCGCGACGCCCTGCGCGCCTTCCGACCCGACGGACACCGCATCGCCGAGGTCGGCACCTTCGACGAGGTGATCTGGGTCGACGACTCCAAGGCGACGAACCCCCCGGCTGCCATGGCCTCGCTGCAGGCCTACGAGCACGTCGTGTGGATCGCCGGCGGCCTGGCCAAGGGCGCGTCGTTCGACGAGCTGGTGCAGCGGGTGCGTGACCGGCTGCGCGGCGTCGTACTGATGGGCCAGGACGCGCCGGTGATCGCGGCCGCGCTTTCCCGACACGCACCGGATGTGCCCGTCTTCCACCTTCCCGCCGGGGAGACTGCTCCCATGGACCGCGTGGTGGCCGAGGCTGCAGCGCTGGCGCACCCGGGCGACACCGTGCTGCTGGCGCCGGGCTGCGCGTCCATGGACATGTTCGACAACTACGGCGCACGCGGCGATGCGTTCGTCGAGGCGGTGCACCGCCGGCAGCGCAGCACCGACCAGTGAAGGGGACGCCGTGAGCACGACGGTCCAGACGGGACGGGCGGAGACCCGGCCGGTCGGGGCGTTCGTCTCCTTCCGTCGGTCGCTCGAGCGGCCGCTGGCGCCGTACTACCTGCTGCTCGGGGCGACCGGACTGCTGCTCGCGATCGGTCTGATCATGGTGCTCAGCGCCTCGAGCGTCGACTCCTACAAGCACCACGGCGGCAACAGCTACTACTGGGCGACCAAGCAGCTGATGTGGGTGATGATCGCGCTGCCGTGCGCGTGGATCGCGACCCGGGTGCCGCAGAAGCTCCTGCGGGTGGCCGCGTGGCCCATGCTCGCGGTGGCGATCGTGATGCTGGCACTGACGCAGACGTCGCTCGGTGTCGAGGTCAACGGCAACCAGAACTGGCTCGGCATCGGCCCCTTCCAGGTCCAGCCCTCCGAGGTCGCGAAGTTCGCGATGGTGTTCTGGTGCGCCGACGTCTACGCGCGCAAGGACCGGCTGCTCGGCAGCTGGCGACACCTCGCGATCCCGGTGCTCCCGGTCGCCGGGATGATCACCGGGCTGGTGCTGCTCGGTGGCGACCTGGGCACGGCACTCGTGCTGTCGGCGATCACCATGGGCATGCTCTGGGTGGTCGGCGTCCCGGCGCGGATCTTCGTCACGGCGATCAGCGTGGTCTCCGTGGCGGCACTGTTCCTGGCCGCTCGCAGCCCCGAGCGGCTGGACCGGATCACGTCGTTCCAGAATCCGTTCAAGGACCTGCAGAACTCCGGCTGGCAGGCGGGCCACGGCATCCTCGGCATGGCCAGCGGTGGCATCTTCGGCAAGGGCATCGGGGCGAGTCAGCAGAAGTGGGGCAACCTTCCCGAGGCGCACACCGACTTCATCTTCGCCGTGCTCGGTGAGGAGCTCGGTCTCGTCGGCACGCTGCTCGTGCTCGCGCTCTTCTTCACCATCGCGTACGCCGGCCTGCGGGTCGCGATGCAGACCGGCGACGTCTTCGTCCGCTACGCCACGGCCGGTGTCGTCATCTGGCTGATGGCCCACGTGATCATCAACATCGGTATGGTGCTGGCGCTGCTGCCGGTGATCGGCATCCCTCTCCCACTGGTCTCCTACGGCGGCTCGTCGCTGGTGCCGGAGCTGGTAGCGCTCGGCCTGGTGATCGGGTTCGCGCGCGCCGAACCGGCGGCGGCCGGCCTGCTCCGGGAGCGCCGCGACGGACGTCGCCAGGAGCGTCGTGACGAGCGCCGGCAGCGGCTCCGGGCCCGGTCGTCGGTCAACGCCGGCGCGCGGCCCCGGTCGTGAGGCGGGTGCTGCTCGCGGGGGGCGGCACGGCCGGCCACACCTCCCCGCTGCTCGCCACCGCCGATGCACTGCGCCGGCGCCATCCCGAGCTCGAAATCACCTGCCTGGGCACGGCGCGGGGCCTGGAGACGACCTTGATCCCGGCGGCCGGCTACCCGCTCGAGCTGGTGTCGCCGGTGCCGCTCTCGCGCACGGTGAACGCCGACCTGTTCCGCACGCCGGCCCGCCTGCGCACCTCTGTCCGTGAGGCGGTGCAGGTCCTCGACCGCGTGCGTCCCGAGGTGGTCGTCGGCTTCGGTGGCTACGTCTCCGTGCCGGCGTACCTCGCCGCGCGGCGCCGGCACCTGCCGCTGGTGGTCCACGAGGGCAACGCGCTCGCCGGCATCGCCAACAAGCTCGGCGCCCGGCTGACCCGTCACGTCGCGACCAGCTTCCCGGGCACGCGGCTGCCGCACGCGGTCGTCACGGGTCTGCCGATCCGGCGGATGATCGCGACGCTCGACCGGGCGGCGCTGCGTGCGGAGGGCAGGGCCGCGTTCGGGCTGGAGCCTGACCTCCCGACGCTGCTGGTCACCGGCGGATCGCAGGGTGCACTCCGGCTGAACACCTCCGTCTCCGCAGCGGCCGACGCGCTCGCCGAAGCCGGTGTCCAGGTGTTGCACGTCGTCGGGCCGAAGGGCGACGTCTCCGTGGCACGAGGGCCGGGCGGCCCGCCGTACGTCATCGAGCAGTACGTCGACCGGATGGACCTCGCCTACGCCGC
>Ga0136846_1213532_pt1 | contig 17552 bp, 10 predicted proteins | sample HopSoiMetagenom2_FD_96841 | JGI IMG/M metagenome (GOLD analysis project Ga0136846, IMG submission 96841) | Grasslands soil microbial communities from Hopland, California, USA - 2 Assembly 2016 (version 4) | ecosystem: Environmental > Terrestrial > Soil > Grasslands | place: USA: Hopland...
CGCACCGCGCTCACTCGAGCCGCCTCGTCCATACCTGCGCAGTGCTCGCGAGACACGCCTTCCCGATCGCCGCGACGTGTGTGGGCCAGCAGCTCGCGGCGCAGGCAACGTCGGCGAGTCGCGTGGTCGTGAACGACGTGCATTTCCATCTCACGAACTACGTCCAGCGCGGGCCGGACATTCATGATGTTCTGAAGCTGATGGGCGACACCATCGGACGGGTCGCACTCTTCGGCATCCCGCTGCAGCAGGAGTGGGCGCACGGCGTCTCCGGCGACAGGGCGCCGACCTACTATCTCCAGAGCGACGCGCCCCTCTACTACTACTCGTTTACCGACGCATACATCGCGATGCAGTACCGCTCGCTGTCCCCGGCGGAGCGCGAGCGTTTCGATCCGATGATCACGGGATTCAATCCCGGGGACATGTACGCCTCGGAGCACATCCGACGCGTGCTCAAGACCTTCCCCGGTGTATTCGAGGGGATCGGCGAATTCACCGTGCACAAGGAATTCGTCTCGGACAAAGTGCGGCCCGGACCGGCCAGTCTGATCGATGCCGCGATCGACAGCGTCCTCGCCACTGCAGGCGAGATCGGCCTTCTCGTGCTCATCCACAATGACATGGACGTGCCGTTCCCGAGCGACACCGCGCGCGCGGCGTATCTCGACCAGATGAAGGCGCTCGTCGCGCGCCACCCGAACACGACAATCATCTGGGCGCACACCGGCGTCGGTCGCGTCGTGCGACCGGTGAAGAACCACGCCGCGATCCTCGCCGCGCTGCTCGACGATCCGGCGTTCAGCAATCTCTACTTCGACATCTCCTGGGATGAGGTGGCGAAGTATCTCGTTGCATCGCCCGAGGCCACACGCATTGGCGCGGCGCTCATCAATCGCTTTCCGGATCGTTTCCTGTTTGGAACGGACGCCGTCGGTCCTAGGTCTGCCGAGGCGTGGCTCCGAACGTACAACATCTATGCTCCGCTCTGGGCAGCTCTGACCGCTGAGGCCCGGGTGAAGGTTCGCGCCGGCAACTACGAGCGACTGTTCGACAGCGCGCGGCGGAAGGTGCGCGCGTGGGAAGCCGCGCAGCGGCAATAAGCTGAGACCATGGTCCCATGGGGTTGGGCGACGGCCACTTCCTACGTTGCGAATCCACTCCAGGAATGAGGCCGCAATGCCCTCGACGAAAACACGGATCGAACACGATCTCCTCGGCGACTTTGCCGTGCCCGCGGATGCGTACTACGGCGTGCAGACCGCGCGCGCACTCGAAAACTTCCGGATCTCGGGTGTAGAGCTCAGCCTGTATCCGCATTTCATCAAGGCGCTGGCGATGGTGAAGCTCGCCGCGGCGCGGGCCAACTTCGAGACGGGCGGATTCTCACGTGAGATCCTCAGCGCGATCGAAGGTGCCTGTCAGGAGATCATCGACGGCAAGCTGCACGACCAGTTCAAGCTCGATGTGTTTCAAGGCGGCGCCGGGACGTCGACGAACATGAACGCGAACGAGGTCATCGCGAATCGCGCTCTCGAGCTCATGGGGCACGAGAAGGGTGAGTACCAGTACCTCGATCCGCATGACCACGTCAATCGCTCGCAGTCGACGAACGACTCGTACCCCACGTCGATGCACGTCGGCATGGCGCTCGGAAACGGCGAGATCATCAACGCCTTCGAGAAGCTCATCGAGGCCTTCCGAGCCAAGGGAAGAGAGTTCTCTCACATTCTCAAGATGGGCCGCACGCAGCTCCAGGACGCGGTCCCGATGACGCTCGGTCAGGAGTTCAACGCCTTCGCGCGCACGCTCGCGGACGAGATCCGCGCGCTCGAGGCAGTGAGGGTCGTGCTCTGTGAGATCAGCATGGGAGGCACGGCAATCGGCACGGGACTCAACGCCCCCGCCGGCTACGCTCAGAAGTGCACCGATCATCTCGCGACGATCACGAACCTTCCAATCCGGCTCGCGACCGACCTCATCGAAGCGACGCAGGACACCCAGGCGTTCGTCCTCTACTCGTCCGCGCTCCGGAGTCTGGCGATCAAGCTCGCGAAGGTCGGCAACGACCTGCGGCTCCTGTCCTCAGGTCCGCGCTGCGGGCTGCACGAGATCAATCTGCCAGCTACACAGCCCGGCTCGTCGATCATGCCGGGCAAGGTCAATCCGGTGATTCCGGAAGTGACCAACATGGTTGCCTATCGCGTGATGGGAAATGACCTCGTCGTTATGCTGTCGGCGGAGGCGGGACAGCTCCAGCTCAATGCGTTCGAGCCAGTCATGGCTGCCTGCATCTTCGAGTCGCAGACGTTGTTCGTGAACGCGGCGGAGACGCTGCGGAAGCACTGTGTCGAAGGCATCACGGCCAATGCGGACGTCTGTCAGCACTATCTCGAGTCGAGCATCGGAACGGTGACGGCGCTCAACCCTGTCATCGGATACGACAAGGCGACCGAGCTGGCGGCAGAGGCACTGAAATCGGGCGAGGGGATTCTCGAGCTGGTCCGCGAGAGGCACATCCTCACCGACGCGCAGATCGAGGAGATTTTGAGCCCCGCCGCGCTCACCGGCTCCGGACGCGGCGACTGACGCCGGAGACGAATCAATGCGTCATCGTTGCTCGCTGAGTGTTCGATCATCCTGGAGGATTGCCATGTGGAATTCCGAGGCTCGCACGCGACAGATCCGCTTCGCGGTAATCGTGTCGCTACTCGTCGTCGCCGCCAGCGCTCGCGCCACGGCGCAGGGTGCTGATGGCAACGGCAAAGACCCTCTGCCGCACGTGGTGGTCCTTGCCACCGGCGGCACGATTGCCGGGGCCGCCGCGAGCGACGTTCAAGCTGGCTACTCGAGTGGCCAGGTTGGCGTCGAGCAACTGCTCAACGCCGTACCCCAGGCAAAAAAGCTGGCCCACCTCTCAGGCGAGCAGATCTCCAATATCGGCTCGCAGGACATGAATGACGAAGTATGGCTGAAACTCGCGAATCGGGTGAACGAGCTGCTCGCGAGGCCAGACGTCGCAGGGGTCGTCATCACCCACGGCACGGACACCATCGAGGAGACGGCGTACTTCCTGAACCTCGTCGTGAAGTCGACGAAGCCGGTGGTTCTGACGGCTTCGATGCGGCCGTCCACCGCGTTGTCCGCCGACGGACCACTGAACTTCTATAACGCCGTCGCCGTCGCGGCGAACAAGGGCGCCGCGAACCGCGGTATCCTCGTCGTCGTCAACGATTGGATCCATGGCGCGTCGTCGCTGACCAAGACTAGTACGACGGCCGTGCAGACATTCATGTCGCCGCTGTCCGGGCTGATCGGCACCGTTGCCTACGGCGAGGTCGAGTGGTATCGCGGACCCGTTGGCAAGAACACGCTCAACTCCGCATTCACCGTGAACAATGGCACCGTCTTGCCGCGCGTCGACATCATTATGGCGACGGAGAACATGGACGGTGCGCTCATCGACGCCGCCGCGGCGGCGGGCGCGAAGGGAATCGTGATCGCCGGCGTCGGCAATGGCAACATGACGAAGAGCGCGCTCGTGGCCCTGGCGGCGCAAGCCAGGCGGGGCGTCCTCTGTGTCCGCTCATCGCGAGTGACCACTGGACAGGTCGGACGGAACGTCGAAGTGAACGACGATAGTCTGCATCTCGTCGCATCGTTAGGCTTGAACCCGCAGAAGGCCCGGGTCCTGCTTCGACTCGCGCTGCTTACGACAGCCGACCCGAAGACGATCCAGCGATACTTCGACGAGTACTGAGCGATTCGACACCCGAGCCGCCGCCTTCGGCACAGCATCGTGTCCCTGTTCGTTGGCTGGAGACGAAGGCGGTGGATCCTCTCCATCGCGGCTTGCATGACGAGTACGATCGCGTCAGCGCAAAAGCCGCGGACGCCGACCGAGAAAGCGCCGTCGGATTCGACGCTCGCCACTGAGCTCACCGCCGGCGAGGCCGACGGTGAACCATCGCGCCGAGCACTCCTCGGCCGTCCCGAGTGGAACCTCGGTTTCACGACACTGCACGTCGGCGGCGGCCTGCTCTTCGACGCCATCGCATACTCCCAGGATACAGCGAGCGAGCGACAGTTCCCGAAGCTGAATGCTCAGATCAAGCTCCGTGACTTCCGCTTCATCCTCGGCGGGCGATTTCGCTCGAAGCGGCCATTCACCTGGCAGGCTGGCATCATGTACGACGCCGCCACGAGCAAGTGGTTGATGCGACAGACCGGACTGATGGTCGCGGTGCCCGAAATCCACAGCCACTTCTTCCTCGGCCGAGCCAAGGAAGGATTCAGTCTGAACAAGGTCATGGTCGGCTACGATGGCTGGTCGATGGAGCGGCTTCCCTTTACCGACGCCACGATTCCGCTTCTGGCCGATGGCATCAAGTGGCTCGGCTACATCCCAACTGCCCACTGGTTCTGGAATCTTGGAGCCTTCATGGATGCGCTGTCCGAGGGCCAGAGCTTCTCGTCGTACAATTACCAGTTCGTGGCACGCACGGGTTGGGTGTCGGCAACCTCGGAAGACAGAGGTACGCTGGTTCACGCTGGTATGAACTTTCGCATCGGCCAGCCGGACAAAGACTCGCTGCAACTCCGTTCCAAGCCCGAAGCGTTCCCCGCATCGTATTTCATCGACACCAAGAAATTTCCGGCGCGCTCCGCGATGACGTTCGGCCCCGAGCTGTACTATCGACCTGGTCGCGTACTGCTCGGCAGTGAGTACTACTGGCAGAGAGTGAGCTCGCCGGAGACGGGAAATCCCTGGTTTCACGGCGGAGAAGCCTTTGTGCAGTGGCTCACCACGGGGGAGACGCGGTCCTACAACATGGCCGGCAGCTATTTCCGCGAGGTGTCGCCAGACAGCACGATCATTCAGGGCGCATCCGGGGGGTGGGGCCCGATGGTGAAGTTCTCGTATAGCAATCTCACCAACGGGCCGCTGCAGGGCGGCATCTTCTGGCGGGTGACGCCGATGATCAATTGGTACATGACCGACAACCTGCGCTTCGAGTTCGCCTATGGGTACGGTGTGTTGACCAAGCTCGGCGCGAGAAGCGTGACGCAGTTCTTTCAGTCACGCATTCAGATGCGTCTCTGATCGAGCCTGATCATCAGCGGCTCGACGCGAAGCTGGATCTACCAGACGCTTGTCGCATCGCCGGCGACGATGAGTTGAGGCGCTGGACTGTAGGCACCTCGGCGCTCGGCAGACGCGGTATCAGAACACGAAACGTCGCTCCCAGGTGCTCGTTGCTGTCGACGCATACTCGGCCATTGTGACGCTCGACGATCGACTGAACGATCGCGAGACCCAGCCCGAGTCCCGTCGACTTCGTCGTGAAGAAAGACTGGAAGAGATGCTGCCGAACATCGGCGGTGATGCCGCTCCCATTGTCGTGCACTGCGAATTCGACTTCGTGGTCGCGCGCATCGGTACTGATGATGACGCGTGGCTCAGCGGCGGACCTGCATGCGTCGAGGGCGTTCAGGGCGAGATTCAGCACGACTTGTTGAAATTCTACCGCGTCACCGATGACGAGCGCGGAGCGCGTACAGAGCAACAGCGTGATGTTGGCCCGACGAGCTTCCGCCTCGTGCTCCAGAAGCCGCGCGGCCGATTGACAGACCTCATTCAGGTCTACAGGTGCTCGTGGCAGCACCTCTCCTCGCACGAGCGCGCCAATTCGCGTGATGATCGCCGAAGCATGCTCATTCTCGGCCGTGATGTCCTGGAACAGTATCTCGAAAAAGCGTCTATGCGTGGGCACGAAGTCGGGCGCGTTCCGTGAGAGGAAGAGTGCGCCCGCTTCCGCGTTGCTCCGCATCGCGGCGAGCGGTTGACGGATCTCGTGTGAGATCGTGGCCGCCAATTCGCCGACGACGGCCACACGTCCCATGTGGGCAATCTGACGCCGCGCCGCCTCCGCGCTTCGTTGTTGCTCCTCGAGCACGAACTGGGCACGCCTCCGCTGACTACGCTCGATCAGGAGACGAGCGATCAGCAGGAACTCCGCACCGGCGATGACGAGTGCGGCAAGCACGATTGCCCGGTAGCGCTCCCAGGCAGTGGGCTCGCGAAACAGGAGGTCGGTACCCTTGGGCAAGCGTGACTCGGCGAGGCCCCAGCGCCGGAGTTGACGCCAGTCGGCGGCGAACGAGTGTTGGATGGTCTGAACGGAAGGCATCGGTTCCCCGACACGCCGCCGCAGCACTCGAACCACGAGCAGCGCCGTGCGGATGCCTTCCTCATCGAAGCGCGCTACGGAGCCGCCGACCACCCCCTCTCCGACGTAGCTGCGGAGCTGCGCGTACATCGGCGCCGCCGCCGCTCGTGCCAGACTGCCGACGATATCCAGTGGTTCGAATGAGTGGCCCTGGCCGTCCTGCCGATAATTCGCAAACAGCACGATCGAGTGGCGCGGGAGCTTCCGCAGCTTGGGGAGGGTCGCGTCGAGAGAAAGCCCCTGAACGATGACGACGGGAAGGGCATCGCCTAACGAATGCGTGGCACTCACGGCGGCGAGCACGCTGGCGGAGTCGGCCGCGCCCGCGCCACCGACAATCACGACACGTTGCGCGTCTGGCTGGAGGCGTCGCGCCATTGCCAGTGTGGGACCAAAGCGCGAAGCCATCGCCAGCCGGCCCGTCACGTGGGCGGGCAGGGAGGAAGGATCGGTTTGCGGCTCCGCGCAGAGTGCAAAGACGATCGGAACACCCGGCAGGACGGCGTTCAACGGCTCGACCGCGAACTTCCGGGCGCGTTCGCCGACCGCGACGACGACATCGATGCCCAGCCCGCGATATTTATCCTGGAAGTACCCGAGAAGCGACGACGAACGCTCGCGCTCAGCGAACCGATCGAGATCCAGAGCCTCCTGATAGAACTCGACGGGCGACCGCATCTCGTCTTGCAGCGTGCGGCGGAATCGCTCCGTGAACTCCAGCATCGGAGGCGCCTCGGCTTGCTGCTGGAACAGGACGAGCACGCGCGTTGGGCGGCCTTCCACTCGCTGCGCCGGGGTATCGCGCCCGCAACAGCAGCAGGCGAGGATGACCGACGCATTGAGAAGCGTCCGATCGAAATGGTGCATGAGGGTCCGGTCAGAAGGAGTAGCGAACGGCGAACTGAAGCTGGTAATACGAGTCGACGTTTTCGGAGCCGTACTGCGCCAACGTCGAGTCGAACCGGTAGACCGGCTGCGGGGCCTCGCCCATCGTCTCGCCCACCTGGGACAACAACGGAATCTGACTCGTGGTCGCGAGTGTCACCCCCGTCGGCAACGCAATCTTGCCCCAGCGCGCATTAAGTAAATTCAAAACATTGAATACCTGCGCCTCGAGTTCGAGTGAATGCGCGCCGATGGTGGGCAGCGACTGCCGAAGCGCGAGGTTCGCCACGTTCATCCATGGCGACCGGCACCCGTTGCGAGAGATGATTCGGCCGCGCTCTTTCCGCAGGCACGTGGAGCGATCGATGAAGCGATCGAATGTGGCCTGCTGGGCAGCAACTTCCGCTGGGGAGCCGCCGAATCGGATCTCGGCCGTGTCGAAGGCGCTGCGCGGGATGTAGATCGGGTCGTTCCCAACCGCTCCGTCGGCGTTGAGATCACCGCGCCGAGACCCTCCGCCCGCGACATAAGTGAATGGGAATCCCGATCCGCCTATATAGAAGAATGACAACTCTGTCGGCAGCGTTCGCCAGGGAGAACGGAGTGTGCCTGACGCGCGCACGCGATACGGCTGATCGAAGTCCGATGTGCCAAGTGTGAGTGCATCCTGGCGAGCGGCCGTTGGCCGCGCGAAGCGCCAGTTGTCGGTGAGGAGCGCGCTCACTGTCCGCGGGCTCTCGACATCACGGACATGGCCGAAGCTGAAGGAGACAGCCGCATCGAGGCTGCGCGTCTCCCGTCGCAGCTCGCCGGTCACGTCATAGGCGTCATCTCTGGACTGGTTCGTAATCGAAACGACATCGCCGAGGCGCGGGGCGAGACGGGTGGGCGTCGCCGCTCCAGTGATATCGATGGTACCGTAGAGGATTCGGCCATGTCGATCGACGGCGGCCGGTTCGCTGAGGTTGATCGGAGAGTAGAAGATTGCCTGGGTCGTGCGGGTGTAGAGGCCTTCGATCGTGGCGACGACACCGAACGCGAGCTCCCGATCCAAAGCGAGCGACGCGCGCAAGGACTGTGGCGAGTGCAAGCGCGAGTCGAGCACATCAATCTCCGCCATCGTTGACCCGCCGAAGGTCTGACCGCCCGCGCACGCGAGCGGTGGATTGCGAAAATCGGGACGAAACGCGGGCGCTGGACCGGCGTCGCTGGGGAGCGATCCACACTGGAGTGTCCGTGACGCCAGACCGTACGCGGCGAACCCACCGAAGAGCCAGAAGAGGGGCGCACGTCCGGTGAACCGACCGACACCGCCGCGCAACTGGGTGCGGGCACCGTCGGGTCTCGTTAGGTCGTAGTTGAAGCCGAAGCGTGGCGACCACTGGATGTCGGTCGCGGGCATGCGATCGGTGCGAAGGCGATATATCGAATCGACAGCAGCCACATAGGGGGTCCGCGCCCACGGCTTGGACGCGTCGGCTCGGACACCGAGGGTGACCGAGAAGCGCGCCGACAGCTCCCACTCATCGCTGACGTAGATCGTCTGGTACGAACCCGACGCCACCGTCACACTACCGGTGTCTCTCGTTATGCGGTAGCGACCAGCGACTCCGCCCTGCAACGAGTCCAGGCTCGCGAACTCCCAGATCCCGTAAGATCCGCGCAGCTGAAATGCCCAGAGATCGAAGAGCTGAGTGGAGGCGCCGACGGTCAGCCGGTGGGCTCCGGCGGAGAAGGAGAAATTATCGGTAATCTCCCTCGACGAGACTACGTTCCTCTGCCCCGTCGCGATCTCGTGTGTTCCCGCCTGCAAGACGGCTGGCGTGCCGCCGGCTCCCGGCACGCTGACGAGAATCAGCGGTGACTCGACAGTAGGGTGAAAGCCACTGACGAGGTGCGTGCCGCCCGCCACGAGCTCGTTGTAGGCGCCACCAGCGAGGTGGGTCGCCAGCTGCACGGAGACCGATCGTTTGTCCAGCCAGCGCGAATGCTGGAGCGACGAGAGCGGAAAGCAGGCATTCGTCGAACAATTCGTCGGCGAGAGCACCGTCGGGCGAGCGAAGATCGAGCTGTCCGCGTGGCCATAATTTCCGCGGAGGGCGATCCGGCTATTCCAGCGCGGCAGCGGCGCATCGAGACGGAGGAACGTGCTCGAGGACGGATTGGAGTTGGTGACAGGTCCGGCGGAGCCCGCGACGAGTCCACGTGCGTTCAGCAGCGCCTGGAAGCGCGCGATGTCCTCGGGCCGCACCAACAGCGCGCCTTCGCTCGAGAGCGACTCGCCAACATACGGCCCGCCCGCGGGAATCGACCGTTGCTGCAGCTCCGAGGATACGAAGAACAGCAGGTGATCGCGGACGATCGGACCACCTAACGACAGACCGTATTGCCCCTTGTCATACCGCGCCTTGCGAATGAATGGCACGTTGGGCCCGAGTCGCTCGTTGGTCCCGTAGCCGAACGCGCTGCCGTGGAACGCATTGGTGCCGCTCCGCGTGACGACGTTCACCCCGACGCCGGCGAAGCTCCCTTGCCGAACATCGTACGGAGACACGGATACTTGATACTCTTTCACGGCGTCCAGGGGAATGACCTTGCCGCCATAGAGTTGGCCCGATGCGAGGTTCGTCCCCGGCGCCTGATCGGTCACGCCATCGATGCGAATGCTGTTCGCGCGCGACCCCGCCCCCAGCGCCGACAGGGCAAACCACGTGGACATCTGCGGAACGAGCCTAACGAGATCGTACAGGTCGCGGTTGAGGACAGGCATGCTTTGGAGCACCGAGTCCGCAAGAAGCACCTCCGCTCCCATGCGATCACTCGCGAAGAGCCGATTCCGCGTCAGGCTGATGCCGACCGCCTGCAGTATCACCGCCTGTGAGTCGAGCGCAACATCCATCTGCAGCTGCTGGCCGAGGCTCAAAAACAGGCCTGTTCTGCCGGCCATCGCCCATCCGATTCTCCGTACGGTCAGCGAATAGGGGCCCCCGACCTCGAGCCCGCGGATCAGATAGCGTCCGTCGGCATGCGAGATCGCGCGGAGGATGAGGCCCGTGACTCGGTTTGTGATCGCGACGTCGGCGCCTGACACTCCGCGGCCGCGATTGTCGATCACGCGTCCTCCAATCGAAGCCGACGTCGGGCTCTGAGCCGCCGCCTTCACACCAGCTGCCAGGAGCGCAGCACAAATGAAGGAAGGGATCGACAAGGTTTGCACGCCGAAGCAACCTCCGATGTAGGAGCGTATGGAGGTGCGCACGACGGCAGGGCGGTGGTATTGGACCTTGGGGCCAGAGGGCCTGTACCGTCACCAACGTCCAATTCGCGTGCTCACCCGGCAGATCTAGCTTCGCGCTCGTAACCAGGGCGACGCCACGATCCTCGAACGCGAACGCGTGGGGGCCGGCGTGCGCCCGATTCGCGCCGGAGGAAGTTCACATGGTGCCACCGACAAACTCAGACTTGCCAACTCCAATCGAAGTCGTCAGAGACTCCGGACGTGCAAAGCAGGTGCGCCGCGGGCGCTGGGGGCAGCGGTACGTCGACGCGCGCGATGAACGAGTGCGCGAGCTCGGTGAGCGCGTACGCGAGGCCGTCATTCGGCAACGCGTCGCCGAATCCGTGGGAGAGCGCCTGGACACAGCACTGCGCGAACGCGTACGCGAGGTGCTGCGGGTGCGCTTTGGCCGCGAGTTGCGGCACGCGCTGCGCGACGTCGCGATGGACAGGTCGGATCCCGCGGACATCAGCGAGCTCCTGAGTGACCGCCTCGGCGACACGATCGAGGAGCGAGTACTCGACACTCTCAATGAACACATCGGTGGCGCGGTGCGAGAACGCGCGTCCGACGCCATTCGTGGCGCGCTCGCGGACAGCGTACTCACGGGGCAGCTCCCGGGCGAAGAGACCGACGAGCTGGTGGATGCCTTCGACAACCGCCTCGAGGACAGTGTACGGGAACGGTTGCGCGATGGGCTTCGCGGTGTGGCTCGGGACCGGATTCGCGAGATCGCTCGCGATCGACTATCCGAAGCGCTGCGGCAGGCGACGAACGCGCGGACCGAGGCCACGACGGAGGCTGACCGCATCGTGGGCCCGATCGCCGACCGACTCGAGAATGCCATCAACGACCGGGTCACCGACGCCCTGCGCGATCGGTTTCGCGGTATCCTTGCGTCGAGCGTCGAGAATCTCACCGTCGACCGCGTGCGGGAGGCGCTTCGCCATTCGACATTGCGCAGCACTGTCGACAACCGACGTCCTCACACGGACAACAACTACAACGGCCACGCGGCACGGTCCGACGGGAATGACGATGCCTTCGAGCGACTCTTCCGCGGGATCAGCGAACGGCTCCGGGCGAGGCTCACCGATGGCCTTCGCGAGCGCATCGAGCTCGGGCTGCGCGACGGCCTCGACGAGGCGATCAAGGAACGCCTCGCTGGCGCAATTCGACGCGGGATAGCCGAGCAGGTTGACGATGACTTCGATTTCGCGCGCTTCGCCGATACCATTCATTACGAGTTTGCTGACACGCTCCGCAGCCGCTTGATCGAGGCCGTGCGGGGACGCATCGGCGAATCGCTCAGTGCTCGCCTCATCGAGGCGGTTGACAGCGGCCTGGCCCAACTGCAAGCCAATAAGCAGATCGTGTCCTAGCCTCGTGCGTCGAGCGCTATGAAAAAAGGCCGTGGAACGGATCCTCGTTCCACGGCCTTCTCGATCGCTGCCTCGTGAATCAACGCTTCGCGGTCGCGGACGCAGGCAGCTGCGAGTATGGATTCCCGCCGAGTGCCGCAGAGATATCGGCAATGGCGCGCTGGCCACGAACGCTATTGCCCGCGGCATCGAGTGGCGGGGAGACGACGGCGATCCCGAACTTCCCTGGGGATACCGCAATCAGCGCACCGCCAACGCCGCTCTTCGCTGGCAGGCCAGTGGCGTACAGCCACTTGCCGGAATCGTCATACAATCCAGCCGTAGCCATGACGGCGAGAATCGGTGCCACGTGGCGGGAATCGATCGGCTGCCGGCCCGTGACCGGATTGCGTCCACCGTTGGCGAGCGTGGCCGCCATCATCGCCAGGTCGCGGGCATTCACATTCACTGAACATTGCCGTGTATATAAATCGGTCGCCTGGAGCGGATTTGCCTTGATGCGCTCGTAGGCGAACATGAGCATGGAGATCGCCTGGTTGCGTTGGTTCGTCTCCGATTCCGATTTGTACACATCCTGATTCACCGTGAGAGTCCGGCCCGCAAAGTCATCCAGGGTATTGATGATCGAATGCCAGACGGAATCCGGAGTGGCGCCGTCGATCATACTCGTGGTGGTGATCGCCCCGGGGTTGACGAACGGATTCATCTCCTTGCCCTTGAACTGCTCGATGGCGTTGATGGAATTGAATACCTGGCCCGTGGCGTCGACGCCGATGTTGTCCTCGATCGCCTTCTCGCCAGACTGTTGAAGCACCCGTGCCATCGTGAAGACCTTCGACACGGATTGGATCGAGACCTCGGACGTCACGTCACCGGCCGTGTAGACTTTGCCATCCGGGGTGACGAGTGCGATGCCGAACAGGTGCGGGTCGACCTTGGCGAGAGCGGGGATGTAGTCTGCGTTCTTCCCCTCGTCGAGGTTCTTGAACTTCTCATACGCAGCCTTCACGGCTCGATCGTAGTCCGCCGGCCCTTGGGCAACCGCATACTGCGATGCGAGTGTGAGAAGAGCTGGGGCGAGAACGAACCAGAGGACCTCACTTGTCTTGCGCTGTAATGGGCTCACGGCCGGCACCTCCGAATTTTTGTGAGAAGCTGTACTTGAGTGAGACCTGAAGTCGGAAGTCGTCGGCATGAAAGCCGCCGCCGAAGTTGTCGCGATGCGCGTACTGGAGCTCGCCGCCGAACAAGACGTTGCTCACCGGCGTGTAGAGAAGGTTCCCGCTCGCGTACTGTCCACTCTTGAATGCCGTCGGCAGCTGCAGATCACTGTTGTCGATGTCGACGCGAGAATAGCCGAGCGCCGACGTGAACCGTGAGTTCCAGCGGTGGTCGAGGTAGGCGACGAGCCCGAGGTCGCCCAGCGCTTGGCCCGTCACGGGCCGCGTTGGACTTCCGGGATGGGTTTTCGCGCCAACATCGATTGGCGCGTCGTTGAAGTAGTTTTCAACTCCCGCACCAACGACGCCCTGGAGACGGAGCACGTCGCGCTTGCCGAGATTCAACCCGGTACTGAGCGATACGCCCCAGCCGGTGGTACCGCCCGAGAGATCGAACCCGTCATTCGGCAGCACGTCGTCCCAGCGGAGCCAACGCACGATCGCCCCGAGCTTCGCGTATCCAAACTTGCCGCCGAGCCGGTACTCGCCGGAGATGTCCGGCATCGGATAGCGAGGCTTGATGTTCTGGAGCTCGATGCGGTCGGCGACAACGCCGAGGTCGCCACTGGCGCCTGGCCGCTCGAGGGCGAACGTTACGCGGGTGCCGTTGCTGCGGCTCACCGGCTGCCAGAAGAGCTGCACGTTGCGGAAGAAGAGCATTCCGTTCGGCCCCCAGTACTCGAGGATGTTCGGAAAGACATCGAGGTCCATGAACGGGCTCTCCGTCTGTCCGCCGCCGAACGATCCCCACTGGCCGTACATGTGGCGCGGCCGAATCGTCGTCTGACCCTGATCGGGCCCGACGCCGAAGAGATCCCAATCGAAGACGATCTTGATGTCGCCGGTCGTTGTTGGAATCGTCGCCTTCGTCCCGAAGCGTGATTGGCGCGCGCTGAACCAACTATGTCCGTCATGGCCGAACTGGTCCGGGGACGACGGGAGGCGCGATGGCCGATTCACGTCGAACCAGTCGGGATTGTTCGACTGGAAGTCGCCGATCGCGTCGCCCTGCGCGAAGCCGTAGATCTCGAAGTGCGGCGCCGGTTCGAGCTGGTGTTTCGCGGCGGTGTCCGCCGGCGCCTTGCCGGCCTGGCTCGTTACCGCTTGCGGCGCCGCGCCCGGGATCGCGATCCCGAGGAGCGCGATCGCGCCAATCAGAGCTCGTCTCAATGTCCTCGACATGACCTCATACTCCACTCGTTAGGGTTCATCGGGTGCTGAGCGGACGTGCGCGGCCTCCCACGCCCGCACGCGTTGGCGCGCGGCGCCAAACAGTCGCTCGTAGTTGCCGCGCAGCAGCTGCGAGCGCGCCGCGGGCGTGAGACGGTCCAGGAAGGGCCGATAGATGTCGATCACGCGGTAGTACTGCCGCGCATTCTCCGGTGCGACGACATCGCTCGCGATGAGGAAGCGGTCCGGATGGCGGTTCACGAGGCTGGCCGTGACGGCCATGCCCGCGTTGCCGTCGGCGATGTACTTCGCCACCTCGTCCCAGGAGATGTCGAATGACAGGTTGCTCAACGTCGGATCGCGCAGCAGCGTCTCGAGCTTCGCGGCGTGGTGTGTCACGGGCCACACGACGCGCCCGACACCAACGTGCGCCCAGATGATCTGGGTGAAGGGATGCCGCGCCACGAGAGCGTGCATCTGCTCGAGAACCGTGGGCGGCGAGCCGCGCTTCGCGGACGGCACGTCCACGTCGTTATGCAGGATGACAAGAAGTCCCACCGAGCCGGCGAAGGCGAGGATGCTGTCGAGCGCCGGATCGAGCAGGCTGGCCACGCTCCCGGCAATCGTCGCCGACACGAATTCCTCGTGCACGTTGAATGCGCCGATTCCCGTATACACGCCGGGAAAGGTCTCGAGCACGCGTCGGATGTGGTCGGCCGCGTGGCAGTCGGTGGGACTGAGGACGCGATCAACGTCAGTGCCAATGCTCACGTGTATCCATGTTCTCACGGTCCGCGTGCGGGACACGCGGAGTGCCTGTGATGTAGCAGTCGATTCTCCCGCGACAGGCAGGCTATCGAGCGCGCGAGAATCACCACTATTGGACCAAGGGACAGCGCCCGTCGCGTCGCATGAAGCAAAGGCGATGGCCCCTGCCACTCACTGACACGACACTGAAACCACTGACGGGCTCCTCGTACGGGAGAGCTCCTCGCTCCGGCCGTGATTTGCTTTGTTCAAAACCTCAGGATGCTTCCACGATCATTGGAGGCGTCCCTGCTGAGGAGAGCGTCAGTGGTTTCAGTGTCGTGTCAGTGGTTTCAGGGGCCTTGCTGGTCTCGATGACAATCGAGCGTGGGGCCGGATTGGCCGAAGGTCGAATGGTTCGCGCCTGGGCGGACCCCACTTATCTCGACCGGCAGGCGCGATCGCGAAGCGGTGCGACCGCAACGGCCTGCAAAGCCCTCCAGCGAAGCGTGCGATGTCCGACGATGCTGCTGTCGTTATGCGATCACCGCGTCACGTCCGCCTCATTCTGGGGTCGATGCTCCTCGTGCTCCTCACGCCCACCGCACTGCGCGCGCAGGAAGCCGATCCGCGGCCCACGAGCCGCGACAGCCTCGCGTTTGCCAACACCTTCGGCGGCGAGTTCGCGCCCGGCTCGGGCTTCGACATCATCAAGACCGATCGCGGCAGCTTGAACATCAGCGTGTACGGATTGTGGCGCTACATGAACCAGTATCCGGTCGGTCGCTCCTTCACCGATCATCTCGGCGTCGTGCGAACCGTGAATCCACGCAACGATGTGAACTGGCAGCGCACCTTCGTCTGGATCACCGGCTTCTTTTACAACCCGAAGTTTCGCTACAACATCTCGCTCTGGTCCCTCCCGACGACGCAGCAGACGTTGCTGTTCGGCAACCTCCAGTACCGCGCGTCGCCTGCGTTCGTGGTTGGCGTTGGCATCGGGCCCAACCTCACCTCACGCTCCGTGCAGGGATCGTGGCCTTACTGGGCCGCGACGGACCGGCAGATGTCGGAGGAGTTCTTCCGCGGCGGATTTTCCTCGAGCATCTGGGTCAGCGGCCAGGCGCTGTCGCGACTCTACTACACGGTCGCGATCACCAACAACATCAGTCAGCTCGGCGTGACGCAGTCTCAGGACACGCCGAACCTGGGCTACAGCGCCAGCCTTCGGTGGTTGCCGACGACCGGTGAGTTCGGGCCGAGGAATGGCTTCGGCGACCTGGAATTTCACAGGAAGTGGGCGACGCAATTCGGGGCGTCGGCGGCGACGAGCCGTGAGAGTCGTTATGCACCGGTGAGCCAGACGTCGCCGGCGACACAGATTCGCCTGTCGGACGGAGTCATCCCGTTCGAGACGGGGGCGCTCGCCCCCGGCGTGACGGTGCAGACGCTCACGTATAACTACCTGTCATTCGATGCTGGCGCGAAGCACCGCGGATTTTCCTTTCAGGGTGAGTACTACTTCCGGCGCCTGAGCGACTTCGTCGCGACCGGCCCGCTTCCCCTCACGTCCATCGTCGACCACGGCTTCATGGCCGAAGCGGGGCAGATGGTGCTGCCGCGCACGCTCGGCGTGTACGTGGTGTCTGGGTACGTCTTCGATGACTTCAAGCGCAATCCATGGGAGCTCGGCACCGGCGCGAACTTCTATCCCTATGGATCACGCGCGTGGCGGCTCAACCTGCACCTGATCCACATCGTGCGGTCGCCAACCGGCTCGTTCTTCGGCTACTACACGCCCGGCCAGACGGGTACGACGATCTCACTCGCCACCGACATCCTGCTCTGATGATCAACGTGTACGCAACGTCATCAGGCAGGCCGAGCCGTCGTTGGGCCGAGGAGGGGTGTGAGGTGAGACTTTGGACCAATGGTCGAACACCGGTCCACGCGTTCCACCGGGCGTGTCGAATCGTTAGGCAGAGTCACATGAGAATCCGTGAATGTGCGTTTGACGCGTCGGCACGGGCAATGCCTCGCCGACATGTGCTGAGAGGATCGGTGGTCGCCTGAGAGCGATCGCATCCCCGGCGTACTCAGAACAGCGGCGAGTGCCGCGAGAGGTATCCGTCGTTGGGAACGCCACTGCGATGCCGCAGGGCGTCGGACGTGGCCCGCAGGCCGCGCGGGAAACAGCCGACTGGTTCCAATGTTTCACCCTGCAGGATCGCCGGCGGGGTTGAACGCGGAGGGCGGCAGAGAGAGAGGAGACCATGCGAATGAAGCTTTCGAACAGCTGTGCGATCGCGTTGGCGATCGCCCTGGGAGTGGTCGCCGTGCCGACTGCACACGCACAGCAGTCGAGTACGACGAAGCAGACGAAGACGGCGAAAAAGGCCGGTACGAAAACAGGAAGCACGAGCTCGACGAAGCGCATCCCGATCACCAAGGAATCGGGTGGAGAGGTTGCTCCTGCACCCGCTGTGAACGCGGATTCGATTGCCGCGGCCGAGCGCGCTCGGCAGGATTCCATCGCGGCAGCCGCGGAACGTGCTCGCCAGGAGGAGCTCGCTCGGGCCGAACAGCTGCGTCGTCAGCAAGCCGCCGAGCTGGAACGCCGTCGCCAGGACTCCATCGCCGC
>Ga0136846_1225622_pt1 | contig 17552 bp, 20 predicted proteins | sample HopSoiMetagenom2_FD_96841 | JGI IMG/M metagenome (GOLD analysis project Ga0136846, IMG submission 96841) | Grasslands soil microbial communities from Hopland, California, USA - 2 Assembly 2016 (version 4) | ecosystem: Environmental > Terrestrial > Soil > Grasslands | place: USA: Hopland...
CGAGCGCGAGCGAGAGCGACGCGTAGATCGACCCGTCCGCGAGCCCCGTGGTCAGCGCCTGGAAGAACTGCTGCACTTCAATACCCCAGGTACGCGGACCGGACCGCGTCGTTCGACTTGAGCTCGTCCGCCGAGCCGGAGGTCGCGACCTTCCCGGTCTCGAGCACGTAGGCGCGCCGTGCGGCAGTCAGCGCGATCGTCGCGTTCTGCTCGACGACGAGCACGGCGAGTCCCTCCTTCTCGTTGAGGTCGGCGACGACGCGGAACACCTCGCGCGTCACGAGCGGCGCGAGGCCGAGCGACGGCTCGTCGAGCATCAGGAGCCGAGGCCGCTGCAGGAACGCACGCGCGAGCGCGAGCATCTGCTGCTCGCCGCCCGAGAGCGTGCCGGCCTGTTGGTTGCGGCGCGTCTCGAGCCACGGGAAGTACGCGAGCACGGTCTCCATGTCGGGCCTGCCTCGCCGCACGTAGGCGCCCATGCGCAGATTCTCCCAGACGGTCAACTCGGCGAAGATGCCGCGCCCCTCGGGCACGTGCGCGATCCCGGCGCGCGCGGTCGACTCGGGACTGCCGCGTAGGCGCCGGCCGGCGAACACGATGTTGCCCGCGCGCCGGACCATTCCCGAGACCGCGCGCAGGGTCGTCGTCTTCCCGGCGCCGTTCGCGCCGAGCAGCGCGACGATCTCGCCGTCGTCGACGGTCAGCGAGACGCCGTGCAGGGCCGCGATCGGCCCGTACCGGGCCGAGACGCCGTCCAGTTCGAGCAACGGGGCCATCGCGGCGCTAGCTTCTCACGCATGGTCGACGTCGAGGAAGGTGTGCGTCGGGTCACCTTCCCGCTCCCACTGGGGATCGACCACGTGCACTGCTACCTCTTACGCTCCTCGAGCGGCGGCTGGATCCTCGTCGACACGAGCCTCGGAGTCCGCGACCCGGAGGCGCAGTGGCGGCCGGTGCTCGACGCTCTCGACGGACCGGTCGAGCGGATCGTCGTCACGCACCTGCACCCGGACCACGTGGGCGGAGCGCGCGACGTGCACGAGCTCACCGGCGCCCCCGTCCACCAGGGCCGCGAGGACTACGCGCAGTGCGTGGCCGCGTGGGGCAGACACGACGCGGCGCGCTTCGTCGACTACTGGGCCCGTCACGGCATGCCCGGCCCGACGGTCGAGGGCCTCGTGCGTGAGTCGGAGCGGCTCCGGGCGGCCGTGCACTGGTACGAGGGGCCGGAGCTGCTCGACGCGGGCGACGAGATCGACGGCTGGCGCGTCGAGGTGCTCCCGGGGCACGCCGACGGGCACATCGTCCTGCTCCGCGACGGCGTCCTGATCGCCGGCGACACGATCCTCGGCGGGATCACGCCCGCTATCGGCCTGTATCCGAACTCGCGCCCGGACCCGCTCGGCGACTACCTCGAGTCGCTCCGGCGGATCGAGGAGGAGCTTGCGCCGCGTGTCGCGCACACGGGGCATCGCGACCCGGTGCTCGACCCCGGCGGGCGTGCACGGGAGATCCGCCTCCATCACGCCGACCGGCTCGAGCGCGCCCAGGCGGCGCTCGACGGGGAGCCGCTCTCCGGCTACGCGGTCTCGCTCTCGCTCTTCCCCGATGACCTGTCGCCGACGCTGCGGCGCTTCGCGACCGCGGAGTCGCTCGCGCACCTGGAACGGCTCGTGCGGGAGGGGCGCGCCGAGCGGGCGGGCCTCTCCTACGTCAGGGCGTAACCGGCTCGGCGCACTCCGGCATGATCCGGAGCCCTGCCCGGGAGCCCATGTCGCCCGTCGCGCTCACGACGTACGACGCGCAACGGGCCACGAACATCGTCGGGAAGCGGACGACGAAGCCGCCCTTCGTTCCGGCGGCGAGCCGCTTCGACACGCTCTCGCCGCCTGTCGTGAGGCGTACGACCACGTGCTCGCCGGGCTTGAACGTCGTGCCCTGGACCGTGAAGCCGTGCGTGCTGACGACGCTGAGCTTCGCCGGCCCGGCCGTCGCGGCGGCCGCGAAGGCGAGCGCGAGCGCTGATATCACAAGGAGCCTCGAGATCATGACCGTGTCCGTTCTACCCGATGATGCGGATCTTTGCACGCGACCGAGGCCGCTTGACGTGGGACGGCCCGAAGGAATTAAATCCGATATCAAGAGCCGTCCTCCGGCCTGATATCGCCCAGTGGAGCGGCTTTCTGCGTCTTCGGAAAGAGGGGAGTTGTCCAAGTGAGTACGCGTCTTCGTGCCGCAGTGGCGATCGCATTGCTCGCAATCGCCGCGTCGGCGCTCTCGCTGCTGTCGGGCTCCGCCAGCACAAGTTCTGTCGCGCGTGACCGCGGCGAGTTCCAGGGCGGCTCGGGTGCCGTCCTTCGTCACAACGAGACCTTCTCGTCGCCTGCACGTGAAGGCCCCGCGTCCTACGCCGACCAGCTCGCAGCGTTGGATGCCTTCCCGCAGGCGACGATCAGCCCCTCGGAGATCGCCGATGCGCGCGACGCGCACAAGCGGAACGAGGAGCACGGTCAGGGGCACGGCAAGCGCAAGGCCGGCGAGTGGGTCTCGCTCGGGCCGACGCGCTCGGTCTACCCGCCGTCGCTCAACCGCCACGGCAGCGAGTACGTCACGTCGGGGCGCATCACCGCGCTCGCGATCTCGCCGTCCTGCGACCGGCGCCGCTGCACGATCTGGGTGGGCGCGGCCGGCGGTGGCGTCTGGCGGACCGACAAGGGCCTCTCGGGCGATCCCGACTGGAAGAACGTCTCCGACGGGTTCTTCACCTCCGGCGCCGTGGGCGCGCTGACCTACGACGCGGTGCACGACACGCTCTATGCGGGCACGGGCGAAGACGCAGCGGCCGGCGACGCCGAGGCCGGCGTCGGCGTCTACAAGTCGACGAACGGCGGCGACACCTGGACGCCGCTCGGGGGGAACGCGAACTTCGTGAACCGCGCCGTGCGGAATATCACGGTCGATCAGTTCGACCCGACCGGCAACACCATCTGGATCGCGGACGGTCGCGGCGTGCACGGCATCTCGTCGACCACGGCGGGCGCCGTGTCGGCGATCCCCAACTCGCCGGGCGTCGGCATCTGGAAGTCGACCGACGGTGGCGCGTCCTTCACGCTCGCCCAGCCGACCGTCGTCACGGTCGGCGGCACGACCTTCCCGTCGAGCTTCGGCTCGTCACGCGGCGCCACGGTCGTCGCGGTGGATCCGACGCACGCGGGCGTCGTCTACGCCGGGGTGTACAACGTCGGCGTCTGGCGCTCGACGGACAACGGCGCGACGTGGGCGAACATCCACCCGTGCTCGGTCGACCCGATCGTGCCTCCGACCATCCAGCCGCCCGCCACGGTGCTGCCGGATACGGGCACCTGCGGCGCCGCCGCAGACCGCAGCGAGTTCGCGCTCGTCACGCTGCCGAACGGCGACACGCGCATGTACCAGACCGAAGGTGACAGCGGACCGCCGACGGACGCCAACGGCATCTTCCACGGCGACCTGCGGTACAGCCGGTTCTTCATCGCCAACGGCGTGCAGGCCGGGGCTCCGACGTTCACCGACAAGACGAGCCAGGGCCTGATCACGCATACCGACGCAGACGGCAACGTCACGGTCGACCCCGGAAGCCCGGGCTACGCGACCTACGACTTCTGCACCGGCCAGTGCTGGTACGACCAGGGCGTCTACAGCCCGCCCGGCCAGCCGAACACGCTCTACGTCTTCGGCTCGTTCGTCTATCCCGAAGCCCCAGACCTGTCGGATTTCTCGAGTCACACGGAGGGCAACGTCTCGAACGCCCGCGCCGTGCTGCTCTCGCGCGACGGCGGCGAGACGTTCACGGACCTCACGGAGGACGCGACGTCGACCAAGGCGCCGAACGGCATCCATCCCGACCAGCACGCGCTCGTGACGAATCCGTCGAACCCGCTGCAGTTCTTCGAGGGCTCGGACGGCGGTCTCGTGGTGTCGGACGGAACGCTGACCGACATCTCGGCGCGCTGCGACGTGCGCAACATCACCGGCACCGCGCTCGCACGCTGCAAGCAGCTGCTCTCCGCCGCGCCGGGACGGCTCACGAGCCTGAACCGTGGCCTGCAGACGCTGCAGTTCCAGAGTCTGTCCGTGAGCCCGTTCGACTCGCACGACATCCAGGGCGGCACGCAGGACAACGGGACGTTCGAGACACGCGGCTCGGATCAGACGTGGCCGCAGACGGCCGGCGGCGACGGCGGGCTCTCGGGCTTCGACGCGACCGACCGGCATTTCCGGTTCCACACGTACTTCTCGCAGCAGGGTGATGTGAGCTTCCGCGACGGCGACCCGGCGTCGTGGGACTTCTTCACCGAGCCGATCTTCGCGGAGGCAGCACTGTTCTACTTCCCGATCGTCACCGACCCGGTCGTCCACGCGACGATCTTCGCGGGGGCGACGCACGTCTGGCGGACCACCGACAGCGGGGGGCCGCAGGCGTACCTCGACGAGCACTGCAACGAGTTCACGGGCGACTCGAACACGGTGAACCCGTTCTCGACCGTGCACTTCACATGCGGTGACTTCGTCCGGGTCGGCGATCCGACGGCGAGCGGGCGCTTGACGTGCTCGCCGCTCGTGGCGGGACAGACGAACTGCACGTACGGCGCTTCGCGGAGCGGCGGCAATGTCGGCTGGATCACGCGGACCGCCGCCGACGGCCAGACGATGTGGGCCTCCACGACGACCGGTCGCCTGTTCATCTCCCGGAACGCGAACGCCGGCGATCCGGCGACGGTGGCGTTCACGCGGCTCGACGCCGTCGCGCCGACGTACGCCGCGCTCGTCCCGAACGCTCCGGGCCGGGCGATCAGCAACATCGCAATCGATCCCGCGAACCCGAACCACGCGTGGATCTCGTACCTCGGCTACAACTCGTCGACGCCGGCGACGCCGGGGCACGTGTTCTCCGTCACGGTCGACCCGGTCACGAACGCAGCGACGTTCACCCTCCTCGACGGCACCGGCGCCGGCTTCATCGGCGACCAGCCCGTCAACGCGGTGGTCGCCGACCCGAAGACGGGCGATCTCTACACCTCGACCGACTTCGGCGTCATGCGGATGGCTGCCGACGACGCGGCGAGCGGTTGGGTGGTGGCAGCTCCGGGCCTCCCGGTCGTCACGGTCGCCGGCCTGACGATGAACGCGGACGAGCGCCAGCTGCTCGCGGCGACGCACGGCCGCGGCGCTTACCAGCTCACGCTGCCGCGCGTCGACAACGACAAGAAGGACAAGGACAAGCACGGCGGGCACTAGCCCGGCCGCTGAACACGGGTCCCTCCCTGGGGAACAGAAAGGGGCCGCCTTCGGGCGGCCCCTCCCGTGACCTCCTCTAAAACGGGGAGCCGCGACGGCCGGTGGCGGGGAGCGACGGGCGGGCCTGCGTCGCACACGATGGCTGCATGACGTCTCTTCGTCTCCTGCTCGCGGCCGGCTCGGTCGCCGCCACCCTCACCGGCATCGTCCCGGTCATCTCGCACCACGGCTCGCAGGCCGCCGCAGTGACCGTCGGCTCGAAGGGGGTCGCGGTGGCGGTGCAGCAGCTCGCCGCCGGCTCGACCGCCGACGCGCAGGTCGTCGTCCCGAACGGTGTCCGCGCCCTGCAGGGCCGCGCGTTCGGGAGCCCGGCGCTCGCCACCCGGTCCCGCCTGACGGTCACGCGGAGCACAGACGGCGCGACGCTCTTCACCGGGTCGCTCGCGACGTTCCACTCGCTGGCCGTCACGCCGGGCGCCTCGCTCGTCGTCAGCGTGCAGAAGCCCACCGGGTTCGCCGGGCTGCGCGCCGGCTCACAGCTGCAGTTCTCGTAGCCTTCGCCCAATGAAGGCCGGCCTCGTGGCCGCCGTCGTGTCGGGCGTGCCCTCGACCGCGTACGCGCTTGCGACGGGGCGGGACCCGCTCGAGGCGACCAAGGCGGCGGGAACGCTGCTCGTCGGGGAACGGGCGCCGGTGCTGCTGCAGGTCGCCGCAGCCGCTCCGGTTCACCTCGCGATCTCGCTCGGATGGGCCGCGGTCCTCGAGCGCGCACTGCCGCGCGAGCGGCGCGTCAGCTGGGGCGTGGGGGGCGGGCTCGCGATCGCGGCGCTCGACCTCGGCGTCGTCGGCCGGCGCCGGCCCGCGATCCGGGCGCTGCCGCTTCTCCCGCAGTTCGCCGACCACGCGCTTTTCGGCGCGGTCGTCGGCGCGCTCAGCGGTCCGCGTCGATCCTGACCGTCGTCACGGCGATATCACCGCTGCCGACGCTGGTTGACAATCCTCTATCGCACGTTCGATAGTCGATATCACGCGGCCGGTTGTTCGGGGTCGGAGCGCACCACAAGTCATGGAGGGAATCTTGAGAGGACGAGTTTCGAGAAGGACCGGGTTCGTCCTGGTCCTCGTCGTCGTCGCTGCTGTGGCAGTGCCACTCAGCGGGGTCGGGCGTACGCACGTCGCTTCCGGAGGGGGCTCCGGCGCACTCGCAGCCGGTGCCGTCAGTCCGTACGGCACGAGCAACCTGATGCAGGACGAGTTCGCCGCCGAGCCACGCGAGGGTGAGGCCGGCGCCGCGATCACGAGCTTCCTCGGGGCGATCTCGACGCGCAGCGTCGCGAGGTCGGGCAAGAGCAACGCAGGGTTCGTCACCGGGTTCGAGGGGCTGAACTTCTACCAGCAGCGGTACTCGAACAAGGGCAACCAGTTCTCGGTCGAGCCGCCCGACCAGGCGCTCTGCGTCGGCAACGGGTTCGAGCTCGAAGCGGTGAACGACGTGCTCAACGTGTTCGACACGAACGGCGCCTCGGCGCTGCCGGACAACACCGCGACCAACGTCGTCTCGGGGTTCCCGCGCAACGTGAACCACGCGGTGGATCTGAACACCTTCTTCGGGTACGCAGCGGCGATCAACCGCACGACGGGTGCTCGTGGCCAAGAGGTCACCGACCCGTCGTGCCTGTTCGACGCGCAGACCCAGCGGTTCTTCGTCGTCGTGCTGACGCTCGAGGTGGTTCCGACCACGGGCGCCTTCACGCTGGTGAACCACCTCGACCTCGCGGTCAGCAAGACGGCTGATCCGACGGGCGGCTGGAACATCTACCGCACGGACGTCACGAACGACGGGACGAACACCGGCGGCCAGAACCCCGGCCCGTACCTCGGCGACTATCCGCACATCGGCGCGGACGCCAACGGGTTCTACATCACGACGAACGCCTACCCGTGGAATACGAACGGCTTTGCGGGCGCGCAGATCTATGCATTCTCGAAGGCGCAGCTCGCCGCGGGCGTGCCGAACGTCTCGATGGTGCACCTCGACACGTCGGGCCGCGTCAACGCACCGAGTGAAGCAGGCGCGACGCAGCCGGGATTCACCGTCTGGCCCGCGCAGTCGGCGGGTACCGGAAGCGGCGGCGACGACGACGCGGCCGAGAACGGCGGGACCGAGTTCTTCCTCAGCTCGAACGCCGCCGACGAGGCACAGCGTCCGGTGTCCGGTACCGCAGGCACGCGCATGTCGAGCCAGATCGTGGTGTGGGCGCTGAAGAACACCGCGTCGCTGGACACGCCGACGCCGAACCTGTCGCTCGACGCGACGCTTGTCGACGCAGAGACGTACGCGGCACCGCCCAAGCAGCGCCAGCCGGGCTCGGGATCGGCCCCGGGTCAAGACGCGCCGCAGGGCTTCTGCATCAACAACACGACGACGCCGACGATCGCCGGCGTCGGGTGCTGGCGCCTCCTGTTCGCGGCTGAGCCGGCGCACACGGAAGTCATCTCGAGCCCGGACTCGAACGACACCCGGATGCAGCAGGTCATGCTCGCCAACGGTCGCCTCTTCGGGGCGCTCGACACCGCAGTCAATCCCGGCGGCAGTGCCCAACGCGCCGGTATCGCCTGGTTCGTCGTCAAGGCGAACAAGGCGCGGCTCGAGAACCAGGGGTACCTGGGGACGGCCGGTTTCGACCTCACCTACCCGGCGATCGGCGTGACGTCGAACGGCCGCGGGGTGATGGCCTTCACCGCGTCGGGCGACTCGTTGAACCCGAGCGCCGCGTTCGCACCCATCGACAAGAAGGGCGTCGGCACGTGGGACGTCGTTCCGGGCGGCACCGGTGCCGCACCGGAGGACGGCTTCACGAGCTACAGGGCCCAGGTCGGCGGCAACCCGCCCCGCACCCGCTGGGGTGACTACGGAGCCGCCGCAGTCGACGGGAACTCCGTGTGGGTCGCGAGCGAGTACGTCGCGAGCTCGTGCACCTACACGGATTGGGGCGGCCCGTTCTTCCTGGGCGGCACCGGCGACAACCTGCTCGGCACGTGCGGCGGAGCCGCACACGGCCCGGGCAAGCGCGCCGCACTCGGCAACTGGTCGACCCGGATCAGCCAGTTCAACGTCAAGGGCGACGACTGATCGAGCGGAAACGGGGGCCGGCGGCAACGCCGGCCCCCGTTACCTTTGGCCGCGATGCGGGTAGAATCTCCCTGATGCGCGTGCTGATCGTCACAATCGCTGCCGGTATCGTCGCGGCGGCGGCCGTCGCGGCCACGCCGCCGAGCGGCGTCTCGGGCGTCGTCGACCGCGGCCCGATCGCGCCCGTCTGCGTTGCCGGCGATCCTTGCAGCGCTCCCGCCCGCCATGTCCGCGTCGTCTTCTTCCGGGGCAGCCGGGTGGCGGGTCAGGCAACGACCGACGACGCCGGGAAGTACCGCCTCGCGCTGCCGTCCGGTGCGTACACCGTGCAGGTCGCCGGGCGCATGATGTCCGGTCGCGGCGCCGAGCCGCGGACGGTGCGCGTTCCGGCGTCACGCTGGGTGAAGGCCAACTTCTCGCTCGACACCGGCATCCGGTAGCGGCGCCCGCAGCTCTCCGGACCTCAGCTCTCCAGACCTCAGCCTCCCGACCTCAGCTCTCCAGGTCGATCCTGATCGTCAGCAGGTCGGTGCCGATGGTGCGCACGGCGAACGAGTTGAGTCGCGGCAGCGTGCGCAGCCGCGCACGCGCGTCGTCGTCCGGCAGCAGGTGCGCGGCGCCCGCACGCCAGACGCCGCGGATGCAGACCCGGACGCGCGGATCCGCCTCGATGTTGCGGACGTACGAGGCGTTCCGGCCGAACTCGGCCACGAGCCAGAACGTGTCGCCGTCGAGGCCGTTCCCGACGGGGTTCGTGCGCCGCTCGCCGCTCTTGCGGCCGGTCGTCTCGAGGAGCGCCCAGCCTGAGACGGCGCCGCGCCGGACGAGCGCGCTCATCACGGGGTTGAGCACGCGCTTCTGGAACCCCTTGACGAGCCCGGCTTTGCGCTTCACGCCGATACGATTACGCATATGGAGCCGCTTCGGATCGGCGTGCTCGCCGTGCAGGGAAACTTCCGCGAGCACGCACAGATGCTGCGCCGGCTCGGCGCGGACCCGGTCGAGGTGCGCAAGCCCGAGCAGCTCGAAGGGCTCGACGGGCTCGTCATCCCGGGCGGGGAGTCGACGACCTTCATGCGGCTGATGCGCCTGTACGGCCTCGACGGTGCCATTGCCGGGTTCGACCGTCCGGTGTTCGGCACCTGCGCGGGGATGATCGTGCTCGACCGCAACCATCTCGGGCTCGTGGACGTCGCCGTGCGGCGCAACGCGTTCGGCCGCCAGGTCGCGTCCTTCGAGACCGACCTCGACGTGGCGGGGCTGGACGCGCCCGTCCGCGCGGTGTTCATCCGTGCGCCGTGGGTCGACGACGTCGGGCCGGAGGTCGAGGTGCTCGCGGAGGTCGACGGCCGCCCGGTGCTCGCGCGTCAGGGCCGGTTCTTGATCGCCGCGTTCCATCCGGAGCTGACGGACGACACGCGGCTGCACGAACGGTTCTTGGATCTCGTCAGGGAGGAGTCGAGCGTTGTCGGGGCATAGCAAGTGGTCGTCGATCAAGCACAAGAAGGGCGCGGCCGACGCGAAGCGCGGCAAGCTCTTCTCGAAGCTCTCGCGCGCGATCATCGTCGCGGCGAAGGAGGGCGGAGGCGATCCCCTCAACAACCTCGCGTTGCAGAACGCGATCGAGAAGGCGAAGTCGTACTCGATGCCGAAGGACAACATCGATCGCGCGGTCGCAAAGGGCTCGGGCGCGGATGCCGACGCGGACGCGTTCGAGACGATCGTCTACGAGGGTTACGGGCCCGAGGGAGTGGCGGTGATCGTCGAGGCGCTCACCGACAACCGCAACCGCACCGCCGCCGACGTGCGCCACATGTTCGCAAAGCACGGCGGGAACCTCGGCGCGACCGGCGCAGTCGCGTGGCAGTTCGATCGCCGCGGCGTCGTCGTCGTTCCGTCGGACGGCGTCGACGAGGAGGAGCTCCTGCTCGTCGCCGCGGACGGCGGCGCGGACGACATCGAGCAGGACGGCGACGTCTTTCAGGTCACCTCGGCCCCCGACTCGCTGTCGGCGGTCCGCGAGGCCATCGAGGGCGCCGGCTTCACCGTCGACTCGGCGGAGCTGATGCTCGTGCCGAAGACGACGGTGGCGGTCGAGGACGAGGCGAAGGCGCGCCAGGTGATGCGACTGATCGATGCGCTCGAGGACAACGACGACGTGCAGGACGTCTACGCGAACTTCGACATCCCCGAGCAGGTGCTCGAGGCAGTCGTCACGTAACCGAACGACCCGCCCGACCGTTGTCCCGCCGAGATGTCGGCGACGAACACCACCCTCGAACGCTCGACGGCGAAGGCCCGCACCGGTAGCGGCTGGTACGCCGTCGTGGCCCGCAGCGGGCTCGTGGCCAAAGGGCTTTCCTTCGGGCTCGTCGGCGCGCTCGCGCTCGAGCTCGCGATCGGCCACGGCGGAAAGGCGACGAGCCGCGAGGGCGCGCTCGCACAGCTGTCGGATCACTCGTACGGCAAGATCGTGCTGATCGCGCTCGCGGTCGGCTTCGCCGCGTACGCGTTGTGGCGCTTCGTCCAGGCTGCGGCGGAGAGGCCCGACGAGAAGGACGGCGAGGCGAAGGTGTGGGCGAAACGCGCCGGCTATGTCGGCCGCGGCCTCATCTACGCCGGGCTCACCTACTCGACGCTGCGCATCCTCGGCGGCGGCACGAGCGACCCGCAGGACGAGAAGGCGCACAAGTCGACCGCGATGGTGCTCGGCTGGCCCGCGGGGCGCGTGATCGTCGTCGCGGCCGGGCTCGTGGTCATCGGCGCCGGGCTCTGGAATCTCTACCGCGGTCTCGCCAGGAAGTTCGACGACAAGTGGCGTGTCGGCGAGCTCTCTCCAGCCGTAGAGAAGTGGGGCGTCCGCGTCGGCGTCGTCGGCCACGTCGCGCGCTTCGTCGTCTTCGCCCTCGTCGGTGTCTTCCTCGTCGAGGCGGCGGTCCACTACAAGCCGAAGGACGCGATCGGGATCGACGGCGCGCTGCAGAAGCTCGCGCACGCGTCGTACGGCCCGTTCCTGCTCGGCCTGACCGCAGCCGGGCTCGTCGCGTACGGGGTGTACTGCCTCGTGGACGCGAAGCTGCGCGACGTCAGCGTCTGAAGAGGCGGGCGAGCAGCCCGCGGGGCTCGGGCGGGAAGACCTCGTTCCGCACCCGGTCGAGCGTCGCCTGGATCTCCGCGGCATCGCGGTGCGGATCGAGCGTCCGCTCGAGCTGCGGGTCGTACGCGACGAAGCCGCGCCCGGCGAAGACGCGCACGCAGTCGAGCAGCCGTTCCGTCGCGAGCGGCGTGTCGTCGGTGCCGTACGAGAGCTGCACGGTCGCGTAGCGCGGGTAGAGCTCGACGAGGGCCGTGCTCGGCCGCTCGTCCACGAGCTGCAGCGTCCAGAACGAGAGACCGGGGAACGGGCCGTGCAGCTCGAAGTGCGGATCGACCGCGAGCAGCTCGTCCGCGACGGCCCGCAGCTCCACCTCGAGCTCTGGCGTCGGCGCATCTGGCACAGCCTCGGCCTCCTCGTCCTCCAGCAACCGCAGATAGGCGGCTCCCGGGTCGGCGCCGGCGAGCGCGGCCGGCAGCAGATAGACGTCGTAGCTCACGGCCGGAGTGCCCTCTCCATGCCGGGGGAACGAGGGAGGATCGTCCGGGGGTACGCCTAACGTGTCGTCGTGAAGGTTCTCGGCATCGATCCAGGGACGGCTGCATGCGGGTACGGGATCGTCCAAGAAAGCGGAGGGCGCCTCAGGGCCACGTGCCACGGGTGGTGGCGAACGACGCGCGCCGAGCGGCCGGAGCAGCGGCTCCTCACGATCTTCACGGGCGTCCAGGAGCTGATCGCGGCGCACGCGCCGGATGCCGTCGCGCTGGAGGAGTCGTACGTCGGCGCCGACGCCCGCATCGCACTCTCCGTCGGACAGGCGCGGGGAGCCGTTCTCGTCGCCGCGTCGTCCGCCGGCGTCGCGTGCGCTGAGTACGCGCCGGCCACCGTCAAGCAGTCCGTGTGCGGATACGGCCGGGCCGACAAGGAGCAGGTCGGGAAGATGGTGAAGGCGATTCTCTCGCTCGACGAGGTGCCCGCGCCGAACCACGCCGCCGACGCGCTCGCGGTCGCGATCTGCCATGCGCTCGCGCCGCCGCTCATGCGCGTCGCGCGTTAACCACGTGCCGGCGGTAGGGTACGACTCGGTCATGGGCATGGTGATGGTCCTTGTCGTCCGCTCGCGTGCAACCCGCACGCCCCGGCGGACGGCACCTGCTTCGCAGTAGGCGGCTCGCCGAGGCGATCGTCGCGGACGCCGGCATCGCGCCGGGCGATCTCGTCGTGGACGTCGGCGCCGGCTCCGGCATGCTGACGGCACCCCTGCTCGCCGCGGGAGCGCGCGTCCGCGCACTCGAGCCCGACCGGCGCCTCGCCGCGCGCCTGCGCCGCTCCTGCCCGGAGGCGGACGTCGTCGAGGCGGACGCGCTCGTCGCATCATGGCCGCGCGAGCCGTTCCGCGTCGTCGCGAATCTGCCGTTCCTGCACGCCGCGGCGATCTGCCGCTCGCTGCTCGGGAATCCCGCTATCCCGCTCCGGGGCGCCGACGTGATCGTCGAGTGGGACTTCGCGGCCAAGCGAGGTCGCCTCTGGCCGAGCACTGCACAGACCGTCGTGTGGAGCGCCTGGCACGAGCTCACCGTGGTGCGGCGGATCGAACCGCGCGCATTCGCGCCCGTGCCGTCCGTAGCGGCCGGCGTGCTGCGCGCCCGCCGCCGAGAGCGGCCGCTCGTCGCGCCGCGCGACGCGACGCGCTACGAGGCGTTCGTTCGCGCCGGCTTCCGACGCGCAGGCGCGCGCGAGCTCGACCCGCATGCGTGGGCAACTGCGTGGGAGGAGTCGTCCGGGCGCGGCCGTACGGTTAAGGGCATGACCGGGCCCGGGAGAGGCAGATGATCGCGCGCCTGCGAGGCACGCTCGCGCGCGGAGCGGGCAGCGGGGTGATCGTCGACGTGAACGGCGTCGGCTACCTCGTGCATGCGACGCCGTCGGTGCTGCGGCTCGGGAGCGGCGAGGTGACCGTGCAGGTGCACACCGTGGTGCGCGAGGACGCGCTGCAGCTGTTCGGCTTCGCGACCGCCGAGGAGCGCGAGCTGTTCGAGCTGCTGCTCGGCGTCTCGGGCGTCGGCCCGAAGGTCGCGCTCGCAATCGTCTCCGGCTCGACGCCGGCCGAGCTCCGCAAGGCGATCGTGCGGGAGGACGTGAAGCGCTTCCAGGCAATCCCCGGCATCGGCCTCAAGACCGCCCAGCGCGTGGTGCTCGAGCTGAAGGAAAAGCTGCCGTCGGTCGTGGACGTCGAGTCCGCCACCTCCGAGGAGTTGCTCGCGCGCGACGCGCTCGTGGGGCTCGGATGGTCGCCGCTCGACGCGGAGCGCGCGCTCGCCGAGGTCGACGAGTCGCTGCCCGTCGAGGAGCAGGTGCGTGCGGTGTTGCGGAGGGCGGCGTGACGCAGTTCCTTGCTCCGGTGCCGGCGGAGGCCGAGGAGGACCTCGAGCGCTCGCTGCGCCCGCGCCGGCTCGACGACTTCGTCGGGCAGGAGCGCGTCAAAGAGCAGCTCGCGATCGCGCTGGAGGCGGCAAAGGCGCGCGGCGAGGCGCTCGACCACCTGCTGCTCGCCGGTCCGCCGGGCCTCGGCAAGACGTCGCTCGCGCAGATCGTGCGTAACGAGCTCGGCGTCGACATCCGGCAGGTCGCCGGCCCCGCGCTCGAGCGCAAGGGCGACATCGCCGCGATCCTCACGACGCTCGAGCCGCGTGACGTTCTCTTCGTCGACGAGATCCACCGGCTGAACCGGGCGGCGGAGGAGATCCTCTACCCGGCGCTCGAGGACTTCCGGCTCGACATCATCGTCGGCCAAGGCCCGGCGGCGCGCACCCTGACGCTCGACCTCCCGCCGTTCACGCTGGTGGGCGCGACGACGCGCACGGGGCTCTTGACGACACCGCTGCGAGACCGCTTCGGCCTGACGTTTCGGCTCGACCACTACACGCGCGAGGAGCTCGCGACGATCGTCAAGCGCTCTGCGCAGATCCTCGCGGTCGTGATCGACGACGATGCGGCCGAGCTCGTGGCCGCCCGCGCGCGGGGCACCCCGCGCATCGCGAACCGCATCCTGCGGCGCGTGCGCGACGTCGCGGAAGTGCGCCACGAAGGCATCGTCACGACCGCCATCGCCGAGGAGGCGCTCGCGCTACTCGAGGTCGACGAGGCAGGGTTGGAAGGGTTCGACCGGGCGCTTCTGCGCTGCGTCGTCGACAAGTTCGGCGGCGGCCCGGTGGGGCTGTCGACGCTGGCGGTCTCGCTCGGCGAGGAGGCGGAGACGATCGAGGACGTCTACGAGCCGTACCTGCTGCAGCTCGGCTTTCTGCAGCGCACGCCGCGCGGACGCACGATCACCGACCTCGGTCGAGCGCATCTCGGCGCCGTGCGCGCGCCGGATTCGCTCTTCTGATCGTTGACGCGCTGCCGATAATGCTCTCGTGAGCAGTGCCGGGCACCGTGTGGATGCCGCGGCCGCGTCCGTCGGCGCGCGGGACCTGTTCGTGCTGCGCCGCGTCTCGGGCAGCCGTTTCGTCCACTTCGGCGGTAGCGGTCGCGGCTCTGGGTGGGCCGGACTGATCGAAGTCGACGCCGACGAGGTCGTTGCGCTGCGCGACGCCCTCACCGGCCGCTCTCCCGTGCGCGACGCCGGCGGCGGCACGCGGCGCGTGTTCGGCCCGTACTACGCGAACGCCTCGGCGTTCGTCCCCGTCGACCACGACGTGGTCGTCGTCTTCGGCGGCGAGGACGGTGCGGTGGCGGCGGCGAGCGACGAGGCGCTGCTGTCTGCGGCGACGCTCGCCGCGGACGCGGTCGAGACGGTCACGCCGGTGAAGAAGCTCGCGGACGAGCTGGAGGAGCTGGACGCGGTGCGCGCCGTGACGGCAGTCGACGAGCCGACGGTCGAGAAGACGATGCGCGCGCTCGCGCGCGTGGTGGCCGAGTCGCTCTACTGCGAGGTCGGCGCGCTCTACCTCGCCGACGGCGACCGCATCGAGGTCGTCGACGGCGGCTGGGAGCTCGGCGAGTCCCCGGAGCAGGTCGCAGACGCGCTCAGGTCGGTGCTCGGCGACGGCCGTTTCCCCTACTGCGTCCAGGACGCCGCCGTCCTCCCGCTGCCGGCGCCGCTCGAGGGTGCCAGAGGGATCCGCTCGTACTACCTGCTCGAGCTGACGGGCGTCGCCCGCGGCGTGCTGCTGGTTGCGCACACCGACGCGGGCCCGCGCGGCTTCACCCTCCTCTGCAGGCGGCTCGGACTGCGGCTCGCCGGCGTCGGGTCGGTCGTCCTCGGCGCCGCGGTCACGCGGGAGTGGTGCTCCACGGAGGCCGCTCGCCTGCACGCGGCGTTCGGGAAGCTCGACGTCTGAAGATCCCGCGTCGCCTGAGTATCCCGAGCAGCCGCCCACCGGCGAACGGAGCGTGGACCGCATGGGAGACTCGTGCGTGGTGAGCCGGGCGGGGGAACCCGATGTGGTTACGGTCATTCGGAAGGCTCTCGCCGCAAGCAAGGTCGTTTCGTCTGTGGCCCTCGGTGGCTCCCGGGCACGAGGGACAGCCACCGAGCTTTCGGACTGGGACCTCTACGTCGGCGGCGACCCCGACGCGGTGATGGCGGAGATCCCCGTGCTCGTAGCCTCGTTCCGGCCGCTTGCCGCTTTCTGGGAGCCGTTGTCCGAGGAGGCGGGCTACATGGTCGTCATGGCCGGCCCGGTCAAGGTCGACGTCTTCCCGCTCGGGGCCCGTCGGCGGATCCAGCCGCCGTGGCGACTGGACGCCGACAGCTTGCCGGCGATCGACGCGCATTTCTGGGACTGGACCCTCTGGCTGGGAGGCAAGGCGCTGCGCGGTGAGCGGCAACTCGTCGCCGACGAGCTCGCCAAGATGCACCGGTTCCTACTTGCGCCCGTCGGCGTCGCTACCGCCCCGAGGAGCCTCGACGAGGCTGTCGCTTCATACCGTCGGGCACGGCGACGAGCGACGGATTCCCTCGGGGTCGTCATTCAGCCTGAGCTCGGACGACAGGTCTCGGAAGCTCTCCAGCGTCACGCGCTGCTGGCTGACTGACGGCCGCTCGGCGGAGCCCACGAGCCCTGGCGGTCATGAGCATGATGAACGGCGCGACGAGCATCGCCATCACGTCGAACCAGACGTAGCCGCTCGCCACTCCGGACGGCGGATTGCCGTCCGGGATGCCGAGCCCCGGTAGCTCGGGCGCCCAGCGCCACGTGCCGATTGCGGTTCCGTAGAGCTCGAGCGAGGCGACGACGAGGAACACGGCCGCGTAGATCGCGCGGTTACGCCCGCGCCAGAGGAAGAGCAGCAGGAGCGGCACGCCGACCGCGCCCGCGACGTCGCGGCGCGGCAGCACCGTCAACCCGAGCAGCCCCCATGTCGCGGCGGCCGCCGCCGCCACGCCGACGAGGACGCGCGCGTGCCGGGCGAGGGCGGTCGCGAGCGCGAGCCCGGTCAGGTAGACGAGCCCGTGCGCGGGCGGCACGAAGAGCGGCAGGTTGTGCAGACGGTAGGTGTAGACGCCCCAGATCAGCGAGCCCGTCACCTCGCCGAGCGTCGCGAACACGACGACGCCGAGCGCCTGCGCGCGCCGCTCCGCCGGCACGCGCGCGAGCGCGACCCCGAGTGCGAGCCACGTCACGAGGCCGAGCCCCAGCTGCTCCGGGTAGGAGGCGAAGTGGTCGAGTGCCAGCAACGCGGCGAGAAACGCCGCGCCTGCTCCCGCTAGGGCCGGAACTGCAGCTCGTGCCACGACGGCACCGGTGCGAGCTCGAGCAGCGGCCGGCCGCCGCCGCCCGGGTGCTGGTAGGCGAACTCCGCCTCGCCGTCGTCCCATACGACCTCGAGCGCGCCGCGCTTCACCTGGTGGTCGAGCCACGCGCCGCGGAAGATCAGCTTGCGCAGCCAGTACACGAGCGACTCGCCCTCGACGAGCGATACGCGCTCCCAGTTGCGCACGAGGTAGCGGCCGAGACGCGACGACGGCTCGTCGATCACGCCCTGCGCGGCGAGCATCACCAGGTCGTCGGTCTCGTCCTCGTCGAGCCCCGAGGTCTCGAC
>Ga0136846_1233321_pt1 | contig 17551 bp, 15 predicted proteins | sample HopSoiMetagenom2_FD_96841 | JGI IMG/M metagenome (GOLD analysis project Ga0136846, IMG submission 96841) | Grasslands soil microbial communities from Hopland, California, USA - 2 Assembly 2016 (version 4) | ecosystem: Environmental > Terrestrial > Soil > Grasslands | place: USA: Hopland...
CCCGGACTACGATCCACCCGTGACCATCCCGCAGCAATTGAATCAGGACAATAACTACGGTTCGGTGGGCTTCAATCTCTTAAGCGGACCTCCGCTTCCGTCGAATCCGGTAGTAGGAGCCAATGGGCGTTTTCCGCTCCCTGGCGATCTGAACGTGTTTTACTTCTTCAACCCGCCCAGCGCTTATCGCGTGCCTTTGGCAGATTCCTGGAATCTCACTGTCCAGCATGAAATCACACCCACCTTAACCGCTGAGGTCGCGTACGTTGGAAATGTAGGAAGGCATCTCTTCATCAATCCAAACGTAAACCAGGCGGCTGCCGACCCGAATTGCCAAACTGACGGCCCAGGCGGCACGAGTACATGCGACGATTTCGATTCGCGACGGCAGTTTTTTCCGCAATTCGGCCTGTCGCAAGGAATCTACCAAACCTGCAACTGTGACAATTCCAGCTACCACGCGCTGCAAGCAAAGCTACAAAAGCGTACAAGCAAAGGGCTGGACTTCCTGGTCAGCTACACCTATGGCAAAGCCATGGCAAACAGCGAAACTGGCGGCGCGTTTGGAAATAACTTGAACTGGTGGGAAGATCACGGGCCCGCCAACTACGACCGCACGCACACACTCACGATTTCTCACGTTTGGCAGTTGCCGTTCGGTCGTGGGCGTCACTGGGGGACGGGCGCCAGCAAGGCCGTGGACGCAGTACTCGGCGGTTGGGATTTTAGCGGCATCACCCGCTTCGAGAGCGGCCTTCCATTCACCGTGTTTGCCGACGGCCCCAATCTCTATGCCGACTTCAACTCGGTGCGCCCGGATCAGATCGGCGATTCCAACGTATCGAACCAGAGCGCGTCCCTGTGGTTCAATCCCGCTGCATTCACGGATCCCCAAGGCGTGGCACGCCAGGGTTTCGTCCGTCACAATTCTCTGAGAGGTCCCGGCTTCTATGAGTTCGATCTCTCGCTGGGCAAAGTCTTCCGAATCACGGAATCCAAGACACTTGAATTCAAGTGGGAGACATACAATGCCACCAACCACGTGAACCTGGTTAATCCAGATAGCTATATTCACAGCGACACGGCAGGACAGATTTTCGGAGCAGCCGACATGCGGCAAATGCAATTCGGTCTGCACTTCCGATACTAGGAATGAAGCGCCAGGCGCCTCTCTGTGGGTGGCTGGCCTTGATTCCTGCAATTGAGATTTAATAGAGCCTAACCAGGACGGCAATGATTTCTACCACCCTTTGTCATTGCAGTCGTCTTCACATTTCAGCCAAGGACATTCAGGAATGAAGAATATTCGTGTGCTATGCGTCGCAGTCTTTTTGTCATGCATCGCAGTTACCTTCTTGCATGCTCAGCAAGCCGAGCCTAATCCGCAACCGGACGCACGCTACAAGGTCGATATCTTGATTGTGGTCGGACATCCCGATGACGACGTCGAAGTCACGGCATACGTTGCCAAACTCATCGAGCAGCAACAGAAGAAAGTGGCTGTCGTGTATGGAACTCGCGGCAACTCGGGCGGCAACGCTGCCGGAGCTGAGCAGGCCAATGCACTGGCCGACATCCGGGAGATGGAGGCGCGGCATTCGCTGGCGTCCTACGGTATTACGAACGCCTGGTTCCTGCACGGCTCTGATACGCCCGGCGGCGACGTTTTGCACTCACTCGAAGTTTGGGGACACGGTCAAGCTCTCGAGGAAGTTGTACGCCTGGTGCGCATCACGAGGCCCGAGGTGATTTTCACCTGGATGCCGAATTACGTCGTCGGCGAAAATCATGATGACCATCAAGCTGCCGGAGTTCTTGCAACCGAAGCGTTCGACCTCGCGGGTGACCCGCTGGCGTTTCCCGAGCAGGTGGAGGCACCCCGCAATCGCCTCAGCATCAGCAACTACGGCGAAGGCCTCCGGCCCTGGCAACCGAAGAAAATTTACTACTTTACAGATGCCACGCACTTCGATTTCCTGAAGGGAAATGGTCCGGAATATTCAACCAGTGATGTTTCTCCGTCACGCAAGATTCCGTACTCGCGTGTGGCTGCAGAGGCCTGGGGCTACTACAAGACCCAGAACGATTTCAGCGATGCGCAGTTGAAGGAATTTACCGAGATGCCTGTGCGCTTGATCTTTGCCAAGTCACTTGTAGGAGGAACGAAGACGGGCGACGTGTTCGAAGGAATCACACCGACGCCGATTGCGTACGCTCGGCCGCATGGTTACGAGACTCCCGCGTCGGGGTTTTCGGTCCAACTCGGCGGACCTTGGGCTTTTTACCACGATTTCTGGCGAGCGCACGGAATTGAGCACATTGGGACGCTTTATGCTCCCGAAGCGCAGGTGACCCCTGGCGAGTCCCTCTGGGTACCTGTGATCATCCGCAATGACACCGATGCGCAGGCGGAAGTTACGTTGCACGGCACCTTACCTCAAGGATGGAAACAGCAGCCAGATTGGACGACGTTCACCGTAGGTGCACATGACACATACGCAGCTCAGCTCACGATCTCCTCGCCGGCCGCCGACAAAGGAAAATGGCAGACCTTAATGTGGGACGCCGAGAGCAATGGCAAGAAGCTCGGAACAGTCACGTTGAGAGTTGATGTGGCATCGAACGGCCTGCCACAGTGACGTTTCTACTTCCGAACTAGCTTGGTAACCTGCCGTAGCGTATGCACGGGTTCATCAGGAATTCTGCCAGCCGTGTCGGCGCAGAGATTCAAAGCAGGTTCGACCGTGCCTTTTTGCAGGCAAGATAAGCTCTGCGATGATCTGCAGATCTTGCCGCAGATTGAGATTCGGCGGCTGTAAGTGCTCGCAGGAACTGCTCCCGTTTCACCGTCGCTCCCGGTGAATGTATTCATGCTGACGTGATACGAGACGCCGAATTAGAGATCCTCATACTTCGCCAGCACGCGGTCCTGCGAGTAGCGGGTTCGAGGGCTCTTGTCGCTCCAAAGCTGCTAACCCAAGGACTGAGCGAGAGCGCTCGAAGTCGCGACTGCGGCTCGTTTCAGCACTTCACGATGATTGGTCATTTCCATCAAAGCACCACTTCTAGCGGCCAAATTCTTCCGCAGGCGCAAGATCTGCGTCTGCAAAGCTCGTTCTTCCCATTACAAACCATGCGTCCGTGCACGCTAGCGCGACTACTGCCCCAGAGGCAAGGGCTGGCATCCACCCAAAGTGCTTCACGATGATCGGCACCAGGGATGTGGAAACAATTCCGCCCAGAATTCCTGCGGTGTTCATGATCCCTGAGGAGGCGCCTGCGTTTTCTCCGGCGATATGCAGCGAGGTCGCCCAAAACGCAGGCTCGGCGAAGTACAGAAACCCGACACTCAGGCAGAGTGCGGCCACACAAACAGGCCGACTTTCAGACTTGGCAGCCGCAAACAGCAAGGTTCCAGAAAGCCCGTATCCGATCATGATCACCGTTCTAGCCCCGGCTACCGGGCCTTTGGGTCTACTGATCCGGTCGCAAATCCATCCACCGAGCGGCGTACATGCGAACGCGGTGAGCCACGGCAAACTAGCAATCAGGCCACCGCTGAGCACCGTAAAGCCGCGAACTTCGATCAGATACAGATACAGCCAGAAGACGAAGATGAACAGCACGTATCCTTCGCAAGTGTAGCTCAGCGAAAGCAGCAGGATCTTGCGATTGGCAAGCAGTTTGCGAATGGGAATGGTTCGGGCATTGGCTCTCACACGACTGCCTGCATCCTTACTAAGGATCGCCAATTCCGCGGAGCCCACGCGCCTGTGATCCTTTGGGTCATCGGTGACGCTTAGATACCACACCAACGCGAGTACAAACGCAACCAGCGAGGTTATGTAAAAAGAATTGCGCCATCCGACACGCACCATGAGCCAAGAGAACAGTGGAGAAGTCACGGCCGCGGCAATCGATGCGCCAGCGATCATGATGGAGTTTCCCAATCCCCGCTCCCACAGCGGAGTCCAGTTGCGGATCGCCCGTGCTCCGACCGGGAAAGTTGCTGACTCAGCCGCGCCTAGCAGGAACCGGAGAACGAGAAGTGATACCAGCACTGCATAGGCGCCCCTGAAGATCGCTCCCGGAAGCAGGCCGGTCAGCGCGGAGGTGACCCCCCAAAGCAGCGCGGCAAGAGCGAGCGTGAGCCTCGGACCTACAACATCGCCGATCCTTCCGGCGGGTACCTGGAAAATCGCGTATCCCCAAAGGAAGCTGCTGAAGACCTGGCCCATCTGCGTCTTCGTCAGCGAGAGGTCCGGCATCATCATTGCCGCCGCGACCGAAATGTTCATTCTTTCGATGTAACTGACGAACGCGAAACCGCCGACCATCGAAGCCACCAGCCAGCGGAAAGAGGTTTTCCCAGAGGAATGCATCGGGACCCGAGTCCCTGATTCTATACGTAACGATGGGGAGGTTTAAGAGGTTTTCCCGCTATTCCGTGGTGTAGTTTATCTCCATGCGTCGAACGCGGAGGCTTGAAGCATAGAGGGCGACCATGGCCACGATAAGCAGTCCAGCTATTGCGACGAGCGGAGAAATCGGATCTGGATTGGAAATGAGCAAGGCGAATAGGGGAGACATCTCCGGTGGAGCAGGGATGTCCACAGGGCAGAGGGCCTTCAGGTAATAGATCACGCTGAAATGCTTCAGCAGTGCAGGCAAGAATGGATTGATACCTTCCCACACAAGAATTGCCGCCGCGGGCAGAATCGGATTGCGAAAGAGCATGCCTGCAACAAGAAAAAATGCGCCATAACCCACGCAGGCGAGGATAGTCACGCCCATGTATACGACCGCGTGCTCGAGTCCGTGGTGATGGTGCAGGTAAAGATCACGTACCGAAGGGGAGAGGTGCCACAGGAAAGCGACATTTTGCAGAAGTTCGCTTGTCACAAAGATGGCGGAGGTCGCCAGCAACCCCGCCATGAATTTCCCCACCATCAGAACATCTCGCCGAAGCGGCGCCAGAAAGTAGAAATGCAGGCTGCGGTCCAGAATCTCACCACGGAACAGGTTCATGAAAATTCCGAGGCAGCCGAAGAATACTGCCAGACGCAGGAAGAAGAATTGGAACACGCCCGCAAACATGATGGAATCGCGGCCCAGATTGTAGCCCTCCTGCATGTGGATGGAATCTACCGTGCCACGCACGAGGCCTACGTACAAATCGTCAGTTCCGTCAGAATAGCGGTATTCTTCACGTGGAATGACTTGGTCTTCCATTCCTGGGCCGGCAGGGCGGCGGTCTTCCCAATGGAAAACTATCGGCGGCTTACCAAGCACCGCGAGCACTTCCTCTTTCGTCATTCCCGATCTCACTGCCATCAGATCTTGATACGTGAGTTGTTTCTCGCCTTCTCGTGCGATGCTCGCAGTCCTGCGCAACTCGTGCATGCTCACCAGCGAATAGGCTGTGAAGAGCAGAACGGGAAGCAGGGCGAGGCCATAAATCCAGAGACCGCGCTTCGCAAAGAAGGTTTTGCGCATCTCGAGGCGGATCACAGCCCGTATCTGGGCCCACCATAGCTTCATTGGGAGCTTCATCGGACCACCTCGTCGCTACCGATCAGGTATTCATACACAGAAAGCACATCATCGTCCGCCGGCGCGACAGATTCGATCTCTATGCCATCCAAAACAAGCTTGTTAAGACACAGATAAAACTCATCCGCATTCCGCGTCTTCACCAGTAATCCGCGACCGTCCTTATGGATTGCTACATCGATTGTGTCTTCCGAAGGAAGAAGATGCACAGCCAGTTCGCGTGGCCGATTGCACCGAATCAGTATCTGAGTCGGATGATCCCGGATTTCGCTACGCACGGATTGGATCGGCCCCTCGGCGACCACATAACCATTGCTCATCAAGACGACCTGGTCTGAGATCACATCGACTTCGTGCAGGATATGACTGGAGATCACGACGTGGCAGCCTTGTCCTGCCGCCCAGCGAAACATCGCAATCATCTCCGACCTCGCCAGCGGGTCGAGGCCGTTCAAGGGTTCGTCCAGAATGAGGACTCTGGGATTGTGCGCCAACGCGAGCGCGAGTCGAATGCGCTGTCGCATTCCCTTGCTGTACCCGGCGATGTTTCGATCCACGGCATCCATCAGCCCGACACGCTCGATTGCCTGAACTGCCATCGTATTGGCTTTGGCAGAGTCCATTCCCGTCAAGAGTAGGTAGGAAGAGATAAACTGCAGACCTGACAGGCCTCGGGGCAATGCGTCGAACTGAGTGCTGTAGCCAACAAGCTTGAATAAACGTTCCGGATCGTCAGTCCGGCAACCGAGTACTTCGATTCGCCCTCGTGTCGGACGAATCAGTCCGGTGATCAAATTCATCAGCGTGGTCTTACCCGAGCCATTCGGTCCAACCAGGCTCGTGACACCCGGTGGTATCGAAAGGTTCACCCGATTTACGCCCAAGATCTCGCCATAGAATTTCGAGACGTCTTCCAGGATGATGCGGTCGCTCATCGCACCACCTCATAGGCTTTGACCTTCTTGAGCAGCAACCAAAGGCAAATCGCACAATAAATCAGGATCGCGATCCATGCTTGCGGGACGGGAATGCCTGGTTGGATATCGATCCGGAACAGCCAATTCCAAACCGTCCTCATCAGGTACGCCAAGTTAAAGAAGTGCCCGGAATTCGTGCGCATCACAGCATTAATGGCTTGTGCGAAGCCTGCGCCGAAGAACAACATGGCCAGCAGCAGGGCTCCCGCCACAATCCTCCACTTGACCCAAGCCGAAAGCGCCAGAGCGAGCAAGGACAATATGGAAATCCAGATCAGTGAGCAGAGAATGATACTGCCCAACAGCCAAACGTGACTCCAGGCCCAACTCGGTCCGGCAAGCGCCGCTTGCACACTGAAGAGAACTGCTCCCGGCACCCATGTGATTTGCGAGAGCAGGATTCCGAGCACCGAAGCTTTTCCCAGCACGTATTCCGCGCGCGAAAACGGTCGGCAAAAGTAAAGGGGTAGGGCTCCATTGGCGAGATCTGACGAAACTAGTCCCGGCCCGGTAAACGCGGTCAGTACAAACGCCAGCACACCTTGCACGTTCATGAAATAGAAGAAGAACCGGTTGTCGATCGTTAGAATGTCAGCCGGTCCCCCAAGCTGCTTTAAGAAGGAGAGATTGTTGGCTAGATAAATCAACCCCAGACCTACGACTGGGAAAAAGAAGCAGCCCACGAAGAGTGCTGTCTGGAATTTTGAACGAAAGAGATTCCGCCGGGAGTAGCGAAAAATGACGAGCCACCGCGACCACTCCGGAGTCAAAGATCCGGTGTAGGCGGAGTAGGTACGCCTATAGACCGCCATCGTCACTCCCCCGTGTTGGTGAACGGAAAATCAGTCAGTTCTCCATAGCCTTCAGGAAAATGTCTTCGAGGGTATCGCGCCTGAAGTTAAGCTTGCGAATCCGAACATCTCTCTCCGCGGCAAGCCGGTAGATATCGCGCGTTTCTATGCCTTCGGGCAAGATGATCTTCATGCGGTTCGCCGTGATCGCGCACTCGCAACCCAATTTCTGAATGGCCTCGGAGAAATCTCCGTTGGCACCATAAAACTCCATCTCAATGAAACGCCGATTTGCCCTGCGTTCTTCATTGAGGTCGGAGTAATGTGCAATGCGTCCTTGTTTCAGGATCAACACTTCGTCACACGTGTCTTCGACATCCCGGAGCAGGTGTGAACACAGCAGGATTCTCACTTCCTTGCTGTCGCGCATTTCGCGAATCATTCGGATCATTCTCTGCCGGGCTGCTGGATCCAGCCCATTCGTCGGTTCGTCCAGGATCAGCAGCTTAGGGCCGTGCACGATCGCTTGGGCCAGCTTCGCGAGTTGCTTCATACCCAGCGAATACGTCCCTACTTTGCGATAACGAGCCTCGGCCAGCCCGACGTAAAACAGTGCTTCATGCGCGCGTTCAAGTGCGACTCCGGCCGGGAGACCCGAGAGTTCCGCCATCATCTGCACCAGTGACACTGCGCTGAACTTCGAAATGAAGGCATCATTCTCGGGCATGTAGCCCACGGTGGCGCGAATCTTGCGCGTTTCGGACTGGATGTCGTAACCGAATACACGGGCGGTGCCCGAATGTGGTCTGTAGAACCCGAGCAGAGTGTTGATCAGAGTGGACTTGCCCGCACCGTTCGGACCTAGAAGTCCAATGGCACGGCCACGAAGCGAAGCGGTAAGGCTCGACAGGATATCGCGGTTTCCAAATCGAACTGAGAGATTCTGCAGTTCAATAAGAGGCACAGGCGGGGCAGCGTGCGAGTTCTGGTGAACCTGTCTCGCAGCGGCTCCGCCCTGTACTGTTGTACTCATTGCGTCGGTTGTGGATGGCTTACGGCGCCGCCTAGCATCATCTGCGGCATAAACGGCCCATTATGTCCCAGGTTCAACAGAGTGCCTAGATCAAATCCCATGAACCCTGTGTTGCTCGCGACCAGGATGCGATCGCGCTCGCCGTACGCGTAGATCATACCGGGAGCGGAGTTCGCCGTTAGCGCGTCGATCGATTGCCGCTGTTGTGGCGTGAGTGTTCCGCTGCTCTTCAATTGCTCCGCTACCGGCCCGACAACCGGCCCGACATTGTGATAGAAGATCCCGGAGAAGTTCGTGTATCCATCAGTTGGCAACAAGGCTTGGAATGTGCGGGAATGTGTAAGCGTAAAACCCGCTTGCCGAATCTGAATGGCACGCGAGATCGTAGCCGTATCTGGTGCTGCGATCAGATAGCCATCCACGAAGCTGTAATCGATCTCCGGCTTTCCCGGATCTGAGTTGCGAAGTGCATAGTACGTCTGTGATCCCACTTCCTTCCGCGCCAACTGTAGCGAACGTCCCTGGTGGTTCTCGCGATTGTAGGCCTCGATCAGCTTGTCGATCGTGCCCTGCAGAGTCGTCGGGTCGTACACTTCGAAGATGAGCTTCCAACGCGGCGTTGGGAGGATCGGGCCATCGAACGCCATGGTGACCTCGCCACCGAGCGGCGCAGCGATATCATCGAGCACCCGCACTCCGCTCTTGGCCTCGAACTCTGCAAGATCGCGCGAGAAGTTCCCCTCGCCGCTCCCCAACATCTGAAACAGGTCTTCGAGAATGCTGCGCGGATTCTTGATCACAACTGAAGTAACCATGCTGGCATCAGGCGAAACGAATTCGAGCGATCCCATGGCCGCTGGAGCGCCAAGCCACGATGCGACTCCATGCCGGTCCGACGCAAACGTCAGAGCTGCCTGGTTCTCCGTCTTTCCCGCTACTTCCCGGTGCTCCATCGTAAGGTACCGGACGTCTTGCATGCCGGAGGGCAGTCCTTTGCTCACGCCATTCTCATGTACGTTCTCCACGACGATTTGTTCCATGTCAGCGCAAAAAAGCCACTCCGCGCCCTGCTGGTACGCTCGGGCAATTTGCTGGTAGAAGGGCGTGTTCTGGAACCCGCGTTCAGTGCCGGCCTTGGCTCGCGCCACCGCCTGCTGCAACTCTGGGACCGATGGGCTGGCGATTAACAAATCGTTATTCAGGTAGACCAGCAGCGGTTCCCCCGGTTTCGGCGAAACCGCCCAGGGATCGTGAACGATCTGCAGTCCGCCTTCAGAGCGGTTGGAACTGAGCCGCTTTTCTTGCTCCGCAAGGAAAGCTTCCAGTCCGGGCTGGCGGACTCTCGCCAAGATCACAGGTGCCGTATACGTTGGGCCCGGTTTGCCGGATGCGAAGACGATCTCATCCCCCAGGTAGCTGTTGAATTTTTGCAACTGGCTCAGCAACTCGTCCAGCGTTGGTCCGCCACCTTTTTGCTGTTTCCGCCACCATTCTCGAAGCGCCGCGCTCTGTTGCAAGCGATCTTGAAAAAGCCGGCTAGCCTCCCCGAGCGTGTTCGATAGATTCGGGATCGCCGCATAGACCACGGTATCTTCGGGAACATACGGCAGAAGATCGGAACTGTAGCGTAACCCGGGTCCCGGTATTGCGGCCAACTGCTTCTGCAGAATCGCAAAATCGCCTAACAACGCCAGATACTTCGCCGAATCTTTGCTCCAGGCAATTTCCTTCTGTATCGGTACCTTCGAAACGCTGGGGTTGGAAGTGGCTTCCTGGCCGGCCGTGATCTCCGCTGTCCCTTCTCCTGAATCGACCCGAACTACACCTTCGATCACCGCTACGCGCGATCCCTTCAAGCCACGGTTGACTGAGAAGATCGTCCCCTTCACAGAAACAAGGCAGTCGTCAGTCGCTACGAACAGATGCCCATTGTGTTGCTTCGCCGCCTGCACGATGACCTGCCCGTCATCCAAGTGGATGGTAGTTCCCCTCCAGGCTCGAGACACTGAGACTCCAGCTCGTTCGCTCATCTCGATGAGCGATCCATCTGTCAATCTGAGCACTGCTGTCGAGTCTTTCGCGGTGCGCATTCTGTCACCACTGCTGATCCGATAACCAGCCGGAACAAGACGGACATTCTCACCCGACATCGCGTACACGGCGCCATTGACACTTTCAACCGAGCCGCGCACGGTGTGCTGCCCCGGCAAAAGCCCATTACTGAATGCGATCGCCACGAATGCCATCGCGGCCACTGCCGCCGCGCCCATGGCCCATCGCCATCCGGCCAGGGTTAAAGGCTTTCGCTCCGGTCGTCTCGACGCTCTCACCGTGCGAGTCTGCTCTAACGCATGCCGGCAGCGGACACAGGCGTGAACATGATCCTCCAACAGCATGGAACGGGCCGGGGCGAGTTCCTTACGCAGATAGCCGGGGATCAAGGCCTGAAAATCTTCGCATGCCCTCAACATATGCGAACTGGTCTCAGGCGCAGCGATCTCATGGTTGAGAGCACTCCAGACCCTCTCGCCCGCGGACGCGACGACCTTGTCATCGACATGCTCGTTCCGGATAGTGGAAAGCAGTTGATCCAACTTGTCGTTCTTCATGGCCTATCTCCCTGTGTAACTCTTTAGCTCTTTTCGAAGCTGCTTGCGTGTGCGATGAACGATGACGGCGACCAGCACCTGTGAAATCCCCAACATCTTCGCGATCTCGCCATTGGTATAGCCCTCGAGGAACCGCAACGTGAAGATCTCAGCCGACCTCGTGTCCAGTTGACCCAGGGCGCGGCGAAGCTCGCGCCGCAACTCAGGTTGATCATCGTTCGGCACGTCTACAGTTAACTCAACCGTGCGATCGCTTTGACGCGAGCGGATGACATCCAGTGCCGTGTTGATCGCTGCCCGCCTGAGATAGCTGTCGGCATGTTCGAGCGCATCTCGGTCGGACGTGCGCCGAACAAGGCGTAGAAAGACCGTCTGCAACACGTCTTCTGCATCGGCTGCGTTACCCGTAACCCGATACGCCGTCCGGAACACCATTCCGTAATGCTCTCGAAACGCAAGTTCGAGGTCGATAGGAATTGCGGTATCTGGTTTTTCTTTCAATGCGACTTGCAGGTTACGCCTCCCGCACTGTTTCTCATAACTGAAGACGTACGAAGATGGGCGATTATTACACTGACGGAAAAATAAGTTTGCGGGGGCGGACGCCTGCCGAATTACGGATGAATGCTGTGTGTTGAATGTGACGGCAATCACAGAGCACAGACGGCGGCCAGCTTAAGATCACGCTTTAGTGAATCGTTTTATTGCGAGCTTATATGTGGGTCCATAGGCGGTACAGGACAGAAACATGGGCAGAAAGCTTAGGGCCGGAATCCTTGGATATGGGCGCATGGGCCGCGCCTTCGTTGCGGCGATGCAGCAAAGTGGACTCTGGGAAATAGCGGCCATCTACGACATCAAGGCTGCAACGCGCACATTAGCCAGCCAGCGGGTTCCCGGGGCAGCCATCTATGACAACCCAGGCGCTATTTTCGCCGACTCGTCCATTGATGCTCTCGGCCTTTTCACCCTTGCGGATGCGCGGCCGGACCAAGTTCATCAAGCTTTAGCGAATGGCAAGCATGTGCTGGCTGAGAAGCCCATGGCTGCCGATATTGCTACAGAATGGCAACTCTCTGCCCGCCTGACCAGCCGCATGTTCACGGACGTGTTTCCGCCCACGTAACTCCAAGTGAGTGCAGGATCAAAGTATCCGCATACGTCATCTTCGACGCCTCCGCCACAATCTGATACGCGTAACACACTCGTGGGTCCCGGGTCACACACCAAGGCTCATGCTCTGACAAACCCTGGCAGTGTTCGCAGGCTGTTGCAGCATTGTAGCGAGCGCTATTCTGAGAGGAATTGATGTTGTTCATGGTTGTGTTCTCCGCTCCTGTTCTTCGATGACAATGCTGATCATTGGATGGCGGGAACACGGTGGTGGACAAATTCTCCAGCCGAAAATAGCCGCAGGTAGGTAGAAATAGTGCCCTGCTTCGATACATCGACTGACCGTACTTTGAAGGAAAAATCTTAGAGCGCCTGCCGGCTCAGCCGCATGGAGTTCCCGACAACAGAAAGGCTGGAAAGCAGCATCCCGAACGCGGCCATGATGGGGTTGAGCACTCCGGCAACCGCCAGGCTGATGCCGATCACGTTGTAAAGAATGCCCAGAACAGATTCTGCCGCACAATCTGAATTGTCTTCTGCGCCAGAGCGAACACGTCTGGAATTCTGGCCAGCGACCCAGTCATGAGCACCACCGCGGCAGCTTTCATCGCCAGGTCGGTGCCGGAGCCCATTGCAATGCCAAGATCGGCTTGCGCCAGCGCAGGAGCGTCATTGATACCGTCCCCGATCATAGCGACGACCGCTCCTCGTTGTTGAAGGTCGCGTACGGCTTGCGCCTTTTCCTCTGGGAGAACCTCCGATTCAAAATGGTCAATCCCGAGCTGAGCCGCGGTCCACTCTGTGGTCGCCATAGAGTCGCCTGACACGAGACGCAAGTCGATTCCAGAGTCCCGCAACTGACGGACGAACGAGATCGCCTCTGGCTTCAGCCGGTCTCCAAAGGCAGCGGTTCCCTGAACCTCGCCATCCCAACCTATAAACGAAACGGTCTTACCTTCCGCTTCCCACGTTGTTACTTGCGCTTCGAGATCAGCGTCGAGCGGCACGCCGATGTCACCAAGCAACCGGCGATTCCCCACGAATACGCTTCTTCGCTGAAGAAAGCCCGTTATTCCCCGGCCCTTGTGAACCTCGATTCCAGCGCCTCCGGTGACATTTCCGTCCTGGTCATAGCGAGACCCGTGGCAGGGGCAGCCGAACCCCGTCTCTGAAACCGAAACGATGCAGCCCAAATGCGTGCAGGTCGTCGAGATCGCCGCGATCTTGTTCCCGTCGCGAATGATGCACACCCGGCGAGTGTCCAGCGAAAGTCGGGCACCAGAAGGGAAATCTTCGGGCTTGCCGATCGAGAAGCGGTTTGGCTGGCCATACGTGGCACGAGGTTTAATAAAGATAAGGTTCGAAAATGCCGTAATGATCAGCGACCCGAATAATCCAAATCCGCTGAACCACGACAAAACTCTTCGACGCGTCATCCCATCGCTCGTCCCTTCAATGGCGGCTTTAACTGGAGTTTTCATCCTTGTTCTCCTGCCGTGGAGAATCAACCAACTCCTCCACGTCTGACCAGAACACCTGATACTTCGCGTCTTCCAGATTGCGGAAGTAGTTTTTCTTCACCGCAAAGACAAATACCAGGACTGCCCCGATGCCCATGCATAAGCTCGCGATGATGGCGATCCACGTAAGTTCCACGACTATTCCTGCGGAGTCCGCATTTTCATCGAACGCTTTTCTTTGCCTTGGCAGGTAAGCCTTGGATCCAGATTGGCGGTGCGGTATGCGGGCTGTATGCCTGGACCTGACTTGGCCTGTCCTTCGGAAGCGAGATGCGCCATCGACGAGCCGCCTAGGACATTCACGATTGCAGCTTGTGCCTCCGCCCACACGCAGTGAGCCGGGCACCAGGACTTTCGCTCGCACGAAGGCCCCTCATCAAGACACTGGTTCAGCCGTACCGGACCTTCCATTGCTTGAACGACATCGAGCAACGACACGTCATCGGCCGCGACTGCCAGGACGTATCCTCCGCCTGATCCCCGTTGGGAGCGAACCAGTCGTGCACGCACGAGCTGCTGCAAGACTTTGGATAAGAAGTGGCCAGAGACGCCGGTGGCTCTTAATAGTTCCGACTGCCGGACCGTGGATCGGGGCGGCAATCCAGCCAAGTAAATCATCACGCGAACGGCGTAGTCAGAAGCCCGAGTGATTTGCATTCAATTGCCAAAAATGGACAAGTTGGGTCCGATTCGACCTCGGAAAATCTAAGGCTCGCGGGCAAGCGAATTCTGTGACGGTCGGCACCGGTGTTTGTGACCACCATCACGCGAGCTGCCGAGTGCACTTGGCCAGAGGAAGCATCCCATTCTCGTTACAGCGCGCACGCTACATACAGGAATCACCTTAAGGTAAAGGCCCGAGCACCTTTATGCCGCGATTGCTGAGTTTCTGAGCAACTTTCCGCGCTAATTTAAGTTCTAACGGAAACCGGACTCAGACTTCGTCCGCAGGTCACTGTTGACCGCAGGTTCCATAAAAAGCTAACGCTCAGCCTTCCCTGAATGGCTGGAGCCGCTAAACAGGGCGAAGCGCTCTCAGATCTGTTTTGCAGGAATTGTGAATGAGTTCGAAAAGCATCGCTGACGTTTTCCTCGTTGCAGAAAACCGCTTGCTCCGTGAAGCACTGGTGCGCCTGCTCGCAAAGAAGGACATCCGAGTGGTTGGCGCGAACCTTTACTCATCGGCCGTGGTGGATGACATCGCAAGGAGAGAGCCGGATGTGATCCTGCTTGACTCCACAGGGCTGCTCCCCACTCCAACCGTGCTCTCCTCCATTCGCGCGGCTATTCCCGGAGGCAAAGTCGTCATGGTCGACATGGACTCGGACGAGAACACGTTCCTCAAGGCGGTGCGTGGAGGTGTGGTCGGTTACGTCTTGAAGGATGCTTCGGCGGGGGAGGTGGCTGCAGCCATTCGTGCCGTCGCAGCAGGCGAGGCGGTCTGTCCCCCGATGTTTTCCATCGCCTTATTTCGCTGCGTCTCCCAGCAGACCGCTCCGGTTCCCATTCGTTTCGAGTCAGTCCTCAGCCGGCGCGAACAGCAGCTGGTTGAGCTGCTGTCAGATCGCCTGACCAACAAGGAAATTGCCACATACCTGAATCTCTCAGAGCAGACCGTCAAGAACCATGTCCACAACATTCTGCGGAAGCTCGGAGCAAATGACCGCGTCAGTGCGATTCAGCTCTATGAGGCCGATCGCTTCCGCGGCTCGAGGGACGCAGCTTGACGGAGTGTTGACTTTTCACTCAGCGCTAGACAAGATGAAAAGCTCGGCGCAAATCCCCCCAAGAGGTTTGCGCCGAGCTCAACAATTCGCATTTACTTCCTTAAAAGCTAGCAAGCATCGGACAGCCCGGTCCAAGTCAAAATTCTCATTGCATCCTCCGGAAACTCGAATGCTGTCGGAACTCCAATAGCTGCAGGTCTTTTCAGACCACGTGATTCAAATCACCACGGGGCGCGCTGACAATCACGGCCTCTGTTTCGTCCACTGTCTAGCCTGAATACGAGAAACGTGCGCGAAGTTTTGTCCGTGCTCGCTCTTTGTTGCGCAAAGCAGACAGGCGGCGCGATGCCTCGGAAACTCGGCCCGAAGCTGATCTTTTCTCTCACAATTCTCATCGTTGTGATCAGCGGCGTGAGCGGATACCTCAATTTCCGCAGTCAGAAACGGCAACTGGTAGAGACGATGATTCTAGGTGCCGACCAGCTTTCCCGCGGAGTTACGGGTGCTACATGGCTCGCCATGCTCGACGACGACCGGAGGGCTGCTTACGAGATCATGCGCGTGATCGCCGATAAGCAGGGTGTAGACAGCATCCGCATGTACAACAAGGAAGGCAGGCTGGTTTTCTCAACCGATTCGACTGAACCTCCTGCAGTGGCGAACTTCGCCAGCGAAGTGTGCGCCAGCTGTCATAACAAGACAGGTATCCGGAACCGGCCAACCGAAGACGCCCGCGTCCGTTATGCGACCTCTCCGAAGAGCGTCAAGACTTTGAACATGGTAACGCCCATTTACAACGAGCCGTCCTGCAGCAATGCGAGCTGCCATGCTCACAAAGCATCCACGAAGGTTCTCGGAGTAGTGGACATCGCGTTGCGCCTCGATCCGGTGCAGAAGCAAACGAAGGCGATCACATTCCAGACCATCCTATGGATTGTGCTTGAGGTCGGGATCGGAGCGGCCTTCGTCATTGTGTTCACGCGTCACTTCGTGGCCACGCCAATCCAGGGACTGATCGCGGGAACGAAGGCAGTCAGTGCCATGGAACTGGATCATCCTATCGATATCGGCCACTCCGGGGGCAGCCAGGAACTCGACGAACTGGTGGATTCGTTCAATCTTATGCGCGAGCGGCTCAAACTAGCTGTTGCCGAACTGAACGATATGCAGCAGACGCTAGAAAGCAAGGTCGAGGAACGCACGCAGCAGTTGAACGCCGCACAACGGAAGCTCGTGCAATCCGACCGCCTGGCCACACTCGGTCAGCTCGCCGCCAGTGTCGCCCATGAAATCAACAATCCTATATCGGGCGTGCTGAATCTCTCGATGCTGCTCGAGCGCCTGATGGCGAGCGGAAACTACCCTCCCGGCCGCGAGGCGGAGTTCCGCAAATATCTGGGTCTCATCTCTGCCGAAACCGCGCGGGTCGGACGCATCGTCTCCGATCTTTTGGCCTTCTCACGCCGTTCAAAGCCTCAGCGCGCACCCGCCGATCTGAACAAACTGGTGCGCACAACCATCGGGCTCGCGGACCATAAGCTGAAGCTCATCAGCGCGGAACTCATCCTCGATCTGGAGGAGAAGCTGTCCCTGGTCGAATGCGACGCCTCGCAGATTCAGCAGGTCATTCTCAACCTCGTTCTGAACGGTGCCCAGGCAATGCAGCCCAAAGGGGGCGGAAAGCTCACAATCCGCACTCGCTTGATCCCGCAGGAAGAAAGTGTCGAACTCTGCGTCCAGGATACCGGTGAAGGGATCGCCCCTGAGAGCCTGTCGAAGATTTTTGACCCGTTCTTTACGACGAAAGCGGAAGGGAAGGGAGTTGGGCTCGGATTGGCGGTGCTCTATGGCATCGTGAAAGCCCACGAAGGCGAGGTGGAAGTTGTCAGCAGGCGCAATGAGGGCACAACTTTCACCGTTACGCTGCCGCTGAAATCGCGGAGCACTGGCGCGGAAATCGGAGAGGTACAGGTACAAAGTGTGTGAGCGAACTTTGTCTGGTATCCATCGGCAGCGTGCCGGAAAACGCGTTGCAGTGGATCGAGGCCGCGGCCGCCGAATGGTTTCCTTTACCCATCCGGCGATTGCCTCCTGTCGCCGTTCCCGACGGAGCCTATGATCCGAAGCGACATCAGTATCAGTCCATCGAGATGATGAAAATGCTCGCCAAACTGTCGCCGATCGACAACGGATCCCGCATCTTGGGAGTGACAGACGTGGACCTTGCC
>Ga0136846_1236772_pt1 | contig 17546 bp, 11 predicted proteins | sample HopSoiMetagenom2_FD_96841 | JGI IMG/M metagenome (GOLD analysis project Ga0136846, IMG submission 96841) | Grasslands soil microbial communities from Hopland, California, USA - 2 Assembly 2016 (version 4) | ecosystem: Environmental > Terrestrial > Soil > Grasslands | place: USA: Hopland...
CGTCTGGCTCCAGGTATGCGTGAATTGCGCACGGATGCCGAAACCGTTCTTCAGCATGTGCTGCCAACTGAACTCGACGCCATAGATTTTGGCATCGTCACCGTTGATCGGCTGGACCACACTGTACAGCAACGGCACGCAGGGCTTGCCGTTGAAACAGCCGACCGCGCCGATATCGACATTGTTGACCTCAACCGAGGTGATGTCGTTGCGCAGTTTTTTGCCGAACAGCGCGACCGATACCATGTCGTTCTTATGGTAATACCATTCCAGTGACGCGTCGGCCTGCCATGACTTGATCGGCTTCAGGTTCACGTTGCCGCTATAGCTGACGACGTAATCCTGGTTACTGCTATTGTCGGTCTGGGTCGGCGCGAACTGATTGAGGTTGGGCCGCGCGATAGTCTCGGCGACCGCCAGGCGCAGGTGGAGATTGTCGGTGAAGCCGTAGTTGAAGTTGGCCGACGGCAGCGGGATCGTATAGCTGCCATGCGCCGTGATCGGCGTCGCGTCCGAATAGTCCACCACCGCCGAGGCGGTCGGATTGGCTGTATCGGCAACCGTCACCGATATGATCTTGTTGATTGCCGTGGAAGCGGTCGTCTGCGTGTTGACCAGGCGCAAGCCGATATTCCCGTTCCAGCGACGCCCGCCGAACGTGGCCTCGATATAGCCGGACAAGGTACGCTCACTGACCACGTACGAATTCACCGCGTTGAACTGCGGCAAGCTGTCGGCGAAGTTATAGACGCCCACTCCCGACGTGTAGTTCGGCGTGCCGTCGAGCGCCTTGAGACCGGCGAGAAGGTTCTTGGCGTTGATCGCCAGCATCGTGGTCGGGAAGCTGCCACCGGCGCCAGAGAAGAAATTGGGGAAGTTGAAAGTCGAGATGACGTTCTGACCCATCGTCGCGAAGGTGATCGGTCCCGGTTGGCCGGGCATCGTATTGTAGAGCGAGCTGTATTGGCTGGAACCGTTGGTCCAGTCGTTGCTGACGTCACGCCGCGATTTCGACCGTTTGAGAAACGCGCCGCCGAAGCTGATGCTCTTCAGGATGCTGTTGTCGATCGTGTAGGTGCCGTCCAGTTTGGCCCCGGTCACCGTATCCTTGATCGAGAAACCCGATAGCCCGTCATAATGCGTGCTCCACAGATTCTGGTTGTCGAGCTTGCCCGAGGCAAGCGCGGTCGCATAATCCGACCCATCCGGCAGCGTGACGCTGATATTCGGCATCGCGTTCGGGTTGGCCGAGAACGTCAGGGTGTTCTGATTGTACGGAGTCGGGGAGACCAGTCCCGCGGTCAGGAAGGTGTCAGTCCCGCCCTCCGGCCGGTTCGCCTGCGAGCGATAGGCGTCGGCACGGAACGACAGATGCGACGACGCGTCCCACTGGACGTTGGCGCCAACCAGATAGGTGTCGAAGAAGCGGTGGATCGTCAGGTTGACCAGTTCCGGGGTGAAATTGTTAGTCGTGAACTTGGTGATGAACCCGTTCTGGACCGTGACGTTCGACCATTCGGGCTGGCCATTCTGGTCGTAGGTGAAACCCGGGAAATAGGATTGGTTGTACGCGACCTGCGGGTCGTTGAGCTTGGTGTACATGCCGTCGACCGTGACGTGCAGGTTGCTGGCCGGGCGCCATTCGAGCGTGCCGGTCAGCGCGAACCTCTTCTTTTGGTCGACCACCGAACCGAACTGGATACAGCACAGGCCGACCACCGGCTTGGCGTTGGCGGGCGGCGGCGAATCCGCGGTGGGGCCGACCGGCCAGACGCCCGGGCTGCTCGAATCCCAGGAGGAATAGTTGAGCGCGTCGGTGCGGAACTTCTGGTCCGACCATACCACACCGATCAGCGCGCCGAACGTGCCCGAACTGTTGGTGTCGCTGATGAAGCCGGACACCTTATAGCCGCCGTCGCGCGACATCTGGTTGAAATTGCCCTCGGCCCGCGCGGCGATGTGGAACCCGGTATGATCAAACGGCCGCGCCGACCGCAGGTTGACAGTGCCGCCGATACTGCCCTCGGTGGCGCTGGCCTGTGGCGACTTGAGCACGTCGGCGCCCGAGATCACGTCCGACGGGAGGATGTCGAAGGCGAAGTCGCGGCCATCGTCGTCGGTCGCCAGGATGCGGTCGTTGAGGGTGGTGATATTGTATTGCGAGCCCAGGCCGCGCACGCTGACATACTGCCCCTCGCCGCCGGTCGTGCGGTTGATGGTGATGCCGGTGATATGTTGGAGCGAATCGGCCACGTCGCTGTCGGGGAAGCGGCCGAGTTCGGTCGCGTTGACCGAATCGAGCACGACGGTCGCGCTGCGCTTGATCTCGACCGATTTGTCGAGGCTGCCGCGGATACCGGTGACGACGATATCGTTTGCCGCCTTATCGGCTGCGGCTGTATCGGACAGGGTATCCGACGACGATTGGGACTGAGCCTGCGGCGCCGCTTCGGGCTGGGTTTGAGCCATTGCCGCTGCTGGGACCGACGCCAGCGCCAAGACGAAGATGCTGGCACCGGTACGCAGAAGAAAACGTGAGGCCATGATTTTCCCCTCAATCAGCCGTAAATTTCAATATGTTTCATTCTGTGATTGGTTTTTGCACAACGCAACCCTTTTTTGTCATATTATGGCAACGCGTCTCTGAAAGAGCGCGCGATCGCGACTTTTAAGCAACAGCGATGCTGCCATCATTATCGTTATATATCATGTATTTATGTTATTTTCTCGCCGTTCAGAGGCGCGATCGGGCCTTGCGTGACAGCGGATGTCAAAACGAAACAAAACGAGTGCATCGGGCTCGTTTTCGTTTGCTTCTCTGCGAAACCCTGTGCAAGCTCGCACACCAACATGCCCATCGCAAACCGGGCATCGCAAGCGGCGAGGGACCAATGGCAGGCGCCACACTGACACGCAGATCCACGCTGACCGGCCTGCTGTGCGGCACGACGGCGGCTATGGCGGGGTTGATCCCATCGGTCCCCGCGCTGGCCTTCACCGGCGCGGCGGCAACAGCCTCGGACGGCATCCTGACGATCGAGTTCGACGGCGCGCTCCGATCGCGGCTGTCGCGCGAAGGACAACCGCTCACCGGGTTCGACAATGGCGAGGGCGTGCGGCTGGCCGACGGATCGGTGCTCGACCGATTCGTGCTGCTCGGCGACAGCGGAGCTGCACCGGGGGACGTGCGCGCTGGCGGTCGGCGCCATACCGTGCGCGGGGTGGCCGAGGGGCAGCTCGAAAAGCGTATCGACCTGGTGTTTCACCCTTCCCTGCCCGGCGCGGCGCTGATGACGGTACAGTACCGCAACCTCGGCAAGACGCCGCTGGTGATCGCGTCCTGGTGGTCGGGGGCGCATCTGCTGCTCGCGCACCCCGAGGGCGCCTGGACTTTTTCGGGCGCATCGCATCCCGATCGCCGCGACTGGGTGCAGCGGGTCCGGCACGATTTCCAGCAGCGCAATTACATGGGCATGAACGGCTCCGACTACGGCGGCGGTACGCCGGTGGCGGCGGTATGGCGCCCCGACGTCGGGCTGGCGGTCGGGCATGTCGAGACGGCTCCCCGGCTGATCGCGCTGCCGGTCGCCTCGCAACCCGGCGGCACGCGGATCGCGATCGAGGGCGACCAGCCGATCCTGCTCGCACCGGGCGAAAAGGTGACTCTGCCCGAGACCTTCATCATGGCGCATCGCGGCGACCATTTCGCGCCGCTCGACGCCTATCGCCGGATCATGGCCGCGCGCGGACTCGCGGCCCCCGCGATCCCCGAATCGAGCTACGCGCCGATCTGGTGCGCCTGGGGCTATGAACGCAACGTCACCCCCGACCAGGTCTATGGCACGCTCGACAAGGCAAAGGCGGTCGGGTGCGAATGGGCCGTGCTCGACGATGGCTGGCAAAAGGCGATCGGCGATTGGGTCGCCGACACCAGCCGGTTCCCGGGTGGCGATGCCGATTTGAAGGCGATGGCCGACCGCATCAAGACCTATGGCATGCGGCCCAAATTATGGATCTCGCCTTTGTCGGCGACCCCGGCCAGCGACCTGATGCGCGACCATCGCGACATGCTGCTGCTCGACGCGAGCGGCGCGGCACAGAACGTGAGCTGGTGGAACAGCTATACCTTGTGTCCGGCCTATCCGCCGACGGTCGAGTATTTCAAGGCGGTCACGCGACGAATCGTCGGCGACTGGGGGTTCGAGGGCCTCAAGATCGACGGCCAGGACCTCAACGGCGTCGCCCCCTGCTACAACCCGGCGCACAACCACAAGCGGCCCGAGGAATCGGTCGAGAAGCTGCAGGATTTCTGGAAGGCGATCTACGACACCGTGATCGGCATCAATCCGAACGCCAATGTCGAAATCTGCCCGTGCGGCGACTCCTTCTCCTTCTTCAACGTCCCCGCGATGAACAACACGCCGGCGTCCGACCCCGAATCGTCGTGGCAAGTGCGCCTCAAGGGCAAGACCTTCAAGGCGATCATGGGTCCCTCGGCGCCCTATAGCGGCGACCATGTCGAGTTGAGCGACGGCGGCGACGATTTCGCCTCGACCTATGGAATCGGCGCCATCCCTTCGACCAAATTCACTTGGCCGAAGGATACCGACAAGCCGATCGACAAATTGCCGCCGGGCGGCTTCGTGCTGACCGCCGACAAGGAACGGCTGTGGCGCAAGTGGATTGCGCTCTATCGCCGCAACATGTTGTCCAAGGGGCGGTACCTCGGCGAGCTCTACGATATCGGCTTCGACAAGCCCGAAGGTCATGTCGTCGCGGCCGGCGGCAAGCTGCATTATGCTTTCTACGCCAAGACCTGGAACGGACCGATCGAATTGCGCGGTCTCGGCAACGGGTCCTACCGGCTGACCGACAGCTTCACCGGCGCGGCGCTCGGCACCGCCAGCGCCGCCAGCAACAAGATCAACGCCAGTTTCGAGCGCTTCCTCGTCATCGAGGCGACGCCCGCAGGAGATGCCGCATGACCGCCACCCCCGCCCCCGCCGGCCGCGCGTGGCTGTTCCATGCGCTGGTCACCGTCGTCCTGTGGGGCGTCTGGGGCGCCTTTTCGGACCAGTCCTCCAAGCACGGCTTTCCCGACACATTGGTCTATTGCGTCTGGGCGCTGACGATGATCCCGCCGGCGTTCATCGCGCTGCGCATGAGCGGCGGCAAGCTCGAGACGAGTCCGCGGGCGATCGCTTATGGCATGGCGGTGGGGCTGCTCGGCGCCGGCGGACAGATGGTGCTGTTCTACGCGGTGACGCGGGGGCCGGCCTATCTGATCTTCCCGATCATCTCGCTGTCGCCGCTGGTGACGATCGTGATGTCCTACGCCTTGCTGCGCGAGCGCACCGGCAAGCTCGGCCTGCTCGGCATCGCGCTGGCGCTGATCGCGCTACCGATCTTCAACTACACCCCCGCCGACGGCGCCGCGACGAGCGGATCGACCTGGTTCGTGCTCGCGCTGATCGTCATGCTGTGCTGGGGCGTGCAGGCCTATTTCATGAAGTCGGCCAACAACCACATGTCGGCAGAGGGCATCTTCTTCTACATGATGATCGCCGGGCTGTTGCTGGTGCCGGTGGCCTGGTTCCTGACCGACCGCTCCCATCCGGTGAACTGGGGCTGGGACGGCCCGGCGCTCGCCGCCGGCATCCAGGTGCTGAACGCGATCGGCGCGCTCACCCTCGTCTTCGCCTTCCGCTACGGCAAAGCGATCATCGTCGCGCCGTTGTCCAATGCCGGCGCCCCGCTCGCCACCGCAATCATTTCGCTGATCGCGCTGGGCATCATGCCAGACACGCTCAAGATCGTCGGCCTCGCGCTGGCGCTCGCCGCGTCTGTGCTGCTCGCGATCGAGCCGGATACGGCCGACGAAACGCCGCCATCGCCCGCCGAGCCGGCGGCGATATAAATTTCATTATGCATCATTTCCTTGTGTTTCATTTTCTTTCAATGTACGCGGATTGTCCATTCGAGGAGCAATCATGAAAGCAATCCGCGCCCTCGTCGCCGAGCACAAAGCAGGCAAGCGCGTCGGCATCACGTCGGTATGCTCGGCCCATCCGCTGGTGATCGAGGCGACGTTGCGCCACGCGCTGGCGCACGACGCGCCGATCGCGCTGATCGAGGCGACGTCCAACCATGTGAACCAGGACGGCGGCTACACCGGCATGACGCCGGTCGATTATCGCGCCTTCGTTGAGGGGATCGCCGACCGGGTCGGCTATCCGCAAGAGCGGCTGGCGCTGGGCGGCGATCATCTCGGCCCCAATGCCTGGACCAGGCTGCCCGCCGAGCAGGCGATGGCCAAAGCCGAGATCATGGTGCGCGATTATGTCGCCGCGGGCTTCGGCAAGATCCATCTCGACTGCTCGATGAGCTGCGCCGACGACCCGGTGCCGCTCCCCGAGCGCACCATCGCCGAACGCGCCGCGCGGCTGTGCGCGGCCGCCGAAGCCGCCTATTCGGGCGATCCCGACGATGCGCCGAGCTACATCATCGGCACCGAGGTCCCCGTGCCCGGCGGTGCGGCCGAAGACCTCGAGGAACTCGCCGTCACTACGCCCGACGCGGCGCTGGCGACGATCGCGATGCACCGCGACCTGTTCGCCGAGCTGGGGTTGTCGGGCGCCTGGGAGCGCGTGATCGCCACCGTCGTCCAGCCCGGCGTCGAGTTCGATCACGACAAGGTGGTCGACTATGTGCCCGCAAAGGCGACCGCGCTGAGCGAGGCGATCGAGCCGGTCGAGCATATCGTGTTCGAAGCACATTCGACCGATTACCAGACCCCCGAAGCGCTCGCCGCTTTGGTCCGTGATCACTTCGCGATCCTCAAGGTCGGGCCGGGCGTAACCTTCGCCTTGCGCGAGGCGCTGTGGGCACTCGATGCGATCGAACGCGAGATGGTGGCGCCAGAGCGGCGCGCCAATCTGCGCGAGGTCACGATCGCACGGATGCACGCCGAGCCGGGCAATTGGTCGAAATATTATCACGGCAGCGGCGCGGCGCTCGATTTCCAGCTCAACTACAGCTTCAGCGACCGTATCCGCTATTACTGGCCCGACAGCGCGTTCGCCGCCGCGCAGGAACGATTGTTCGCCAATCTGCGCGAAGCCGTCCCACCGCTGCCGCTGGTCAGCCAATACCTCCCCATCGCCTTTGCCGCGCACCGCGCCGGCCGCGCCACGCTCGACCCGGTCGACCTCGTCGCGGCCCATATCGACGCGACGCTCGACGCCTATCATGGAGCCTGCCATCCCAATGTCTGACCTCAACGCTGCCCCGAAAACGGCAGCCGACGGCGCCGAACCCTGGACGCGCCGCGAAATCTTCCAGCAGGCCGATACGTTGCGGGCGACGCAAAAGCTGCTCGCCGCCGAGCAGGACGCGATCGAGGCGTTCACCGCCCCGTTACTCGCGAAACCGGAGCTGCGCATCGTGCTGGCCGGTGCCGGGACGTCGGCGTTCATCGGCGAATGCCTGGCCGCGACATTGGCGCAGGCGACGGGACGCCGGGTCGAAGCGATCCCGACCACCGACATAGTCAGCGCGCCCGAGCTCTATCTCGAAGCCCGGACCCCGACCCTGCTCGTGTCGTTCGGTCGTTCCGGCAACAGCCCGGAGAGCATCGCCGCGATCGATCTGGCCGACGCCCATATCGCCGACATTCGCCATTTGATCATCACCTGTAACGGCGAGGGCGCGCTGGCGCGGCGGCGCGGCGACGATGCCTGTGTCGTCATGCTGCCCGAAGCGACGCACGATCGCGGCTTCGCGATGACCTCGAGCTTCTCGGCGATGACCTATGCCGCGCTGGCGATCTTCTCGGGCATCGGCACTCTCGGCGAGCGGAACGAGCGGATCGCCCAGGCCGTCGAGACGGTTCTGGCCGGCACCGACACCGCGATGGCGGCGCTCGCCGCCCGCGACTTCGAGCGGGTGGTCTATCTCGGCAGCGGCCCGTTCCAGTGACTGGCGCGCGAAGCGGCGCTGAAGCTGCTCGAGCTCACCGATGGCGGGCTGGTGACGATCCATGACTCGACCTTGGGGTTCCGGCACGGCCCCAAGACGATCGTCAACGGCCGCACCCTGGTGGTGGTGTTCGTCTCGAACGACCCGCTCACGCGCGCTTATGATCTCGACCTGATCGCCGAGCTGCGCGCCGACAAGGTGGCCGGTGCCGTGCTAGCGTTGTCCGCGCAGGACGTGGCGGGCGAGACGCTGAAGGTACATGGGCTGGAAACGGCCCCTGATAGCGACCTGCTGTTCCCCTATATCGTGCCCGCGCAGCTCTTCGCGCTCCATGCCTCGCTCGACCGCGGCCTGACCCCCGACACGCCGAACAAGGCCGGGACGGTCAGCCGTGTCGTCCAGGGCGTTCGCATCCATAGCGGTTCCGCATGAGCACCTCGCGCTATTTCCTCGGCGTCGACGGCGGCGGCACCAAGACCGAGTTCGTCTGCATCGATGGCGCGGGCGAGGTGGTGGCACGCCAGATCGAGGGCACGACCTATCATCTGCAGGTCGGGCTCGACGGGGCCGTGCGGGCGATCGAGTCCGGGGTCGCCGGCATCTGCGCGCAGATCGGCATCGAACCCGCCGGTCTGGCCTTCGCCTTTTTCGGCCTGCCCGCATTCGGCGAGGACGCCGCGATCGACCCGTTGCTCGACCAGCATTGCGGCCGTCTGCTCGGTCACGATCGCTATCGCTGCGGCAACGACATGATCTGCGGCTGGGCGGGATCGCTGGCCTGCGCTGACGGCATCAACCTCGTCGCCGGCACCGGGTCGATCGGCTATGGCGAGCGGCAAGGCCGGGCGGCGCGTGTCGGCGGCTGGGGCGAAATATTCAGCGACGAAGGCTCTGCCTATTGGATCGCGATCCAGGGGCTCAACGCCTTCACCCGGATGAGCGACGGCCGCTTGCCGAAAGGCCCTCTCCACGACGCGTTCCGACGTCGGCTCGGACTCGACGCGGATCTCGACATCTGCGCCAAGGTGATGGGCGAGAATGGCCTTCCCCGCGACGAGATCGCCGGACTCGCGCCGGTGGTCGCCGAAGCGGCGGCGGCGGGCGATCCCGCCGCGATCGCCATCCACGATCGCGCGGCCGAGGAACTCGCAGTGATGGCCGAGGCGTTGCGAGCGCAGCTCGGCTTCGCCGCGGAGGAGGATGTGCATTTTTCCTGGTCGGGCGGCGTGCTCGCCAACGACGCCTCGATCCGGGCGCGGCTCGAAGCGCGGCTGCGGCAGCGTGGACCGTACCGGCTCCTCGCACCGCGTCATTCCCCAGCTTACGGCGCAGCGCTCTACGCCGCGCACCAGGTCGGCGAGACCCCGGCCTGAGCGGCCGTCCAGCAGCAAGAGAGGCCGATCGTGCAGTTCAAGGTTCTTGCGTCTTCCGCCGTCGTGCTGGCGTCGTCGCTGACCGCCGCTTTGCTTCGCGCCGCACCGCCCGCGCCCGGGCCGCAGGTCGACATCACCAGCCCCGCCGATCACAGCCGCCTCGCCTGGCAAGCGCAGGGCAGTTATGCCGTCACGGTCGCCTATGACGGCAAGTCGACCAGGTTCGACGAGATCCCGTCGAGCGACGTGCTGCTCGCCGCCACCTTCGTGCCCGATACCGCCGCGCCCGCTGCCCGGCGCGGGACGCCGCTTGCCCAGGCGTTGATCGACGTCACCCAGTCCAATTGCATGGGCTGCCACGATTTCAATGCCAGCGCCGGCGGCCCCTCCTTCGCGGCGATCGGCACGCGTTATGCGGGGCAGGCGGGCGCGGGGGCGACGCTTGCCGCGCATATCAGGAACGGATCGCGCGGCGCCTGGGGCTCGGACAGCATGCCGCCGCATCCCGATCTCAGCGCAGCGTCGGCCGCGGCGATCGCGACCTGGATACTCGCGCACGGCGCCGATCCGGCAGTGCGTTATTATGCCGGCAAGAGCGGCAGCTTCCGGATGATCGCGCCCAGCAAGCCGGGACCACGCGCCGGCCTGGTGCTCAATGCTTATTACACCGGCCCGTTGAAAGGCGGCGGCACGCGCGAGGCCGCCGGGCGCAACGTGGTGGTCGTGACGGGATCCTGACCCGGAAAGGGCAAAAAGGGGAGAGGCGATGGAACGGCGTACCTTTCTGAAGACGGTCGCGGCCGGCCTCGGCGCCTCGATGATCGGGACGGAGGCCATTGCCCAAACCTCGCCCGGTTCCCGATCCGCCAAGAAGGTCATCGTCGCGGGGGCCGGGATCACCGGACTGTGCTGCGCCTACGAGCTGATGCAACACGGCATCGACGTGACCGTGCTCGAGGCGTCGGGCCGCTATGGCGGGCATGTCTATACCGGCCGTGACGGCCTGTCGGATGGTCTGTTCGCCGATTACGGCGCGGATCACCTGACGCGGCCGGGGTATGAGCAATTCTTCCGGTACGTGGACGCGTTCGGGCTCAAGGCCGTGCCCTATCCCAATGCCGAGGGCTCGCCGCTCCCCGCGAACGGTGGCCAGATGACGATGATCGGCGGCAAGTTCTACAATGAGAAGATGCTCGCCGACCCGGCGACGCAGCGCGCGCTCGGGTTCAACGACCGTGAGATCGCCTTTCTCGCCCGGCATCCCTGGTACGAGTTGCCCGATCTTTTCCTGGCCGATCACCTCGTGCGCTTCCGCGATGCCCACCAGCCGTTCGGCAATGGCCTCGACGATCTCGATGCGATCGATCTCGACACGCTCTACGCCAGACAAGGCGCGTCGCAGCGGGCGCGCGACTATCTCGGCGGGCAGCATGTCAACGCGCTCTACGGGGTGTGGCGCTTCGCGGTGATGCGCGACCGGGGGATCCCGCTGTCCGAGGGCGAGACCTTCCATCTCGAAGGCGGCAACGAGGAAATGCCCAAGGCGTTTGCCGCCCGGCTCGGCGCGCGGGTGAAGCTCGCGCATCCGATCACCGCGATCGAGCATGACGCGACGGGCGTGACCGTGTCTTACACCGCCTATGGCCGCGAGGAGCCGCAGACGATGCGCGCCGATTATCTGGTCAATTGCATCTCGCTGCCGGTGTTCCGCCGCATCCCGGTGACGCCCGCGCTGTCGCCGGCGAAGCAATATATCGTCGACAACCTGACCTATAGCTCGCATCCGTTCTTCGTCTTCGAGGCGGAAACGAAGTTCTGGCTCGACGACGGTTTCCCGACGCTCGCCATGTCGTTCGAACATCCCGACATCTCCCAGATCTGGGTGGTCCCCGAGACGGCCAGGTCGAGCCGCGTGGTCCTCAAGGCGTTCGGCCCCGCAGGCGCATCGCCGCAGCGCGTGCTCGCCGCCTTTCGCGAACTCTATCCGGGCAAGCGCGACACCATCGTCCAGGCGCTGACTTGGGACTGGAGCAAGGATCCGTTCGCCCCGACCTGCGAGATGGAGCCGTTCGCGCCCGGAACGCTCAAGCAATTCTGGCCGGAGATCATGAAGCCCGACGGCCGCCTCTATTTCGCCGGCACCTATGCCGACGCGCTGAGCCGGGGAATGGAATCGTGCGTCCGCTCAGCGGCGCGCGTCGCGCAGGAGATTGCCGATGCCTGACCTCAAGCGCCGAGATTTTTTCAAGGCAGGCGCCGCGGGCCTGGCCGCCGCGAGCCTCGCGCCGCAAGCGCGCGGAGCGGACTATCTCGAACATCTGTGGGACGGCTATGACTGGGGCGGCGGACCGCGCGTCGCCGACCGCCTGAACCAGGGGCCGTTCACCAATTACGGCGCCGACGCCAACGCACCGGGCGGCGAGGTCGGCATGGCAACCTCTCCCTCACGCGACATCGTGCCCAATTACGGGATGGGCCTCACCGCCTATGTCTCGGGCGATACCGGTCCGCCGCGCCTGCCCGGCCAGTCGCTCGAAAAGTCGATCGAGGACATCGTCAAGCTGCCCTTCACGCAGAAGGTCTATATCCGCCCCAATTGGCGCGAGGTGCAGACGCGCCCCGGCAAGCTCGATTTACCCGATTGGTGGCGGATCACCTTCGATCTTGCGCGACAATACGGCAAACGCGTCGGCTTCCGCATCATGCTGGAGAACCCGGATTTCGCGGCGCCCGGCATGCCCGACTTCCTGATGGAGAAGGTACCCTACGTACCGCTCAAGGGCAGCTGGAAGGGCGACACCTCTCAGGTCCGTTATCGCAAGAAACATGCGATGCCGCGCTACGACCATCCCGCCTATCAGGCGGCGTTCGGCGAACTGAACGCGCTGCTCGCCGACCAATATAACGGCAGCCCCGACATCGAGTATATGGACACGATGATGTACGGCTTCTGGGGTGAAGGACACACCTGGCCGTTCGAAGGCAATTACTTCCCGAGCAACCTGGCCGCCGAGCAGACCTGGCTCAAGATGCTCGAAACCCAGCTTGGCTGCTGGACCAGGACGCCGCTCGTCACCAATACCCAGCCCGATTTCAACAACGTCGGCAATGCCGCGATGCTCGACCGCAGCGTGCGGAGCGGCAACTGGATCCGCAGCGACACCATCTTCATCGAGACGACGCAGATCGAAGCGCTGAGCAACCGCCCCGCTTGGGCCGCTGCCGTCAGCGAGGTGCCGATGACGACCGGCGATGCGGATCAGTTGGGTATTATCGACGGCGTTACCCAAAACGAGGAGATCGCCGCGCACGTGCTGGCGGTGGGTGCAAATTATTGGTCGATCTGGAACTGGCACAACGAATCTGCCGCGCACGTGCTCAGCTATTACGACAAATATCCCGAGGTGATCGACCATGCTGCGCGGCGGATCGGCTATCGCGTCTATCCAGCCTTCATCTGGCCTTTCGCGCGCGACGGTGGACACGGCGTGGTGGTCGGACTGGCTAATGATGGCGTCGCGGGCGTTCCCGGTGTGCTCCGATTGACGCTCAAGGACGAAAAGGGCGTCACGCTGGCGAGCGGTTGCCTGGACCCGGGCTTTCCAAAGCCTACCGGCATTAGGCAGGCAATGCTGGTCTGGCCCGGCGACCAGGACTGGATCGGATTGCAGTTGATCGCTGAGCTCGAGGTGAAGGGTCAACGCCATCCCGTGCGTTGGGCGTGCAGACAGGCGCTCAACCAGAACGGGTCTCTCACGCTGCGGCGAAATCAGCGGGGTTCCTGATCGGTCGGAAAGGGAATCTCGACTCCCGTAACGCATCGATCGACCGGACAGGGGCAGATGGATGGACGTCCGCTTTCGGGGAGATCAGTGCGATCGCCGAACGTCCGAAATGGGGGCGCGAAGCTGACGCCGCGGAGCGACGTTCGGTTGGCCTCAGCGACAATCTGATCTGACGCTCTGGGAACTATGAGCGCAGAACGACAGTGCGAGCCGCCGAAGCGTTTCGCTCGCAGAGTTCAAGCAGGATCTCGCCCGTCGCCTCGACGAGGTGGCACCGATCGATATCCCGCGGAATGCCGGCAAGCGCCGCACCGAAAGCAAACGAATGCTCCTCGAGGCGCTCGCCGAGATGACCTGAAAGTTGCCGTGAACATCGCTGAGCTGAGCGTGTTCAGCCAGCGCCCCAAAGTTGTGCCGGCACCATGATCTCGCCGTCGGCATAGAGACTCGCCGCGAGCGGATCGTCGGCGACGAACCAGGGACCGTCGAGATCGACGATGTCGCACACCTGGGCAAGGATGAAGGCGGGGGCGGTCGAAAGCGTCGCGCCGGCCATATTGCCGACCATGACCTTCATCCCGAGCTGCCGCGCTCGCTCGGCCATCATCAACGCCTCAGTGAGGCCGCCGCATTTGTCGAGTTTGATGTTGAGTACCTGGAAGCGATCATGCTGGGCTTCGAGTTCGACAAGGTCCTGGATGCTCTCATCGGCGGCCAACGGGATCGGCGACCGCCAGTTGTCGAGCAGCGCCTCCTGGCCGCGGCGGACCGGCTGCTCCAGCAACAACACCTTTTCCCTGACGAGCATCGCGACCAGCCCGTCGAGATCGTCACCCCCATAACCCTGATTGGCATCCACCCCTAGCCAAGCATCCGGTCGAGCCGCACGCACGACGCGGACCCGTTCGGAGTCGCTGGCAAGATTGCCCTCGAGCTTGAGCTTGACCGCCTTCAACGTCGGCAGGTCGCCGAGCCGGCGAAGGATCTCGGCCGGATCTTCTGCCGGGAGCGTGAACGTCGTGACCAGAGGTTTCGGTGGCGCGCCACCGGCCAGCTTCCAGACGGGCGTATTTTTGCGGAGCGACTCCAGTTCCCACAATGCGCAGTCGAGCGCGTTGCGCGCCCCCCCGGGGGGCATCAAGTCGCGCAACTCGTTGCGCTCGATCCCGGCTTCGACCCGTGCCCGGTACTTCTCCAACTCGCGTTCGATATGGTCCGGATCGTCCCCCAGATAATAAACCCCAGCCGCCTCTCCCCGTCCGGCTGCTTCTCCGTCGGAGATCGTCGCGACCACCGCTGGCATCGACTCGAAAAGATAGCCCGAGATCCGGAAGGGCTCGCGAAATGCCATGGCATCGCGACGATGGCTAAGCGTGAGGGCGGTCGTCATGTCCGCCACATCACACGAATTCAGGTGCGTTTCAATATAAGAAACAACGTTTCCAACTAGTGGCCCGAAACATCGTCCGCCGCGGGGTCGGCGCTTCGCGAAGCCAGTTCGGCGAAGCGCTGCATCCCCGGCCCGGCGCAAACCGACAATACTCGGCAAGGTTCATCGCCGACCAGAACGTAGGCGTGCGCCATTCCGCTATCGAAATAGACCGAATCGCCCTTGGCCAGCGGCAGCGGCGCATAGAGATCCGAATGCAGCTCCATCGCCCCCGACAATACGTGCAGATATTCCTCGCCTGAGTGGCGGACCAGACCGCCGACATCGTCGATACTGCGGGCTTTGACGTCGATGATGATCGGCACCATCATCTTGTCGAGCAAGTCGCCGGCCGGATAAAGGTGCGTGTATCGCTCGGTGGTGGCGCCCTGCCATTCGCCAGCGCGAGACACGCTTCGCCGGCCGAGCGCGGCGGGCGGTTTTTCCGCTGGAATCGCCCCCGCCACCAGGCTGCCGAGATCAAGGCCCAGGCCTTGGGCGAGCCTGACCAGCTTGTCGTAGGTCATCGCCATCTTGCCGTTCTCGAGCTTCGACAGCGTCGAAAACGGCATGTCCAGACGCGTGGCGAGCGCCCTGAGCGTCAGCCCCTGCTCGATGCGCGCGGCCCGGAGCAGACGGCCGGGATGATTGTCGCTGGCAGTCTTGGTCATACTCTCTCCCCGGTTCCGACCTAGCGCAAAGCCCGGCCTCAGGGAACCGCCGTGCACATTCGAGAAAACAGTTGCTAATTATGAAACACTGTTCATGATGCCGCAGCATTTCAAGGGGTTTGGCGATGGCGATCGTGGCTCGATCAAGAACGTTGTGGATGGCTGGTGCGGCGCTAGCGACATGGGCACCCGCGGCGCAGGCGCAAACGGACACTCCGGTCGCCACCGGCCAGCCACAAGCAGGGCGCACGGCGAATTACGATGAGGACATCATCGTTACCGCCCAGAAGCGCAGCCAGAATCTGATCGACGTTCCCCAGTCGATCACCGTCGTGTCGAGCGAGGTGCTCGAGCAGCGCCATGCCACAACCCTGCTCGATTATGCCTCGCTCGTTCCGGGCTTCAGCATCCAGCAGCAGAATGCGGGCGAATCGCGCATCATCCTGCGCGGTATCAATACCGGCGGCGCGAGCCCGACCGTCGCCGTCTATATCGACGACACGCCCTTCGGATCGAGTACCAGCCAGACCAACGCCGCGCATCTGGCGGGCGACATCGATCCCTTCGACGTCGAACGCATCGAGGTGCTGCGCGGACCTCAGGGAACGCTGTACGGCGCGAATTCGCTCGGCGGTCTGCTCAAATACGTCACGACCACGCCGAAGTTCGACCGGATATCGCTACGCGCCCAGGCCGGCGTGGAAACGGTCGATGGCGGCGGCACCGGCTGGTCGGGCAATGGCGTGATCAACGTGCCGCTCAGCGACACGTTGGCGATCCGCGCGAGCGGTTTTTATCGCCGGACGCCGGGGTACATCGATAGCGTCGGCATTCCGGCCCACAACACCAATTATTCCGATAGCTATGGCGGCCGCGCTTCCTTGCTGTTCAAGCCCAGCGACCGTTTCTCGATCCGGTTGACCGCGATCGCGCAGAATATCCGTGCGCATGGCCGCGACACGATCGACGTCGATCCGGCGACGCTGTCGCCGATCAGGGCGGATCCCTTCACCGGCGCGACCGGCACCGGGCTGCTTCGCTATCAAACGCTGCCCGAACGCAATAACGTCGACTATCGCCTTTATTCGGGCACGATCGAATATGATTTCGGGCCGGTAGCCCTGACGTCGGTCACCAGCTACGCGACGCTGCGCCAGCATGAGGACATCGACGTGACGCCCCAATTGGGCGACATCAGTCCCTTTTACGGCGCGGCCACGCCTTATGGCACCGACGAGCCCTCCAATATCAGCCAGAAGAAGTTCGCCCAGGAAATCCGCCTGACGTCGGCGAAGTCGGATAGGTTCGAATGGCTGATCGGGGGCTATTACACGCGCGAACCCGGCCGAATTTTCCAACTCTATCGGCCGTTCGACCCGGCCACCGGGACGCTTCTGCCGGAAGCCGGCACTATTCCGCAGGATTTGCTCGGCCCCGGCGTTCCCGGCGCACCCTTTCCCTTCGCCCATTTCCTGACCGCGAACCTGGACTCGACCTATAAGGAATATGCTGGGTTCGGGAGCGCGACCTGGCACGTGACCAGCGCGTTCGATATCACCGGCGGCATCCGGTACAGCCACAACGAACAGCGCACGTCTCAGAGCCTGAACGGCGGGTTCGTCGTCATCCAGGGCGCCGACGGAACTCTCCTCGGGAAATCCTCCGAAGGCGTATGGACCTGGTCGGTGTCGCCACGATACGAGATCAACAAGCGCGTCGCGATCTACGCGCGCATCGCCAAGGGCTATCGGCCGGGCGGCCCCAATGTCGTCCCGCCGGGGGCTCCGGCCGATTATCCCGCACAATTCAAGGCCGATACCTTGATCAGCTACGAGGCGGGCGTGCGCGCCGAGACGCAAGATCGGACGTTCGGCATCGACGCTTCCATCTATTATCTCGACTGGAAGAACACCCAGATCACGACGACTTTTCAGACCTCGATCGGCCCGGTCACGGCGGACGGCAACGGGGAGGGCGCCAAGAGCTATGGCGGCGAAGTCACGCTGACCCTGCGGCCGGTTCGCGGCTTCGTCATCCTGGGATCGGTCGCCTACAATGAAACCGCGCTCAAGGGGAATATCCTGGTTGGCGGGTCGGACGGAGACCAGCTTCCCTACGCACCGCGCTGGAACGCCAGTCTCTCCGCGGACTATGACTGGTCGCTCGGCGGCAAGACGAATGCCTTTGTCGGCGGGTCGGTCGCGATGGTCAGCGACCGGCCGGCGGATTTCGATGCCGCGTATCAAGCCACGTTCGGTCACCGCCTGATCCTGGATGGTTATGCGACGGTCGATCTGCGCGCCGGCATCGA
>Ga0136846_1231977_pt1 | contig 17544 bp, 11 predicted proteins | sample HopSoiMetagenom2_FD_96841 | JGI IMG/M metagenome (GOLD analysis project Ga0136846, IMG submission 96841) | Grasslands soil microbial communities from Hopland, California, USA - 2 Assembly 2016 (version 4) | ecosystem: Environmental > Terrestrial > Soil > Grasslands | place: USA: Hopland...
CCGGCCAGAAAGTGGCGTTCGGCCTGTTCCAATCGGCCGGCGCGGACCAGAAGCCGGACTTCCTCGGCCACGATGAAGGCCCGCATCCGGTCGAGCCCGCACTCGATCGCAACGAGATGGGCATCGTTGAGCGTCGACAACGCCCCGGGCAGGTCGCCGCGTGCGGCGCGAAGCCGGGCGTTGACAAGATATCCGGACGCCAGCTGATCGGCGAACCCCCACTGGCGGACCACCGGGAGATAGCGATCCGCCAGCTGCGCAGCGCTGTCGAGATCACCCGCCTCGTAGAGCAGTTCGGCGAGCGGCAGGGCGGGCAAGGCGGCCAATCCCGATCCTTCGCCATGTATTTCGATGGCGAGCGCGAAGGCCTCCTCGAGGAAACGGCGCGCAAGCTGTGTCTTACCCTGCGCCAACAGCGTCGGCGCGACGGACGTTTTCAGGGCGATGGACGCGAAATTCGACCCCGGTCGCGCCAGCGCACGACGGGTCTCGGCCTCCAGCTTGAGGATGTCTTGAAAATGGTAGAGCTCGCGGCGGGCCGACATCAGTTGCGCGAGCAGCGTGCCGCTCAGATAGGCATCGCTGTCGCCGAGTTCGCGGAGCAAAGGCTCCGCCTCCGCCTCGACCTTACCCATTTCATCGCGCCCGGCTGCGAGCATGACCAGCCGGTGCCGGATCCGGAAGTCCAGCCGCTCGGCGGCATGTTCATCGAGCGAGCCATCTTCCAGACCCTTCGCGTGAAAGGCCCGTGCGGCGGCGATGAACCGCTCGGCCGACGTGAAGGACAGCTGCCGGATGCGCCGCCACGCGAGCGCCAACAACAGGTTTGGATGCTGCTCCAATGCCGACCACGGCAGATCCGCGGCGAGCTCGTCCATCCGATAGAGGAAGCCCGCATAGACGAGCGGCTCGGCCACCTGATCGAGCTGCCGCGCAAGGAAATGCGCATCCCCGGTGAGGCGGGCATGCTCGACCGCCGTTAAGGCTTCGCCGATCGAGGCGAAATAGTCGCTCGCGCGGCGGTGCAACAACGCAGCGCGCGCCGGCGCCCGCTCCATGAGCCGGCCCAGAACCATCTGCCGGAAAAGGCGATGGTAGGCGTAGCGGCTATGCTCCTGGTCGAGCGCATGCAGGAACAAGCCTTCGCGAAAGACCTGGTCCAGCATCGCTCGCGCACTCTCGTCGCCCGTGACCATCGCGCAGGCGGTTGGGGTGAGCTCGTCCAGGATCGACGTGTCGTTTAGAAAGCGCCGAACGGCCTCGGACTGGAGACTGAGCACTTCCTCGTCAAAATATTGCGCGAATTCCGGGCGCAGGCCCGTCAATTCCAGATCCGCGCCTCGCCGTCCGGCGCGACGATGCAGGGCGCAGGCTATCACCACGCCTGAAACCCATCCCTCGGTGTCGCGCACGATGCTTTGCAGCCGCTGCGCATCGATCGCGCCTCCGACACTCGACGTCACCAGCTGTGTTGCTTCCGCCGCGGACAGCGCCAGATCGGCCGGGCCGACCTCGGTCAGGAAGCCGAGGGCGCGCATCCGCGCCAGCGGCAACGCGATGGAACCACGCGACGCGATGATGACGGTCAGCGCGTCACGGGAGCTCGACGAAAGCTGCGCCACGAAAGCGAGGCTGGACGGGTCCAGAAGCTGGCCGTCGTCGATGACGATGACCGGCTTGGGGTCGACCATGGCCGAAAGCGCTTCCAACCATTCGTCATCGGAGGACTCGGCGTCCAGGCCTGTCCAGTCCAACCCTGCGGCCAGGCCGGCCACCTTCAAAGCCGTCAGGAAGGACGGCTTTTTGACGATCCCGGCTCGAACGGCCAACCAAAGCACCGGCCGTCCGGCTGCTGCGAATTGGTCGGCCCAGAAGAGCATCGCCGTGGTCTTGCCGCTGCCGGCCGGCGCGCTCAGCACGGTCATCCGGGACGAGCCCACCTCGTCGGCCAGTCTGGATAGCGCCGGGCGCTCGATCAGGGTTGGCGTGATCCGCGGCGGCACGACGCAGTTGGGAACGACAGTCATGCTTGTCTCCTGCCCTCGCCGCTCGACTCGGTTTTGTCACCGAACTTTGTTTGAGCGCATCAAAGCCTAAGCACAGTGGCCTTCCCCTATCCATCGATAGGGCCTGACACGCTGTGGACCATGTTCCTGCTGCGGGACGATCAGGTTGGCGCGCGCGAACTTCGACAGCGCAGACGCCGGCCCATGCCCCGTGGAAGACGGAAGGAAGCCCCGCGTGAAAGCTCTCTACCTGGAGAAGGCCGATGGGCCGGACTCCGTCACCGTCGCGGATGTCGAAATGCCCGCGCCCGGTCCCGGGGAGGTGCGCGTCGCATTGAAGGCGGCGTCGATCAACCACCGCGAACTTTTCATCACCCACGGCCAGTATCCCGGCATGGTCGCGCCCATCACGCTTGGCTGCGACGGAGCGGGGATCGTCGACTGCCTCGGCGAGGGTGTGAGCGGTGTGGTGGAGGGTGACGAAGTCCTCCTCTACCCGGGGCGAAACTGGGGACCCAACCGCCACGCACCGGCGGCAGACTTCGGGCTTCTCGGCATGCCGTTCGCGGGAACCATCGCGGAATACGTCTGTGTCCCCGCCGAAAATCTGGCGCCCAAGCCCGCGTTCATGAGCTTCGAGGAAGCGGGCGCCCTGCCCCTGACCGCACTCACATCGTGGCGTGCGCTGATGTTCAAGGGACAGTTGCAGGCGGGCGAAACATTGCTGATCAGCGGTGTCGGCGGCGGCGTGGCCACGTCGGGCCTGGCCTTCGCCGTGGCGAAGGGCGCCAACGTCTATGTGACAGGCGAAAGCGAGGCGGTCGTCGACCGGGCCATCGCCATGGGCGCCAAAGGCGGCCTGCTCTTCACCGACCCCGAGTGGCGGAAGCAGGTGGGCAAGCTGACGGGGGGTGTCGACGTCGTGCTCGACGGCGCGCCGTCGCCAAGCTTCGCCAACTATGTCCGCGCGATCAACCCAGGGGCGCGCATCGTCATCTACGGTTCGACCGGCGGGAACGAGGTGAAGTTCAACGCGACCGACATCTTCCTGAAGAGCGCGAGCGTCGTCGGGAGCCAGGTCGGCGACCTGCAGGATTTCCGGGAGATGCTGGCCTTCGTGGCCGAGGCGCAGATCAAGCCGGTGATCGAGGCCACCTATCCCCTGGCCCGCGCCAAGGAGGCGCTGCTTCACCTGCGCGACAGCCACAGGTTCGGCAAGGTCGTGGTGACGATGTGAGCGACCTGTTCAGCCTGGCCGGAAAGAAGGCGCTCGTCACCGGCGGCGCGCAGGGGCTCGGACGCATGATCGCGGAGGGGCTGCTTCGCGCCGGCGCGGAGGTTGCGATCACCTCACGCAAGGCCGAGGTCTGCGAGGCGGCCGCCGGCGAGATGGAGAGCCTCGGGCGCTGCATTGCGATGCCAGCCGATCTCTCCACGCCCGAAGCCGCGGTCGAGCTCGTCGCACGGTATCGCCAGAGCGTCGGCGAGTGCCACATCCTGATCAATAACGCCGGCAAGACCTGGGGCGGCCCGATCGACAGCTTTCCCGACAAGGCCTGGCCCGGCGTGATGGCGGTCAACGTCCAGGCCCCCTTCACCATGATCCGCGAGCTGCTACCGGATTTGGGCAAGGCTGGGACAACCGACGACCCCGCGCGCATCATCAACATCGGATCGGTTGCGGGCGTGAAGACCGAGCGGCTGAACGCCTATAGCTACGCCGCCAGCAAGGCCGCTGTGCACATGATGACGCGCGACCTGGCCGGCGACCTCGCCGAACGGAACATTACCGTCAATGCGGTGATCCCCGGCTTCTTTCCCACCAAGATGACCGCGCATTTGCGCGATGACGATGTGGTTGATCCGTCCCTGCTCGCCCACATCCCGATGCGTCGCCTGGGCAAGCCCGAGGATATCGCGGGGATCGTCGTCTTTCTGTCCTCTCGCGCCGGCGCCTATGTCACGGGCGCGTTGATTCCGATCGATGGGGGATTGGTTGGGTGCGGTTGAACCACACCGCCCCACGTCGCCCCGCTGCAGAATCGCTGTGATCAGGACAGCTTGCGCTCGTCCAGGCCCAGACCGCGGCCGATGATCTCCCGCATGATCTCGCTCGTGCCGGCGAAGATGCGGCTGACCCGCGCGTCGGTGTACATGCGGCTGATGCGATACTCCTCCATGTAGCCGGCGCCGCCGTGGAGCTGGACGCACTCGTCCATCACCCGGCCCTCGAGCTCGCTGGTCAGGAGCTTGGACGCCGAGGCGTCCTCCGCGGTCAGTTCGCCCTTGTTGTGCAGCAGCACACACTGGTCGACATAGGTCTGGAGCGCATCCAGCTCCGCGCGCATCGACGCCATCTTGAAACGAGTGTTCTGGAAGGCGCCGATCGGCTTTCCGAACGCCTTTCGCGCCTTCACATAGTCCAGGGTGATGTCGAACGCGGTCTGCGCGGTCGCCATGAAGCCGATCGAGGCGACCAGCCGCTCCTGCGCCAGGAAGCGGGCCAGGTACTTGAAGCCTTGCGCCGGATGGCCAAGCCCGTTCTCCTTGGGCAGCCGGACGTCGTTGAAGAAGAGTTCGGCGGTGTCCTGCGCCTTCAGGCCCATCTTCGCGAGCTTGCGGCCACGCTCGAACCCTTCCATCCCCCGCTCGACCACGAACAGGCCGATGCCATGTCGGCTGTTGGGATCGGTCCGTGCGGCCACGACGACCAGATCGGCCAATATGCCGTTGGAGATATAGGTCTTGGCGCCGTTGAGCAGCCAGTGGTCGCCGTTGTCCATCGCGGTGGTGCGGATGCCGGCCAGGTCGCTGCCCGTGGACGGCTCGGTCATCGCGACAGCAAGGATCTTCTCGCCGCTGACGATGCCGGGCATCCAGCGGCCATTCTGCGCCTCGGTTCCGAGTTTGGCGATGTACGGGGCGACCAGATCGCTGTGGAGGTTGATGTAGAAGCCGATGTCGCCGTGGCGCATGTTCTCTTCGATGATGATCTGCTCGAAGCGGAAGTCATCGATGCCGGCGCCCCCATAGGCCTCGTCCGCCCAGGTGCAGAGCAACCCCTGCGCGCCGGCCTTCAAATAGAGTTCGCGATCGACCATGCCCTGCTCGCGAAAGCGAGCCACATGCGGCGCGACTTCTGCAGTCATGAACTTGATGACGCTGGCCCGGAATTGCTCGTGCTCGGGCTCGAAGGTCAGGCGCTTCATGCCGGCATTGGCGCCTTCACCACCGCCGGGTCGGCCGCCGGATAGAAGGCTTCCCCCTTTGCCGCCCTCTGACGAAGCCAGGCCGACGGCAGGAAGCGCGGGCCGTAGCGCTGTGCGAGCCGATCGGCCTCCTGGACGAAATCGGCGATGCCGACCGTATCGACATAGCTGATCGTGCCGCCGGTCCACGTCGGGAAGCCCCAGCCGTAGATGGATCCCAGATCGGCATCCTGCGGCGTCTCGAGCACCCCTTCCTCGAGGCAACGTAGGGTTTCCATCGCCTGGGCGTAGAGATAGCGCTGCTTGAGCTCCCCGACGTCCCAGCCGTCCTTCGCCGGAAAATGCTCGCCGAGCCCCTGCCAGAGATGCTTCCTGCCGCTCGCCGGGTACTCGTAGAAGGCGCCCCCCTCTTTGCGGCTGGAGCGACCGATCTCGTCCTTCATCCGATGCATGACGGCGACGCCGGCGGGGGGCGTGTACTTGTCGCCTTCCTCTGCGATCGCCTGGCTGACGATCTTGAGCGGCAGGTCGAGCGTCACCTCGTCGAGCAGGGCAAGCGGACCCACCGGCATACCCACCGCCTTGGCGGCATTCTCGATGACGGCGGGCGGAACGCCTTCACCCAGCATCGCGGCGCCTTCATGGATGAGTGTCTGGAAGACACGGCTTGTGTAGAAACCGCGGCTGTCGTTGACGACGATCGGCGTCTTGCGCAGCTGCGCGATGAAATCGAGGCTCTTGGCGAGCGTCTCCTCGCTCGTCTGCTTGCCCATGATGACTTCGACCAGGCCCATGCGATCAACGGGCGAGAAGAAATGCAGGCCGATGAACTGGTCCGGCCGCCTCGAGGCCTGGGCCAGCTGCGAGATCGGCAGGGTGGAGGTATTCGAAGCGAATATGGCCTGCGCCGGGATCACGGCTTCGGCCCTCCTGGTGGCCTCGGCCTTGATGGCCGTGTCCTCGAACACGGCTTCGACAACCAGGTCACACCCGTCCAGCGACCCGAAGTCGTCGGTCGGGCCGATGCGGGCAAGGATGGCGTGCGCCGCCTCCTGCGTCAGCTTGCCGTTGTCGACCTGCTTGCCAAGCGCCTTGGCCGAATAGGCCTTTCCCTTCTCCGCCGTTGCCAGATCGCGATCGAGGAGCACGACCTGGATTCCGGCATTCGCGGACACGAAGGCGATGCCCGCTCCCATCATGCCGGCGCCCAAGACGCCGACCTTTTTCACCTCGGACTTCGGCACGCCTTCGGGGCGACGCGCGCCCTTCTCGGCCGCCTGTTTGGAGATGAAGGTGGTGCGGATGATGTTGCGGGCCACCGGGTCGGTCAGCAGCTTGGCGAAATACTTGCCCTCGACGGCCAGCGCCTTGTCGAACGGAAGCTGCATGCCCTGAAACACGGAGTTCAGGATCGCGAGAGGCGCCGGCAGGTTGTAGCCGAGCTTGGCGACTCCGCCCGTGGCCATCATGTAGGCGGACGAATCCTCGGGCACCGTCAGCCCTCTCTTCTGCGGCGGGACCCAGCCCTTGACGTCCCACGGCTTCACCGGGTCGGGGGCAGTGGCGAGCCAGGCCCGGGCCGCGTCGAGCAGATGCGCCGCGGGCGTCACCTCATCCACGATCCCGAGCCCCAGCGCCTCGGCCGGCGCCACCGAGCGCCCCGACAGCAGCAGGTCGAGCGCCGTCTTCATCCCGGCGATGGCGCCGAGCCGCACCGTGCCGCCCGAACCGGGCAACAGACCGACACTGACCTCGGGCAAGCCGACCTGCGCCTTGGGATCGTCCACCAGGATGCGGCGGTGGCAGGCGAGCGCCAGCTCAAAGCCGCCGCCCAGCGCCAGTCCGTTGATCGCCGCGACCCAGGGCTTGCCCGACCGCTCGATCGCCCGATGCATGTCGCTCGCGCGCTTGGAAAAGGCGTAGGCCTCCTGCAGCGAGCCACTGTAGCGACCACTGACGAGCTGTTTGAGGTCCGCGCCGGCCATGAACGTCCGCTTGGCCGAAGTGAGTATGACGCCGGTTATCTCGTCGTCCGCCATGATCTGCCGCGTCACGGCCTCCATGTCAGAGATGAAGTCGTCGTTGACGACGTTCATCGATCCTTCGGCGTCGAGGGTCAGCGTCGCCGGACCGTGGCCGGACGTTTCCAGTCGCATCGTCTTCATGGGGTATCCCGATCTGTCGTTCGGCGGGCGCTCAGACGCGCTCGATGATGGCGGCCACACCGAGACCGTTGGCCGCGCACAGGGTGATGAGCCCGGTTTCCGCATCCCGCCGTTCCAGTTCGTCGAGAACCGTGCCCAGGATCATTGCGCCGGTGGCGCCCAGCGGATGGCCCATGGCGATGGCGCCGCCGTTGACGTTGATCTTGTCGTCAGGCACGTCGAGATCGCGCTGGAAGCGCAGAACGACACTGGCGAACGCCTCGTTCAACTCCCAGAGATCGATATCCTTCTCGGTCATCCCGCCGGCCTTCAGCGCCTTGCGCGAGACGGCTGCGGGCGCGGTCAGCATGATCGTCGGCTCGGAGCCGATATTCGCATAGGACCGGATCCGGCCGCGCGGCTTCAGGCCTGCCTTGGCGCCGAACGCCTTCGAGCCCACAAGCACGAGGCCCGCGCCATCGACGATCCCGGAGCTGTTGCCGCCGTGGTGGACGTAGTTCAGGTCCTCGATCTCGGGATAGCGGGCCTTGGCGACAGCTTCGAAGCCGGCCTTGCCAAGACCCTCGAAGGCCGGCTTGAGCCTGGCCAGGCTCTCTAGCGTCGTGTCCGGGCGCATATGCTCGTCGTGGTCGAGGATGACCTCGCCGATGAGATCCCTCACCGGCACGATTGATTTGCTGAAGTAGCCATGGCTCCAGGCATGCGCGGCCTTGCGCTGGCTCTCCACGGCGAAGCGATCGACGTCTTCCCGGCTGTAGCCATCGATCGTCGCGATGAGGTCAGCCCCGATGCCCTGCGGGGCGTAGTGGTTCGCGTAGGCGACGCCGGGGTCGGCGCTCCAGGCGCCGGAGTCGTAGCCCATGACCGTCCGGCTCATCGACTCGACACCACCGCCGATGCCGGCCTGGATCATGCCGGAATGCACCTGCGCCGCAATCAGGCTGACGGCGTCGAGGCCCGTTGCACAAAACCGATGGATCTGCTGCCCGGCGACGGTGTGGGCATAGCCCGCCTGCAGCACGGCCGCTCGCGCCAGCACGCCCCCCTGCTCCCCGACCGGCTGGGCCATGCCGATGATCACGTCGTCCAGCAGCGAGGTGTCGAGATCGTTGCGGTCTTTTAGGGCTCGCAGCAGCTGCGCGGCCAGCTCGACCGAAGTGATCTCATGCAGCGCGCCATCGGGACGGCCCTTGCCGCGCGGCGTGCGAACATGGTCGTAGATATAGGCTTCCATCGCGCTTTCCCGGTCACATCGGACGTTCCGGGTCCGCTCTCGACGCGTCTCGAACCGCGCGCACCTATCGGACGAGAGGCGCGGGGAACGTCGGCCGCTGCAATCTGCCCGTCATTGGACAGTAGGGTCAGGGAGCGGATTTCGTGGGGAACTTGGGCGACAGTGACGCCGCAATTCGCATATCCGCCACGACGCTCGGCGACCACCTTCTGAGCGGTTGGGACAAGGGCAAGGGCAAGGAAGCGCTCGTCTTTCCCGGTGAGCGGAAGACCTACGACGATGTCGTCGCCGGCGTCATGCTCAAGGCGCGAGCGCTGAGGGCGCTGGGGATCGCCCGGGGCGACCACGTCGGCATCCTGCTCCCGTCTGGTATCGAATTGGTGGAGACCCTGTTCGCGATCACGGTCTGTGGCGCGGTCTCGGTCCTGATGAACTCACGCTACAAGGCCCCGGAACTGGCCTATGTCGCCGAGAATGCGGACCTGCGCGCCATCGTCACCAGCGGAACGCTTTCCGAGCATGTCGATTTCGCGGCCCGGCTCGTGGAGGCCTTTCCCGAGCTGCGATCGGCGCAAGAACCCCAGGCTCTGAAACTTGCGGCGGCCCCGTTGCTGTCCCGGATCATCATGCTGGGAGGACGCTCAGTTCCCGGCTTCATTGACCAGGCGACATTCGATGCGGGGATCGCGCGGGTCGACGAAGATGAAATCCACAAGGCCCGCCTGGCCGTTCGCGTTCGCGATACCGCGATGATCCTCTACACCTCGGGCACCTCGGCCAATCCCAAGGGGTGTTTGCTCAGCCATGAGGCCGTGACCCGCGAGGCGCAAAACCTTGCGCGCTACCGCTGGGCGTTTCGATCGGACGAGCGGGCCTGGTCGCCGCTGCCGCTTTTCCACATCGCCGCGATGCTCTGCATGCTCGCAGCCATCGATGTCGGCGGTGCCTTCATCGGCCAGCCGAACTTCGATGCGGGCGAAAGCCTTCGGCAGATCGAGGAAGAGCGGGTGACGATGATGTTCCTGCCCTTCGTCACCTTCCATCAGGCGATGATCGCGCATCCGGACTGGGCGAAAGCCGACATGTCGTCCGTGCGTCTTCAGAACAGCTGCTTCGCCTTCATGCCCGAGCGGGTGGGCCAGGCCTATCGCGAGAAAGCTCCGTCCATGCTTCAGGTTGGCACAATGGGCATGACCGAGGCGACGGGCATCGTCACCACCGGCGGCTATGACATGGACCGGGAACTGGGGTTCACGAAACTTGGCTATCCCTTGGCAGGCATCGAGGTAAGGATCGTCGATCCCGAGACGGGCGCGGACCAGGGAATAGACGAGCAGGGCGAAATCCTGATCCGCGGCTACAATCTGTTCGATGGTTACTACAAGGATCCGGAAAAGACCGCGCAGGTTCTCGACGCCGACGGCTGGTATCACAGCGGCGACATCGGCTCGATCGACGAGCATGGCCACGTGATGTTCCACGGGCGGTTCAAGGATATGCTCAAGGTGGGCGGGGAAAATGTCGCCGCGGCCGAGGTGGAAGCGGTGCTCGGTAGCCATCCGGCGGTTCGCCTGGCGCAGGTCATCGGCCTGCCGGACGAGCGGCTTGCGGAAATTCCGGCGGCCTATATCGAACTCAACGACACGACGGCCGAGCCCGAAGAGCTGATCGCCTATTCGAGGGCCCGCCTCGCCTCCTTCAAGGTTCCTCGGCACATTCGCTTCGTGGCGGAATGGCCAATGTCGGCTTCGAAGATCCAGAAGTTCAAGCTTCGCGCCGCGCTGATGGACGAACTGGGACTGAAGGACTGAGCGCCAGCCGGGACTGGGGGGAGGAAGCATGCGGGTGATCATCACAGGCGCGGCGAGCGGCATCGGACGCGCTTGCGCCGAATTGCTGGCGGCCGGCGCCATGGTTCCGGGTGACCATCAGATGCTGCTGGCGGATCGCGACGCCGCCAACCTCGCGGCCGCCGCCGACGCGATCGGCCCTGCGGCGAAGCCCTGCGTCGCCGATCTGGCCGACCCGGACTGTGGCGACAGGATCGTTGCCGCGGCGCTCGACCATATGGGCGGCATCGATGCGGTGATCAGCAACGCGGGCATCATCATGGGCGGGGCCCTCGCCGATCTCCCCATCAGCGACTTCGATCGCATCTTTGCGGTCAACACTCGTGCGGCCTGGCTGCTGGGCAAGGCCGCTTATCCGCATCTGCGGGACAGCAAAGGCGCATTCGTCGCGACCGCGTCCATGTCCGCGACCCAACCCACGCCGGCGCTCGGCTTCTACTCCTGCAGCAAGGCGGCGCTGCTCATGATGGTTCGCCAGCTGTCGATCGAATGGGGACCGGACGGCATCCGCTGCAACACCGTATCGCCAGGGCCGACCTACACCCCGATGACGTCCGCCGGCTATGACGACGCGGCGCGGCGGGCGCAGCGCGAGGCCAATATCCCGCTGCGAAAGCTGGGCATGGCGAACGACGTGGCCAACGCCATCCTGTTCCTGATCGGCCCTCACGCCGGTCACATCAGCGGTATCGACTTGCTGGTCGATGGCGGGATGAGCAACATGCTTATGCCCTCCAGCGGCGGCGGCGTCGGGCAGCAGCGCCAGACCTGAAGCTCGCGGTGTTGATACCCGGGCAGCGCCCTGTCGCCCGATAGGTTCGTACGGTCCGACATCGGAGTCTTGTCGGGCCGACTGGACGGACGACGATGGATTCCTCCCTCAACGAAGAGCTGCCGGCATTTCGCGACGTGGCGCGCACGGCGTTGCTTCTGAAATGAAACCCATGAGCGACCTGGACGACCTTCCTCCGCCGCCTGACGCCGCCGGGGTGTCGCTGGACGGAACGGCGGTCTTCACCATCACCGCGGACGAGAATGCCGAGCTCTGTCGCTCAACCGGCGTCGAGCCCGCCGACGACGGCACGGCGCACCCGATCTACTATTACGTCGCGACCCAGGTCGCGATGGGCGTGACCGTCGCGGGCCTCTGCGAGGCCTGCGCTTTCGACGTCGAGGACGGCCCGATGATGGCGAGCAGCGGCGTGCGCTTCGACGCTCCCCTGAGGGTGGGCGAAAGCTATCGGGTGACGGGCGAAATTCTCAGCCTTGTGCGCAAGCGCAGCCGCAAGCTGGGCGTCATGGACCTCATGACCTATCGCCTGCGCCTCCACCTGCTGGACGGGACGCAGATCCTCGAAACCGACAATGTCTGGGTCCTGCCGCGCAAGGAATTCGCGGCATGACGCGCTATGCCGTTGGCGACGCCCTGCCGCCATTCACGATCGAAGACGTGAGCTCCAGGGCGATGAAGCAATGGGCGGTATTCCTGGCGGACCCCAATCCGATCCATCTGGATGTCGAAGCCGTCAAGGCCAAGGGATTGGGCGACCGGGTGATCAACCAGGGCCCGATCAACGTCGCCTATGTGATGAACATGCTGTTGCGCGCCTTCCCGCGCGGCCGGATCGAAACCATGGACTCGCGCTTCTTGGACAATGTCTACGCTGGCGACCGAGCGATCGTGAACGGCAAGATCGTAGCGATCGAAGGCAACCGCATAACCTGTGAATTCGCGCTGGAGGTGGACGGGCGGGCAACCGTCAATTCCGGCACGGCGACAGTCGAAATCTAGCAGAACTTGGGGAGTCACCGATGCCTAGTGGACCTTTTGCTCATGTGTGCATGGTCGTTCGGGATCTCGACAGGGCAATCGAGGACTGGACCAAGATCCTGCGCGTGCTCGATCCGGCCGCCCTGGAGGAGCGGATCGTAAAATATGACGAGTTCTCCAGCGGCGCCGACGCGGGGATGAGATGGGCGACCTTCGTGAACAATGGGAGCACGGAGATCCAGTTCATCCAGCCGGCGCCCGGGACGCCGATGGGCGATCGCCTGGAGAAGGTCGGGGAGCATGTCCATCATCTCTGCTTCGCAACGGACGACGTGCCCGGCGCGATGGAGAAGCTGGCGGCCGAAGGTGTTCACGTCATGAATGGGGGCGCCACCTATAACGACCCCGATATGACCTGGCAGAAATGGAGCTGGGTGGGCGCGCAGAGCACGCACGGCTGCCTGATCGAGGTCGCCTCGCCCTATGAGAGCCGAGGCGACGGCAAGTGGCGCCACGCGCCCGGCCGGTTCGCCTACAAGGGCCCTGGCGAGCATCCGTCCTTCACGGAACTGGCGCCGCCCATCGTCGCCAAATAGAGCTCATTCCGGACGCATGCGGTTCAGCGCGGGTCGGCTGGACACCCGCCGCGCGCCTGATCTCCCCTACGCGTGAAGCTTCAACACCTACCGAGCGAAAGGGGGAAAGCACGCCGCCCTGATGCAAGGGAGTACCGACACAGAGCGATCAGGGCAGGCTGAACCCACCGAATGCAGCGGTTCCTCAACGGCGTCTTCCTTCTTTTCCTGCTCGGTGTGGGCGCTCTACTCGCGTGGCTCGGCGCAAGGCTGGCCCTGCTTGGCGGCTCTCTCTGGTACCTGCCGTCAGGGGTGGTGGTGATCACCACAGCCGTCCTCGGCTGGCGCAAATCGAGGATATCGATCTGGCTATACTGGACCTTCCTCGCGCTCACCCTGCTGTGGGCGCTGTGGGAAGTCGGCCTCGACGGCTGGGCGCTGGCGCCGCGTCTCGCCATGCTGACCTGCATCGGCCTCTACATGCTCACCCCCTACTATCGGCGCCATGTCGGGCTCGGCGAGCCGCTGCCAGGTGCGCGCATCCTGTGGCCCGGGCTGGCGCTGCTGCTGGTTGGCGGCGTCGGGCTGGCCTTCTGGGCGGACCGCGCACCCGCGGCGCGCGGAGACGCGCGCGGGCCCGCCCCGGCGACGGCCGCGGACGGAGACTGGATCGCCTATGGAAATGACCGTGGCGGCTCGCGCTATTCACCGTTGGCGCAGATCACGCCAGCCAATGTCGGAAACCTGCGCCCTGCCTGGATTTACCACACCGGGAAGATCGGTGACGGCAAGTCAAAGGCGACGTTTCAGGTAAACCCGATCAAGATCGGCGATCGCCTGTATCTCTGCGCCGGCAACAACGACGTCATCGCCGTCGACCCGGAAACCGGCCGCGAATTGTGGCGGCACAACCCGAAGACCGATCTCCACGGTGTGTTCGGGCTCTCCTGCCGCGGTGTGACCTATTACAGGGTTCCGCAGGCGAGCGGCCTCTGTGCGGAGCGCATCTATACCGCGACGCTCGACGCTCGCCTGATCGCACTTGATGCGGCGACCGGTCGGCGTTGCGCGTCGTTCGGCCAGGACGGGCAGGTCGACCTGACCCTGGGCCTGGGTCGCGTCGACAAGGGCTACTACTTCGTGACCTCGCCGCCCGCGCTGGTCCGGGGGCGGCTCGTCGTCGGCGGTTGGGTGACAGACGGGCAGAAGATCCGGGAGCCTTCGGGCGTCATCCGCGCCTTCGATGCGGTGACCGGCCAGTTTTCCTGGGCTTTCGACATAGGGCGCCCTGAGAAGCACGACCTGCCATCGCCCGGCAGCACGTTTACGCCGGGCACACCCAATAGCTGGGCGCCGATGAGCTCCGACGAAGGCCTTGGCCTCGTCTACGTGCCGACCGGAAACGCCACGCCCGACTATTTCGGCGGTCATCGCTCCGCCCTCGATGACCGCTATTCCAGCTCTGTGGTCGCTCTGGATGCGGAGACCGGCTCCGTGCGCTGGTCTTTCCAAACAACGCACCACGATCTTTTGGACTACGACGTGGCCTCGCAGCCCAGCCTGGTCGACTTGCCCGAAGGGGTGCGCGGCTTGCTCCAGCCGACCAAGCGCGGCGAAATCTTCTTTCTGGACCGGGTGACCGGCAAGCCTCTGCGGCCGGTGATGGAACGTCCCGTCCCGCAAGGCGCGGTCCCGGGCGAGCGGCTGGCCCGTACGCAACCCTACGCCGTGGGATTTCCGAGTGTCGGGGGACCACGCCCGACGGAAAGAAGCATGTGGGGCCTCACCCCGATCGACCAGGCCATGTGCCGTATCCGCTTCAAGGCGGCGCGCTTCGACGGCGACATGACGCCCCTGTCGACCGGGCGCGACACCCTCACCTGGCCGGGTTATCTCGGCGGGATCGATTGGGGCGGGGTGTCGGTCGATCCGCGGCGCGGCCTGATGATCGTCAACAACAATCAGGTCGCCAACTACAACCGCCTGATCACCAGGGCGGAGGCGGACAGGCGCGGCATCAGGCCGATGAATGCTGCGCACATGAGCGACGTGGGCGGCCCGGCGGCGCAGCAGGGTGTCCCCTATGCCGCGCTGATCACGCCGTTCCTGTCTCCACTCGCAATTCCGTGTCAGCAGCCGCCCTATGGCCGGATCAATGCGGTCGACCTGCGGACCGGCAAGCTGGTCTGGAGCCACCGGTTCGGCACGTCGCGCGACAGCGGGCCGCTCGCGCTGCCGACCTTCATACCCATCCCGATGGGGACGCCCAATATCGGCGGATCGGTCGCGACGGCCGGCGGCCTGACCTTCATCGGCGCGACACAGGAACACGCCTTCCGCGCCTACGACACCGAGACGGGCCGGATCCTGTGGAAGGCGCGCCTGCCCGCCGGCGGCAACGCCTCGCCCAGCACCTATTGGTCCGCGCAGAGCGCTCGGCAGTTCGTGGTGATCGCTGCGGGTGGACACGCCGCCATGCTGTCAGGGTCCAGCGACCAGCTCATCGCGTACGCGCTACCGAAGCGGTGAACCGACTTCACCAGGTCCCGGATCGGAACGCAAAAAAGGGCGGCTCGGGCTTGCCCCCGAACCGCCCCGAGATCGATCAGAACTTGTAGCCGACTTCGAGACCGAACATCCGCGGTTCTGCGTAGTTGCGGGTGACGATACCGATGGCGCTGGCCGCGGCCACACCGGCGATCGAGTAGGTCTCGTTGAAGACGTTGCGCATATAGGCGGCGACCGAGAGGCCGCTTCCCGAGATGTTCGTCCATTCGACCCGCGCGTTGGCCACCGTGAACCCCGGAAGCGTGTCGCCGCTGACGTAGAAGCTGCCCTGGTGGTAGAGGTCGAAGTTGGCCGTGACGTCGCCGTCCAGCGGATGGACCGGCAGGACCCAGCGCGCCGCCGAGGTCACCGCCCACCTCGGCGTGGCCGGACGTGGCAGAGCGGTCGAGAGCCCTGGGATGTTCGGAAGCGTGGTCTTTACCAAGTTCGTGTCGGTGTAGGCCGCCGTGTTGGTCCACGACAGACCGGCCACCGGCTGCAGCGTCAGTTCGGCTTCGAAGCCCTTGATATGATAGTCGCCCACGTTGACGTTGATCGCCGTGAACTGCGGCGCCGACGGATCGCCGGTGGGAACGATGCCACTGGTGTTGAAGCCAAGAACGCCATTGCTGTACCAGGTATGGTAGAGCGCCAGGTTGAAGCGTCCCTTGCCTTCGCCAAGCGGGAACTCTGACTTGAAGCCAAGTTCGACGTCCTTGACGATTTCCGGCTTGATCGTCTGGTAGGGACGAAGGTCGGCGCCAGTGAACCCGACACCGCAGCGGCCACTGTTGTTGCTGGTGGTGCAGGGGCTGGTGAAGAGCGGATAGTTCAGCCCGCCTTCACGGAAGCCCTTGCGGTGCGTCGCATAGACCAGGATGTCGTCGCTGACCTGCCAGTCGACAGCAAGGTTGTAGGTCCAGGCGTGTTCCTTCTCGGTAACCGCGGTGGCGCCGGCGGCGGCGGCGCAGTTGCTGGCCAGGATCGACGGCTCACCAGTCGTGGCGTCCGTGAGGGCCGCGACCGGCAGGGATTCCGGGGTGACCGCCGAGCAACCGGTGATCGAGGTTCTATTGTAGCGGATACCAGCGGTGAATTTCAGCGAGTCGGTCACCTTGAAGCTGACCTGGCCGAATGCAGCCTTGTTGGTCTTGTCCTGGTAGGCCACCGTCCACTTGCCCGACGGGGCGAACGCGACGAAGTTGGTGCCGCTGCTCTGGCCGTTCGGCGTTTCTTTAATATAGAACACGCCGGCAAGGTATTCCAGGCGACCTTCGAGTAGCTTGCCGTAGGCATGAAACTCGTCGCTGTACTGCTTCTCGGAGTCGCGGGAGTAGCCGTCGATCAGCGGCAGCGGCGAATCGACACCGTCGACGTTGAAGCTGGTGCGAACGCGGGTCTCACGATAGCCGAAGATGTTGCGCAGGGTCAGGCCATCCGTGATGTCCATCTCGGTCTTGTTCGAAATGCCCAACTGCTTGCGATAGAGATTCTGGACGATGTCCGAGTAGGTGGTGCGGGGGCCGGCCGCCCGTTGGCGGGCCAGCTGGTCGTCGATATCGAAGCCCGGGCCTGCGAGCGCCGGAACTGCGGGCAGACCTGCGCATCCGGTGGGGTTGGTCGGCCCAACAGTGTTGCAGTCGAAGAAGTGGGCAAGCGGCGGCAGGCGGATCGCGCCACCACCGAGAAGGCCCGTAAGCACCGCGCCCGGACCGACTTCGTCCGCGAGATAGTAATCGAACACCGCGGTGTTGCGGATACGCTCGGTCGGTGTGACCAGCAGGCTGGCGCGGAACGAATTGGTGTGAACGTCGTCAGCGTCGCCACCCTTGCCGATGACATGGGTATAGCCGTCACGCCGCGAGATCTTGCCGGCGACGCGCAGGGCGAGCTTGTCCTGAATGATCGGCAGGTTGAGCGCACCCTCGACGTCGCGGGTGTTGTAGTTGCCGTAGGCGCCGCGGATGTAGCCGCCCAGCTGGTCGGTGGGCGCCTGCGGCGTGAGCAGGATGGCGCCGCCAATGGCGTTGCGGCCGAACAGCGTGCCCTGCGGACCCTTCAGGACCTGGATGCTGCTCATGTCGTAAGGCGAGATGTTGGAGCCGTTGAAGTACAGCGGGACATCGGCGAAGTAGGTGATGACCGCGTTCGGCGCGTTGCCTGAAGCCGTACGCTGCAGACCGCGCA
>Ga0136846_1230118_pt1 | contig 17540 bp, 17 predicted proteins | sample HopSoiMetagenom2_FD_96841 | JGI IMG/M metagenome (GOLD analysis project Ga0136846, IMG submission 96841) | Grasslands soil microbial communities from Hopland, California, USA - 2 Assembly 2016 (version 4) | ecosystem: Environmental > Terrestrial > Soil > Grasslands | place: USA: Hopland...
ATACGCAGCCGCCAAGAAGGCACGTGTAAAGCACGGCGTAGTGCAGGACAAGCTGTGGCTGCTGGGACTGTTGAAGCTGCGCAAACTGAAGGAGCAAGGCTTCTTCGGCAGGATCCTTTCCGTTCGCGGGGAGTTCGGCTACTGGGTCTTCGAGGGCGACCGGCAAAAAGCACAACCCGCCGCACAGCGTCCCTCGTGGAACTACCGCAAGCAGGACGGCGGCGGCATCATCCTCGACATGCTGTGCCATTGGCGCTACGTGCTCGACAACCTGTTCGGCGAAGTGCAGGCGGTGAGCTGCCTCGGCGCCACCCATATCCCGTATCGATGGGACGAGAACGGCAAGAAATACAAGGCCACGGCCGACGACGCCGCGTATGCGACCTTCCAGCTCGCAGGTGGCGTGGTGGCGCACTTCAATTCGTCGTGGGACGTCCGGGTGCGGCGCGATGATCTCCTCACGCTCCAGGTCGACGGCACTAAGGGAAGCGCCGTCGCCGGCCTGCGAAAATGCCTTTTTCAAAGCTACGAAGCCACGCCGAAACCGGTGTGGAATCCGGATATCCCGCAGCCGATCGACTTCTTCGCCGGCTGGGAGGAAGTTGCGGGGGAAAACTACGAAAACGCCTTCAAGGCGCAATGGGAGCTCTTTCTCAAGCACCTCGCCGGCGAAGGTGCCTTTCGGTGGAACCTCCTCGAAGGCGCCAAAGGCGTGCAGCTCGCCGAGCTCGGACTGCGCAGCTGGAAGCAGCGCAAGTGGCTGGACGTGCCGAAGCTCAGGCCATGATGCCGCTGAGAAAGCTGAGCGAAGGCTTCGGTGCCGAATCGGACCACATCCCGCGGGATTTCCCCCAGGTCTGGGACGCTTTCTTTGCCTCGCAGGTCCTGGTGTTCCGCTCCCAGCGCTTCACCGCCGCCGAATTCCTCGCCTTTGCGAAGAAGTTCGGCCGGCCGGAGCCGCACGTCATCGACCAGTTCCACCATTCCGAGCACGCTGACATCCTCATCCTCTCCAACCGCAAGAAGAACGGCGAGCCGATCGGGCTGGCCGACGCCGGCACCTACTTCCACACCGATTATTCGTACCTGGAAGTCCCGGCGCGCGCGACGCTGCTCTATTCGATCGAGGTACCGGGAAAAGGCGGCGACACGCTGTTCGCGAACCAATACGCCGCGTACGACGACTTGCCTTCTTCCATCAAAACTCAAATACGAGATCTTGTTGCGCTGCATCACTACGGCAACCGTGAGGAGCCCGAAAAGAGCTCACGCACCGTCGCCTCGGTGCTGACCGAGGAGCAGGAGGGCAGGATGACCTGGGTGAGGCACAAGGTGGCGCGCAAGCATCCGGTTACGGGGCGCACCGCTTTGTACTCGGTTTCCGGAAGCTCGTTCGGCATCGAGAACATGCCGCAGGACGAGGCGCTCGATCTGCTCGATGAGCTCAAGCGCCATGCCACGCAGCAGAAGTATCAGCTCAGGCTGAAGTACGGCGTGGGCGATGTGGTGGTCTGGGACAACGCCTCGCTGCTGCACTCGGCGACGCTCACCGACCCGGCCGATCCACGTACACTGTGGCGCATCACCGTCAAGGAGGAGGGGAGAACATGAAAAGAATTCTTTTTGCCGTGGCCGCGGCGATGCTGTCGCTCGACGCCGGCGCGCAGCTGACCATGCATGGCGCAGTGCAGTTCCCGGACGAGCACGTGTTCACGCGGGCGCTGGTTCGCTTCCAGGAGCTCACCGACAAGTACTCCGGGAAGAAGATGAACTGGGTGCTGCACAAGAACAGCGAGCTCGGTCTCGAGAAGCAGTACTTCGAGTACATGGCGCAGGGCAGGGCGGTCGATTACGGCATCGTCTCGCCGGCGCACATGTCGACTTTCTCCAAGGCGGCGCCGTTCATCGACGCGCCGTTTCTGTTCCGCGACCTCGACCACTGGAACAAGGTGCTCGACGCCGATCTCCTCAAGCCGGTTGCCGACGAGATCAACCAGAAGGCCGAGGTGATGCTGATCGGCTACGCCGGCGGCGGCACGCGCAACATCTTCGTCAACAAGCCGGTGCGCAACCTGCAGGAGATGAAGGGCTTGAAAGTCCGCGTTCAAGGGGCGCCCATCTGGTCCAAGACCTTCAGCGCGATCGGCATGGCGCCGACCGTGATCGCCTACAACGAGATCTACAACGCCATCCAGAACGGCGTCATCTCGGCGGGCGAGAACGAGGCCGCCGGCGTCGAGCAAATGAAGTTCTACGAAGTAGCGCCGGATCTTTCCATGACCCAGCACGCCATCACCATCCGGCCGATCTGCTTCTCCGCCAAGACCTTCAAGAAGCTGGACAAGAACCTGCAGCAGGCGATCATCAAGGCCGGCAAGGAAGCCGGCGCCTATGGCCGCCAGCTCGAGTCGAGCGAGGACGAGCAAAAGCTCATTGCACTCGAGAAAGCCGGCAAGCTGAAGCGCGTGCCGTTTGCCGACCGCGCGCAGATGAAGAAGCTCGCCGACCCGGTGATGGCGGCGTACGCCAAGGAGATCGGCGCCGACGGCATCTACGCCAAGATCAACGCCATCAAGTAGCGACCGAAAGGAGAGCGGCGGCGTCCAGGGGGGACACCGCCGCTTTTTCATGTTTAGAAGAATAACTTTCTGGTACGGGCGGCTGCTGTCGTGGCTGCTCGCCTTTTCTGTGGCGGTGCTGATCGTGCCGGTGTCGCTGCAGATCTTCTCGCGCTACACCGCGCTCATCCCGAGCTACATCTGGACCGAGGAAATGGCGCGCTTCTTCCTCGTCTGGACGGTGATGATCGGCGCCATGCTCGGCGTGCGCGAGAGCCGGCATTTCGAGGTCGACATGTGGCCGATCCTCGCACCGCGCCCGGACGCTGCGCTGCGCCTGGTCGCCGATCTCGCGATATTGGGCTTCGCGCTGGTCTTTGTCTGGGCGGGGTATGAGTTCACCGCCTTCGCCTGGAACCGCATCTCGGAGCTCGCCGAGCTGCCGCTGTGGATGATCCACATCGCCTGGCCGATCGCCGGCGTGACCTGGGTGCTCTTCATCGGCGAGCAGGCCTGGGACCACGCGCGCACCCTCATCACTGGCCTGCCGGCGCACAAGGCGCTCGACCAGACGCCGCACGCGGAGGCCGTGTGACCGGCGGCGCCGTCCTCTCGGCGGCGGCGGCGACCTGGATCCTGTTCGGCGTCTTCTTCACCCTCATGTTCCTGCGCGTGCCCGTCGCCTTCGCGCTCGGCCTGGCCTGCCTGCCGATCTTGATCATCGAGCCGCGCCTCGACTCGATGCAGCTCGTGCAGGAGACCTTCAACGCCTACAACTCGTTCATCCTGCTCGCGGTGCCGTTCTTCCTGCTCGCCGCCAACCTGATGAACGTCGGCGGCATCACCGACCGGCTGATGCACTTCTCGCGCACCATCGTCGGCCATTTTCCGGGCGGCCTCGCGCAGGTGAACGTGGTGCTGTCGATCTTCTTCGCGGGCATCTCCGGATCGTCCACCGCCGACGCCGCCAGCCAGTCGAAGATCTTCATCGAGGCGCAGAGGAAGGAAGGCTACGACGACAGTTTCTCGGTCGCGATTACCGCGGTCTCGGCGGTGCTTGCGGTCATCATCCCGCCGTCGATCCTGATGATCGTCTGGGGCGGCGTGCTCACCGTGTCGATCGGCGCGCTGTTCCTCGCCGGCATCATTCCCGGGCTTGCCATCGGGTTGGTGCAGATGGCCACCGTGCACGTCTACGCCAAGGCGCGTGGCTACCCAACCTATCCACGCGCGACATTCAAGGAGTTCCTGTCGTCGGCCGCGGTCTCGCTCCCGGCGCTGATGATTCCGATCATCATCGTCGGCGGCAAAGGCTGGTTCACCGCCACCGAGTCGGCCGCCATCGCGGTGATCTACGCGGTATTGCTGTGCGCGTTCTTCTATCGCGAGCTGACGTGGAAGGGATTGAACGAGGCGCTGTCCGACACTGGCCGCCTCGCCGCGGTCGCGCTCTTCTGCGTCGGCACTGCCTCGGCCTTCGGCTGGCTGCTTGCCTATTACCAGATCCCGAAGGCGATTCTCGCCGGCGTGTCGGCGTGGCACCTCGGGCCGATCGGTACCGGCTGCTTCATCGCCTTCGTGTTCCTGGTGGTGGGCTGCTTCCTCGATGCGATTCCTGCGATCATCATCGTCGGCACGATCCTGCAACCGCTCGCCGCGGGCGCGCACCTCGACCCGGTGCAGTTCGCCATGATCGGCATCGTATCGCTCGCTTTCGGGCTGGTGACGCCGCCCTACGGCCTGTGCCTGATGATTGCCTGCTCGGTGGCCGGCCTGCGCATGATCGACGCGCTGAAGGACACGCTCCTCATGCTCATTCCGATGCTCGGCGTGCTGATACTGGTGATCGTCTGGCCCGATTTCTCGCTTTTCCTGCCGAGGATCGTTTCACCCGAATTCCTGAAGTGAAGCTATCGCTCAATACCGCGACGGTGCGCAAGCAGTGGACGCTCGCGCAGATCATCGACGGCTGCGCGCGCCATCAGATCACCGGCATCTCTCCCTGGCGCGATCAGGTCGCGCAAATGGGCCTTGCCGAGGCAGTGCGGGCGATAAAGGCAAACGGTCTGGCAGTGACGGGTCTATGCCGCGGCGGCTTCTTCACGGCGCCCGATTGGCACGACGACAATCGCCGGGCGCTCGAAGAGGCGCACGAGCTCGGCGCTCAGTGCCTCGTGCTGGTGGTAGGCGGGTTGCCAAAAGGGTCGAAGGACCTGCGCGGCGCACGCGGCCAAGTCCGCGACGCCATCGCGGCGCTGCTGCCCGAAGCGCGCGCCGCCAAGGTACCGCTCGCCATCGAGCCGCTGCATCCCATGCAAGCGGCGGAGCGGGCATGCATCAACACGCTCGAGCAGGCGCTCGACTTGTGCGACGAGCTCGGCACCGGCATCGGCGTGGCCTGCGACGTCTACCACGTGTGGTGGGACCCCAAGCTCGAGCAGCAGATCGCCCGCGCCGGGCGGAAGAGGCAGCTCCTCGCTTATCACATCTGCGATTGGCTGGTCCCGACGCGGGACCTGCTCAACGATCGCGGCATGATGGGAGACGGCGTGATCGACCTCCCGCTCATCCGTTCATGGGTCGAGCGCGCGGGTTATAGCGGCTTCCAGGAAGTGGAAATCTTCTCCGAGCTGGACTGGTGGAAGCGCGACGCCGATGAGGTGCTCAGGACTTGCGTCGAACGCGCCGCGAGGTGCTAGTGAAGCTCGGCTTCTTCACCATGCCGCTGCATCCAGTCGGACGCGACTGGCGCCAGACACTCGAGGAAGACCGCGAGGCGATCCTGCTCGCGGAGAAGCTCGGCTTCGAGGAGGCGTTCATCGGCGAGCACGTCACCGATCTCGCCGAGACCATCACCTCCTGCCTCATCTTCATCGCCACGCTCGCGCGCGACACCAAGCGCATCAAGCTCGGCAGCGGCACGGTGAACCTCGCCAATCGCCATCCGGCCGCCACGGCGGCGGAGATCGCGATGGTCGACACGTTGCTCGAAGGCCGCTTCATCCTCGGTGTCGGACCCGGCGGCCTGCCATCGGACGCGGAGATGTTCCAGACCATGGACGAGGACCGCAACGCCATCTTCCTCGAGTCGATGGAGCACATGATCGCACTGTGGACGAGGCAGCCGCCGTATCGGCTCGAAGGCAAGCGATGGCGCCTCACCACCGAGCGCACGTTCGCGTCAGACATCGGCATGGGTGCGATGCTTATGCCCTTCCAGAGGCCGCACCCGCCGATCGTGGTGACGGCGATCCTGCCGAACTCGAACGGCATCGCCGCCGCTGCGGCGCGGGGCTGGACGCCGATTTCGGCGAATTTCGTGCATCCCTGGGTCATCAAGACCCACTGGCCGAAGTATGCCGAGGGTTGCGCGCGCGCCGGGCGTGAGGCGCGGCCCGAGGACTGGCGCGTGGCGAAAAGCATCTTCGTCGCCGACGACGATGCCACTGTGCGGCGCGTGACGCGCGCGGCGGGGAATGTCTTCGGCGATTACTTCCGCAACCTGCAGCGCAAGGCGCAACGCACGCGGGGCAACGCGTTCTTCAAGCACGATCCGTCGGTATCCGACGCCGCCGTCACCGAGGCGTACATGACGGATCATCTGCTCATCGCCGGCACGGTGAGCGAGGTGGTCGACAAGCTGCTCGCCTTCCGTGAATTCATCGGCCCGTTCGGCACGCTGCTTTATTGCGGGCACGACTGGTCCGACGCGCGCGCCATGCGCCGCTCGATGGAACTGATGGCGGAGGAAGTGATGCCCCGGCTGAACCGGATGTTGTAAAAAGCAGGCTCTACCACCACGGGAGGAGGAGAAATGAGACTCGCCTACACGGCCGCGCTGGCCGCGCTGCTCGCGTCTTCGGTCGCATATGGACAGGTAAGGCTGCGCTATGCCCACGTCGGTGTGGCCAACGCGCCGCAAACGCTGTACGCCGACGAGGTGGCGAAGCAGGTGAAGGAGCGCACCAACGGGCGCATCGAGATCCAGGTGTTCGCCAACTCCCAGCTCGGCGGTGTGAACGAGATGGTGGACGGCGTGCGCTCGGGCGCCATCGCCATCGGCCACCACGACTTCGGCTCGCTCGGCCGCATCGTCCCGAACACCGCGGTCTTCAACACGCCGTTCATGTACCGCGACCCGGAGCACGCCATGCGAGCCACCGACCCGAAGCTCTCGCCCGCGCTGCGCGAAATCAACCAGGATCTCGTGCAGAAGGGCAACATGCGCATCATCGCGAGCCTCTTCCAGGGCACGCGCGAGCTCACTTCCAAGGAGAAGGTGCTGTCGGTGAAGGACATGCAGGGCAAGAAGTACCGCGGCGTGCCGATCAAGCTTTGGTCCTCGATGCTCACCGGCATGGGCGCGGTCGCCACCCCCGTAGAGGTATCCGAGCTCGCCACGGCGCTCGCCACAGGCCTCGTCATCGGCCAGGAGAACCCGCTACCGAACATCTACAACCTCAAGCTGTACGAGGTGCAGAAGTACGTGATGATGACCAATCACATGCAGTCGATACTCTCGGTGTTCATCAACGAGGGCGTCTACCAGAAGCTGCCCGCCGCCGACCGCAAGATCATGGAGGACACGATGATCGAGGTGGGAAGGCAAACGCTCGACTGGGACCGCGACACCGCCGCGAAATACCGCAAGGAGCTCGAGGCGAAGGGCATGGTGTTCGTCGAGGAGAAGGACGGGCTCGACGTCGCCGGCTTCAGGAAGTCGGTGCTGGCGCAGGTGAACAAGGACTTCCCTGAGTGGGGGAAGTACATCGAGCAGATTCGCTCCGTAAAGTAGGTGGAATTACTGAGAAGCGCGGTCAGGAGGACGAGCCTCTTCCTTCTCGCCGCGCTCATCATCACGCCGCTCGTCCAGATCACGATGCGCGGCGTGTTCAACGTGCCCCTCGCCGGCGCCGAGGAGCTCGCCAAGTACTTTCTCATCTGCCTCACCTTCGCCGCGGCCTCGTACGTGACGCGCGAAGGCGGCCAGATCCGCATGGAGGAATTCCAAGCACTGGTGCCAGCGCGGCCGCGCTGGTGGCTGCAGCTCGCCATCGAAGCCTCGGGCGTGGCGTTCTTCGGCGTCCTCTTTGTCGCCTCCGTCGTCACCGTGACGCGCAACCTGAACAGCGTGACGCCGATCCTCGAGATGCCGTTCTGGGTCTTCTTCGCGCCGCTGGTGCTCGGCTCGCTGCTCCTGGTAGTGGAAACGCTCGCCGTGCTGGTGCAGACGTGGCGCGCCCGCAGGCCCGAGGCAAAGCGCACGGTGCTGACCTAGGCGATGGACGGCTTCCTCGTCGTTCTCGGCTTTCTGGCGCTTTTCATGCTCGGCTTTCCGGTCGTGCTCGCGATCGGGCTGCCGTGCCTCGCGTACACGTTCGCGAAGGACCTGCCGCTCGACCTCGTTGCGCAGCGCACGCTGTACGCCCTCGACTCCTTTCCGCTCGTCGCGGTCCCCGTCTTCCTCTTTGTCGGCAGCGTGATGAACAGCGCCGGCATCTCCCGCTACATCTACCGGTTCGCCGATACCGCCGTCGGCCGCCTGCCCGGCGGCCTTGCGCAGGTGAACATCTTCGGCAGCCTGATATTTGCCGGCATGTCGGGCTCCGCGCTCGCCGACATCGGCGGGCTGGGCCGCATCGAGATCGACGCGATGCGCAGCAAAGGCTTCAGCGCGCCGTTCGCCTCTGCCGTGACCGGCTCCTCCGCGATTGTCGGGCCGATCTTTCCGCCGTCGATTCCGCTCATCATCTACGGCACGGTCACCGGCGTCTCGGTGATCCAGCTGCTCCTCGGCGGCATCCTACCGGGCATCCTGTGCGTGATCATGCTGATGATCATGACCGGCTGGCTCGCCGTGCGGCGAAGCTATCCGCGGGCGGCGCGCTGGCCCTCGCGCCCCGAGCTCTGGCGCGATTTCAAGCCCGCGCTGCCCGCGATCCTCGCGCCGGTAATCCTGATCGCCGGCATGCTGATGGGCTTCTTCACGCCGACGGAGATCGCTTCCGTCACGGTGCTGTACGCGTTGCTGATCTCGAGCCTGTTCTACCGCGAGCTGACCTGGAAAGGGATCCTCGATGCGAGCTACGAGACGATCCGATCTTCCTCCGGCATTTTGCTGATCGTCGCCGTGGCCGCGCTTTTCGGCTGGATCCTGTCGGTGGAAGGCGTGCCGCAGAAGCTGACCGCGCTGATGCTGCAGGTGTCGACCAAGCCGTACGTGCTGCTTCTCATCGTCAATGTGCTGCTTATCGTGGTCGGCATGTTCCTCGACAGCACCACGGCGATCCTCGTCATCGCTCCGATCATCGCCAAGCCGCTCGTCGCCGCGGGTGTCGACCCGGTGCACCTCGGCATGGTGGTGGTGTTCAACTTGATGATTGGCCTTCTCACGCCGCCGATGGGCCTCGCGCTCTTCCTCGTCGCGGAGATCGCCAAGGTCACGATGAAGGATGTGCTCAGGGAAATGCTGCCCTACTACGTGCCACTCGCGATAACGCTGCTGTTGATTACGTACATCCCTGCGATCACGACGTGGATCCCGCGCCTTGCCTTGGGTAAGTGAATGGAAACGCACGCCGCCCTACCGCTCGCCGCCCAGATGGCTACAATCGTCGCAGGAGGAGGACCCCACCATGACGACTCGCCGTGACTCGCTGAAGGGCCTGCTCGCCCTCGGTTCCGCATCCGTGGCAGCCAGTGCGCTTGCGCAAAGCGATATGCCGCCCATTCCGCCGCAAGGCATCGGCCACCGTATCAAGCACATCTCCTACAGCGACCAGGGCGGACGGCCCGACGCCGTGCAGGTGATGGTCAACAAGAAGACGGTCTACGTCGGCCACATGTTCAGCAACGGCATTACGGCGCTCGATGCCACCGACCCGCGGAATTTGAAGCCCTTGCAGTACTGGAGCCTCGGCGAAGGCAATTTCACCCGCACGCACCAGCTGCAGGTCGCGAACGATCTCATGCTCGCCGCCAACGGCGCCAACGTCGTAGCGCTCTCCACTTACGACAACCAGCGCGGCTACTTCGAGAACAACCTCACCGACAGCGTCACCAAGAAGGGAAAATTCCGCTCGGGCCTGTCGATCCACGACATCTCGAAGCCGGGACAGATGCGCGAGATCGCGTTCCTCGAGATCCCCGGCTTCGGCATCAACCGCACGCACTGGACCGGCGGCCGCTACTGCTACGCCTCGGCGCACTTCGACGGCTTCACCGACCACATCCTGTGCGTGATCGATCTCAACAATATCACCAAGCCGGAGATCGTCTCGAAGTGGGCGCTGCCGGGCATGAATCGCGCCGCGGGCGAGAAACCGACGCTGGGACCCGGACGCCGGGCGGCGCTGCACCACATGCTCACCGCGGGAAACCTGGGGCTCGCGTCCTGGCGCGACGCGGGCCTCACGGTCCACGACCTCAGCGATCCGGCGAATCCGAAGCTGCTCTCGCACATCAACTGGTCGCCGCCGTATCCGGGCGGCACGCACACGTCGCTGCCGCTGCCGGGCCGCAAGCTCGCGGTGGTGGCGGACGAGGCGAACGCGGAGAAGTGCGCGAAGGGGCTCTTCACCACCTTCGTGCTCGACATGCGCGCGCCGCAGAATCCGGTGCCGATCGCTACGCTACCGTCGCCGCGCGAGCGAGACTGGTGCGCGATGCCCGGCACCTTCGGGCCGCATAATCTGCACGAGAACCGGCCGAGCTCTTACCAGAGCGAGGACATGATCTTCGCCACTTACAACAACGCCGGCGTGCGCGTGTTCGACATAAAGGACCAATACGCGCCCAAGGAAGTCGCCTACTGGCAGCCGCCTGCGCCGAAGAAGATGATCGACCCGCGGCCGAAAGTGACGCTCGCGGCCAAGACCGCGGACATCTTCGTGATGCCCGACGGCCTGATGTACGTCACCGACTGGAACGCGGGCCTGAACGTCCTCCAATACGAGGGCTAGAAAAAGGGGTCAGACCAATTTTCCTGTAACAACTTTCGCCGGCCGTCCACGCCTCGGCGGCCGGACTGATCTGCCGAGCGCGGCCTCGGCATCGTCCATGAACTGTTCGGAACCGAGCGCGGAGTCCGTATTAATCGCCGCTCGGATTTCCTCCACTGTGCGTGGCGAGAGCGGGGCCTTTGAGATCGCTGCGAAGGCGGCGCGCCGCTCAGATTCGGAATTGCCGAGCGCCAGATAGATCGGGTGCTCCGCCAGGAACGTGTCCACTCGTGTGCCGGTGAAGTGCGAGTGGCTGGACCATGCGTAGTCACCAGCGCTTGCCACCATCCCGGCGCGCACGGGATTCGCTTCTATATACCGGTGGCAAATGAGTAGGTACCGCTCCGAATCTATCAAGCTCGACTTGAACCGTCCTTCCCAAAGGGAGCCGGTTCGGCCGTGGATGTTGTTGATGATTCGAACGTAGCGCCTTCCGATGTCCTGCATCATCGCGCCCACCGCGCCTTGCTCTGGCGGCGACACGAGAAGATGGACATGATTACTCATGAGGACGTACGCATGCAGTAGGCAGCCGCGAGCTTCGGCAGCCTCGCGCAGGCATTTCAGATAAAAGCGCCGGTCGACATCGTTGAAGAAACAAGGTGCGCGGTTGTTCCCGCGCTGTACGACATGCAGCGGTACTCCGGGAAGCTCGAGGCGAGGAGGTCGTCCCATGCCGGTTTAACGCGCAACTCCGCAGATGGTTGCGCCAATTCGTTAAAAGGAACTTGCTCTGACCCCTTTTCGTTAGTCGTAGAGCTTGCGGATCGCGGCGGTGTCGAGCTCCGTGTCGCCGCGCTTCGCGAGCTCGCGATAGAGGAAAAGCGCCTGTGACAGCATCGGCCGCTGCGCATCCATCCCCGCCGCCCAGGCGTTGACCATCTCCAGATCCTTGAGGAGCTGGCGCACGTAGCCGCGCGGCGCGAAGTCCCGGCTCACCATGCGCGGCCAGTACGCTTTCATGAGGTTCGAGTCGGCGTAGCCGCCGCCGAGGCATTCGGGAATGCGCGCCGCGTCGATGCCGGCCTTCTCGCAGAGCGCCACCGACTCGGCGAGCATCGCATGCCCGACGCCGACGACCAGCTGATTGATCATCTTCGCCGCGAGTCCCGCGCCGATCGGGCCCATGCGCGTACAGCGCGCGGCGATGTCGCGCATCAGGGGCTGCAGGCGCTCGATGTCCTTCTCGTCGCCGCCGGCCATCACGGTGAGGGAGCCGGCCTCGACCGCCGGCGGCCCGCCGGATACGGGCGTATCGACCCACCGGCAGCCGGTCTGCTTCAGCAGCCTCGCGGCATGGCTGCGGCATTCGTCGACCGGAATGGTCGAAAAGTCCACGACCAGCTGCTTTTCCTTCACCGCGCTCGCCACGCCATTTGCGCCAAACATCGCCTGCTTCACCGCATCATTCGTGGGCAGGTTGAGGAGCACGACATCCGCGCCCCTCGCCGCCTCGCCAGCCGAGCTGGTCATGGAGCGCGCCGGCACGATGTCGTAGCCCGTCACTTTCCAGCCGAGGCCCGACAGGCGTTTCACCATCGGTCCGCCCATCAGGCCGATGCCCACATACCCCAGCGTGAATGGTTTCATTGCATTCGATAGATGCGCATGGCGTTGTCGTGGAAAAGCGCGCGCCGCTCGCTGTCTGAGAAGCCGCGGCTGATGTCGTCGAACGTGCGCCAGATGCTGTCGAAGCTGTCGCGCAGGCTGTCGACCGGGTAGTTGCTGGCGAACATCGCGCGGTCGGTACCGAAAACGTCGATCAGCGTGAGCGTCACTTCCCGCCGCGCTGCGGCATCGAGGTTGCCGAGGCCCGAGATCTTCACCATGACCTCGCCGCAAGCGGCGAGCCCGCTCATCGCGGCGCGCCAAGCTGCGCGATCTGTCGCCGGCGGCAGACCGGCGTGGTTCACCACGAGCATGGTGCCGGGAAAATCTTTCGCAAGCCGCGCCGCCTCGCTCATCTGCCCATCAGGCGCCTGCAGCTCGAAGTGCAGGCCGAGCGGTGCAAGGCGCCCGAATCCGGCACGCCAGCGCTCGTCGTCCATCTGCCCCGGCTTCGGTTTATGGCGCACGCCGCGCACGAAACCTCGCGCAGCATGTGACTCGAGAACGGCGGGGCAATCGTCGCGATCGAGCCATGCCTGGGCAATAGCCACAGTCGGAAAACCGCCGGCTGCCCGTACGCCGGCGATGAAGTCCATCTCACCGGTCGGATCGCGCGGATCCCATTCCGCCTCGATGTACACGCCTCGCACGATGGACCAGTCCCCGGCGTCTCGCCCATAGTCGGCGACGGAATAGCGGCGAGGCAGCGCGCTGTAGTCGCCGTAGCGGAATGGAACGGGGCGATCGGACAGCCACGGGTAGTAATGCGTTTGCGCATCCCACACATGGAGATGCGCATCGACGATTTCAGATGGCAGCTTCGGAGCTCGCGTCGAAGAAGTGCACGCGCGCGGGGTCGAGCGCGAGGCGCACCTTCTCGTGCACGTTGACACGCGTGGCGGGGTCGACCCGCGCCACGATGGCCGCTTCTCCGGCCCGCACGTTGAGCAGGATCTCGGAGCCGAGCGGCTCGACGACATCGACCACGGAGTCGAACGAATAGTCCGCGGAGTCGGTGCCGTTAGCCGGACGCAGCGCCTCCGGACGCACGCCAAGGATTACGCGCCGGCCGGCATAGCTTCTCAAGCGCTCGGTTTTCGCCGGCGGCACGCGCAGGCGCACGCCGGGGGCCTCTATCCACAGGGCATCGCCCGAAGCCACCGTCGCCGGGACGAAGTTCATCGCCGGCGAGCCGATGAATCCGGCGACGAAGCGGTTGGCGGGGTTCTCATAGAGATCGAGCGGCGCCCCCTGCTGCTGGACGACGCCGTCCTTCATCACCACCACGCGATCGCCCAGGGTCATGGCCTCGACCTGGTCGTGCGTCACGTAGATCGCCGTGGTTTCGAGGCGGTCGTGAAGGCGCTTGAGCTCGACGCGCATCTGCACGCGCAGCGCGGCGTCCAGGTTCGATAGCGGCTCATCGAACAAAAAGACACGGGGATTGCGCACGATGGCGCGCCCCAGCGCCACGCGCTGGCGCTGCCCGCCCGAGAGCTGGCGCGGCCGCCGCTCGAGCAGTGCCTGGATGCCGAGTACATCGGCGGCGTGTCTCACGCGCTTGTCGATCTCGGCCTTCTCGAACTTGCGACTCCGCAGGCCGAACGCCATGTTCTCGTACACGTCCTTGTTCGGATAGAGCGCGTAGTTCTGGAACACCATGGCGATGTTGCGGTCAAGTGGGGCGAGGTTGTTCACCACCTTGCCGTCGATGCTTATGTCGCCGGAGCTGATTTCCTCCAAGCCCGCCACCATGCGCAGCGTGGTGGTCTTGCCGCAGCCCGAGGGTCCGACCAGTACCACGAACTCGCGATCGGCGATTTCGAGGTTCACGTTCTTCACGACGTGATTGCCGTCGAAAAACTTGTTCAGGTCTTTGAGAAGAACTTTGGCCATCAGCCGTGCATTTAACCTTTCACGCTGCCGGTCATGCCGGCCACATAGTGCTCGACGAAGAACGAATAGACGATCGCTACCGGGATTGAGCCAATGAGTGCGCCGGCCATCAGCGCGCCCCAGAAGAAGACGTCGCCGCGAATGAGCTCCGACGTGACGCCGACTGGGACGGTCTTTTGCTCCGGCGAGGAGAGAAATACCAGCGCGTAGATGAACTCGTTCCAGGACAGCGTAAAGGCAAAGATGCCCGCGGACAGGATCCCGGGCACGGCGATCGGCAGGATGATGTACACCATGGCCTGCCAGCGCGCCGCGCCGTCGATGCGCGCGCATTCCTCGAGCTCCTTCGGGATCGCCTTGAAGTAGCCCATCATCAGCCAGGTGCAGAACGGGATCAGGAACGTCGGATAGGTGAGGATCAAGGCCCACGGCGTGTCGCCGATGCGATAGTCGCGGATGATCTCGGCGAGCGGAATGAACAGCAGGGTCTGTGGCACGAGGTACGTGACGAAGATCGCAGTGCCGAGCAGGCCGGCCCAGCGGAAGGTGAGGCGCGCGAGCGCATAGCCGGCGATCACGCCGCAGAAGAGCGAGATGAGCGTCGCCACGGCTGCGATCAGCATCGTGTTCCACATCCACGTGTTGAACAGCGTCTCCTGGACCAGGTTCTTCACGTGGTCGAGCGTCGGGTGCGACGTCCAGAAGGGCGAGTAGAGCGGATGATTCCAGGGCCGATACAGCTCGCCGTCCGGGCGCACGGTGGTGACGACCATCCAGTAGAACGGGAACAGCAGCGCCACGATGAAAGCGCCGAGCGGCAGGTAGAACCAGATCCACTTCTTCCAGCGCGCGCCTTCGATCATTGGCCCGGTAAATGGGGACAGACCCCATTTTTCTCATCGGAGAATGGGTCGCAAATGCGAAAAATGGGGTCTGTCCCCATTTACCGGTTCTCCACTTTGCGGATGTACCAGAGCTGGAAAACCACCACCAGGAGAAGCGCCGGGAACATGGCGAGCGAGATCGCCGCGCCTTCGCTGAGCAGGCCGGTGCCTATTCCGATCTGGTAGGCATAGGTGGCGAACAAATGGGTGGCGTTAGCCGGACCGCCGCCGGTGAGCACGTAGACCAGCTGGAAGTCGGCGAAGGTCTGGATCACCGAGAACAGCACCACCACCATCGTCACCGGCAGGAGCAGCGGCCAGGTGACGTGCCAGAAGCGATGCCAGCGATTGGCGCCGTCGATGGCGGCGGCTTCGTGCAGGTCGGGATTGATCGTTTGCAGCCCGGCGAGCAGGCTGATCGCATAGAACGGTACGCCGCGCCAGATGTTGACCGCCGCGATCGATGTCATCGCGAGGTTCGGATCGCCGAGCCAGTTGATGCGCGTGGTGATGATGTGCAGCTTCCAGAAGAGCCAGTTGAAAACGCTGAAGGTCGGGTCGAACATCCACTTCCAAGCCAGGGTGGAGAGCACCGTAGGGATGATGAAGGGCAACAGGATGAACGCCCGCACCCAGCTCTTGCCGCGGAAGTGGCGGTTTAAGAGCAGCGCGAGCCACAGCCCGAGGGCGAGCTTGAACACCGTCGTCACGCCGGTATAGACGAAGGTGTTCAGCGCCGCGGCGCGAAAGATGGTGTCGTCCCAAAGCTTCTCGAAGTTTCTCAGGCCGACGAAGTGCCCCGGCTCGCCCACGGTCGAGTTCGACAGCGCGAGCCACACGCCGCGCGCGAACGGATAGGCGATGAACAGCGTCAGGATCACCAGGGTGGGCGCGAGCAGCCAGAACGCGAGCGTGCCCTCGCGCTCCAGCGCCCGCGTGATCGGACCGCGTTGCACCGAGGTGATCTGCGGCTAGGCGCCGCTATACACCTTCTGTACCTCGCCCGCCGCCCACTTCACGGCCTCCTGCGGGGACATGCCCTGCGCCGCCTTGGCGTACATGTCGGTGATGATGTACTTCGTCAGCACCTCGGCGGACTTGCGGTTCGGCGGGCCGGCGTAGCCCGGCGTGAGCCCGAGGCGGCCGGCGATCTTGAACGGCGCGAGCACCGGATCCTCCTCCCACATCTTGTGCTTCTCCCACTGCGTGGCAGGCGGCGTCGAGTAGCCCTTCTGCGAGGTGAACCACTTCTCGTAGTTGGCCGGGGTGTGGATCCAGCGCAGGAACTCCTTCGCCGCCTTCTGGTTCTTCGAGTAGCTCATCAGCATGTGCGACTGGAAGAGGTGGAAGCCGTACTGCCCGGCGGGCCCCTTCGGCAGCGGCGAGTGCCGGATGTCGGTCTTCATCTGCGCATCCTTCTCCGTCCGGTACTGGTCGGCCTTGCGCAGCGTCTCGATGTAGATCGACGCGCCGTTCAGCGTGGCGGAGATGGTGCCGGAGAGGAAGGCGCGGTTGTTGTTCGTGTCGTCCCAGGCGAGGCCGCCTTCGTCGTGCGCGTCCTTCCAGAAGGCCTGCATGAACTTCACCGACTCGAGCGTCTCCTTCGAGTCGAGCACCACTTTGCCTTTTTCGTCCACTTCCTTGCCGCCGAAGGACCACAGCAGCGGATAGCTGAAGGTGGGCGCGTCGCCGAAGGTATGACCGAGCGTCTGGCCGATCGGCCGGCCCTTTGCCTTGAGCTTCTTGCCGGCGTCGTGGTATTCCTGCCAGGTCTTCGGAAATTCGTTGTAGCCGACTTCCTCGAACCACGATTTGCGGTACGAGATCATCGCGCCGATGATCGCCCACGGCACGGAGAGCGTCTTCTTGCCATCCTTGGTGTTGGCCGTGGCGAGCTTGTAATAGCCGCCCTGCGACTTGCCGATCGCGTCCGCCACGTCGGAAATATCCACCGCGCTCGCGCCGTAGATGTGCGGGTGGTTGTTGAACAGCATGAAGACGTCGGGGCCGGTGCCCGACTGGATCGCCGACGTGACGCGCGGCTGCAAGTCGTTGCCGTTGACCGTCTCGAGGTTGACCTTGATGCCGAGGGCCTTCATGGCCTCCGGCAGCATCTGCTTGCGAAGCAGCTCGTCCGACGCCGGGACGAAATCGTTCCACTTGATCCAATGCACCGTGCTTTGCTGCGCGAACGAAGGCGCCTGGTGTGTTGCGAGAATTCCGGCGAGGCCCGCGCCCGAGGCCTGCAGGAATTTACGGCGGGAATACCTGCCCATCGTGAGTCTCCTCCTCCAAGAGTTGACTACGCCACTCTAGCCCTATTTCATCAATCCGGGGAGCCAGAGCGAGATAGCGGGGATGTAGGTGACGAGGAGGAGGGCCATGCACATCGCGCCATAGAACGGCCATAGCTCCTTCGAAACCTCCTCGATCGTGACCTTGCCGATGGCGCAGCCGACGAACAGCGTCGGCCCCACGGGCGGCGTGATCAGGCCGATGCCGAGGTTCAGGATCATGATCATGCCGAAGTGCACCGGGTCGATGCCGAGCTTGGCGATCACCGGCAGGAAGATCGGCGTGCAGATGAGCAGCAT
>Ga0136846_1214504_pt1 | contig 17538 bp, 14 predicted proteins | sample HopSoiMetagenom2_FD_96841 | JGI IMG/M metagenome (GOLD analysis project Ga0136846, IMG submission 96841) | Grasslands soil microbial communities from Hopland, California, USA - 2 Assembly 2016 (version 4) | ecosystem: Environmental > Terrestrial > Soil > Grasslands | place: USA: Hopland...
CTGGCGAACGCGTTGGTGTCGTTGGTGACCGCCGGGAACCCGTAGGTGCCGGGGAACTTGGCCTGCAGCTTCTGCGCGTCGGCGGCCAGCTCGGCCCAGGTGGTCGGCGTGCTGGTGATGCCCGCGGCCTTGAACTGGTCGGTGCGGTACCAGATGCCGCGCACGCCGCCGAACCACGGGACCGCGTAGATGGTGCCGCTCTGCGTGTCGTTGGCGAGCATGCCGGACACCACGTTGGACTTGTTGGTCCAGCTGTTCACGTTGGTCGTGATGTTGGCGAGCATGCCGAGCGACGCCTCGGTGGGCGTGTCGGTGTTGCCGAGCTCGGTGATGTCGGGAGCGTTCTTGCCGCTGGACAGGGCGTTCGTCCAGTCCTGGGTCCGGTTGGTCCAAGGGACGAATACCACCTTGACCTTGGTCTTGGCGTAGGCCGGGTCGCTCTTGTGGAACTGGCTGATCACGCTGTTCATCCAGGTGACCTGCGCGGGGGTGGAAGAGCCCATCCGCCACACCGTCAGCTGCGCCGGGGCAGCCGATGAGGACGAGGACCCGGTCGTCGACGAGCCGCCTGAGCTGCAGCCTGCGATGGCGAGGGCCGCCGCGCCCAGCGCGGCGATCGCGGCCGGTGTCTTCCTGAGTCTCATTGCTGGCTCTCCTTCCGGTGATCCGGGTGGTTCGGGGAGATGATCCGATGATTCGGGGATGATCCAGATGGTTCGGGAGGTGAACCCGAGAGTGCGATGCGAGCCGTCGAGGGGAAACTATCAGGAAACTTTCCTATAAGATAGCCTCGGTTGCCGTATGTTGCCGTTTAGAGACCAAGTCCTCTCTGGGTGAGCGTGACCTGGGCCGGAATGCGGAGACCGGGCCGGTTACGGCACACTGAGCCACGGGATCATAAGAAGGCCACGGGACGACAAGAAGCAAGAAGGGAGCCCGATGCAGTCTCAGCCCGGAACCCGGGGCCGGCCAGGTACGCCGAGCCTCCTGCGCGAACTGAACGACCGGGCTGCCCTCGACCTCCTGCTCGGCGGCGAAATGCTCACCCGCTCCCAGATCAGCGAGTACACCGGGGTATCCAAGGTCACGGTGTCGCAAATGCTCACCCGGCTGGAGGAACGCGGTCTGGTGACCGTCGCGGGGGAGCAGGCCGGCGGCCGCGGCCCGAACGCGGCGCTGTACTCGGTGGTTCCCTCCAGTGCCTACGTGGCGGGCCTGTACGTCGAGTCAGATCTGGTCAGCGCCGCGGTAGCGGACGTTACCGGCCGCCGGGTAGCCGAGCTGAGCGGTAACCCGAACGGGTCCGGCGATCCGGTCGAACTGGTCCGCTCCACGGTGCAGCGGGCCTGCGCGGCCGCCGGGCTCGACGTCACCCGGCTGAGCGCGCTGGTGATCGGCAGCCCGGGCGTGGTCGACCCGCGGACCGGTGACCCTCAGCTGGCGGTGAACCTGCCCGCGTGGCACGAGGGCGCGCTCGACGCGCTCAAGAGCGCCTGGCACACGCCGGTCGTGATCGAGAACGACGTGAACCTGGCCGCGATGGCCGAGCAGTCCGACGGCGCCGCCGCCGGGGCCGACGACTTCGTCCTGGCCTGGCTCGGCGTCGGCCTCGGCCTGGCCACCATGCTGGGCGGGCGGCTGCACCGCGGCACGACCGGGGCGGCGGGCGAGATCGGCTACCTGCCGGTGCACGGCGCTCCGCTGCACACCGATATCAGGCACCCGGCCAGCGGCGGCTTCCAGTCCCTGGCCGGGGGCAGCGCGGTGCGCGACCTCGCGGCCCAGCACGGGTTCGTCGCGCCGACGCCGGCCGAGGCAGTCCGGGCCGCCCTCGACGCGGCCACGGGCGGGGCCGGCGGGACGGAAGAGAGGTCCGAGGCGTTCCTCGGCGAACTCGCGCACCGGGTAGCGGTCGGGATCGCGTCCGTCTGCGTCGTGCTCGACCCGGAACTGGTGGTGCTGGGGGGCGAGGTGGGCCGGGCTGGCGGCACCGTGCTGGCCGACCGGGTCGCCGCCGCGGTGGCCAGCATCTGGCCCTCGCGGCCGCGGGTCGTGCCGACCAGCGTTCCCGGCGAGCCCGTGCTGCGCGGTGCCATGCAGGCGGCGGTGGCCCAGGCCCGGACGGCCCTGCTGGCCTCGGTCGCCGACCGCTAACAGGGGCAACTCCATAATCTCATAGTGAACTCGAGCAACACGGTGCAATCACGGGGCGTAGCGTCGCTGCTCGGCAGTGTCACCGCCGGTGCCGACCTCCGTTACATGGGTATGGAAACTCCGCTGCACGTGCATAATGGTGTCTTAGTGAAGATCCCGATATGAGCAATGTGCGTTGTGTCGGCACCTCCCGGCGTTATTGATGGAGTATTCCGAGTAGGTTTTCGACACCGGATGAATAGTTGGGGTAGCGGGCTGTGGTGCCCTCTGGAGGAATTGCTGGTGAGCAGGCGACTCAGCGATTCCGCGTAGGCGAGGTGCCTCCGCTTGCCGAGGGTTACACCGACCGGCCCGATACCGCTCGCGGCATCATGGACTCGCTCCACCCGGGAATTACCCTGACCCTGGTGCCGGGGTCGGCCTTCGCCGAGGGCCCGTCGAACTGGCTCGGTGCCTGCGGCAAGACCCAGATCGCGGTGATCATCGCGGAGTCCCTGTGGCGGTCCGCGGCCATCGACGTGCTCATCTGGATCCCGGCCACCAACCGGGCGTCGGTGCTGTCCGGGTACATGCAGGCCTCAGTGGCGGCCTTCGGCATCGAACCGGTCGGCACGGCCGAATCGGTCGCGGCGCGCCTGATCAGCTGGCTGGCCGTGACCAGCAAGTCCTGGATGGTCATCCTTGACGACCTGCAGGACGCGACGGACCTGGACGGGCTCTGGCCGGCGGGGCCGGCCGGGCGGGTGCTGGTCACCGGCGCGCACTCCTCGCTCGCCTCGGGTCGGCCGGGAACGCAGGTCATCCCGGTCGGCTTCTTCAGCGTCCGTGAGGCGCTCAACTGCCTGACCGAGCGGCTCAGTGTCAACCCGGCCCAGCGCCAGGGCGCCATCGACCTGATCGAGGCGCTCGGCCGCGAGCCGCTGGCCCTGGCGCAGGCCGCCTCGGTGGTGGCGAACTCCACCCTGGCCTGCCGGGACTACCGTGACTACTTCGCCCGCAGGCGGCAGCAGATCGGGGTGGCGGCCGGTGAGGTGCCGTCCGCGGCCGCGGTCACCTGGACCCTGTCCCTGGGGCAGGCGGAGTCGCTGCTGCCCGGTGCGTCCGTACGGCTCATGCTGGTGCTGGTCGCCCTGCTCGACGGGCACGGGATCCCCGGCGCCATCTTCAGCACCCCCGCAGTCGCCGCCTACCTGGGCGGCGCGGTAACCCCGTTCGCCCCGGCGGTAGACCCGAAGCCGGCCTGGGACGCGCTGCTGGCCATCGAGCGGGCCGGGCTCATCAGCGTCAACCGGGCCGTGTCGCCGCCGACGATCGGCATGAACTCGGTGCTGCAGGCCGCCATCAAGCTGGCCGCGCCCGCGAACGTGCAGGAGCCCGCCGCGCGGACGGCCGCCAGCGCGCTGCTCGAGTCCTGGCCCACCGACGAGCCCGAGCCGTGGACGGCTAATGCCCTGCGGGTGAACGTGGCCGCCCTGCAGGCCTCGTCGCCCGACGTGCTGTGGGCCGACGGCTGCCACCCGGTGCTGCTGCGGGCGGGCCGCAGCATGGACGAGGCCCGGCTGGTCGGGCCCGCCGTGGAGTACTGGCGGGACCTGTCCGCCCGCTGCGACACCAAGCTGATGCCGGGCCATCCGGACGCTCTCGTCGTGGCCGCCCACCTGGCCGCGGCGTTCCTCGCCGCCGGGTACGCCGGCGAGGCCGTGCACTGGTACCAGCGGGTGCTGGCCGAACGTGGCCGTGAGCTCGCGCCCGGCCACCCGGCCATCATCGCGGCCCGCATTAACCTGGCCAAGGCCCTGGTCCTGGCCGGCGAACCGGCCGACGCGGTGACGGTCCTGCTCCGGGCGGTCAGCGAGTGCGAGCAGTTCCGCGGCCCCGGTCATCCGGACACCCTCAGCGCGCGGGACGAGCTCGCCGCCGCCTACCAGGCGGCCGGGGATGTGCCGGCCGCCAGCAGGCTGCTGAGCCGGAACCTGACCGATCGGGAGCGGCTGCAGGGGCCGCGCGACGCGGAGACCATGGCCACCCGGGACCGGCTGGCCGCGGCCTGCCTGGCCGAGGGCAAGGTCAAGGACGCGATCTCGCACTACAAGCGCGCGCTCTCGGACCGCGAGAAGGTGCTCGGGCGCGGTGACCCGGACACGCTCGCGACGACCGCGAACCTCGCCGCCGCGTACCAGGCGGCCGGCCGGATGCCGTCCGCCATGCAGCTCTCCGAGCAGTGCTGCGCGGAATCCGAGCGGGTTCTCGGCGCCGATCACGCCGATACGCTGGCCCGCCTGGCCAACCTGGCGCATCTGTACTACGCGGTGGGCCGGGTCGGCGACGCGGTGACCCTGCTCCGCGATACCGCCGCGCGCTGCGAGCGCGTGCTGCCCTACGGGGACCCGCTGATCCAGGCCGTCCAGCAGAGCCTGGCGAACATCGCGAATAGCTGACCGGAATTCCGGCGGGCGGGCTGCCGGATTAACGGATTACTTAGCCTGCCGTGATTGGCGATGAGACCCGATTGGTGCATTGCGTATTCCGGAAATATATGTTTCATCCCGCGGCCCGGCCGTCATGTCCGGGGCGCACTCCGGGGGCGCCACCGGGTGCCGCTTCTCCCGTGGGATCAGCCTTCTGCGGGCTGATCCGCCTCCGCCGCCTACCAGCGAGAAGGCCGCGCCTGGTCGGCCGGCCGCCACTCGTGATCATCATTTAGGCACCAGCCGGGCCTGCGGCTAATCACATTAATTTCATCCGTATCACCCGGGGATGGAATATTAGTCCGCTATGATCCCGGAGTGAGGCATGCTCGGGGGTCCCGCTTGCCTGGGCTCATCAGGCTGCGCAGAGTTAAGTGTCGAGCAGGATGTTACAGGAGAGCACATGCAGGATCACTCTGCCGCAACTGCCGCGGGGATTTCCCCGGCGCCAGGGGCAAAACTTGAGCCTGATGCCATCGGCGCGGCCCAGGACACCATCATCGGCATGGCCTCGTCGGCCCCGGCCGCCACGGTCGGGCTGTCGCTGGCCGCGCTGGCGGTCGCCACCGCCTACGGCAGCGGGCCGATCCTGGTTCTGACGGCCATCCCGATGCTGATCATCGCCAACGCGTACCGGCGGCTGAACCTGTGGAGGGCGAACACCGGAGCCTCCTTCGAGTGGGTGGGCCGGGCGATCAACCCGTACCTGGGCTTCCTCACCGGCTGGCTGATGATCGCCGCCTACATCATCGGCACCGTCGCCGAGGTCCTGCTGCTCGGGCCATCGGTGCTGGCGGTGTTCGGCTCGACGTCCACGAGCACCTGGGCGTACGTCCTCATCGGCTGCGCCGTCGGCCTGATCATGCTGGTGATCGCCGTAATCGGCATCAAGATCACGGCCCGGGTTCAGGTCACGATGGCCCTGGTGGAGTACCTCATCCTGATCGGGCTGGCCATCGCAGGCCTGGTCTGGGTGCTGGGGCACCACCCCGGCTCGGTCCCGCTGACCAGGGGCTGGCTCAGCCTGTCCGGCATCAACGGCAAGGGCGACGCAGTGGCCGGCTTCCTGGTCGCGGTGTTCGTCTACGGCGGCTGGGACGGCACCCTGTACGTCAACGAGGAAGTCAAGCACCGCCGGGTGAACCCCGGTCGCGCCGCCATCCTCGCCGTCGCCCTGCTCACCATCATCTACACGCTGTCCCAGATCGGGTTCCAGGGGGTGCTCTCTCCGGCCAAGCTCAACCAGGCCGACGCCAACGGCACCGCTCTCGTCGCCGTGGCCCAGGCCCTGGGCGGCGGCTTCTGGGCCAAGGCGATGGCGCTGTCGATCGCCCTGTCGGTGATCGCCACCACCGGCACCGGCATCGTGCTCGGTGCCCGGATCGTCTATGGCATGGCCAGCTACCGGACGCTCCCCGAGTTCCTCGGCACCGTGTCCCGCCGGTACCAGACCCCGGTCGCCTCCAGCATCATCGTCGGCCTGCTCATCGTGATCCTGAGCACGGTCTACTACCTGGCCACCTCGGTCCAGAACGCGTTCTTCGACGTGATCGACGTGACCGGCCTGCTGTTCTCGATCTTCTACATCCTGACCGCGCTCGCGGCCATCGTGTACTACCGGCGCCGCATCGTCAGCAACCCCTGGGACTTCGTGTCCGCCGGCCTGCTCCCGCTGGGCGCGGCCGGCTTCCTGGCCTGGATCTTCGTCAAGTCACTGGGCGAGGCGCCGTGGGAGCAGCGCTGGTCGCTGATCGCCGTCGTCATCATCGGGCTGGTCCTGATGGTCTACGCCCGGTTCGGCCTGCGCTCCGCGTTCTTCCAGCTCGCGCGCGAGAGCGAGGTCAGGAGCAGCCACCGCCGGTCAAGGCACTAGCCGCCGGCCCGTACTAGCTAAAGGCAGCCTAGCTGGCCGAGTCACCCGGATCAGCCCCGCGGCGTCAGCCGCGGGGCTGATCGCTTTGCCGCCCGAGGCCGCTTGAAGCCGGCCGCCAGCGATCGCTAACGTTAGCCGCGACGATCGGAGAGCAGCGATGAAGGCCGTGGTGTTCTACGGCTCGGCGGACGACGCGGCGGCGAAGGCGCCCGTGCACTTCCCGGCGCACCGGGCTTGGTGGCAAGGATTCGTCGACCGGGGCGAGTTGCTCATGATCGGGCCCTTCGCCAACGCGCCGGAAGGCGGCGCGATGGCCATCTTCAGCACCCGGGAGGCAGCCGAGGAGTTCGTCCGCGGCGACCCGTTCGTCCTGCACGGGGTAATAGGAAAATGGACCATCCGGGAATGGAACGGGGCTCTCGTCCCGGAACGGTAGCCATCAGGCCGCCGGGTCGGCCGGCCGCTGGTCATACGTCGTGCGCGCGGCGGCGATGTCGGCCCGGTGGCGTTCGGCCCAGCCGATCAGGCCCGTCAGCGTGTCGTGCAGTTCGCGTGCCATCTCGGTCGCGGTGTACTCCACCTTCGGCGGCACGGTCGGGTAGACGGTCCTGATCAGCAGGCCGTCGCGCTCCAGGTTGCGCAGGGTGAGCGTCAGCATGCGCCGGCTGATCCCCTCCACCATGCGCTCGAGGTGGGAGAACCTGACCGGGCCGGCGATGGCGGCCAGCAGGATCGAGACGCTCCACTTGCCGCCGACGTGATCCAGGACCTGGCGGACGGTGCACGCCTCGGCCAGCAAATTCGTGGCGCACGCCGCCGGGTCGGTGACCTGGAGGGGTACACCGGTGTTCCGCTGTGACACGAAAGTGCCTCCTTTCGCCGGGATTCATTGTCACACATCATGGTGCCTGTAACAAGGAGAGTCACAGTAACAAATAGTGTCCTAAGAAGGGAGGGATCCCGATGGGACGATCCCGCGCCCCGGAGTCTCGCGAGCTGGCGTCTGGCGGCCTGATGTCCGGCGGCCTGGCGTCTGACGGGCCGGCGTCTCGCTGGCTGGCGCTGACCGTGCTCTGCGCCGCGATGATGATGATCATCCTGGACGGCACCATCGTGACCGTCGCACTGCCGGAGATCCAGCGTGACCTCGGCTTCTCCTCGTCCGGGCTGGCCTGGGTGGTGAACGCGTACCTGATCGCGTTCGGCGGCCTGCTGCTGCTCGCGGGCCGGCTGGGTGACCTGATCGGCGGGAAGCGGGTCTTCCTGGCCGGCCTGGCCGTCTTCGTCGCGGCCTCGCTGCTCTGCGGGTTCTCGGTGAGCCAGCCGATGCTGATCGCGGCCCGGTTCGCCCAGGGCGCCGGCGGCGCGCTGGCCTCGGCCGTCGGCCTGGGCATGATCGTCAGGCTGTTCCCCGAGCCGCCCCTGCGCGCCCGGGCCCTCGGCATTTACAGCTTCACCGGCGCGGGCGGCGCCTCGATCGGGCTGGTCCTCGGCGGCGTGCTCACCCAGGCACTGAGCTGGCACTGGATCTTCTTCGTCAACGTGCCGATCGGCGTGGTAGCGATCGCGGCGGGCGGGCGGTTGCTCGCCGCGGAGCGGGGAATGGGCCTGCGGGCGGGCGCCGACGCCGCCGGGGCCGTGGTGGTGACAGCCGGGCTGATGGTCGCGGTCTACGCGGTCGTGGAAACCGCCCGGTACGGCTGGGGCTCCGCGCGCACGCTCGGCACTGGCGCCGCCGCGGTGGTACTGCTGGCCGCGTTCTTCCTCCGCCAGCACCTGGCGCGCACGCCGCTGCTTCCGCTGCGGATACTGCGGTCCCGCGGTATCGCCACGGCCAACCTCGTGCAGGCGCTCACGGTGGCGGCGGCGTTCGGGTTCCAGGTGCTGATCCCGCAGTACATGCAGCGGGTCCTCGGCTACGGGGCGGCCGGTGCCGGGCTCGGGATGCTGCCCGCCGCCGTCGTGATCGGCGCCCTGTCGGCCGGGCTGTCGGCGCGGCTGATCGCGCGGTTCGGGCTGCGGGTGATGCTGATGGCCGGCCTCGCGCCCATCGTCGCCGGGTTCGCGCTGCTCATCCTGATCCCGGCCACCGGTTCCGCCGGGACGTACCCGCTGCACCTGCTGCCGACGATGCTGCTGACCGGCGGCTTCGGCCTGGCCTTCCCGGCGATGATCACGCTGGCGATGTCCGGCGTCCCGGACTCCGACGCCGGGGTGGCCTCCGGCCTGGTGAACACGACCCAGCAGGTCGGAGCCGCCCTGGGCGTGGCGGTGCTGTCTACCCTGGCCGCCTCGCGGGCCGACCACCTGCTGGCCGCCGGCCGCCCGGCCGCCAGTGCCCTGACCGGGGGATACCACCTGGCCTTCGGCGCCGGCGCGGGACTGGCCGCGGCCGCTCTCGTCCTGGCCGCCGTCGCCCTGCGCCCCGCCCGCCCCCAAGCCACGGCGGAGCCCCAAGCCACGGCGGAGAATCCCGCTGCGGTGCGCCGGGCGGCACGCTGCGGGTGAACATCCTTGCGCTGCCCGGGCTGACCTGGCCACCATGTCTGAGAGCGGCAATGGGCGAGGACGCGGAGGGCGGTGGGGCGTGATCTGGACGGGTGAGCGTGCTCGCCAGCAGCGCCTCCTGGTCGCCGCGGTGTACCGGGCGGCCGCCGGGGTGCCGTGCGAGCGCCGGGCGGCCATCGCGGGCGGCCTGCCCGGCGCGGACAAGGCCGCCGCGCTGGACCGGGCCGGCCTGGACCGGGCCCGCTACTTCACCGTCAGCATCGACGCGATCCTGGACCGGATGGCCGCCGCCGGCCTCATCCCGCAGTCCAACGGCCAATCGCCGCTCGAGCGGGCCGGCCCGGTCCACGCCGAGGCCCAGTACCTAGCCAAACGGGTTCTGCTCCGCGCCCTGATGGACGGCAGGAACCTGATCCTGGATATCTCGCTGGCCTCCTGGCGCGCCGCCGAGGCCTGGACGTACGCACTGCGGTTCGCGGACTACGAGATCACCGCGGTGTTCGCCGATATCGGCGTGGACGATGCGGTACGCCGGGCCGACGAGGCCCGGCAGCGGGGTGAGGAGGAGTTCCGCCGCGGGCACGGCCACGGCGGCCGGGTCATTCCCGCCGCGGCCATCCGCGCCCTGGCCAGCCCGGCCGCGGCCGCGGCGGGCAACCGCATCAGGTGGGCGGTCGGCGCGCGGTCGGCCGGGGCCATCGGCGGCACGGTCGGCTCCGGGGTCTTCCCCGGCAGCGCCGTGACCTCGATGCTCACCGCCTACCGGGAAGGCCGGTTCAGCCTGGATGACCTCTCGCTGGAGTTCCGGGCCCGCCGCTGGCCGCGGATCCCGGACGTCTGCCCGCCCGAACTCGAGCCGGCCCGGGAAGCCATCGACGATCCCGAGCCCTACGTCCCCGGTTCGTTCGACGACGTGGTGCTGGCCTACGACCTCGGCTGGCTGTCCGATGCCGACTTCGACGTCCTGGCCGTCGCGGCCGAAGGCCTGCCGGGCGCCTGACGGGCAACTCAGGCCAGGTTAACTAGGGCAATAGAAAGCCCCGGCCGGATCACCAGAACGGGGGAGCGGGGTGCCGGTGACAGGGCGCGGCACCCCGCTCCTATAAGGCAGGCGTCTGCGGGGCAAACGCCGCACCGCGCACCCGCCTTATGGCCCCGTTCTGGTTCAACCATGACGTAACCTCCCAAAACGGTCAACCTGTTTATCCGCCCACCGGCAACCCAGCACCGTCGCGGCGATAAGACCTAAGAGGAGTAACCTGTCCGCGTGGCCGAACAGCAGGCACGACCCGACCAGGGACCTGACATCGGCATCCTGGTCACGGTCCGCTCACTGCTGCCCAACCTGGCGCCGGTCGAGCGCCGCGTCGCGCAGGCAGTCCTCGACGATCCCCAGGGAGTGGCCTGGCGGAGCATCTCCGAGCTGGCCCGGACCTGCGGCACTTCCGCGACCAGCGTGGTCCGCTTCTGCCGGGCGATCGGGCTGCGCGGCTACCCGGACCTGCGGCTGGCTCTGGCCGGCGCGGTGGCCCGCGACGGCGTGACGGCGGCCACGACGGCCTCGCAGGACATTGCCCCGGACGACGACGCCGCCGCGATCACGAAGAAGATCGCCTACGCCGACGCGCGGGCGGTCACCGACACCGCCAACCACCTCGACATCCCCACCCTGATCCAGGTCACCGAGGCGCTCGCCAAGGCCACCCGGATCGACATCTACGGCGTCGGCGCCAGCGGCTTCGTCGCCCTCGACCTGCAGATGAAGCTGCAGCGGATCGGCCGCCCGGCGTTCGCCTGGCCCGATCCGCATATGGCCATCTCCTCGGCCGCGCTGCGCGGCGGCGGAGACGTCGCGATGGGCCTGTCGCACACCGGCACCACCGTCGACACGATCGACGCGCTGCGCGAGGCGCACGGCCATGGCGCCCTCACCGTCGCGGTGACCAACTTCCCGTGGTCCCCGCTCACCGAGGTCGCCGACCTCGTGCTGCTGACCGCGGCGCGCGAGACCGCCTTCCGGTCCGGCGCCATGACCAGCCGGATCGCCCAGCTGACGGTGGTCGACTGCCTGTTCGTCACGCTCGCCCAGCAGGACCTGCCCGGTACCCGGGTGGCGCTGCAGCGGACCTTCGCCGCCGCCCAGGCCAAGCGCGTCCGCCGCAGCCGCCGGCAACAGCCGACCGACTAGATCACTGGGCGGTCGCGGCGGCCGGCTGGAAGTAGCGGGCGATGACCCGTGCGGCGGCCCCGCCCTGGTCGAGATGGCAGTACGTGTCGCGGAAGCGGGCGTACGCCAGAGCGTGACTGGATTGCACCGCGGCGAGGTCGGCGAGCGCGTCGATGACATCAGTGCTGGTGTCCAGCAGCGGCCCGGGCGCGTGCGCCGCCAGGTCGAAGTAGAAGCCCCGCAGGTTGTCCCGGTAGTGGGCGAGGTCGTAGGTGAAGAAGAGCATCGGCTTGCCGGTGACCGCGAAGTCGAACATCGCCGACGAGTAGTCGGTGACCAGGACGTCGGCCGCCAGGTACAGCTCACAAACGTCCGGATACGCGGAGACGTCGCGCACACCTGGCCGGTCGATCGGCGGCAGCGGGGCCGAGATCAGGAAATGGGTCCGGAGCAGCAGGTAGTGGTCGGCGCCGAGCCGCCGGGTGAAGTCGGCCAGGTCCAGCTGCAGGGAGAAGTCCTGCCGTCCGCCCGAGTCCAGCACATCGTCGCGCCACGTCGGCGTGTACAGCACGACCGTGGCGCCCGGCGGGATGCCGAAGCGCCGGCGGACCGCGCTCCGGATTTCCGCCCGCCGCGGGCCGAGCAGTACGTCGTTGCGGGGGTAGCCGGTCTCGGCGATCTCGCCGGGAAAGCGGAACGCCTGCCGGAGCGGCCCGGTGCTGGCCCGGTTGGGCGAAAGCAGGTAATACCAGCGCTGGACGTCCTCGTCCAGGTAGGCGACCCGCCCCGGCGGCGCCCACAGTGAGTCGAAGTGAATGTGCTTGAGCGGGGTACCGTGCCAGGTCTGCAGGTAACGCGTGTCGGCCGACTTATTCCAGTCCAGCTCGATGTGGGTGTTCGACACTACGACGTCGGCCGACTCCAGCTCCTTGATGCATCGCTCGCTGCCGAACTCGACGGTCTCCGCGTCGGCGGGGAACTCCTGTTCATACCGAGGATCGGCCAGCCACACGTGAGTACCCGGATACCCGCCGGCCGCGAGTGACTCGTACAGCGCCTTAGGGTTGTCCGAGTAGCGGCCGCTGAAGCTGTTGTAGACGACCTTCATCCGACTCCTCCTCGATAGTGAAGGCGAGTCGTATTCCCCGTTAACATCAGGTTAATCCGTCAGTTAATCCGCCGGTTAAATCGGGTAAGGCCGGCCGGGGCCATGACCGCGTAGCGCTGCGGCTACGCGGTCATGACGGTCACAGGATCGGCTTGCCGCCGGTCACGGCGATCCGCGCGCCGGAAACATAACTGGCTTCGTCCGATGCCAGCATGACGTATACCGGCGCCAGCTCGGCCGGCTGGCCCGCCCGGCCCATCGGCACCTCGGAGCCGAAGCTCTTGACCTGCTCCCCGGGCATGGTCGAGGGGATCAGCGGTGTCCAGATGGGACCCGGCGCGACGCTGTTGGCCCGGATGCCCTTCTCGGCCAGCAGCTGAGCCAGGGCTCCCACCATGTTGGCGATGCCGGCCTTGGTCACGTCGTACGGCAGCAGCGTGGGCACCGGGGTGTCGGAGTTGACCGACGTGGTGCCGATGATCGAGGCGCCGGGCTGCATGTGCGGCACCGCGGCTTTGGTCAGGTGGAAGAAGGCGCTCAGGTTGATAGCCAGGGTGCGGTCCCATTCCTCGTCGGGGATCTCTTCGACCGATTCCCTGGTCATCTGGAAGGCAGCGTTGTTGACCAGGATGTCGACGCGGCCGAACTCCTCCACCGCCTTGGCGATGATGGCGCGGCAGTGCGCCGGATCTGCGATGTCACCCGGCATGAGCACGGCCTTGCGTCCGGCCTTCTCGACCCATTGCGCGGTCTGCCGCGCGTCGTCGTCCTCGTTGAGGTAGCTGATCAGCACGTCGGCGCCCTCGCGGGCGTACGCGATGGCGACCGCCCGGCCGATCCCGCTGTCCGCTCCGGTGATAACCGCCGCCTTGCCGTCCAGGCGGCCCGAACCGCGGTAGGAGGTCTCGCCGTGATCGGGCTTCGGGTCCATCTCGCCGGTCCGGCCGGGCGGGTTCTGCTGCTGTTCGGGCTGGCTCATCGTGGCCTCCTGTTATTCGGTGACTTCTCGGCGCGGCTGGCACCGCGGCGCGGCGCTACCCGCCGACGGCACGCCTATGCCAGCCCCGGCCGCCGAATCACCGCCAGCCGCTCAGGCGGGGCCGCGGTTGACGCTGCCCCAGACCTCCGGCCCGTGTCCCCGCGCCGCCAGGCGCTCGCCCACCTCGGCCCAGACGGCGTGGATCAGGGCCGCGCCGACGATGGTGGACGTGGGTCCCATCCGCTCGGCGATGCCGGGGACGTCCAGCGCCGCGTCGCCGAAGCAGCCGCCGTTGTCCAGCAGGTAGTCGGCGACCTCGGGCAGCTTCGGCAGGCCGGGCGCCGCCGCGACGGTGGCCGAGTGGGCCGCCGACACCAGGCCCACCACGGTGACGCCGTGCCGCCGGGCCTCCAGCGCGAGCTCGACCACGAGCGCGTTGCGGCCCGAGTTGGAGATCACCCAGCACAGGTCACCCGGACCCCAGTCCAGGCCCCCGGTGAGTTCCTTGTAGTACCCGGCCCGGTTCTCCAGCTTCCCGGCCGCCTCCTCGTCGGTCCGCGAGGTGAGCTCGTCGTTCCACAGCGGCCGCACCACCTTCATGCCCCCGGCCCGGCGGTGCATCTCGCTGACGAGGCTCAGCGAGTGGCCGGCCCCGAACGCGTAGACGTGACGGCCGGCCAGGATCGTGGTCGTGATCGCGGCGGCCACGCCGTCGATGGTGGCGTCGTTCTGCTCGAGCGTCTGGTCGAGCAATCCGGTGATGTGCCGGCGCCATGCTTGCCGCGCGGTCTGCTGCGATGCCATGTAATGGACCTTACGAGCCGTATGCGATCCCGACAACGTCCGCTTCCGGCAATGGGAGGATGGAGCCGTGCGTGACGCCCTTCACCGGCCCGGCCGGATTCTCGGCATCGACGCGGGCGGCAGCGGCACCCGCGTCGTCGTGATCGAGAACGGCACGGTGTGGCCCCAGCCGGACGAACTGCCGATAAACGTCCTGCTCACCGAGGGTTTTGCCGAGCGTCTGCTCCAGATCATCAAGGCCGCGGAGGTGACCGCCGCGGGCGTCGGCCTGGCCGGCCTGCGCCAGGAAACCGTGGCCGCGGAGCTCAGCGAGACGCTGACCCGGCAGGCGGGCTGCCCGGTGCACGTCACCGGCGACGCGGACACCGCCCAGGCCGGCGCCTTCCTCGGCGGTCCCGGCGTGGTCGTGATCGCGGGCACCGGCTCGATGGCGTTCGGCCGCGACGGGGAGCGCCATATCCGCGCGGGCGGCCACGGCTTCGTGCTCGGCGACGAAGGCAGCGCCTACTGGATCGGCCGGGCCGCCGCCCAGGCCGCGCTGCACTGGCGGGACCAGCTGGGCGGCTCCGAGCTCATCCACCGCCGCGTCCGGGAGACCACCGGGACCGATCTCGACGACCTGGTCAGCGACGTCACCTCCCATCCGGCCGAACGTTCCCGGCTCACCGCCCTGGCTCCCGTCCTCACCGCGCTCGCGGAGCAGGACCCCGAGGCCGAGCGGATCACCCGGCAGGCCGCGGAGCACCTGGCCGCCCTGGCCGGGTCCGTCCGGCGCCGCCTCGGCCCGCTGCCCGTCGCCGGCGCCGGGCGGGTGTTCGGCGCCCGCCTCATCTGGAACCGGTTCGCCGAACTGACCGGCGCCACCCGCCCCCTCGCGCCCGCCTCGGTCGGCGCCGCGCTGCTCGCCGCCCGGCATGCCGGCGCCTGAGCAGCTCGGGCGGATCGGCGCGCTGCTCGACGCAGCCGTCCGCCAGGGCGGGATTCCCGGCGCGGTGGCGGTGGCCGGCCAGGGCCCGGTCACGCTCGGCCGGTGGGCCGCCGGCCAGGCCGACGCGCTCCAGGGCCGCCCGATGCGCCCGGACACCATCTTCGACCTCGCCTCGCTGACCAAGGTGGTGGCGACCACCACGGTCACCCTCGCGCTGGCCGGCCGGGGCCAGCTCGGACTGGGCGACCCGGTGGCGGGCTACCTGCCCGGCTTCGGCGCCGGCCGGGACGCCCACATCACGATCGCGCACCTGCTCACCCACACCTCCGGCCTGCCCGGCAGCCGCCAGTTCTACCGCTGGTGCGGCTCGCGCGCGGACCTGCTCCGCGACCTGTACGCGACCCCGCTGGAGGCCCCGCCCGGAGCCCGGGTCCGCTACTCGGACCCGGGCTTCATCACCCTCGGCGAGGTGGTGGCGGCCGTCGCCGGCGAGCCGCTCGACGCCGCCGTCCGCCACCTGGTGACCGGCCCGCTCGGGCTGACCTCCACAAGATTCATACCGAACGAGCCGGCTCGTCAATTCGCCGCCACCGAACCGCGCGGCGACGGAAGCGCCTGGGTGGGCGTCGTCCATGACGAGAACGCCCGCCTGCTGGGTGGCGTGGCCGGCCACGCCGGGCTGTTCGCCCCGGCCCCGGACCTGGCTCGCTTCGCCGCCTGGTGGGTCAGCGACGACGACACGGCCGTCCCGGCCGGGTTGCGCCGCGCCGCGGCCGCCTGCCAGGCGCGGAGCCCGGGCGGGCGGCGCGGCTACGGCTGGGCCTGCGCCGGCGACGGCTTCGACATCCTGGGCGGCCGCTGGCCGGCCACGGCCGTGTCGCACACCGGCTTCACCGGCACCAGCCTGGCCCTGGACCCGGCCACCGGCCGGTGGCTGGTCCTGCTGACCAACGCGGTGCATTTCGGCCGGGACGCGACCGCCGTCCAGGCGCTGCGCCGGGCCGTGCACGCCGCCTTCGGTGCGGTCGGCGTCACTTCCAGATCGGCCTGACCTCGATCCGGCCGAACGCCGCGACCGGATGCGCCGCGGCCACCCGGACCGCCTCCTCGATCGAGTCGCACTCCAGGATGTCGTAGCCGCAGATGACCTCCTTGGTCTCGGCGAACGGCCCGTCGCTGACCAGCATCTCGCCGTCCCGCACCGCGACCGTCCGGGCCTCGCGCGTCGGCGCGAGCCGGTCGCCGTCCAGCCGGATGCCCCGCGCGATCACGTCGTCGAGCCAGGGGAAGCTCTCGTCGCCGTTCTCGCTATCGTCCGGCTCGGATCCGTCGTCTTCGGCACAGACCAGCATCATGAACTTCATGTCGTCTCCGATTCTCGTGACGGCCAGGGCCGCCGGGGTTTACATCATCACGACGAACGGGAATTCAGCAAAGGACAGCATCTGGAAAGGACGGGCCGCGAGCGCGGGACCCGCACGCCGGGGGCGGGTCCCGCGCTCGGCCCGAACGAGTTGCCCTAACGCCCCGGCACCGCCATCCGCGCCGCCAGCGCGGCGCACGCCCGCAGCGTGTCCAGCAGGTAGCCGGTGTGCTGTGGATCCGGCCAGGACGACAGCTTCACGATCACGGTTCGTGCCGCCCGGTCCGCGTAGATCAGCTGGCCGTGGATGCCCAGGCAGACCAGCACCGGCCCGCCGTACCCGGGGATGACCCAGAACTTGCTGCGGTACCAGCCGCCGGGCAGCGCGAGCTCGTTGTCGGTGACCGCGAACGCCTCGCGGACGCCGGGCTCCGGGGCGCGGGCGTCGGCCAGCCAGGCGGCCGGCACGACCTGGGCGCCTGCGGCCATCCCGTCGTCGACGAGCAGCTGCCCGAACCGGGCCAGGTCACGGGCGGTGGCCGAGACGCCGCCGTCGTGGACGGCGCAGCCCAGCGGGTCGCAGCTGATCTCGGCGTCGCGCTCGGCCCCGATGGGCTGCCAGATCAGCGCCGAGATGAGGTCGGCCATCCGGGTCCCGCTGGCCCGCTCGCACACCCAGCCGAGCATGTCGGTGTCGGCCGAGCGGTAGGTGAACACCCCGCCGTGCGGCCCCTCCCGCCCCAGCGTGGTCAGGTACGGGTACGCGCCCGCGGGGTCGCCCGGCTCCGCCGGGCGCCAGCCCATCGAGCGCTCCATCACCCGGACCTCGGCGTCCAGGGCGGTGTAGGTCTCGCGGAACGCGACCCCGGTCCGCATGTCCAGCAGGTCGCGGATCCGGGCGCCGGCGTAGCCCGAGGACTCGGCCTCCGGCACGTACGCCGTCACCAGCGCGCCGGGATCGAGGTCCCCGCGGCCGGCCAGCACCGCGGTCACGCAGCCGACGACCGACTTCGACACCGACATGAGCAGGTGCGGGGTGGCGGCCGTCATGCCGTCGCCGTACCGCTCGGCCACCAGCCGCCCGTCGTGCAGCACGACCAGCGCGTCGGTCCAGGTGCCGCCGAACACCTCCGCCGCCGTCGCCGTGCTGCCGTCGGTCCGGCTGACCGGCGGGTCGGGCAGCGGC
>Ga0136846_1214434_pt1 | contig 17537 bp, 19 predicted proteins | sample HopSoiMetagenom2_FD_96841 | JGI IMG/M metagenome (GOLD analysis project Ga0136846, IMG submission 96841) | Grasslands soil microbial communities from Hopland, California, USA - 2 Assembly 2016 (version 4) | ecosystem: Environmental > Terrestrial > Soil > Grasslands | place: USA: Hopland...
CACAGAACCCCTTTCTATCCAGCGGTATCTATCTCGCCGGACTAGCGTGTCTTTCCGGAGAAATGTCTTAGTCAAGCGATATTATCGAACTCAGAGACTAGAGATTGTCTGCCGGTGAAAGAGACCGCCAGAGCAGCGATAGCACCCCGCACACGACGGCCCGTGAGCCTGGAAGGGAGGTGACTCGGCATGGGTACCGCACCCGTCTTCGCCAGCGCGGGCGAGGCGCTCGACATGGTCCACGCCGGGCTGGCCTTCCTGGCCGCCGCGGACGCCACCGCGATGGGCGCGGCGGAACGAGCGAGCTGCCTGCGGAGGCTGGAACAGGCCGACTCGGTGGCGACGGCGGTGCGGACGTCGGTGCTGGGGGCTTTTGCGGCGGGGCAGGATTACACGGATGACGGAGATTACAGCTCGTGTTCGTGGCTGCGGTACCGGACCCGGGTGACCAAGGGCACCGCGATGGATCACAGCGCGTGGATGAAGCGGGGTGCGGGTCACCCGCTGGTACTGGCCGCGCTGGTCTCGGTGGCCATCTCGAAGTCCTACGCGCGGGAGATCTGCTGGTGGACGGACAAGCTGCCGGAAGATGCCCGTCAGGCGGCGGACGAGATTCTCCTCGGCGCGGCGGCGTCGGGACTGGAACTGGCGGACCTGGCCGGGCTGGCCGGGGAGATGTACGAGAAGTCCCGGCCGGGCCAGCCCGACGCCGACGACGGTAGCGGGGAGGACGGCGGCGGTGGTCCAGGTGCGGAGTTCGATGACCGGTCGATGAAGCTGGCCACCACGATCGGCGGCGCGGGAGTGGTGCACGGGGCCCTGACCCCGGAGTGCGCCGAGTTCGTCAAGACGGTGCTGGACGCGCTGTCCGCACCGGCCGGGGCGGACGATGACCGCACCCATGAGCAGCGGTATCACGATGCGTTGCAAGAGGCAATGAGCCGCCTGATCGCGGCCGGGCTGGCACCACAGCAGGGCGGCCAGCCGATCAGGGTCTGGGCGTACATCTCGCTGGCCGACCTGATGCAGCTGCCGGGCAGCGCGGAACTGATGCAGGAGTGGACCGAGGGACTGGCGGCTCAGTGGGCCAGGCACCGGGCCGCCGCCGCCGAGGCCGGCGGTCATCAGGGCCTGTGGCTGAACGGGGACGCCGCCCAGGGGATCGCCTGCGGCGCGCCCGTCACCCCCGTCGTGGTCGGGAACGTGAACCCGGCCGCGTTCGGTGACCTGATCCGGCTATGCGCCCAGCTCGACAAGCTCCTGCACCACCCCGCCGACAGCCAGCCGGATGAAGACCAGCCCGGCATAGACCAGCCCGGCATAGACCAGCCCGGTAACAGCACGCCCGGCGCGGGCAATGCCGCGGCCGCGCCCGCCGGATCCACCCTGTATCAGGAAGCGCTGTCGCAGGCCGTCATCGGCAAGGCCGTCGAGCTACTCTCGGGTCCCGGCGGCCTGGCTAGCTACCTGCGCCGTCACCTCGGTATCCGGCCTGGTGGCCCTAGCCTGCCGCTGGACATCGGGTACAGCGAGACCGTCCCCGCGTCGATCCGCAACGCGGTCCGGCTCCGGGACAAGCACTGCCAGTGGGCCGGCGGCTGCGGCCAGCCCGCCTCAGCGTGCGACGTCCATCACACGAAACACAAGGCCAACGGAGGGCAAACCAGCCTCACCGGCTGCGTCCTGCTCTGCCACTTTCACCACCAGGTCATGATCCACCGGCGCGGCTGGACCCTCGTCGTCAACCCCGACGGCACCACCACCGCGTGGAACAAAGACAAGGCCAAGGTCCTGCACAGCCACGGGCCGCCCGCCCGGGCCGGGTAACAGGCCCGGTCTCAGGAAAGGTCCAGCCGGAGTCGAGGTAACCGGCCTGCTGGCCATGTCCGTCTTGCCCCGGGTTGACGCGGGTCCACCCAGAGGTTGATTTCGTGATCTCCACTCTCAGGCTGATGGCGTGGAAGCCCCCGGTGCATAGTGTTCATAGCGTCGTGATCCGGCGCTGAAGGGGACCAAAATGAACACCGCCGCCAAAGACTCCCAGCCCAGCGGGCTGCGGGTATCCGATGCCGACCGCGACCGGGCCCTCGCCGAGCTGAGCGAGCACTTCCAGGCCGGGCGGCTCACCGCCGACGAGCACGAGGAGCGGATGAGCCTGGCCCTCAAGGCCCGCACCGCCGGGGACCTGGCCGCGCTGTTTACCGACCTGCCGCGCAAGCCGTCGGCCATGGCCGGTCCCGCCCCGCAGCCCGCCGGGCCCGTCCTGCCTCCCGCCAGTTCCCTGCCCGCCCGGTTCAACCCCGTGCTGGTGGTGCCCGTCGTGATCCTGGCCGCCCTCGTGCTGGGCGGCTTCTTCAGCGGCCACCCGTTCGTGATCGGCCTCGGACCCGTCATCCTCGTGCTTCTCATCGTCCGCGGCCTGCTCGGCGGCGGCCGGCACCACGACCGGCACCGGCACCACGACCACGACTGGCACCAGCACTGGCACCACGACCAGCGCTGGAACCAGGACCGGCGCCGGTAATCCGACCGGGTCGATCAGGCCAGGGTGCCCCCGTCGCCGCGCCGCCCGGGGCGTCTCGGTCACTGTTCGAGCGCCCGCATCAGGCCGCCGAGGACGTGGACTGCGGCCGTGAATTCCTCCGGGTCGATCGCGTCTAGCATCGCGGCGCGGTCAGCCTCGATGAGCGCGTCGCCCCGGCGGACGAGCGCGGTTCCCGCCTCGGTCAGGGCGACGGCGTTCTCGCGGCGGGTATGCGAGGCCACCCGCACGGTCATCAGGCCCGCGGCGACGGCGTGATCGATCTGGCGGCTGACGCTGCCCTTGGTCAGGCCGACCCGGTCGGCGACCGCCTGCTGGCTGAGCGGGCCGGGGTACGCGTCCACGACCGAGAGCACCAGGAACTGGCCCAGCGAGATCCCGAGCTCGCGCCGGAACAGCGCCTCGCCCTGCAGGTTCATCAACTCGGCCACCCGGCGGATCATGTACCACAGGGTCGCCGCCGACGGCTTCCGCCCGGCCATGACCCGCGAGGACCTGGTGGCCTGGCGGCAGGGCCGGGCCGTCGACCCGCTGGTGCTGGATTACCAGCTGCGGCTGCTCGCCGCCGGGCACCTGGCGTTCGTCTTCCCCGTCTGGTGGGAGGCGATGCCCGCCGCCACCAAGGGCTTCCTCGACCGCGTGCTGACCAAGGGCGTGATGTACGAGGAGCTGCCCCACGCCAAGGGCAACCCGTTCCGCAACCGCGGCGTCCCCGCTCGGTCACCGTCGCCGGTCACGATGTCACCCGCGAACCCCGCCAGGTTCGCGAGCTGATCGGCGCCGCCGCCTGGACGTGGTGGCTAGCCTGATCGTGCCGCCGCCGGTGCTGTTCCTGGACGGGCCGACCACCGGCCTGGACCCGCGCGGCCGGGCCGGGATCTGGTCGGCTATCCGGGCGCTGGCCAGTCGGCGGCCGTCTTCAGAATCGAAGGCCTCCAGCCGGATTCTGCGCCACGATGGCATGGCACGACGGGACACAGGCGGTTAGCCTGTCGCGACGGGAACGGAGGGATGGTCGTGGCCAAGAGCAACCGCCGCAAGCGGCAGGACCGGGTCAGGGCAGATGTCAAGCGCGCCGAACAGGCGCGGCGCCGCGCGAAGGCCGAACGCGAGCAGCAGGCAGTCGAACGCTACCGGCAGTTGCTCGATCCGCTGACCAGCCCGGCTGATGTGGCTGGAATCCTCGCGGCGGAACTGCCGGACTCGCTTGCGGCTGGCGCGATGATGCAGATCCGGCTGATTTCCGGAGTCCCGGGCGAGGAGATTGCCCAGACGGCGCGTCTGATGCTGGCGTCCGCGACGGGGCCGCCCCCGATCGGGACGCTCGCGGTGGCCGCGTGGGCGGCGCATGTCACCGGAGACGAGGATGCCGAGCGCGGGTATGCCAGCGAGCTGCTCTCCCGGGCGGATGCCGCCGACGACCCGGACCTGCGACTCGAGGTGATCCGCGCGGTGTCGTCCCGGGGGCATCCTGGTGAGGCGTGCGAACTGATCGAGCCGTATCTGCGCGGGTACCCCGACGACGAGCTGGCGGCCGGAATCTACGCCGAGGCGCTGGTGAAGGCGCACGCGGAAGTAACTCCTGGTGAGCGCGAGCGAGCCGCTCTGGCCAGGTTCGGCGACCGGTCGGGCAGCGAGGCGCTACGCGCGGCGATCGATGCCTTCCTGGCCCGGACGGAGTGGGGCGCGATCGTCAGGAACTGGGCGGTCGCGGAACGGTCCAGGCTGGAGGCTAAGTACTGGCAAACCGCCGAACGCGACGAATTCGACGCGCTAGCCGTCGAGGTTGCGCTCACGTATCCCGTTGCCGGCGTTTCCGGATCTCCGGAAGCCGGCGAAGCTCCTCCTGGCGACGGTCTGGCGAACACCCCGTTGCGAGCGTTCGCGGCGGACCCGGCCACGCCGGGGGAACTGGCGGCGCGGGCGTCGGAGTGGGTCCAGTACGCGCGGTTCGGGATCTGGCAGGTGCAGGAGCCGGAGGCGGCGCCGGGCGTGTGGTGCACCGAGCTGGTTTCTGGCCTGCGCCGGTACGCGCAGTTCCCGGCGGCGGCGCTAGCTGGCGCGGCACCGTGGTCGGCCTGGCTGGGCGCGCTGGTGCCGGCGGACGGGATCTGGCGCAGCACGGGGAACGGCATCTGGCTCAGTCCCCTCGAAGGCGATGCGGTGGCGGAGTACGTGGAACAGGCGGTGTGGCACGTGCTCGAGGCGTTGTCGGCCGTGCCGTCCGACCAGCTTCCCGAGCCCGGTGAGATCAGGTTCGGCCAGGCCGAGCCGTACTGCGTACGCTGGGAAACCGGCGAGGAGCCAGAGCCGGAGTTCGGGGAGAACATCGGCCCTGTCATCGCGCGGCTCACGACCGTGCTGGCTTCCCGGGTCTGGTGGAAGCGGTCGGCGCCGGTGGTGCTGACGAATACCGATGGTGACCCCATGATCCTCATCGACGCGACGGTCAGGGTCAGCGGCGACGTGACCGAGCGGTTGTCCGCGCGTCCGGATTTCGGGGAGGAAGAAGGCGGCCAGGACGGCCAGCTCGTCTGGTGGGGCGACCAGGACCCGGGCCCGTCCGACGAGCCCCTCGTGATGCACTTCCACGACGACGGATCCGCCCACCTGGTGGACCCGGCCGAGGACGCGGAACAGCTGATACTCGGCCGGCTAACGCCGGACGGGGACCGGCTGCGGGTCCACGTGAACTCACGCCGCCGGCTGAAGAAGCTCCTGCGGATCCTCGCGGATACCGGCGCGGAGCCGGAGGTTGCCGAGCAGGCGCAGTACGAGCCGTCGCTGGACTTCGCCTGGGGCCCAGTGCCCGATGGCGCCGCGCCGGCCCGGGAGTGGGAGAAAGCCTGGCTGGAACAGCCCGTGGCCGTGCTGGAATTCCGTTCCCCGCGGCACGCCGCGGTGAGCGCCGCCGAGGGCAGCACGGTAGAAGCACTCCGGCTGGAGGGCCTGCTGCGCCAGCTCGAATACCAGGCCGGGCTCGCCGCCGCGCGCGGCGAACGACCGATCGACACCGGATGGCTGCGCACCGAACTCGGCCTCACCGCCCCGCTCAGCGAACGCCTGCCCGTCACGTAAGACCTCAGAAGCCGATGGCCTCGCGCAGCAGCAGGACGGTGCCGCGGCCGGGAAGGAACTCCGCGTTGAGGATGAGCAGCCGGTTGACGGCGCTGGGGTACCCGTAGGCCATCCGCGCGCGGGCGTCTTCCAGCGGCAGGCAGTGCTCTTCGACGCGGCGCAGCGCGGTGCTCAGGTCGGGTACCACCTTCTGCGCCCCCACGATCCAGATCGCGCGGGCGGCGCCGCCCGCGTAGCCGGGCAGCTGGCTCCCACTGGCCGAGGCGATCACGAGGGAGCCGCTCTCGGTGACCGCGGCGACGCTGCCCATCTCGACGTCGGGACTGGCGGCCAGCTGCCGGATGTCGTCGGCCTGCGTGACGCGGTCCATGGCCAGGACCCGCGGCCTGATGGCGTCGTACCGGCCGCTGGCGTTGATGTCCTCCTCGATGCCGGACCGGCGCAGGGTCTCGCTGGCCCCGGTGAACACGCTGGCGCCCGCGGGGATCAGGTCCTTGATGCGGGAACGCGCGGCGGCCACGTCGTCGAGGATCTCGACGGTGAAGCCGTGCGCCGTCAGCGCCGCGGCCGCCCGCTCCAGCCGCTCCGCGGGCGCCGGGGAAGTGAACAGATCGGCCGGAATCGCGGTCGTCATGGTGCCTCCTGGCTAGTGGTCAGTACCAGTCCGACGACGCGACCCCCCGGAATGTCAGGCCGACTGCACCGCCTGACCCTGACCCTGACCCCTCCGGGCATGGACGCGGATCACCGGCCCGTGGTACATCTCGTCCCGAACCGGCCAGGGAAGGGGAGCCGCGCATGAGCTACTACACCGAAGAGGTCCACGGCCCGCACGACTACCTCGACCTGGGCAGTTTCGAGCTGACCAGCGGCTTCATCCTCCCTGAGGCCACACTCGCCTACAAGACCATCGGCACCCTCAACGACGCCAGAGACAACGCGATCCTGCTGCCGCACATGTACACCGGCACGTCGGCGTTCATGACCGCCTACGTCGGCCCAGGCCGCCCGCTGGACCCGGAAAGGTACTTCTTCATCCTGCCCGCCCAGTTCGGCGACGGCTTCTCCTCCTCGCCCAGCAACACCCCGCCCCCGTTCGACCGCGGCGCGTTCCCCCCGGTCGCCATCTCCGACGACGTCCGAGCCCAGCACCAGCTGGTCACCGGGCACTTCGGCATCGAACAGCTGGCCATGGTCAGCGGCTGGTCGATGGGCGGCCAGCAGACCCTGGAGTGGGCCGTCCGCTACCCCGACGCCCTCAAGCGGGCCGTGCCGTTCGCCGCCACCGCGAAGAACCCCGACCACACCTCGGTCTTCTGCGACCTGCACATGGACGCCCTGCGCAGCGACCCCGCCTTCAACAACGGCTTCTACGAGCGATCGACCGACGTCCACGTCGGCCTGCGCCGCCACGCCCAGGCCTTCGCCCTGATGGGCCCCACCTCCGCGATGTACCGCGGCGAGGTCTGGCGCGAGCTCGGCTTCGCCAGCCGCGACGGCTTCGTCCAGGGCTTCCTGCAGGCCTACTTCCTCCCCATGGACCCCAACAACCTGCTCACCCAGGCCGCCAAATGGCGCGCGGCCGACGTCTCGCTCAACGCCGGCGGCGACATGGTCCAAGCTCTCGGCCGCATCACCGCGGCCGCCACCGTGGTCGCCTTCACCGGCGACCTGTTCTTCCCGCCCGAGGACATCAGCGCCGACGCCGAGCGCATCCCCGGCGCCAAGTTCGTCGAGACCGGCTCGGTCTGGGGCCACTTCACCATGTTCAACCTGCGCGAGCAGGACACCGCCGCCATCGACCAGATCTACGCCGAGGCCCTGGCCGGCTGAGCTAAAGGTGCCCGCACCCGAAGGTCACCGCGACCCGCGGTTCACCTCCGTCCGCACCGCTTTCCCAAAATTTCAGCGCCTCAGCTCACGATCGCGGGCGAGAAGTAGTCACGCAGCAGGGTGATCTTGTCGTCGCGGACGCGGAAGATCTGCACCAGCGGGATCGTCGTGGACCCGGCCGGCCCGCTGAGAACGGCGTCGATCTCGACGATGAACACGCCGGGGTCGGCGGTGGTGTGCAGCACGTACCGGGACTTGCCGGTGTCGGGCTGCTGGCCGGTGCCGGCCGCCTGGGCAGCGTTCGCCGACCGCTGGTAATACGCCGCCATCTCGGCCCGGATCTGCTCGCGTCCCTCCAGCCGCCGAGGGTAATCGTGGCCCGCGGGCACCAGCGGCGACTCCAGGACACCGTCGTCGGCGAACAACTCGGCCAGCGCGTCCGCATTGCGCGTCATCGCGCTGGCCCAGAGATAACCCTGGTAGATCTCTTGCGGGGTCATCAATGCTCCTTCCTGTTTCTACGCGCCCGTAGCCTACGGGTATGGAAGGGAAATCCGTGCGCCCCCGCCCCGGCACCCTGCATCACGTGGAGTTGTGGGTCCCCGACCTGGCCCGCGCCGTCGCCGAGTGGGGCTGGCTCCTCACCCGCCTCGGCTACCAGCAGTTCCAGGACTGGGAGGCCGGCCGCAGCTGGAACCTCGACGGCACCTACCTCGTCGTCGAGCAGTCGCCCGCCATGTCTGCCCCCGACCACGACCGCCGCCGTCCCGGCCTGAACCACCTCGCCTTCCACGCCGGCCCCAGCGAGCAGGTCGGCAAGCTCACCGCCGAAGCCCCCGAGCACGGCTGGACCCTCATGTTTCCTGACCGCCACCCGCATGCCGGCGGTCCCGGGCACTACGCCGCCTATCTGTCCAGCACGGACGGCTACGAAGTAGAACTAGTCGCCGACGACCCCCCGGCACCCTGACCAGCCGGCCGTCGCGAGCCCGGCGTCCCAGCTGGTGCACGGGGCCGGCCGGGTCGCGCGACGGCGGCGGGGTGGTGAAGACGAAGAGGGTGAAGTCCGCGCGTGCCTGCGCGTCGATGGCCATGGGCAGCCGGATGCGCCCCGAGTAAACCATGCCCCGCACGACGGGCCGGCTCAGCCCGAACCCGGCCGTGAGCAGCCTCTCGACCCGGATGGGGACCGGGAGCTCGAAGCTGACCGTGACCTTGAGCAGCGCCGTATCCGCACGCTCGAGTTCGCCGGCCGGCATGGCCGTTTCGAGCTTACAGGTGCCGCTCCAGTCGAGCTGGTACCCGGCCCGGCTGGCCAGCGCGGCGTCCACGGCCAGCTCCCGTACCATGGCGGGGTCGTTGTTCTCGAACCTCAGCCGCCGCTCGCGGTCGAGGACTCGTACCTGGATGCGCTCGTGAACGGGGATCTTCGAGGTGCGACCGCAATGCTCGCAGCAGATCAGCATCCAGACATCGAGGAGCTTGCCGTTCGCGTTCACGCGGAACTTCCCGGTGGGGCGGTGACGTGCGGACCGGCACGATAGGCACGCCTTGACGATGGCAGGCAGGCCGAGCTCTCTGATTACCCACTGCGCCGTGCGGCCGGTACTGCGAAATTCGTTCATGGCTGGGCGGATTCCAAGCCTTACGGAGGCGCGCGGCAGCGCTTTACGGCGCGGTGAACTGCCTCCTGGATCCAGTGGCATACGGCCAGCGCGCCCGAGACCGGACGGGCCTGGCGATCGCGACGTCGTACATCACGTCGCGTGAAGGATTCCGTTCGTGAGGCCACTGCCTATAGATCCATGCCCGCCATAATGTCCATTCAGCAGACCGGCAGGCAACAGATTTAAGGTGGCTGCTATGGGCTACCGACTGCAGATGTCCGCGGAGATCCGTGACTGGCTGACCGAGCTGCGCGACAGTGACCTGCCGACCGCCGTACTGGCGGCCCAGGCGGTGGCCGCCCTGGCCGACGCCGGCGACCGCCTCGGCCCCCCGCTGGTGATCGCCGTGGCCAGCCGGCTGGCGCCCGATGAGCTGCCGTCCGCTCTGAACCGGCGCTATCAGGCCTGGCTGGAATCGACGAACGCCACGCGCCGCCGGGTGGCCGACGCGGCGACGTTGCGCAAGGACATCGAGTGTCAGCTCACCAGGCCAGAGCCGACGCAGCCCCCGGCCGGGCTGCGGGAGCGGCTCGCCGCGGCGATCGAGGCAGAGAAGCAGTTGACCGCGGCGAGCCAGCGGGAGCAGATGCTGGCCGACGCCTTCCGGTTCAGGAAGGAGGCCCTGAAGGGGGCCTATATCGCGGCCCAGGTCCATCAGCTGCTAGAGCAGGCCCAGGACGTCGGCGATGATGCCGCCCGGCGGGACGATCCCGCCGCCGAGGCGGCCCGGCTTGATGAGATCACGAGCCAGATCGAACAAGAGCTGGGCCCCGAGGTGCCAGCCGAAGGCCTGATGGAGCTCCGGCCGGGCGCGGCCGCCGGCAGCGACATCCGGATCCTGTTCGCCGTCGAGCCGCCCGGCACCGCGCTGCTGATCGCCGTCCTCGAAGGACGCGACGCCGTGGAAGACCACTACCACGAAGCCGTCCTCCTCGCCTCCGGCGTGCTACGAGAAGCGCAAGCCGGCCAGGCCGCCGAGGCCACCGCCCACGAGTTCGCTGACGCGCACTCGTTCCTCGAGGAATTCTTCCCCGGCCACGCCACCGAACTCCACGCCACCGCCCAGCTGATGGCCCAGGAGAACCCGTGACACAACCCGCGATGTAACTTTTCGCCCAGTAGGGTCGGTTGCGACCGAGCCGTGGAGGTGTCGTGGGCCGCGCCAGCAAGCGCAAGCAGGCACAGCGTCAGGCTGGGTCCAGTGCCGGCCGGGCCCGGCCGGACTCCCGGTCCAGAACCGGGGCGGAGCAACTCGTCTTCGGTTTGGACGAGATGGTCGAGATGGCGCGGATACGGGTCGAGCGCAAGTACGCCGCCCGCGAGGCCTGGTTCGGTGACGCCGAACCCGTGCCAGCCGAGTTGCCGGAATTCCCCGAGAACTCGCTCGGCGACCGTTTCCTCGTCGGCTACCTGGGTGAGGCGGAGGACGCGCCGTCTCTGCTGACGGCCGAGATCCCGGACGCCGCGGTCATCGCCGCCGACTCCGCGCAGTGGAGCATCGCGGTCCTTACCCTGATCCGTTCGGTCGTCTTCGAGGGCCTGGCCCTCGACCACCCCGCGGTCAGCGCGCTGCTCGAGGTGCTCGCCCCCATCGTCGCGGCCGAACAGGCCCACTGGGAGGACGGCGCCGACGGCTTCCCGGAACTGGACGGGCCGGTGTACGCCCTCGGCGCGCGTGCGCTCGTCGAAGCGACCTGGGCGGCGGTGGGACAGGACCTGCTCGACGACGTGCTCGACGTGCTGCTGCCGGCTCTGGACGGTGCTGTTCCCGGCGTGAAGAGCCTGATTCTCGGCATCGCGCTGGTCGGCGCCCTGCCTAGGCACTACTCCTTCGATGACCCCGCCGATACCGACGTGCTCGAGCACATGGGGCCTCTGCCCGGCAACGCGCTGGAGACCCTCGTCGCCACCGGGGCCATCTCACCCGAAGACGTCCTCCCGACCGGTCTCCTGGTGCTGTCCGTCCTCGCCCGCCTCTGCCTGACCGACGCGGACTCGATTCTCGCGGACGGCCTCACCCCCGGGTCCTGATCCGCCCGCCACCGCGCCGCCCCGCTACTGTCTTTTCATGCCGAACGGCCCAGATTCCACGCCCCGCAACCGCCCCCCGTGGACCCTAATGTGCCGAATCGTCGCCCGCCTCATGGCAGGCGTGCCATCCGGCAGCTACCTCATCCCCATCAGCGAGCGGGATCGCGCTGACAGTGCTCGCCGGTAGTGTCGGCGGCAACCGAGCCGAGGAGGCGTCATGGGCCGCGCCAGCAACCGCAAGAAGACACAGCGCCAGACCGGCGGGCCGAGCCTCCGCCGGATCAAGCAGGACACCCGGTCTCAGACCGTGGCGACGCGGTCAGTGTTCGGCCTCGACGCGATGGTCCAGCTCGCGGGAGAGCGGGTAAGGCGACGCAGCATGGCCCTCAACGCCTGGCTCGGTGACACCGAACCGGTATCAGCGGAGGTCCCGCCCTGGCCCGAAGGCTCCCTCGGCCACCGGCTCCTGGCCGGCACCCCGCTGGGAGAGGCGCAGGACGCGCCGTCTCTGCTGACCGCCCATCTCCCCGACACCCGGACGATCGCCGCCGATCCCCGGCACTGGACCGTCGCGACCGAGGCCTTGATCCGCGCGCTGGTCTTCGACGGGCTGACCCTCGACCACCCAGCGGTCAGAGCCCTGCTCGGGGCGCTCACTTCCGTGGTCGAGGCTGAGATAGCCCACATGCGGGCCATGGCCGACGATCTGTACAGCATCGGGCCGTTCGACAACGATGACGAGGTGGGTTTCCCGGCCCTGGACGGCCCGGTGTTCCTGCTCGGCCGGGCTCTGGTGGAGGCGGTCTGGGCGGTGGTGGGGGACGATTCGCTCGCCGATGTTGACGGCGTGCTAGAACTCGCGCTGGACGAAGTGGTCCCCGGTCTGGATGCCCCGCTCGTTGTCGACGCGCTAATCGCCGCCAGCTATACCCGCGAGGGTCCGGCCGGGACCAGGCCTCTCCATCGCATCCTGAACCTCAGTGACAACCCGCTCGAACTCCTCCTCGAAGATGAGGTGCGGCCCGGCGACATCCTCCCGGTAGGACTGCTGGTGCTGTCCGCACTCGCCCAGCTCTGCCATAGCGACTCTGTTTCAGTCCTCGAGCGAACTACCAATCCCGGAACCTAGCGCGCGGCGGGTGCGGCGGATGAGGGCGAAGGCGACCGGGACGGCGGCCAGGCCGGACAGCCCGCACACCCACAGGGCGCGCTGGAATCCGCCGGCCAGCGCGGCCGCGGCTCCGTACCCATGCTGGGCCAGCGTGTGCGAGTACGAGGCCGCGATGGAGGAGGCGACCGCGACTCCGATCGCCCCGCCGAAATTCTGCGCGGTGTTGAGCAGCCCGGACGCCACGCCCGCATCGCGCCCGGCCACCCCGGCCAGTGCGCCGATCGAGGTGGGGATGAAGGTGAACGCGGTGCCGATGCCGGCCACGAAGAACGGCGCGGCCAGGTCACGCCAGAAGGACCCGTGCGCCGGGGCCTGCGCGGCCCACAGCATCCCGGCTCCGATCAGCACCATGCCAACGGCCATGACGAGCCTGGGCGAGGTCCGGGTCACCAGCCGCTGGGACAGGCCCGCGCAGGCCAGCGAGGTCACCGACGCCGTCATCCAGGCCGCGCCCGTCACCAGGGCGGAGAACCCGAGTACCTGCTGCATGTAGAGCGTGCCCACGAACACGAAGGTCAGGAAGCTCGTTCCGAGCAGGAAGCCGACCGCGTTGGACCCGGCCACGCTGCCCAGCCGGAACAGCCGCAGCGGCAGCAGGGGCGCCTCGACCCGGCTCTCGACTACGATGAACAGGCCGGACAACGCCGCGCCGGCGGCCAGCATCGCCACCGTCCGGGGAGCCGTCCAGCCCACCTGGGGCGCCTGGGAGATGGCGTAGACCAGCACCAGCAGGGCAGCGGTGACCGACCCGGCGCCGAAGCTGTCGTAGCGTCGCGGCCCGCCGCCGCCCCGGCTCTCGGGCACCATCCGAGGTGCCAGGACGAGCGCCGCCGCGCCGATGGGGACGTTGAAGAAGAAGATGTACCGCCAGCCGGCGTAGGTGGTGAGGATCCCGCCGGCCAGCAGGCCGACCGTCCCGCCCAGCGCGCCGACCCCGCCCCAGATGCCGAGGGCCCGGTTGCGCTCGGCGCCTTCGGCGAACATGTTCGTCACGATCGACAGCGCGGCCGGCAGCACCAGGGCGGCTCCCAGCCCCTGCAGCCCGCGCATCACGATGAGGAAGGCGTCCGCGGTGGCCAGGCCGCCAGCCAGTGAGGCGACGGTGAAGACGGCCAGGCCCGCCATCAGCACCCGCCGCCGTCCGAGCAGGTCAGCGGCGCGGCCGCCGAGGAGCAGGAAGCCGGCGAAGGTCAGCCCGTAGGCCGTCACCAGCCACTGCAGGTCCGGCTCGGGGAACCGCAGCTCGCGGCCGATGGTGGGCAGGGCGACGTTCACGATCGTGAAGTCCACGATCGTGATGAAGTACGTCGCGACCAGCAGCGCGAACGCTGTCCAGCGGCGGCCGCCCGGCGGGGGAGGCGGGCCGGCCGCGAGGCGCCCCGCCTGGCGGCCGGGAAGCGGGCCGGGGCGTGACCCGCCGACCCGTTCGGTATCTAGGTCGTTCATGGTTCCTCCTACTCGATGTGCAACCGAAGGTAGCAGTTTTTTGCCACGAATTGCAACCATCGGTTGCACTCAATCAGATGAGATGCTACCGTCGGTTGCAGATTCCGAGATAGAGGAGATGCTGATGCCAGGCCTCATGATCGACCGGGACATCCTGATCGAAGCGCCGGCCGAGGTGGTGTGGCGCACCATCACCGAGCCCGCCCAGATGAGCCAGTGGTTCGCCGACCAGGTGGACCTGGTGATCGAGCCGGGCGCCCGCGGCTACCTGAAGTTCGGGGACCAGGGCGGCCCGGTCGTCGTCGAGACCGTCGACCCGCCCACCCGCTTCTCGTTCCGCTGGAATCATCCGCACGGGGAGGAACCCGTGGCCGGTAACTCGATGCTCGTCGAGTTCACCCTGACACCCGAAGATGCCGAACGGACCCGGCTTCGCGTCATCGAAACCGGCCACGAGCTGCGTTCCTGGCCAGACGCGGAGAAGCAGCGCTACGCGGATGAGCACCTCCAAGGCTGGGGCGAGTTCCTGGACCGCCTGGACACGCTGGTCGCGAAGCGGTAACTCGCATGACCGCAACGCCCGACGACGAGCTGTGGTCGGCCATCGGCGACCCGTCCCGCTGCCAGGTGCTCGACCTCCTGGTCAGCCACGGCGAGGTCAGCGCCAGCTGGCTAGCCGAACGGGTGCCGTTCTCCCGCCAGGCCGTCTCCAAGCACCTGGCCGTGCTGGAACGCTCCGGCCTGATCGGCCGGCGCAAGCAGGGCCGGGAAGTTCTCTACCAGGTCCAGCCCGGCCGCCTCGACCAGGCCACCCGGGCGATGACCGGCCGCGCCGCCCTCTGGGACCAGCGCCTCGCCGTCATCAAGCGCCTCGCCGAGGCCACGCACGCGGCCACCAAGGAGAACAGCCGTAACGACGAATGACCCGGCAATCACGCTCGCGATGAGGAACTACCTGCCGCCCGCCGGGTACTGGTCGTGCCGGGCCCACACCTCGATCCACTCCTCTTCCGTCAGCGTGCGCCCGGCCGCGCGGATGCCGGCGAGTTCGGTGAAATACTCCTCGCGGGGCGGGCCGGGCGCGAACATGATCAGCATCCGGGCGGGCGCACCGCTCTCGTTGGAGAAGGCGTGGATCCCGCCCGGGGGCACGTAGAGGAAGTCGCCCTTCACCGCGTCGATCCAGGTCTCCCCGTTGAACAGCCGGACGGTGCCCTCCATGACGTAGAAGGACTCGGAGAAGGTCTTGTGGAAGTGCGGGCCGGCGCCCCCGGGCGTCCCGGTCATGTTCCACTCGAACAGGCCATACTGGCCGTTGGTGGCCGTGCCCGGGGCGGTGAACACGACGTGCGTACCCGAGGGGTACGTCACCGACGGCACTTCCCCGGCCGGCCGGTACCGCGCGCTGACCTCACCGATGTCTTTGCTGTACGACACGCCAGATCCTCCCGTAGGCGCTGATTCCCCGTTGCCTCGCAGTCTGCACAGGAATACCAGGCTAAAGGAGGCGCGCACTGCTACTGACTCAGTCCGTGACGGCCACCATGGCTATCGATACCAGCAGCCCCGGCCGGTCCACTCCTAGCTTGCTCACGCAGCGCGGCGGCCGGACGCCGGGGAAGAACTCGTCGAAGACCTCGGCCAGGTCGTCGGCGTCCTCGGGGCGCATGAGCAGGGTGTGGACCATGACCGCGTCGCTCAGCACGGCTCCGGCGGCGCGCAGGATGGCCTGGCAGTTGAGCAGCGACTGACGGGCCTGCTCCTTGACCGTGGGGCCCGCGAACGCGCCGGTCATCACGTCGATCCCCGGTGTCCCGGCCACGTAAATCGTATGGCCGGCCTTCACCGCCTGGCTGTACATGGGGGACTGCGGCGCCTCCGGAGTGGAGATGATCTCTTTGGGCATCGGCTGGGCTCCTGTCTGGGAAGGTTGCTCCAGCCTTCACCGGACGGCACCCCGGCACATCGGTGGCGGCCACGGAGACCGCCGGTCCGTGGTCAGCACGGAGTGAGTCAGGACCCGCTCTGGCGGTGCGGTGAAAACGCCTCGGCTGGCCCCGAGATCAGCGATAACCTCGGGGCATGCCAGCACGTTTCAAGGACCTGTGCATCGACGCCGGCGATCATCAGGCGCTGGCCGACTGGTGGTGCGCGGCGATCGGTTACGTGCGGCGGGAGGACGAGGAGCCCCGCCCGGCGGACTGGCCGATCCCGATCAGGGACCCGTCTGGCCAGGGGCCGCTGATCTGGATCAACCCGGTTCCCGAGCCCAAGACGGTGAAGAACCGGATGCACCTGGACGTTATCGGCGACAAGACGGAGCTGTTCGGCCTCGGAGCCACCCTGGTCCGCGCCCGCGACCAGGACATCGAGTGGGACATCCTCGCCGACCCCGAGGGCAACGAGTTCTGCGTCTTCGCCCCCCAGCCCTAAAGCCGCCAGCCGTAACGGCGCCAGAACGGGCGGGTTGCCGTGGCAACCCGCCCGTTCCCCTGTGAGGCTTTCGTCAGGCCCGCGTGGCGGTCAGCCGGCCGGCGCCGCCATCGGGTCCACGCCGGCCAGGTCCTTGCGCGTGACCCGGATCGCGACCAGCGTGATGACCAGCGCCAGCACCGCGATCCCGGCCGAGACCAGGAATCCCTTCGAGAAGCCGGTCGCCAGCGCGTGGTCGGTGATCGCCTTCTGCAGCGCGGCCGCCTTGGTGCCGGTCACGTGCTGCCCGGCCTGCGCGGCCGCGGCCGTCTGAGACCGCAGGCTGTTCGCCACCGCGCTCCACGCCACGGTGCCGAGGATCGCCAGCCCGATCGAGCCGCCGACCTGCTGGCCGACGTTGAGCATGCTGGACGCGATTCCGGCGTCGGCGTTGCCCACCTTGGTCAGCGAGACCAGGGACAGCGGCACGAACACCAGGCCCAGCCCGAGCGCGGTGAGCATCATCGGCCCGAGCAGGCCGCTGGTGTAGCTGCTGTGCTCGGTGATCCGGGACAGCCAGATCATCCCGGCCGCCATGGTCGTGGCGCCGGTGATCATCAGCGGCCGGGCGCCGACGCGGGCGACCAGTTGCGACGCGATCCCGGAGGACGCCATGATCGTGGCGACCATCGGCAGGAAGGCCAGGCCCGCCTTCAGCGGGCTGTATCCCCACACGCCCTGCACGAAGAGCGTGAGGAAGAAGAACATGCCGAACAGCGCGGTGCCCACGCACAAGCTGATCAGGTAGGCCCCGGACCGGTCCCGGCTGCGCAGTACCCGCATCGGGAGCAGCGCGTGCCGGCTGCGCGCCTCGATGAACCCGAACGCCACCAGCAGCACCACCGCGGCCACCAGCGAGACGATGACCTTGGTGTCACCCCAGTGCGACACGCCGCTCGCGCTGGTCGCGGCGTTGGAAAGCCCGTACACCAGGGCAGCGATCCCGAGCGAGCCGGTAATGGCGCCCGGCAGGTCGAAGCGCCCGGGGCGTCGTTCCGACTCCGGCAGCACCCGCGTGGCCAGGGCCGCGACGACGAGCCCGATCGGCACGTTGACGAACATGACCCAGCGCCAGCTGAGGTAGTTGACCAGCAGGCCGCCGGCGATCAGGCCGACCGCTGCGCCGGCCACGCTCATCGCCGCGTATACCCCCAGCGCCCGGTTGCGCGGCGGCCCCTCGGGGAAGGTGACAGCGATCAGCGATAGTGCGGTGGGCGCGGCGAACGCGCCGCCGATGCCCTGCAAGACCCGCGCGCTGAGCAGCCATTCCTGAGTGGTGGCGAACCCGCCGAGCAGC
>Ga0136846_1231539_pt1 | contig 17523 bp, 11 predicted proteins | sample HopSoiMetagenom2_FD_96841 | JGI IMG/M metagenome (GOLD analysis project Ga0136846, IMG submission 96841) | Grasslands soil microbial communities from Hopland, California, USA - 2 Assembly 2016 (version 4) | ecosystem: Environmental > Terrestrial > Soil > Grasslands | place: USA: Hopland...
CCGATCACGGTTTGCGTGAAAATTTGCAGCAGCAATTCCCGCTGCGTCGCGTTACTATTGCCGTCGATCAGGATGCGCAAACGCCGCAATTCATCCAGTTTTTCGCCATGTGCCGGCAAGCGCCGATCGACCAGATCGTAATAGGTGTCGATCGTGTCCTGGAACACCACCTGGCTCGTCCTCAAGCGTTCCACCGTGCCGTAAATCTCGTCGGTGCCGAGCGCAATATGCTGGATGCCCTCACCGTGGTACAAGTCGAGATATTCGGCGATTTGCGATTTGTCATCGGACGATTCATTGATCGGGATACGAATCTTGCCGCATGGGGAAGTCATCGCTTTCGACTTCAGGCCGGTCAACTTGCCTTCGATATCGAAATAACGGATTTCGCGGAAATTGAACAGGCGTTCGTAGAACTCGGCCCACTCTTTCATGCGGCCGCGATGCACGTTGTGCGTCAGGTGGTCGATGTAGGTCAGGCCATGGCCTTTCGGATTGGCGAGCGCACCCGGAATGGCGACAAAATCGACATCGTAGATGCTGATATCGCCAATCGCGCCGAACGCACTCCCTTTTGCGCCATCCTTGCCGCGCCAGCGGTCAACGAAATAAATCAGCGAATCACCGACGCCCTTGATCGCCGGAATATTCAATTCCATCGGACCGGTCTTGTTGTCGAAACCCCACGCGCCCAATTCCAGCGCGCGCTTGTAGGCGTATGCCGCATCGTTGACACGAAACGCAATCGCGCAAATCGACGGACCATGCTGGCGCGCAAAGCGCTGCGCAAATGAATCCTGCTCGGCGTTGATGATGAAATTGATTTCGCCCTGACGATACAAGGTCACGTCCTTGTGTCGGTGCCGGGCGATTGCAGCAAAGCCCATCTGTTCAAACAGCGCACCAAGCGCTTTTGGATCTGGCGCCGCATACTCGATAAATTCAAAGCCGTCGGTACCCATCGGGTTGGCCCAAGCGTGGAAATCCATGCATGCCTCCTAACTTATCTATACACAGTATAGACGCGTCCGAATGGCATAAAATTGCAAATAATTCTCACAAAAATCAAATTGCAGCAATAATATTGCTCAAATTTTTAATTTTATGGTGATTTACGATGCCGATTGACTTGGACAAAACAGATCGCAAAATTCTCGCAATCCTACAATCCGATGGTCGCCTGACCAACCAGGAAGTCGCAGAACGCGTGAATCTTTCGCCGTCGCCGTGCCTGCGCCGCATCAAGCGCCTGGAAGAAGCAGGCGTGATCCGGCAGTATGTCGCATTGCTGGCACCGGAAAAGATCGGCTTGGGTTTACTGGCGTACGTGAATGTGCGGCTGGAAAAGCATAGCGATACAGCGCCTGCAGGCAGGGCGCGCGCAGGCGCCGCATCGCCGCGTGCCGACTTCGCGATATCAGTGGCGAACTGGCCCGAGGTGGTCGCATGCTATGCAATGACAGGAGAAATGGATTACTTGCTGCGCGTCCACGTCGAGGACATGGAGCATTTCTCGAACTTCATGATGGAAACCTTGCTGCGCCATCCGTCGGTACTGGATGTGAAATCGAGTTTTGCGCTGCAACGAATTAAAGATACGACAGCATTACCCTTGACCTGACAACGCTGCCCAGAAAACCATCAGCCGGCTTTGCATCCGCGCAGATTGTTGAACAGCTTCACTGCTGCACATGTATTAGCCTTGATATCGTAATCAAGCGTGGCAACTTGCTCTTCAACCGCCTCTTGCATCATGCTGGCCGGACTGCGCGGCAACAATTTCAGATAGGCATCTGCTTCGCCGTGGTCACGATGGATTTCCATACCGGATTTCTTTGCGATATGAATCATGGTCTGGTTGGTTGCAAGACAATGCATGTACAAGGTGTCGACATCTTCATTACGACAATGGGTTGCCGCGCGCTCGAACAGTTTCGACCCAATGCCCATGCCGCGCGCCGCTTCCGATACCGACACGCCAAACCCCACCACGCGCTCCTTGTTGGTTGCGCCATGAATGGCAGGCAACGCATCGCGCGGTGCAAATGCCAAGTGGCCGACCCCCATCAACCTGAGCTTGCTGTCATACACGCCAAACAGGGTGTCGCGGATGAAATCGATGCGTTGCACATACTTGGTAATCACTTCGTCCGGCAGGACGGTGCCAAAGCGCAATAGTCGATCTCTGTTGTTAAGCTCAAGAAAATGCATCAGCAAGCGGCGACGGTCACGCTCTGATAATTCTTTGACGCGCACTGCGGGTTTACTGGGTACCACTTCCTCCGCCCTGCGTCCGGTCGCACTCATACTGGAAAAAGCATTCGTGAAAATATCAGTTAAATTCATGAGAGGTCCTTTCTGCCGCGCAACACATTGGTGCACCGCACAAAACCATTGTAGGTCATGTATTCATGTATTTCTAGAAGTTGTGGGTTAAATGTCGCCTTTTTGATAAATATCAGTATTAATTTACCAATTTCCTTATAAAAATTTTTAAAAAACCACAGTTGACGGTTTTTACGCAAATTTAACGGCGCAATGGCTACCATGCATCTTCCTGCCAAGACACGTATCATGGGAAAAAATTAGCGCTTCCAAGCCGCAGCATTGATGACAAGCATTGCAATAAGGCGGTTTTCTGGAAAGAAAATACCCCCTTGCGCCGCACTGGCAGGATGCAGTGCAAGAAGGGAGTGCTCCCCTTTGCAAGGGGAGGTTTGATAGGCTCAGAGGAAATCGATGCAGCGGGCCGCTATGGGGTCAGATTGGCATTACATTTCGCAAACAAACTGGTCGACTGTATCTGTATCTGCAAGTGGGTGTGGTGTTCATTTTCCACATAATGCGCGAACTCTTCGGCCGGTATGGGCTGGCTCATGTAGAAACCCTGCAACATGTCGCACGACTGCTCTTTCAGGAAGCGGATCTGCGGCGCGGTTTCAACGCCTTCGGCCACTACCTCCAGGCGCAAGCTGTGTGCCAATGCAATAATTCCCTTGACGATGGCGGCATCGTCCGCGTCATGCGGCACATCGCGCACGAACGGGCGGTCAATCTTGATTATATCGACCGGGAAGCGCTTCAGATACGCGAGCGACGAGTAACCGGTACCGAAGTCGTCGATGGTCAGTCGTACGCCGATGCAGTGCAGCCGATGCAAGGCCTGCAACGTATCTTCGGCATGCTCCATCAGCGTGCTTTCGGTGATTTCCAGCTCCAGCAGTTGGGGCGGCAATCCTGTTTCAGCCAAAGCCTGTTCCACCGTCGCGGCGAAACCCTTTTGCAGCAACTGCCTGACCGACAAGTTTACCGCCACGCGCATAGGTGCCCAGCCTGCTTCGATCCACGCCTGGAGCTGCGCGCACGCGGTGCGCAACACCCATTCGCCGAGCGCGATGATGAGACCGGTTTCTTCGGCCAGCGGAATGAATTCGATAGGCGACACCAAGCCGCGGGTCGGATGATGCCAGCGCACCAGCGCTTCCGCCCCCACAATTTCGCCTGTATCCAGCCGTGCCTGCGGCTGGTAGAACACCTCCAGCTCGTTACGCTCCAGCGCACGACGCAAGTCGTTCTCCATGCGCACTTGCTCGGAAATCGATTGCTCCATCGCGGCTTCGAAGAACTGAAAACCGGTATTGGTTTTCTTGGCGCGGTACATCGCGGTATCGGCATGCTTCAACAACGTGCCGACGTCGGTGCCATCGTGCGGATACAGTGAAATGCCGACGCTGGCAGCGACGAAGATATCATGGCCATCGATCTGGAACGGTGTCGCCAGCGCGCGGCAGATATTCTGCGCAGCAGAAGCCGCGGCCGTCGGACCCGCCACATCCGCCAGCACTACCGTGAATTCATCGCCGCCCAGACGGGCGACACAGTCGGCGTTGCGCACGCTGCGGCGAATGCGCTGCGCCACCGCCACTAGCAATCGATCGCCGACGTCGTGGCCCAACGTGTCGTTCACATACTTGAGGCGGTCAAGGTCGAGAAACAGCCCTGCAACGGTGGTGCCGATCTGGCGCGCCTGATCGATGCGGCGCCCCAATTGATCGAAGAATAACGCGCGATTCGGCAAGCCGGTGAGCAAATCGTTGTACGCCATGTGGCGGATGCGTTTTTCAGCGCGATTGCCTTCGATAATGCGTCGCACGCGCTGCGACAGCACGGCGAAATGGATCGGCTTCGGAATGAAGTCGCTGGCGCCGGCGGCGAATGCGCGTTCCACCGAAACGTTGTCTTCCAGCGCGGTAATCATCAGCACCGGAATTGCGCGGCCGTACGGTAGTTCCTGCACTTTGGCGCATGCGGTGAAGCCGTCCATCACCGGCATCACCGCATCCATCAGAATCACATCCGGCTGCAGGCGCTTGAGCATCTGCAGCGCCTGCGCGCCGTCGGCCGCTTCTTCGACCCGGAAGCCATCGCGTTGCAGCGTGTAGCGCAAGGCGCTACGCGTGCTGCGATCGTCGTCGACCACCAACACTTGCGCAATTTCTTCATCCTGCTTCGCGCTCAGGCGATCCTCGATATACACTTCGTTGCCCAGTTGCGCCGCCACCGCCTCGAAGGCGCTATGCAACTGCGGCAATAGCGAAGCGATCTCGGCAATTTGCTGCGCCAGTGCAAGTTCTTCCATCTCCTTGGCAAGCTGCGACAGCGTGATCGCGCCCAGGTTGCCGCTGCTGCCTTTGATGGAATGCGCCATTGCTCGCGCGGTATCCGGGTCGCCTTTGACGACCGCCTGCTCCAGTTGCTCTAGATAGATCGGCGTGTCTTCCAGAAACGGCGCCACTGCCTGTTGCAGGGCTGGTCCGAGAATTTCGCGCAGCTTGTCGAACACCACGAGGTCCAGTGCATTGTCCTCGATCTCCGTCGCACTCCAGCTCGACAGCTCCGTACGCGGCATCGGCAGCGAGCGCGGCAGCCAGCGCGCCAGCTTGCTGCGCAGGTCAACCAAGGTAATCGGCTTGGCCAGATAATCGTCCATGCCGGCTTCCAGGCATTTCTCGGCGTCGCCGTGCTGCGTGTTGGCGGTCATCGCGACAATCGGCGTGTGACGGTCCTGGGGCTCTTCGAAACTGCGAATATGGGACGTCGCTTCGTAACCGTCCATTTCCGGCATGCTGCAATCCATCAGGATCAGGTCGAAACGGTTGCTGCGTGCAGCCTCCATCGCCTCCCGCCCGTTGACCGCGAATTCACAGTGACAGCCGTTGATCGCAAGCATGCCCGCCGCCACCATCTGGTTGGTGAGATTATCTTCGGCTACCAGCACGCGGAATTCTTTGGCGATCAATTCCTGGCCGCCCTGCCCAGGCTGCAAAGCTGCTGCAGCAGCGTTGCAGCCTTCGTTTGCAAACAAGGTCCGAATCGCATCCAGCAGGCGATGCAATTGCAACGGCTTGCCCAGGCACATGTCGGTGCCTAGTGCGTTGCTTGCAGTCGGCGAGCCGTAACGATCCAGCAGCAGCAAGCGCATGCTTGACAGCATCGCATCGGCACGAATACGGCGCGCCAAGTCGGCACCGCGTTCGTCGGTGGTATCGATATCGACGATCACCAGTTGGTAAGGCATTCCATCCTGCTGCGTGCGCTGCAATTCCAGCAGCGCTTCGCCGCCATTGCGCACCGCGTTGCAGACCATGCCGTAACGCGCCAGGTTCTGTTCCAGAAAACCGCGCACGATATCGCTTTCGTCGACGACCAATACCCGGACTCCAGCCAGCGCATGGTCACCTGCGACGGCGGGCGTGTCCGCGCCCGCCGTGCAACCAACCGCAACCCAGAAGGTGCTGCCCTGGCCGCGCTGGCTGGTGACGCCGATTTCGCCATCCATCAATTGCACCAAGTGTTTGCAGATCGAGAGGCCCAGCCCCGTGCCGCCATACTTGCGCGTCGTGGAGCGATCCGCCTGCGCAAATGATTCAAACACATGCTGCACTGCGTCCTCGTCCATGCCGATGCCGGTATCGCTGACGTCGAAACGCAGACGCAGGCGACCTTCACCGGTCTCGCAGCATGTGATGCGCAGCGCGACTTCGCCGCGCTCAGTGAATTTCACCGCGTTGCCCATCAGGTTGATCAACACCTGCCGCAGGCGCAGGGAATCGCCCTTGATCCTTTCCGGTACGCCGGGTGCCAGCAGATAACCGATTTCAAGCCCCTTTTGCTGCGCCTGTTTCGCGAGCAGTTCGATGACTTCCTCAACCAGCTTGCGCAGATCGAAATCGATTTCTTCCAGCTCCAGCCTGCCGGCTTCCATTTTGGAAAAATCGAGAATGTCATTGATCAAATCAACCAGCGTACGCGACGAATTCCACGCCACTTCGACGCACTCCTGCTGACGCTTGGTCAAGCGCATTTCCTTTAACAGGTCGAGCATCCCGACCACGCCGTTCAAGGGCGTGCGCACTTCATGGCTCACGGTGGCGGCGAACTGCGCTTTCATCAGCGCGGCGCGCACCGCTTCATCGCGTGAATGTTTCAATTCGAGTTCGCGCTCTTCCAGCACATGCATCATCTTGTTGAATGCCAGCGCCATATCGCTGATGTCGCGCGGGCCTTCCGGTGTCGCACGCATGCCCGACTCGCCAGCCTCGGCACGCCCCATCAGTTGGGATAAGGCGTTCAACGGACGGATCAGATGCCGCGTCAACAGACGCATCATTCCCAGAAGCACAATCGCGAAGGAAAGCGTGATCGCAAGATTGCCGATGAACAGCGACGCCACCAGGCGATGCAGCGTCCCCTTGCCGAGCACCACATGCACATAGCCCAGCAATTGCGGCCGACTCTCCTGAACTTCGAACGGCGATGCTCCGTCGGTCTGGCCGCCATAAATAGGCGCGCCGAAGCGCCATTCATCATAGGTTTCCCGTTCCAGCACCGCACGCGTAATCTTCTCATTCACGTCGCGGACTTTATTGGCGGGACGTGCTACGCCGGTCTTGGCTTGCGATAGCAATACGCGATGTTCAGCATCGGTAATTTCAACATGCAGCACGTCAGGAAAAGCCAGCGTGGTCGTCACGCCATCGTGCGCATTGTCCGACGAATGGTAAAGCACCGCCAGAGTACTCTGCCGCGCCAAGTTGTCGGTGATATGTTCCCCCTGCTCGACCAGATAACCTTCCATGCTCCGACTTGCTTCCCACGAATTCATTAGCGAGGAAAACAATGCCAGGCAAAGAATGGCGCCGGTGGCAATGACTGTCAGTTGACGACGAAAACCGGTGCGGCGTAAATATGCTCGAAACATATATGAGTATCAGAGTTTGAAAAAAATAACCGCTGCATATTGCACGGTTGGCACTGCATTGAAATGGTGTCCGTCGTCAATCGAACGCTGGGTGGTTGGCATCATCAAGGCTCCGGGAAAATTGAATCGAATGTGCGTTGCTGCTGGTAGTCGATTTCCAGGCCGATATGGCTGGCGGTACGCAGGTTGACTGCGGTATGCACCTCTCGCAGAGGCAATACGCCGCGCTTGCCAGGTTCGCCGGCCAGAACGGCCAGCGCGGAATTGGCCAATGAACGCCCCAACTCCACGTTATTCGGATACAGCGCAAACAGCGCGCCCTTTTTCACATGCAGAAAGCTGCTGGAAAAGACCGTTACGCCGCGATTCCAGGATTCTTTCAGGACCAGTGGCAGAATCGTGCCCTCGTCAACCGTGACCGCATCTTGCGGCAGCCAGACCGCATCGCGACGGTTATCGGCCGACGCGAACGCCGTCTCGTACAGACGCGCTGCGGATGCCAGGTCGCGCGCCTCATACGCGACCAGCTCCAGGCCCTGTGCCTTGGCAGCCTCGCGCGCCAGCTTGATGAGCCAGGCATTACGTTGCGGGTCGTAGACCACCATCACCCTTCTGACCCCGGGCAGCAGGCTCTTGAGCCGGGCAAACAACAAGGCCGGATCCGGCGTCAGGCTGACTCCCGTGATGTGACGGCTGTCCACCTCGGACACCGACAGCACGCCCCCCACGACAACCGCGATGTCGCGATCCAGACTGGACGCTGTTTGCAACCCCTGCCGTCCGAGCGCGATTACCACCTTGGTACCGTTGCGCTTCAACTGGGTATTCAAATCGGCCGTATCGGAATTCGGCCCGATTGAATAGTTGCGCACTCTTGCCTTGGCCTTGTCCTCGATGCCCTCGATGATTTTGGCGAAGATGCTGTGATAAGGCTCGCCCAGATCCGGATAGATGACGGCGATGCCGCCCTTGCTGTTGCTCATCGCAGGTTGGATGTCTTGCCGCTTGATGGGCTCATCCAGCTCTGCCAGCGCGACTGATGCGAAGGCATAGCGGCTGATGCGCATTTCGTTGCCGGCGTCGAGTTGATCCAGGAAACGATTCGTTGCGCTGCTGCGGCGCACATCCAGCGCGGAATATATATTGGTGGACCCAAGGTATTGCTGGCCCCCATGCGCCATCGTCCAGATCAATGCCAATGCTGCACTGACGCAGATCCGCAGCGCGGCACGACATGAAGGCATGCGTGCCTTCAAAAAGCGCCTCCATGATGCACGCTCCACGCCGGACGCATCATGAACGCGCATATCAGGAATAGTCCGTGCGCGCAGCCATTGCAAGCGCTTCACTGCGCAGACACGCACCGTAATGTGCTGGCGAAAGGCGAAAAGATCCATGAGCATCCTGATTGCCAGGTACGCCACGATCCATTGCCCTCCTTCTTCATTTCCAGCAACACCCATTTGACCAAACCAAATTTTTTATGGAAACCACCACATTCAGATCAACCGATACTGCAGCCGGACCAACTCGGCGTTACAAATGTCTTTGCAGTTTCCATTCATGAACCGGCATCCTCCGCGCCTTCTTGGCGCCATTGCGCATCTCGCGGCGCCCCTCTTTCAGGAGGCACTATGCGCCCCCAATATACTTGCCACATGGTATCGGATTTAACGTTACTTGTGGGTATTCCATCAAGGTTGAGAAGGCAAGCGTGATCGGCAACGGACTATGCATATCTATGCGGAAACTGAATATGAAGTGGCCTGGCCGAAAGCGGCAAGTCGAACGGATGCTTGTCCAAGGTGACGCTGGCTGCACGGGCATCACCGTTGAACACAGTCGGTACGGTTATTGAGTACGCGCCGATTTACATTCAGCGACTTGCACCAGACTGAATGACCGCCCCTTAGGCGACTTCCGGGAAAGAACATACCCGCTGGGGGCATTAGCGGGATGCGATGCAAGGCGCCCGGAGCGCCATGTAACGGGTTACACAATGCGACGGGCAACGCGGCAGCGCGTCCGCCAATGGCGTCAGCGGGTATGTTCTTTCCCGGAAGTCGCCTTACATCTTGTACCGTGCTTGCAAAACACGTACATGGCAGCATCGGCGCATCGCTCGGCCAGTATCAGTGCTTGCCGGACTCAAGCGCCCGCAGTTGCTGCACGATGATATGCGCCGCATTTCTGGCAGAATGGATAAAGTCGAGCTTAGAAATTATGCTGAACTTGAATATAGAATGCGCACCCCGGGAGCGGCAAGTCGAAGGAGATATGCCCCGGCGCGAAGGTCGGCTCTCTCGCATCTTGGTTGAACAGGTTAAGTACGCTTGCACGAATATCCCAGTCGCCAGCGAATTTTTCACGCCTGAGACTCAAATCCACGGTGGTGTAATCGGCGATCTGGGGGCGGGCATCTCCGGATTGCCGTTTGCGGTCTGCGACGTGATTGATCGTTGTGCCGAGCTGCCATGAAGGAGCGATACGCCAGTCGGCTCGACCAAACCAGCGTTTATGGGGCGCAAGACCCGCATCCTGACCGGTTGCTTCATCGATTGATCTTTGCAGTGAAAAACTGCCGGCCAGCCGCAGATTGCGCGTCGCGTCCCAAGTCGCCTCCAGTTCCAGGCCGCGCCCGGTCTGGCTCCCGGTATTCTGGGCGGTCGAACCGGTGGTCGGGTCGGCGGCATTGGCGACAAATTGGATGATATCGCGCATGCGGTATTGAAACAGGCTCAAGTTGGTTTGCAAAGCCGACGTCGCCTGCCAGGAGAACGCCAATTCGTTGGTGGCGATCTTTTCCGGCTTCAAAGAGGGATTACCTATGGATACAGGGTTATTGATGTTGTATTGCTCACCGAACGACGGCGCGCGGAAAGCGCGTCCATGCATCGCTTTGACAATGACGTTATAAGCTGCGTCCCATACCAGCGCGAGGCGCGGATTGGTAGTATCACCGAAGTCGGAATAAAGATCATGCCGCACACCGGCTGTCAGCATCCAGTCTTTCGCGATACTCCATTCGTCCTGAGCAAAAACGTAGGACAAATGACGCTTGTGCGGCTGCATATACACCAAGGCCGGATTGCCGGTCGCATCCACTAGACCTGACAATGGCACAAATACCGTGCCGACCCCCGGTATAGCAACGGAATTGAAGTTCTTGAATTCCTGCGCCTCATATAAGTCTTCAATGCGGACCCCCGTTCCCACGCGCAGCCGATGGGCATCAAATCCAGTATAGAACGCGGAAACGTTGGCGTGGGTATGGCGCTCCGAATGGCTGGGATTGCCGATGACGCCATTTGGAAAAGGGCCGCCGAAAGCATCGCCGGAAGCGCCGGCCGGAAACAGCGTAAAGACCGGATCGCCCCCCTTTTCCTTGATATCGTAATAGCCGATGGTACTCGACACATCCCAGTTGCGCGCCCAATTCGCATCCTGGTAGGTTAGGTCAACGGACAACCGGGACTCAAGAGCGCGTCCGTTGGGATCCAGACTTTCAGCCAGCCCGCCGCCGATGCCAACTTTCCTCTGCTGGTACCCCGTCCGAAAGCGCCACCTCTCATAGGACAAATCGGCGCGCGCATCCAAGGCATCGCGAACCGCATTGATCTGCCCGGGAGCAAGGGACGCATGCGTACCGTATTTAGTATCCAACGAGGATTGCAGATCCCGTTGAATCACGCCTTTTTGGCCGTCAGTGTGGCCGGCCCGCAAATAGAAGGCTGCATCAAGCGCACCGAGCTTGCCGCCATGCTGGATCCAGCCGTCGCGTGTGCTGAACGTGCCCACTCGCAAACCGTATTCCGTACCCTGGACGTCAGTTGCCGTCTTGGTGATGACATTGATTACCCCAGAATACGCATCCGCACCATACAGCGCCGATCCCGGCCCGCGAATCACTTCGATCCGCGCGACATTCTCCAGCGGCATTCCGCCCCAGGCTTGGCTGCGATTACCCAGAAATACGTTAGTAATCGGGATGCCATTAACCAGCATCAATACCTGAGGGTTATAAACACTCACGATGCCGCGAAAGCCATATAGAGGCTTATTGGCTTGCGACGAAAGGGAAACGTGAAGACCCGGAACGCTTTCCAGCACCTGATCCAGATCGGTAGCGCCCATCGCTTGAATGTCCTGGGCGGTAATGACGGTAGCGACTGCCGGCGCACGGGCGATCGATTGTTGGCTTCCCGTGGCAATACTGATGGAGGATTTATCACCGTAAGCCAGCGCCAAGTCGTCCTCTTCGGACGATTGGGCTGCTGCAATGCCAGTCCAGGCCAGAGCAAAAATTGTGCAGAGCGCTTTAAGCTGCAATGGTTGCATTACTGCCCCCTCCCTTTTTTATTATTCGATTATTCGCCAACCAGATTCGATGCGGGTAAAGTGCTGCCCGCCGTACGCCAAGTTCGCCTTTGCGACCCGGAGTAGAGAATATCAGCACATCGTGTCGAATACAGCGCGCCTTCGGGCTTTTCCGTTGCTTCGATCCAACAAGGTTGCATGCCGGCGAGGAACGCCGGGAATACGAACTGATAGTATTCACGAGGCGACAATCCTAAATCAGCACCCAAGGCTGCCACCACGCCACCGTAATTCATTTTCATTCGCCAACGGCCGGCGAACAAAAACGCTTCGATTTCAAAAGCGAGACGCAGGTACGGCCCCTGATCCAAGCCTAGATTTTTGGCCAAGGCAAGTATGTGTTGATTGCGTTCGTCCCCGTTGATAAGCGGCCGGCCGTAGCCTGCGATGCTTCGATTCTCTTTCAATTCAGTGCGAATGCATTCATCGAGCGTGCCGCCTTCATCCAGGCGTTTGCGGGTATCGTTCAGGAAAGTAATGGCCCGCATATCGATGCCGCGTCCATAAAGCGCAGCCTCCGATACTGCCAGTGCAGCCGCGACTCCGAGAGTGCCGGTGCTGCGCGCACTGCCCGCCAACGCGGCCACGCGATTATTCCACAGGCGGACATCGGGATAGCTGGTGTAGGTCCAGATCGCATGCATCAGACGCAATTGCTGTAGCGAGAACCGGCGCCCGGTAATGCCAAACATGTAAAGCTCAATCCAATCCATGTCCTTCAGGTCGGCATGCAAATCGTGACCGCGAAAAATCACATGGCTGCCAGGATAAAAAGCCCCCATGCGACTCTTCAAGACACCGAGGTGTTCCTGCAACAGCTTCGGCCCATTAGCCGCTTCCGTCATGCCTGCTCCTTATCCGGTTCGAGCTCCACTGTACCAAAAGGGAATTTCTTGTAACCCAAAAGCTGCTGTTCCAATGCGTGGGCTGCTGCGCCGGGCAAACGCAGCAAAAGATGCAGCATCTCTCCCTGCTCAGGGGTAAAGGCAAGGTCGATCAATGCCGCCGCAGCGACACCTGACAACGCGAGCGGATACCCTGCCACCGCCTCCAGAGCCGACAGGTTGTTCTCCAACCATGCGAGATGCGTTCCTGAACTGAGACGAGCCAGGCAAGACAGCGTCTGCCTCACCGGCGTCGCTGTGCTGACACCATGCGGATCAAAGCCGGGTGGATGGTCCGGTTTCGGCCAAACGTCACCGGAAAATGTATGCGATTTCGCGAACCACGTGCGCCACGAGTCAAGATCGATACCGCAAGCGACCCAGCCGCCCATCGCCAAAAATACTTCGCGTCCGCCGGACAGCTGGCCTGCTCCGACTGCCAACGCCGCCATCAAGCTGGAAGCCGCTGTCGATCCACACACGCCGCCGCACATGGCCGCATGCACAGAAGGATCGCGCGGACCGGGATTGGCTAAAGCCACGGCCAACGTCTCCAGCAAGTCCGCTTGCCAAGTGCTTGGCGCCTCGTCGTGAAAAAGCAGGTAAAGCATATCCACCCAGCGCGCCTGCCCAAGCATCTCGCCAAACACGTCATAGCCACGGCAATATGCGGCTTTGGCAGCAAACGGATTGTCCGGTTCCGGCTCTTCATGCCAGATGCGGCTGCGAATGGCGTTGGTGGCTTCCTGATCACTCATACTTGTCCCCTCACTACATTACATCGCTGCTACAGCAAAATCATGCCGCCATCGACGACAATCTCTTCGCGCCGACTGCGCAAGTTGCCTCGTCAGCCGCGAGAAACAACGCAACCTTGGCGATCTCTCCAGGCGTATCGAAGCGTTTGCTCGGCGACTTGTCCCCGATTTCCCTCCTTGATGGCCTGCGCCACTTCACTGGGCAGGCCGAAGCAGCCGAAAATAGGCATAGGGATCGGACCTGGACTGATGGCGCTGATCCTGCTCCCATGTTCAATAAGCGCCAACCCAAGCGGCTGCACGAGCAAGCGCAACGCTGCTTTACTTGCGCCGTAGATGCTGAAGTCCATACTCAAAAATCATAATGTATAGGCCAGCGCCCGCATCCGCACATTCATCGGCGGCACCTCGTCCGGATCGACCAGCACATCCAGCAGTGTCGGCCCTTTGCGCGCGCAAATCGTGCCCATGTCCAGCACCCCCAAGTCCTCCGGACCCCGAATGGTATGCCCCACCGCACCCATCGCCCGCGCCAGCATCGCAAAATCGGTCGGCGGCAGGTCGCAGCCAATCTGCTCAGCCTTCGCCAGCCGCTGGCCATGCTTGACCATGCCCAACGCCTGATCATTCAACACGACAAAGATAACCGTCAGGCGCTCGGCAACGGCGACCGAAATTTCCTGGCCATTCATCAGCATGCTACCGTCGCCGGTGATGCATACCACCGGCACATCTCGATTGGCGGCGGCGGTGCCGATCGCGCCGCCGATCGCCCACCCCATCGGCGCGAAATTCATCGTCACGCGCAGCCAGCCACCGCCCAGCCGACTTCCGCCGATACGCCGATCAATCGGATGCAGATAATGGGTCGCCCAGGACACGCTGTTGCCGGTATCGGCAAGAAATCGCGTCGCAATCGGGAACAAGGTGCTCAACTCGCGCATCAGGCGTTGCGGCGTAATCGGGATAGCGTCGCTGACATGCTTGTCGGGCGCAGCCAGCATCTTCCCCGGCTCCCACAGGGCCGCGTTCTGGCTACGCGCAACGCGCCGCCGCTCGTATTCGAAATTGCCGTCGCGCTGGGCGACGTGCATATGATCAACCAGCCGGTTGAAGATCGCAAGGATGCGTCCGCGTATATGGTAGCGGGCCATCGGCGTGCGCGACAGATGATCTTCCGATTCATCGATATGCACCAGCCGTTTATTGAGCAAACTGTCGCTCCAGCCGCCGCTATTCCACTCGCCCATGCTGGCGCCGACGGCGAGAATCAAATCCACCGACTTATCGCGCAACGCGTCCTCGGCCGACTGATGTCCACCGAAACCAAATACACCGCGAAACAGCGGATGATAGGAATTGACCAAACCTTTGCCATCCGGCGTGGTGACAAACGTTGCGCCTTTCATTGCCACAAACTGCAAAATCACGTCGATTGCTTCGCTGCACCAGCCGCCGATCAACAACACCACATTGCGCGCTTCGGACAGCATTTTTCGTAAAGATTGCACAGCAGCATCATCCACCAGAGATGACGGCACGAGCAAGGTCCGCAAATCGTAGGACGGCGCCGGATTAGCACTCGAACTGCGAAACACATCGACCGGGATTGTCAGGTGCACCGGTCCGCGCGTTGCCAGCGTCGCATGCTGCAGCGCAGCAACCAGTTTCGGCTCCAACTGTTGCGGGTGCGATACCAGAGAGTTGTAGCGAGAGCAATGGCGGAACATGCCGAGTACATTGATGCCAGTGCAAGCGGACTCCTGCAACGGGTGCTTGCCGAATGCGTGCAACGCCGGTTGACCGGTGATGACCAGCATCGGAATGCCGTTGTCGTAGGCGCAGGCAACGCCAGTGATCAAGTTGGTGGCGCCGGGACCGGAGGTGGAACAGCACACGCCGATCTTGCCGGTTTCACGTGCATAACCGTCGGCCATGAATGCGGCGCCGGCTTCATGCCGCGCCAGAATGGGACGCACACCGCCCCGGCGAGCGCTTCTGGCCAACGCGTTGTACAGCGGTTCGATCGCGCCGCCAGGCACACCGAACACGTACTCGACGCTCATCTGCTCAAGATAAGCGACCAGCAGGTCGGCCATGTCTATTTTGACGATAGGTTCGTGAATGATTGCGGGAATTTTTTCCGTTCGTTCCAACTTGTCAGGCACGACCAACTTGTTAGGCACGAGCGATATTCTTGAGCTCATGTCAAATCTCTCTAGGTTGTATTCGAATAGCGCGTTGCCATCTGCTGCCGAATATCGAGGGGGGGATTCGTACATGTGCTCGCAAAAGACCAGCTATTACTAAAAAGCAATGGTAACGTAAATTCAAATTCATTTCTTCCGGGACTTTGCGATGCCGAGCGGATGAGCCTCGTACTGCTGCGAAAATGCCTTGGAATCGGGTGTGCGCCATGTTTTTTTACAACACGTGCCGGCAGGATGTCCGTTCCGTCGACGTCAGCGCGGATTTGTCGCAACTATGGCGCTGACCGCCGCCACACGTGCCGCACGAATCGCCTCGGGGATACGATGCGGCTGGTCTGGATAGCGTTGCGCGGTGGCGGCGGCAATCGCACCGGCATCAACCGCTTGTGCCGCGGTCAATGCGCTTTCAAGGTACGCAGCTTGCGGAAATTCGATCGTTTCAAAACCGGTGCGCCCACGATGATCGCATTCCGATGCGCGCAGCATGTCGACGAACCGCTGCGGCTTGCGAAACGCATCGCAACGCTCCAGCAGCGACACGATTGTATCGGCGCGCAACTCAAATGCACGCGCGACATTGCCGTGGTCGCGCGCGGTCATCAGCGCCAAGTCACGACAGTCATTCGGAATTTTCAGGCGCTGGCATACCTTTTCGACCAGCTTGACGCTGCGCGCCTCATGCCCGTAATGACGTGGCCACTCGGATGGCGGCGTGGTGCCTTTGCCAAGGTCGTGCAACAACGCCGCCAGCCGGATCGACAAACTGCAGTCTTGCTGCGCAGCAGTGTCGACCACCATCATTATATGCACGCCGGTATCGATTTCAGGATGATGCTTTTCCGGTTGCGGCACGCCCCACAGCGCATCGAGTTCAGGCAGTATCCGCGCCAATGCACCACAGTCACGCAACACATCGAACATGCGCGACGGCTTGGCCTCCATCAAGCCGCGCGCCAATTCTTGCCAGACTCGCTCCGGCACTAGCGCATCGACCTCGCCCGCCGCGACCATCCGGCGCATCAATGCATTGGTTTCGGGCGCCACTGAAAACTCGACGAAGCGCGCGGCAAAACGCGCGACGCGCAAAATACGTACCGGATCTTCCGCAAATGCCGCCGACACATGACGGAACCGTTTTGCGCGCAAGTCTTGCTGACCGCCAAAGGGATCGATGATGGCGCCGTCTTCGGCCTGCGCCATCGCATTGATCGTCAGGTCGCGCCGGACCAAATCCTCTTCCAGCGTCACGTCGGGCGCGGCGTGAAAGACAAAGCCTTTGTAGCCGGGCGCGGTCTTGCGCTCGGTGCGCGCCAATGCATATTCGGCATGCGTGACCGGGTGCAGAAATACCGGAAAATCCTTACCCACCGGCGTAAAGCCGCGGGCGATCATGTCTTCCGGCGTCCCGCCAACGACCACATAGTCGCGATCCTGCACCGGCAAGCCGAGCAACGCATCGCGTATGGTGCCGCCCACGGTGTAAATCTTCATGTTCGGTTCAGGCTGTTATCAGTCAATCAGGATAGACGTCGTATTCCGGCCAAACGGCCTCCTCGGCCATGGCGCCGCTGATCCATTCCGCTACCGCAGGATGCGCGGCTACGCGTTCGACGTACGCCTCCAAGGCGGGTGCCAGTGATACTGTGTAGGTACGGAAGCGCATTACCACCGGCGCGAAATACGCATCGGCAATCGAAAAATCGCCAAACAGGAATTGATGGGGACCCGAGCGCGCGAAACAGGTTTCCCAAATTTCGGAAATACGGCCGATATCGGCTTGCGCCTCCATCGTTCGCCCCTTGCCAGGAAATTTCGCCCGAATATTCATCCACATCGCCGAACGCAAGCCAGTAAACCCGGAATGCATCTCGGCGCAGATCGAACGCGCAAGGGCACGTGCCCCGACATCCTGCGGCCACAGATTTTTTTCCTGGAATTGTTCCGCCAGATATTCGCAAATCGCGAGCGAATCCCATAGCGTGGTCTCGCCAGCCATTAATACAGGCACCCGTCCCGCCGCTGAATATTCCGCA
>Ga0136846_1211492_pt1 | contig 17516 bp, 12 predicted proteins | sample HopSoiMetagenom2_FD_96841 | JGI IMG/M metagenome (GOLD analysis project Ga0136846, IMG submission 96841) | Grasslands soil microbial communities from Hopland, California, USA - 2 Assembly 2016 (version 4) | ecosystem: Environmental > Terrestrial > Soil > Grasslands | place: USA: Hopland...
ACACTCTCGGTGGAGAAGCCGTGGCCGGCGCAGACCTGCATGCCGAGCCGGGCCGCGGCGACGTACGTCTCGGAGCCCTTGAGCTTGGCCATCGCGCCTTCGCGCGTGCTCGGTCGGCCCTGACTGAGCGACCATGCGGCGCGGTAGGCCAGGAGCCGGGCGGCATCGACCTCGACCTGCATGTCGGCCATCGCGTGCGCCAGTGACTGGAACGTGCCGATGGCTCGGCCGAAGGCCTTGCGCTCCTTGGAGTAGGCCACCGCCTCGTCGAGGGTGGACTGGGCGACGCCGACGTAGCCGCCGCTCATGAGCACCCGCTCGAGCTCGAGATTCGACAGCATGACCTCCCAGGCCCCGTCCTGCTCGCCGACCAGTGCCGTCTTGGGCACCACGACGTCGGTGAAGAACACCTCGTTGGTGCCGAGGATGTGACGGGCCAGGGTCGGGGTCTGGCGCAGCTCTACGCCCGGCGCATCCGCCGGGATCAGCAGGAGCGAGATGCCGTCGTGCTTGCGGTCGCCCTTCGACGTCCGGACATAGGTCATGATGACGGTGCCGGGCAGCCCGGCACCCGTGCACCACATCTTCTGACCGTTGACGACGAAGTGGTCACCCTTGTCGACCGCCGCACACCGCAGTGCAGCGGCATCGGAGCCGGTGTCGGGCTCGGAGATCGCCACGGCGAAGCGCGACTCACCGGTGAACATCGTGTCGGCGATGCTCCGGCGCTGCTCGTCCGACCCCCACTTGTAGACGGTGAGCCCGGGGATCAAGGTGCCGACGTAGCACATGGCGATGTCGAGGCTGGCCCTGCCGAGCTGCTCCGCGATCAGAGTCAGCTCCATCGCCCCGCCGCCGTCACCGCCCGCCTCGACAGGGAAGGCCAGACCGAACCAGCCGACGTCGGCCATCGCCTTGAAGAGCTCGGCGGGGTAGGCGTTCGCCTCGTCCCACTCCTTGGCCTGCCGCGGTGGACACTCCCGGTCGACGAACTGCCGCGCTGCAGCCTGCAGTGCGGCGTGCTCGGGTGAGAGGTCAAAGTCCATGATGCGGCTCCTAACATCTAGATGATAGAACTATAAGGGTCAGGAACCCCGCAAGTGAATCGGGCTTCGACCATGAGTTCAATGTGTGACGATCACCACGACCGGCCGAGTGGCAACTTCGAGTCAGGGGAGGCTTCCGTGTTGCAGTCGCACTTGTCCGGTCGTCGGGCCCCGTCTCCGGCCTGAGCAGGAGCAACGACGTGGACATCTCATACCCACCGGAGACCGCTGACTTCCGCGAGGAGGTCCGGGCGTTCCTCGATCGGGAGCTGCCTGCGGGGTTCACCGGTCTGGGCTCGCTGGACGAGGGAGCTGCCAGGGAGTTCACTGCCTGGTGGCGCACCCGGCTGGCCTCGACCGGCTACCTCACGCCCAGCTGGCCGAAGGAGTACGGCGGCGCCGGCCTGTCACGACTGCAACAGGTGGTCCTGTCCGAGGAGCTGGCTCGCGCCGGCGTTCCGTTCAACGGCAAGAACGACAACTTCAGCATCAAGATGATCGGCAACCTCCTGCTGCGCTTCGGCACCCCGGAGCAGAAGGAGCTGTTCCTGCCGCGGATCGTGAGTGGGGAGGACAGGTGGTGCCAGGGTTTCTCCGAGCCCGGCGCCGGCTCAGACCTGGCTGGGCTGCGCACGAGCGCCCGCCTCGAGGACGGGGAGTGGGTGATCAACGGCCAGAAGATCTGGACGTCCGATGCCGCCACCGCCAACTGGATGTTCGTGCTGGTGCGCACCGACCCGTCGGCGACCCGGCACCGGGGCATCTCGATGCTCCTCGTCCCGGTCGACCAGCCCGGTATCGACGTCCGGCCGATCAGGATGATGACCGGTGGCGACAACTTCACCGAAGTCTTCTTCGACGACGCCCGCACCGCCGAGCACCACATCGTGCTCGGCCCGGGTGAGGGCTGGCTGGCCGCGATGGAGCTGCTCGGCCTCGAGCGCGGCGACGAGGCCGCCACCAACCCGATCTACTTCCAGGCGGAGGTGGACCGGCTGATCCAGCTTGCGCGGCAGCGCGGCCGGGCCGGGGAGCCCCTGGTGCGTGACGAGCTCGCCCGCGCGTACACCCGCGCCCAGATCATGCGGTACCTCGGCCTGCGCACGTTGACCGGCTGGCTCAAGGGCGAGGTCCCGGGCCGCGACTCGTCGATCTCCAAGCTGTACTGGAGCGAACACCACCGCCGGACCACCGACCTCGGTGTCACCCTCCTCGGGGCGGAGGCCCTCGCTCCCAGCGGCCGGGCACCGATCCGGCACTACCGCACCGACGATCCGACCGCGCCCAACTCCTCGGCATCGTGGGTCAGCACCTGGATGATCGCCATCTCCGGCACCATCTACGCCGGCACGTCAGAGGTGCAGCGCAACATCCTGGCCGAGGCGGTGCTCGGCCTGCCCAAGGAGCAGCGACCCTCGTGACGCGTTCGTCCGAACGGTCCGACGACCGACCCCTTCCCGATCCGCACCAGCCAAACCGGAGGCATTCCATGACGACGACCGCCGACACCGACCAGCTCATCCTGCGCGAGGACAAGGACGCCGTGGCCGTCTTGTCCTTCAACCGACCTGATCGAGCCAACGCCTACTCGGTGCCGATGGAGACCGAGTACTACCGGCAGCTCCAGCAGTGCGAGAGGGATCCCGCCGTGCGGGTCATCGTGGTCACCGGTGCCGGCAGGACGTTCTGTCCAGGCATGGACTCTGGCGCCCTGTCCGCCCAGGCCGACGATCCGGCGGTCTCGACCCACCCGCACAAGCGGACGGCGGCCACCTATCCACGGTCCCTCCGCAAGCCGATCATCGCGGCCATCAACGGCGCGTGCGCCGGCATCGGCCTGGTCATCGCGATGAACTGCGACCTGCGCTTCACCACCGCCCAGGCCAAGATCACCACGTCGTTCAGCCAGCGGGGCATCATGGCCGAGCACGGGCTGGCCTGGTCACTGCCGCGGACCATCGGTCCGTCGCGGGCGCTGGACCTGCTGTTCAGCGCGCGGATCGTGCAGGGCGAGGAAGCCCTGCGACTGGGCCTGGTCGACCGCGTCTTCGAGGCCGAGAGCTTCATGGACGAGACCCTGGGGTTCGCACGCAACCTGGCCAGGCTCTCCTCCCCCGTCGCCATGGGGATCATCAAGCAGCAGGTCTACGAGGCGCTCGAGTCCACCCACGACGAGGCCCGGGTGATGGCCATTCGCTGGTGGTACGACACCTTCAAAGAGGGACCTGACTTCCGCGAGGGCATCCGCTCCTACCTCGAGAAGCGCGAGCCGGACTTCGCGGCCTGGGACCCGGGCACGAACCGGACGCCGGCCCAGCTGCCACTGGACTGACGGTGCCCACCTGCATCGTCACCGGCGGTACGCGCGGGATCGGCGCCGCGATCACTCGCAGGGTCGCTCGCGAGGGCGGTCACGTCGCCGCGATCTATCGAGCTGACGACCGCGCCGCGCGAGCCTTCGCGACCGATGCGGCTGCCGACGGGCTCGACGTCTCCGTGCACCGGGCCGACCTGGCGCACGTCGATGCCTGCCGGTCGGTGGTCACCGAGATCGTCGATCGGTGGGGCCCGGCGCCGCACCTGGTGAACAACCACGGGGTGCTCCGGGAGGCGCGGGTCGTCGACACCACCGTCGAGCTCTGGGACCACTCGTTCGGCGTCAACGTCCGTGCGGCCTTCGTGCTGGCGCAAGCGTTGTGGCCCGCCATGGAGTCGGCCCGTTACGGCCGCCTCGTCAACATCGGATCGGTCACCGGCACGACCGGCAACCCGAAGCAGGCGGCGTACGGTGCGTCGAAGGCGGCGCTGATCGGGCTGACCCGCTCGCTGGCCCGCGCTGGTGCGCGCAAGGGCATCACCGTGAACTGCGTCGTTCCGGGCGTCTACGAGACGGACATGACCAACCAGATGAGCCAGGACGACCAGAAGGTGATCGCCGACATGATCCCCCTCGGGCGCAGGGGGCGACCCGACGAGCTCGCGCACGTCGTGGCCATGCTCCTGCACCCCGACGCTGCCTACGTCACGGGCGCGGTGCTGCAGGTCGACGGGGGTCTGGGGATGGGCGAGTGACGTTCGTCGACTACCGACCTTCGGAGTTCGCGACCTGGACCCAACAGGTCGTGCACCACCTCGAGCGACCCTCGGACGAGGTGGCTCTGCTGGAGACCACGCCGGCCGGCGCCGTCACCTGGACCCGCGGTGATCTTCGAGCGATGGTGACCGGGGTCGCTGACCTGTTGGACGAGCACGGGGTTCCACACGGCGCGACCGTGCCGGCGCTGCTGTCGAACCATCCGGCGTCGGTGGCGGCTCTCGTGGCCGGTGCGGTCACCGACCGGCCACTCGCGCCGTTCGCTCCGCGGATGACCGAGGCCGAGCTGCTGCAGGTGCTGCGGCGGATACCCGGCGACATCCTTCTGGTCGAGGACGAGAGCTCCCGACTCGGGGAGATCCTGGGAGCGCAGCTCGGCAAGCGAGCCGTGCTCGTCGATGCTGCCCGCACCGGCGACGGCGACCTGCAGGCGCACGACGACCCGGAGCGCACGGCGTTCGTCATGCACACCTCCGGCACCACTGGGGCGCCGAAGCGGGTCGACGTACGTGACGGTCCGGTCGCCCGCCGCGCCGACGTGAACGGTTACCTGCTCGGGCTCAGCCCCCACGATCGACTGGTCACCACCTCGCTGTTCCACCACGTCGGAGCCATGGGCAACTTCGCTGTCGCCCTCGGCTCGGGCGCGGCCATCGTGATGTTCCCGCAGTTCAGTGTCGAGGCCTGGCGACAGCTCGAGAGTGCCGAACCGACCGTCTGCGTCACGATCCCGACGGTCTTCGAGATGCTCTTGGCGAGCAATGCGCTGAGCTCGAAGACCCTGCGGCTCCTGGCCTACGGCGCCTCACCCATCCATCCGGACACGATGCGGCGCATCCAGGAGGTCCTGCCGGACGTCGACTTCGTGAACCTCTTCGGCCAGACCGAGGGGTCTCCTGTCTCGGTGCTGACGCCGGCCGACCACCGCCGCGCGCTCGAGGGGCGGACGCAGCTGCTGCGGTCTGTCGGGCAGGTCGCGCCGGGTGCCGAGCTGCGGATCGACGAGCCGGATGACCACGGTGTCGGCGAGGTGTGGATGCGGGCGCCCCACTCCTTCGTCACCGATGAACACGGATGGCAGCACACCGGAGACCTCGGCCGCCTCGAGGACGGCTATCTCTACCTCGTCGGCCGCCGCGGCGACAAGATCATCCGTGGTGGGGAGAACGTCTACCCACTGGAAGTCGAGCAGGTGCTGGAGCAGCACCCCGGAGTGCGGCAGGCAACCGTGGTGGGGGTGCCGGACCGGCGCCTCGGCGAGACCGTCATGGCTTACCTGATCCCCGAGTCGGACTCACCCCTCGAGCAACCCGACGTGGAGGAGCTGCGGCGCTTCGCGCGGGAGCGTCTCGTCGGCTTCAAGGTGCCGGTGGCGTGGGAGTTCGTCGACGAGTTCCCGCGCAACGTCAACGGCAAGGTGCTGCGGCAGGTGCTGGCCGCCCGAGCGGGCGACCAGGTGCCGAGCGACGGTCAGCCGGGCTGAGCTGGGACCCGGCGCCCCGGCCAGGGAGGCTGTCAGGGGAACACCGGATCACGACCGTCGCGGGCAGCGGCCACGGCCTCGCGTTGGGAGGCGCTGCCGATGTTCCGGTTCATCTCGTCGCGTTCGGCGATCAGCGCGGCCTGGTCGAAGCGCGGCCGGCCCATCCGCAAGAGGCGTACGACGCTGCCGACCGCCTCGGGGCTGCGCCCGGCGATCGTGCGCGCGAGCTCCAGCGCGGCCGCCCGCGGATCGTCGGCGAGGCTGGTGGCCAGGCCCATCGCCACCGCGACCTCGCCGCTGACCCTGCGCCCGGTGACGCACAGCTCCATCGCGCGGTCCAAGCCGATGAGCGCCGGCAACAGCTGGGTGCCGCCCGAGTCGGGCGCGAGCCCCCAACGGATCTCGTAGGCGCCGAGCGTCGCGTCGGGGGCGACGATACGGATGTCGGCGCCGAGAGCCAGCTGGAGGCCGAGACCGACCGCTGCTCCGTGCACCGCGGCGATGACCGGCACCGGCATCGTGGTCCACACGAGCACGGCTCGCTGCCCGCGTCCGAGCCTCAGGCCGTCGACGTCGACAACGGCCGCCGCCGCCTCGTCGGCGTCGGGCGGGCGCCACACCGCGGACCTGCCTTCGTCTCGCATGCGGTCGAAGCCTGACGTGTCCATGCCGGCGCAGAAGGCGGCGCCCTCACCCGAGAGCACGATGGCCCGGACGTCGTTGTCGTCGCGCAGGCTCGCGGCCGCCTGGAGCAGGCCGGTGTAGATCTCGTCGTTCACGGCGTTGCGGCGCTCCGGCCGATTGAGCCGGACCTCGGCGACGTGGTCGGTGATCGTCAGCCGCACCTCAACCATGGCCGGGACTCCTTTCGCAATTGTGGTGCGCAGATCAGAAGCCCATCGAGCGGCCCACGATCTCCTTCATGATCTCGGTCGTGCCGCCGTAGACGCGCTGCACGCGGCCATCGCGCCACAGTCGGGCGATCTCGTACTCGTTGATGTAGCCGTAGCCTCCGTGCAGCTGCAGGCACCGGTCGAGGACCTCCCACTCGGTCTCGGTGACCCACATCTTGGCCTCGGCAGCATCCTCCGCGGAGAGCGTGCCGGCCAGGACCTCCTCGATGCACCGGTCGACGAAGACCTGCATGACGTCGACCTTCGTCTTGAGCTCGGCCAGGGAGAAACGATTGGCCTGGAAGGACCCGATCGGCTGGCCGAACGCCTTCCGGGACCTCGCGTACTCCGTGGTCACCTCGAGTGCCCTGCTGGCCCGGGCGACGCCGTGGACGGCGATGCCGAGCCGCTCCCGCGGCAGGTTGTGCATGAGCGCGTAGAAGCCCCTGTTCTCCTCACCCAGCAGGTTCGCGGCGGGCACGCACACGTTGTCGAACGACAGCTCCGAGGTGTCCGAGGACTTGATGCCGATCTTGTCCAGCTGCCGGCCGTGGGTGAACCCAGGCATCCCGTCCTCGACCACGAACAGGCTGACACCGCGGTGGCCGGCAGAGGCGTCGGTCTTCGCCGCGACGATGACATGCGTGGCGGTCCGGCCGTTGCTGATGAAGGTCTTCGCGCCGTTGACGACGAAGTCCTCCCCCTGGCGAGTCGCGGTGGTCCTGATGCTCTTCACGTCCGAGCCTGCCCCCGGCTCGGACATCGCGATCGCGGTGATCACCTCGCCCGTGACCATGCCGGGCAGCCAACGCAGCTTCTGCTCGTCGGTGGCCAGGGCGAGCAGGTACGGCACGACGATGTCGTTGTTCACCGCGAAGCTGGTGCCTTCAGCGCCGCTCGCCACCACCTCCTCGGCAAGGACGGCGTTGAAACGGAAGTCGTTCACCCCGCTGCCGCCGAACTCCTCCGGCACCTCCCAGCCGAGCAGCCCCGCTGCTCCCGCCTTGAGCCAGAGGTCTCGCCCGGGGCCACCGTTCTTCTCCCACTCGGCGACGTGGGGGGTGCACTCCTTCTCGCAGAAGGAGCGTACGGTCTTGCGGAACGTCTCGTGTTCCTCGGTGAAGATCCGGCGGTGCATCAGGGTTGACCTCTCCTTGACATCGGACCGCGAAGGAGCGGTCGAAAGCGACAGCGGCGGCGTTCCGCCGTGCACCCGCGCAGGCCGGCATGCTCCGCGGGCGGATGGCCGATCGTCGAAGCCGCTTAATTATTACACTAGTCTCAGAAATTTGCTCCCGCTAGTACCCGTCATCACTCTGGCCACCGAGCTGGCGACGCAGCTGCCGGACCTGGTTGTCCAGCCGCTTGATCTGGCTGTTCAGGGCGACCACGTCACGGGCCGTGGGCAACCCCAGCGCGCGAATGACCGCGCGCTGGGTCCGGATGTGCTGATGGGCGAGGTGCTCGACGAGGTAGCGAGCCCGGACCTCGTGGCGCCGGAGTCGCTCCCGCAGGTCGGAGCGGTTCGCGGGCCACGACGACCCCTCCCGTTCCTCGAGGCTCAGGTCGAGCACGTCGGCTGCGATCCGCACGACGGCGTCGACCGCCGGCCCGGCGTTGTCCAGGATCAGGTCCATGGTGAAGAACCCGTGCACGTCGTCGGCGAAGTGCAGGTGCTCGGCTCGCACGCCGGCCGCCCGCAGACGGTCCAGATAGACGATCGCCTCATCACGCAGCGGGTCGTACCCTGCCGTCACCACCACAGCGGGCGGCAGAGCCGACAAGTCCTTCGTGGCGATCGGCGCATGCCGCAGGGACCCCGGATCGATCGCACCGGCAACGTGCATCTCGAACCAGCGCATCTCGCGCTCGTTCAGGGTGCCGCCCGCAGCGTTGCGGGCTCGCGCCGGCTCATCGTCGGCAGACACGTGCGGATAGACCAGGACCTGCAACGCCAGCGGGGGCCGCCCTCCGCCGGAGGAGTACTCCTGAGCCACGACCGCCGCGACATTTCCGCCGGCCGAGTCACCACCCACCCCGATCCGCCGCTCATCCACACCCAACATCTCGGCATGGTCGAACACCCACCGCACGGCCGAGAGCGCATCGTCGTAGGCCTCGTCGAACGTGTGCTCGGGAGCCTTGCGATAGTCCACGCAGACCACCACCGCGCCCAACCGTGCGGCCAGACTGCGCGCCGTGGGCTCCGCCGTCGCCAGGTCGCCCAGCACGAATCCGCCACCGGTGAACCACACCAGGGCCGGCCGCGGCGCCGCCCCCGACAGGGGCGTCACGATCCGGACCGGGATCGACCCTCCGGGCCCCGACACGACACGGTCCACGACCTCGGACACCGGCGGGCTGCTCGCGATCAAGGGCATCATCGTCCGCAGGCGCCGGCGGGCTGCCGCGACCGACACCCGGTCACCCAGACCCCCGTAGCGCGCCATCCGCCGCAACAGCTTGACCGTCGAAGGATGCAGCTCGGTCTTCAGGTCTCCGCTCGCGGACAGAGCCTCCAACGTCGGCGAAGGAAATCGTTCGGTGTTCATCCACGTCCTCTCCAACCGGCACCAGGCCTCGTCAGCGTAACGTCAAACGTAGTTAACTGTTTGCCCGAGGACCCCATACCCCGCTCCGGCCCCGACGATCGCGTCCAGGGCAGTGACCGGCTGCTCACCCGTTGCCGAGCGTCGCGATGTCGATCACCGAGCGATACCTCACCTGACCCCGCTCCATGCGCTCGAAGGCCTGCTGCACGTCCGCAATGCCGATCACCTCGACGTCCGCTGCGATGTCGTGCCGGGCACAGAAGTCGAGCATCGCCTGGGTCTCGACGAGGCCCCCGATCGAAGAACCCGCCAGCTGCTTACGCCCGGTGACGAGCGCTGCCGCCGAGATCGGAGCCGGAGCGTCCGGCATGCCCACGAGGCAGAGGGTGCCGTCGCGAGCCACCAGAGACAGTTCGGCGTTGACGTCGTGCGCGGCGGAGACCGTGTCGAGCACGAAGCTCAGGGAGCCCCGGTGCTCGCGCATCTGCGCGCGGTCGTCGGAGAAGACGACCTCGTGGGCTCCGAGGCGACGGGCGTCGGCCTCCTTGCTGCGAGACGTTGTCAGCAGGACGACCTCGGCGCCCATGGCGGCAGCGAGCTTGACCGCCAGATGACCCAGTCCACCGAGACCGACAACGCCGACCCGGTCACCCGCCGCGACGCCCCAGTGCCGCAACGGCGAGAAGGTGGTGATGCCTGCACACAACAAGGGCGCCGCCGCGGATGGGTCGAGGGTGGCCGGCATCGTGAGCGCGAACTCCTCCCTCACCACGTAGTTGACCGCGTAGCCGCCGAAGGTCGGAGCACGGGTGCCTCGTTCGACCCCGCCGTAGGTGGGCGTGGCGCCTTCGGCGCACGCCTGCTCCTCCCCGGCGCGGCAGGCGGGACAGGTCCGGCACGAGTCGATGAGACACCCCACGGCGGCCAGGTCTCCCACCCTGAACTTGGTGACCGCGGAGCCGATTGCTCGCACCCGCCCGACGATCTCATGACCCGGAACGAGCGGGTACCGGCTGAAGCCCCAGTCGTTGTTGACGAAGTGCAGGTCCGAATGGCACATGCCGCAGTACAGGACGTCGAGTGCGACGTCGCCCGGCCCCGGCTCGCGGCGTTCGAACTCGAAAGGCGTCAGCCGAGCGCCCGCGTCGAGAGCGGCGTAACCGAAGCTGTCCATGCAATGCCCTTTCCACACAGTGTCGGCCGAAGCCGTCAGCGACGGTGCCTTCGCGGAGCGGTGTCTTCGCCGAGTCGGCCGGCACCGCGTGATGTGAGACGACGGCACCGCCGGCGACTCCGCTGGGTTAGCCTCAATCCGTTAGCTTAGTATACGGAAGGTGGGACGGTCTTGAGTGCAGCGACCGCGGGGGATGCTTCCCTGCTGATACTTCGAGCCGGGCTGGGCGTCGTCTTCGTCGCCCATGGCTACAACCACATCTTCGGCGGCGGCAAGATCGCCGGAACGGGCCGATGGTTCGAGAGCCTGGGCATGCGGCCCGGAATCCTGCACGCATGGTTCGCAAGCCTGGCCGAGCTCGGTTCGGGTGTGTTGCTCATGCTCGGCCTGGCCACTCCCTTCGCCTGCGCCGGAGTCGTGGGGACCATGGTGGTCGCCGCGGTCACGAATCACCTGCGCAACGGATTCTTCATCTTCCGGCCGGGCGAGGGCTACGAGTACGTGCTGAGCCTCGCCCTCGCAGCGATCGGCCTGGCCGGGGTGGGCGCCGGTGGGTGGTCCGTCGACAACGCGCTCAACCTGTTCCAACCACCTGGTTGGCTCGGCCTCGGGGTCACCCTCGTCGCTGGGATCGGCGGCGCGGCCGGCCTTCTCGTCGTGTTCTGGCGGCCACTGCCACAGTCGACCTGAAGCACTCACCGGGGCTCCCCTGCGCCGTCGGACCGCAGTGACGACAGCTCAGCCGGAGCTCAGCCGGCCGTCACGTCCTCTCCTTCGCACTGCATGCGCTTGAGGGCTTCGCGGCGGATGAGCTTGCCGACGTCGTTGCGCGGCAGCACGTCCCAGACCACGATGCGATCGGGGGTCTTCGAGCCGCGCAGGTGCTCGCGCGCGTAGTCACGGAGGGCCAGGACGTCCACCGTCCGGCCGGCGCGGGGCACCACAGCCGCCTCCAGGCGCTGCCCCCACTCCTCGTCGGGCACACCCACCACGACAGCGTCGGCGATGTCGCCGTGCGCCAGCAGCCGTTCCTCGATCTCCGCGGGCGCGATGTTCTCGCCTCCGCGGATGATCGTGTCGTCGGTGCGACCACCGATGAACAGGTAGCCCGCGTCGTCCAGGTAGCCCTCGTCGCGGGTGTCGAAGAAGCCACGCTCGTCGAGCACCGAACCGATACCGGCGTACTCGCCGGACACCTGTTGCCCACGGACGAAGATGTGACCGGTCGTGCCGGCGCCGAGCACCTCACCGGACGCCCCCCGTATCTCGACCTCCACGCTGGGCACCGGCAGACCGGCCGACCCCAGCCGGGCACGCACCGCAGGTACGGTCGACTGCACCGCTGAGCGGTGCTCCTCCGGACCGAGCACCGAGATCGTCGAGCTCGTCTCGGTCAGCCCGTACGCGTTGACGAAGTCGACCTCCGGCCAGCTCGCCATCGCCCGCTCGATGACACTCACGGGCATCGGCGCCCCTCCGTAGGCCAGCGTCTTCAACGACGGCACCGACCGGTCCGTGTCCGCCTCGATGATCCGAGCGAGCATCGTCGGCACCACCAACGCGTGGGTCACCCCCTCGCGCCGCACCAGCTCCAGCCATTCCTCACCCGTGAACTGCTCGAGCACGATGCAGCGACGGCCCGCATAGAGGTTCGTGACGGCATTCGCGACGGCCGCGATGTGGTACGGCGGAACGCTCACCAACGACGCGTCACCGGCCTCGGCGCCACCGAACTCGACCGAACCCAACACATAGCCGACCAGGTTCTCGTGACGCAGCAGGACCCCTTTCGGCGCCGACGTCGTCCCGCTCGTGTAGATGATCACCGCCGGCGTGTCCACCTCCTCCGCCACCGAACCGTCGTCGCCCGCGGCCCCGCCGCGGTACGGTGCCGCCGCCACCGTGGACAACCACTCCTGCGACGAGAACACCGTCAACCCGAGCCGCTCCAGGAGGGAGTGGAAGCGCTCCTCGGCGATCACCACGGCACCCACGTGCTTGAGGAGCAACACCTCCAGCTGCTCGGCGCTCAGCCGGTAGTTCAACGGCACCAACGGGACACCGGCTCGAGCGGCCGCGAACAACGCGGCAGGGAAACACGGTCCGTTCACATCCAGGTAGATCAGGGCCTCCGCGCCCCGTTCCCGCAGAAGCGCCGCGCCCCCGATCGCCAGGTGACGGAGCTCCTCGGCCGAGTGCCCGTCGCCACGGCGACCCACCATCAACCGGTCGCCGTACCCATCGGCCGCCATGTCGAGAAGCATCGACAGGTTCATTGCACTCCACCGCCTGCGAATAATAGATAGATGATTATGCTATCTGCGGACGGCGAGGTGCGCCAGCCGCCTGCGCCGGGAACGGACCGACGAAGCGGCACTCGGCGATCGTCGGCAGGTCGCCTAGCCGGTCGGGCAGATCCCGTCCGCGGGGGCGGCCCCGGGCCGCGCCGGGAGATGGATGAGCACCCCGGTCGCCGTCTGCGGCGGAGGCGCAGCGGTCTCCTCGGCCAGGATCCACGGGCACGCCGGCTCGTGGACCACGTCAGCCCGCCAGCCGTCGGAGAGGCGGTACAGCTCGATGGTCCCCACGCAGCCCGGGCACGACTGGAGCTCGCGCGCCGCGCGGTACAGGGAGGCAGGCGGGTGGCTGCTCGAACGCACGAAGACCTTCATCCCGGACCCCCACAAGAAATGTGACCTGAACAACACCGAGGGTAGTCATCCGCCCGGCCCAGTGCACTCCTGTGGCGAGTCGTCCCGGGTTGCAAGCCCGGAGGATCTCCGTTCTAATAGCCCTCAATAAGTTAGCGAAATAGTCGATACGACTTCGGCCGCCGTACGAGGCCGTCAACGCCGCGACGCTGGGCGGCGTGACCGGGCCGGGCGAGCGTCCGGATCCAACCTTCGACGTCGGCGGCCGATGCCTCCACGGCAACCTAGGACGGCGCAATGTATCCCGGAACATACGCAACGAGTGCCTCGGACCGGGCCGCCATCATCATGGGCAGTACCGGCGAGGTCGTGACCTATCGGCAGCTGCACGAGCGTTCGAACCAGTTCTCGCACTACCTCCGCTCGATCGGTCTGGCGGCGGACGACGTGGTGGCGATCCTCATGACCAACAACCCTCGTTACCACGAGGTGGCGTGGGGCACGCGTCAGATCGGTCGGTACTTCACGCCGGTCAACACTCATCTGACACCGGACGAGGTCGTCCACATCATCAACGACTCGGGGGCGACAGTCGTCGTCGCGAACCCCGGCACCGCCGACGTGGCGAGCCGCCTCGCCCCGGAGCTGATCCCCCACGTGCAGCACCGTCTCTTCCTCGGTGGAGAGCTGACGGGCTGGGAGTCGTACGACGACGCCGTGGGCGGGCGACCGACAGCGCCGGTGGCCGACGAGGCCGAGGGCGAGATCATCCAGTACTCCGCGGGCACCACAGGGAAACCCAAGGGGATCCGTCGCCGGTTGCCGAAGGTCCCGATGAACAGCGAGGTGGACCCGACGGTCGCCTTCCTTCGGGCCATCGGTTTCCAGGAGGGCAACACGTACCTGTCTCCCGCGCCGCTGTACCACTCCGCGCCCATCCACTGGACGATGGCGGTGCACCGGTTGGGCGGCACCGCGCTGGTGATGGAGAAGTTCGACCCGCAGACGGCCCTGGCGCTCATCGAGAGGTATCACGTCACCCACAGCAACATGGTCCCGACCATGTTCGTGCGGATGCTGAAGCTGGACGAGGACGTACGGCGCTCGTTCGACCACTCGAGTCTCCAACAGGTCATCCACGCCGCAGCGCCGTGCCCGGTCGACGTCAAGCGGGCCATGATCGAGTGGTGGGGCCCGATCATCGCGGAGTTCTACTCCTCGTCCGAGGGTGCCGGCGCCACGTTCGTCACCTCTGCGGACTGGCTGAGTCACCCGGGGACGGTCGGCAAGGCCATGCTGGGCTCGATGCACATCCTCGACGACTCCGGGAAGCCCGTGCCCGTCGGCGAGATCGGCACGGTGTGGGCCGAGACGCCCCAGCCGTTCGAGTACCTCAACGACGAGGAGAAGACCCGACAGCAGCGCAACGAACAAGGCTGGTCCACGGTGGGCGACGTCGGATACCTCGATGGCGACGGCTATCTGTACCTCACCGACCGCAAGGCGTACCTGATCATCTCCGGCGGGGTCAACATCTACCCGCAAGAGGCTGAGGACGCGCTCATCAGCCACCCCAAGGTCTACGACGCCGCCGTGTTCGGGGTCCCGAACCCGGACTTCGGGGAAGAGGTCAAGGCGGTGGTGCAACCGGTCTCGATGGACGAGGCGGGGCCTGAGCTCGCTGAGGAGCTCATCGCCTTCTGCAAGAGCCGGTTGGCCACCTACAAGTGCCCACGGAGCATCGACTTCGCGGCCGAGCTACCCCGCTCGGACGCAGGCAAGCTGTACAAGCGCCGGCTCAAGGAGCGCTACTGGGCGGAGTTCTCGGAGACCAGTGAACGTCTGGCCGCACCACTCGCCGACAGCGGGCCTGTAAAGAGCTGACATCTCGTCCGCGAAAGGACTTCTTCACCGATGAGTAGTGCCTCACCGAGAATCTCCGGTCCGGCGAGTCGCGTCCTGGAGCTCGCGGCCGACGACCCCCAGCTGCAACAGCTGATGCCCGACGAGGCGGTCATCTCCGACGTCATCCGCTCCGACCAGACGCTCGCCGGCATCGTGTCCGCGATCGTGTCCGGCTATGGTCCACGGCCCGCCCTGGGTCAGCGGGGCTACGACGTCGCCGACGATGGCGGTGGACACCACGTCCGTCGGTGGCGGCCGGAGTTCGAGACCATCACCTATGCCGAGCTCGGGCGCCGAGCCCGGGCGGTGGCGACGGTATGGCAACACGACGAGGGCCGCCGGCTCGAGCCGGGCCAAGCGCTGTGCATCCTCGGGTTCGCGAGCACCGACTACGTGACCCTGGATCTCGCGGGCGTACTCACGCAGGCGATGGCGGTGCCTCTCCAGACCTCGCTCGCCGGCCAGGACCTCGAGCGGATCATCGTCGACACCGAGCCGGTCGTGATCGCCGCGACCGCCACCGACCTGGTGACTGCGGCAGAGCTGGCCCGCCGTCAGGCGTCGGTGCACACCGTCGTCGCCTTCGACCTCGACCTGCGGGTCCGCGCCGATCGCGAAGCCTGGGCCACGGCGCAGGCACAGCTGGCGGGCACGCCTGCCGAGCTCATCACGATCGACGACCTGGTGGCGGCCGGCTCGGACCGGCCGTGGGCCCCGCCTGCGCCGATCACCGATCCGGAGCGGATGGCCCTGCTCATCCACTCGTCCGGTTCCACGGGCACACCCAAGGGCGCGATCGTCACCGAACGCCATGCCCGCTTCCAGTTCACCAGCATGCCGCCGACCGCCGTGCCGACCGTGCGCCTGTGCTTCGCGCCGCTGAACCACTTCATGGGCCGCGGTGCGGTGTTCAACACCCTCGCGCGGGGCGGCACGGTGTTCTTCACCGCCAGTGCGGACATGTCCACCCTCTTCGAGGACTGGCGGCTGGTCCGCCCGACCGAGGCGGTCGTCTTCCCCCGCGTCCTGGAGATGGTGTATCGCCACTTCCTCGGGGAGGTCGCGCGGTTGTCCTCCGCCGACCCCACGGCCGACCCCGAGGTGCTGCGCCGGCAGGTGATGGACGAGATGCGATACACCTACCTCGGCGACCGCATCTCCTCCCTGTTCGGGGGTTCCGCTCCGACCACCCCGGAGATCCGGGACTTCGTCAAGGCGTGTTTTCCCGTGGCATACGCGGAGGGCTACGGCACCACCGAGGCCGGCGGGTCCGTCACGGTCCGCGACCGCATCAACCGCACCGAGGTGCTCGCCTACCGCCTGCAGGACGTGCCCGAGCTCGGCTACTACTCCACGGACAAGCCCTTCCCTCGCGGGGAGCTCTGCGTCAAGACGCGTCTGGCCATCCCCGGGTACTTCAAGAACCCGGAAGCGTCAGCCACGCTGTACGACGAGAACGGCTTCCTGCGCACCGGCGACATCATGGAGGAGCGGGGACCCGACCACCTCGTGTATGTCGACCGGCGCAACGACGTCCTGAAGCTGGCCCAGGGCGAGTTCGTGACGCTGGGGGCGGTGGGCACCACCTTCGAGGCCCACAGCGAGGTGATCCGACAGATCTTCGTCTACGGCAGCTCCGCCCGAGCGTTCCTGGTCGCGGTCGTCGTACCGGACAGTGCCGCGGTCGGGCACCGGCTGGGGCAGGACCCGTCCGAGGCGCAGGTCAAGGAGCTGATCCGGGCGGAGATGGCCCGGGTGGCGCAGAAGCAGTCGATGCGCTCGTTCGAGGTCCCCCGCGACTTCATCGTCGAGCCCGAGCCGTTCAGTCAGGAGAACGGCCTGTTGTCCAGTGTCTCCAAGCGGATGCGGCCACGGCTGCTCGAGCGGTACGGCGACCGGCTGGAGCAGATGTACGAGGACCTCGAACGCAGGCAGCACGCCGACCTGATCTCGATGCGCGACCCGGACAGCGGGCTGAGCGTGCTGGATCGCATCGGTCGGGCGCTGGCCGCCACACTCAGCCTGGACGAGGTCGACACCGGTGATCGTCGCAGTTTCGCCGAGTCCGGCGGCGACTCCCTCGGGGCCGCCTCGTTCGCAGCGCTGCTGAGCGACATCTTCGGCGTCGAGGTGGACGTCAACCTGATCCTCAGTCCGGCCGGGCACCCCATCACGTGGGCGGCAGCCATCGAGAGGTCACTTGCCTCCACGGCTGCACGCCCGACGGCGCGCACCGTGCACGGCGAGAAGGCCCGCGACCTGTCGGCCGAGGACCTCGACATCACGCGGTTGCAACCGCACCTCGCCGAGCTGATCAACTCTCGGGCGCCCGGGCCCGTGGTCGACGAGCCGCGCTGCGTGCTGGTCACCGGGGCCACCGGCTTCCTCGGTCGCTTCCTCTGCCTCGAGTGGCTGGAACGACTGGCCCCACGCGACGGCACCGTGGTGTGCCTGGTGCGGGCCCGGGACAACGAGGAGGCGCTGGCGAGGATGCGCGCCACCTTCGCCGGCGACGACGAGCTGGCGACGCGCTTCGCGGCCCTGGAGGGCCACCTGGAGGTGCTCGTCGGAGACATCGGCGCCGACCGACTCGGCCTCTCCGACGAAACCTGGGCCCGGCTGGCCGACCAGGTCGACCGCATCGTGCACCCAGGCGCGCTGGTCAACCACGTCCTGAGCTACGAGGACCTGTTCGCCGCCAACGTGATGGGCACGGCC
>Ga0136846_1235308_pt1 | contig 17515 bp, 15 predicted proteins | sample HopSoiMetagenom2_FD_96841 | JGI IMG/M metagenome (GOLD analysis project Ga0136846, IMG submission 96841) | Grasslands soil microbial communities from Hopland, California, USA - 2 Assembly 2016 (version 4) | ecosystem: Environmental > Terrestrial > Soil > Grasslands | place: USA: Hopland...
AGGAGGACTCCCATGGCCGAACACCGACACATGACCCCCGAAGCCCGCGCCTGGCTCGACGAGACCACCGCCCGCATCGCGTCCGACGGTCGGGCGATACACACCGCTTTTCCCGCCGCCCGGCGGCACTGCGGGCGCGCGGCGGCCGACGACGCACGCGCGCGACTGCTGCTGGCCCTGCCGCTGCGCGGCGAGCCGCTCGCCGCCGAGGTCACGGCGCTCTACCGCGACGGCGACGTCAGCGAGCAACGGGCCGTACTGCGCGCGTTGCCCCTGCTCGACCTCGGCGATCGCGCGCTGCCGCTGGTCCACGAGGCGCTGCGCAGCAACGACACCGCCCTCGTCGAGGCCGCGGTCGGCCCGTACTCGGCCCGCTACCTGGACCTGGAGGCCTTCCGGCAAGCCGTGCTCAAATGCGTCTTCCTCGACATCCGGCTCGACCGGGTCAGCGGTCTGGGCGCCCGCGCCGATCGCGAACTCGCCCGGATGCTCACCGACTTCGCGCACGAGCGGGTCGCCGCCGGCCGCGAGGTCCCGGCCGACGTCTGGCCCCTCGTGGCCGGCTTCCCCGAGCTACTGCGCGAGTGCGGACTGACCGGTGAGACCGACTCACCCGTCCCGGAACGGCGGGCGGCAGCCGCACGCGCCCTCGAAGCTTTCCAGAACGCCGCAGGAGCCTGACGATGCGCATCTTCGACCCCCACATCCACATGACCTCCCGCACCACCGACGACTACGAGGCGATGTACGCGGCCGGAGTGCGCGCCGTCGTCGAGCCGGCCTTCTGGCTCGGCCAGCCCCGTACCACCGTGGGCAGCTTCACGGACTACTTCAACTCACTTCTGGGCTGGGAGCCCTTCCGCGCCGCCCAGTTCGGCATCCAGCATCACTGCACGATCGCGCTGAACCCCAAGGAGGCCAACGATCCGCGCTGCGTCGAGGTCCTGGACGTGCTGCCGCGCTATCTCGCCAAGGACCGGGTCGTCGCGGTGGGCGAGACCGGCTACGACTCCATGACGAAGGAGGAGGACGAGGCCCTCGCCCGCCAGCTGGAGCTGGCCAGGGAGTACGCCCTGCCGGTGCTGGTGCACACCCCGCACCGGGACAAGGCAACCGGCACCCGGCGCACCGTGGACGTGGTCCGGGAGGCGGGCATCCCGCCCGAGCACGTACTGGTGGACCATCTCAACGAGCTCACGGTCGCGACTGTCGCGGACAGCGGCTGCTGGATGGGGTTCTCCATCTACCCGAAGACCAAGATGAGCGAGGACCGCATGGTCCGGATCCTGCGCGAGTACGGCACCGACCGGATGCTGGTCGACTCCGCCGCCGACTGGGGCAGCAGCGACCCGCTCAAGACCCGCAAGACCGCCGACGCGATGCTCGCCGACGGCTTCGACGCCGACACCGTCGACAAGGTGATGTGGCGCAACCCGGTCGCCTTCTACGGCCAGAGCGGCCGACTGGACCTCGACGAGCTGGAACCCGGTCCTGACGCGGCGGCCCTGTACGAGGGCAACTCCATACGCCGGGGCGGTGAGTGACCGTCATGCGATTTCGCCATCCCGACGGCACCACCGTCCATCTCGCCTACTGCAGCAATGTGCACGCCGCCGAGGACCTGGACGGCGTCATGGCCCAGCTCGCCCGCTACGCGGAACCCGTTCGGGAAGAGCTGGGCGCGGACCTGCTCGGCATCGGGTTGTGGCTCGCCCGGGACGTGGTGGCCGAACTGTCGGCCGACCCCACTGCCGTCTCCAGGCTGCGCGCCGGACTTCTCGCGCGAGGCCTGGAGACCGTCAGCCTCAACGCCTTTCCGTACGAGGGGTTCCAGCGCGCGATCGTCAAGAAGGACGTCTACCGGCCCGACTGGGCCGACGAGGAACGTCTGCGCTACACCCTCGCCTGCGCCCGTGTCCTGGCCGGGCTGCTCCCGGACGACGCCCTGCGCGGAAGCGTCTCCACCCTTCCGCTCGGCTGGCGCACCCCGTGGCCGGCGGACCGGGCGGACACTGCCCGCCGCGCCCTGGACCGGCTCGCGTCCGGACTCGCCGCGATCCACCGGGACACCGGCCGCCGCATCCGGGCGGCCTTCGAGCCCGAGCCGGGCTGCGTCGTCGAGGACACCGCCGGGGCGGCAGCGGAATTCGGTGGGTTGGACCCCGACACCCTCGGGGTGTGCCTGGACACCTGCCATCTGGCCGTGCAGTTCGAGGACCCGGATCAGGCGCTGAGGCGCCTGGCCGCCGCCGGGGTCGCGGTGGTCAAGACACAGGCGTCGTGCGCCGTCGAGGCCGCCGCCCCGGCGGACCCGGCGACGCGTGCGGCGCTGGCACGGTTCGTGGAACAGCGCTTCCTGCATCAGACGCGTACGGCGCCCGGCGGCACCGTACGCGGAGTGGACGACCTGCCCGAGGCACTGGCCGGGGCGCTGCCCGCCGACTCGCCGTGGCGAGTGCACTACCACGTGCCCCTTGACGCGGTACCCGAACCGCCGCTGCGCACCACCGCCCCCGTACTCGGCGCAGCCCTCGAAGGGCTGTTCGGCGGGCCTGCCACGGTGTGCGACCACATCGAGGTCGAGACCTATACCTGGTCCGTCCTGCCGGAAGGGCAGCGGCCGTACGGCGACCAGGGGCTGGTAACGGGACTGGCCGCCGAACTCGCGTGGGTCAGGCGGACGTTGCTGGCGCTGGGCCTGACCTCCGTGCGAAAGGAGATCGTGACATGACCTGCAGACTCGTCGTCCTCGACATCGTGGGCCTCACGCCGCGCATGCTGCGGCACATGCCCGCCGTGGCCGCCCTCGCCGAACACGGCTTCCAGGCCCGGCTCGGCACCGTACTGCCCGCCGTGACCTGCTCGGTGCAGTCCACCCTCCTCACCGGGGCACTGCCGCGTGAGCACGGAATCGTCGGAAACGGGTGGTACTTCCGTGATCTCGGCGAAGTCCTGTTGTGGCGTCAGCACAACGGGCTGGTAGGCGGCGAGAAGCTCTGGCAGACCGCGCGGAGGACGGACCCCGACTACAAGGTCGCCAACATCTGCTGGTGGTACGCGATGGGCGCCGACGTCGACCTGACGGTCACCCCGCGTCCGGTGTACTACTCCGACGGCCGCAAGGAGCCGGACTGCTACACCTGTCCGCCCTCCCTGCACGACGAACTCACCTCCCGCCTCGGCCCGTTCCCGTTGTTCACGTACTGGGGCCCGAACGCCGGCCTGCCCTCCAGCCGGTGGATCCTGGCAGCCGCCCGCCAGGTCTTCGACGAACACAGCCCCGACCTCACCCTCGTCTACGTACCGCACCTGGACTACGAGACGCAGCGCACCGGCCCCGACTCGCCGCGTACCGCCCGCGAGGCCCGCGCCCTGGACGCCGCCCTGCGCCCTCTGCTCGACCACTTCCTGCGCGAGGGCGCGACGGTGGTCGCGCTCAGCGAGTACGGCATCACCCCGGCCCGCCGTCCCGTCGACATCAACCGTGCCCTGCGCCGGGCCGGCCTGCTGGAGGTCTACACGCAGGACGGCATGGAGTACCTCGACCCCTGGACGTCGCGCGCCTTCGCCGTCGCCGACCACCAGATCGCCCACGTCTACGTAGGCGACCGGGCCGATGTCCACGACACCGCCGGGCTGTTGGCGGAACTGCCGGGCGTCGCCGACGTGCTCGACGAGGCGGGCAAGGCGTCGTACGGACTGGATCACGAACGCTCCGGCGAACTGGTCGCCGTGGCCGAGCCCGATGCCTGGTTCACCTATTACTACTGGCTGGACAACGCCCGCGCCCCCGACTTCGCCCGCCAGGTCGAGATTCATCGCAAGCCCGGCTACGACCCGGCCGAGCTGCTGTACGACCCGGACGTCCCCGCGATCAAGCTGCGCGCCGCCGCCCAGGTGGCCCGCAAGAAGGCGGGCCTGCGCTATCGCATCCGCACGGTCCCGCTCAATCCTTCCGGTGTTCGCGGGACCCACGGCCGACTGCCCAGCGACCCGGCCGACGCTCCTGTGTTCCTGTGCTCGGACCCGGCGGCTGCCTGCCTGGAGGTCGACGCGACCGATGTCAAGAAACTGCTGCTGCGGCTGGCCGGCCTCGTGGGCTCCGCCACCCTCGAGTTCGGCGGGCCCCGAGCCTGACTGATCAGGTTTCCCGTGGTTTGCGCCCCTTGTCTGGCACGGCATGGCCGTCTACGGTGGCTCCCCAATGGCTGGATGTCGACATTCCGGTCTGTCCCGCTGGCCGGATATCAACGGTCCAGGCATATCTCAATCCTGACGACAGGGCTCTGGGGAGCCGGCGTCCGCATTCCATGAGGAGATCTATGCGTACAGGCATCTGGCTGGTCGGTGCCCGGGGCTCAGTGGCAACCACCACCGTCGTGGGCGCCGCCGCGCTGCGCGCGGGGATGGCGCCCGCCACGGGCTGTGTGAGCATGCTCGAGCCCTTCCACGACCTTCCCCTGCCCGACTTCGGCGATCTGGTCTTCGGTGGACACGACATCGCCTCGACCAGCTTGATCAAGCGTGCGGGGGAACTGGCCGAGGCCGGTGTGCTGCCCCTTGGTCTGCCGGACGTACTGAGCCTGGAGCTGGCCGCGGCGGACGCCGAGATCCGCCCGGCGCCTTCCCAGGGGGAATCCGGCGGACAGGCGGCGGTCGCCGCCGCGATCTCCGCCGACCTCACGGACTTCCGCGATCGTCTGGCCCTCGACCGGGTCGTCGTCGTCAACGTCTCCTCGACCGAGCCGCCCGCCACGCCACACCCCGCGCATGCCTCCCTCGCCCTGCTGCGGCAGGCGCTGGCCGGCGCCGAGCAGGTGCTGCCCCCGAGCTCCCTGTACGCCTTCGCGGCCCTGGAGTCCGGCTGCGCCTTCGTCGATTTCACCCCCTCGGCAGGGGCGCGCCTGCCCGCGCTGGACGAGCTCGCCAGGGAACGAGGACTGCCCTACGCGGGCAGCGACGCCAAGACGGGGGAAACCCTGGTCAAGTCGGTGCTCGCACCGATGTTCGCTCGCCGCGCGCTGCGGGTGCGGTCCTGGTCCGGCACCAATCTGCTTGGCGGCGGCGACGGGGCGACGCTGGCGAACCCGGACCACGCGATCAGCAAGAACGAATCCAAGGCCATGGTGCTCCCGGCCGTACTCGGCCACGAGGTCGACGGCGGCGTGCACATCCACAACGTCCCCGACCTCGGGGACTGGAAGACGGCCTGGGACCACATCACGTTCGAGGGCTTCCTCGGTGTCCGCATGTCGATGCAGTTCACCTGGAACGGCTGTGACTCCGCGCTGGCCGCGCCGCTCGTACTCGACCTGGCCCGGTTCGCCGCTCTCGCGCACCAGGCCGGTGTCGTGGGACCGCTTCCGGAGCTGGGCTTCTTCTTCAAGAACCCGGTGGCCAGCACCGAGCACGCCTTGGAGGCGCAGTACGCGACCCTGGTCGAATGGGCCCGCACGGCAGGGGCGGCGTGACGACCGGGCAGCGGGGAGCCGCCCGCACGGCGGCCACGACACGGTTCGGATACGGCACCAACGGCTTCGGCGATCACTCCCTGGAAGACGCCCTGACCGTGCTCGCGGATCTGGGCTACGAGGGCGTCGCACTGACTCTCGATCCACGTCATCTCGACCCGTTCGCCAACGATCTGCCGCGCCGCCTGCGACGGCTGGCGAAGCGGCTGGAGCGGCTCGGTCTCGCCGTCGTCATCGAGACCGGCGGCCGGTACGTGCTGGATCCCTGGCGCAAACACCAGCCTGCGTTGGTGTCCCCCGAAGGAGCCGAGCGCAGGGTCGACCTGCTCCGGCGCGCCGTGCGCATCGCCGCGGACCTCGGCGCCGAGGCGGTGTCGTTCTGGAGCGGTACCGCCGAGCAGGGCACCCCTGAGCAGGTCGTCTGGGACCGGTTGCTGCCGGGTTGCGCCAGGGTCGTCGAGGCGGCCGAGTCCGCCGGGGTCACCCTCGGCTTCGAGCCCGAGCCGGGCATGTTCATAGACACCCTTGCCGCGTATGACCAGCTGGTGCGGCGATTGGGCCGTCCTCCCTCGTTGGGCCTCACCCTGGACATCGGGCACTGCCGCTGCCTGGAACCCCTGCCGGTGCCTGACTGCGTCCTCAGCGTGGCGGACCAGCTGGTGAACGTGCAGATCGAGGACATGCGCCGAGGCACGCACGAGCATCTGGAGTTCGGTACCGGAGAGATCGACTTTCCGCCCGTGCTGGCGGCACTGTCCGACACCGGCTACACGGGGCTGGTCTCCGTGGAACTGCCGCGGCACAGCCACGCGGCCCCCGAGATCGCCCGGCGCTCCCTGGACTTCCTGCACACCGCCGACGCACGGGCGCGGGACCTGGCGCAGCCGCGGAGCCTGCGGTAATCCGGGCACCGGGCCCCACGCCCCTGCGGCATCCCAACGCATCCCACGCTTTCGGGATCCGCACGGTAACACCCAGTTCAATCAACACACTCACCAAGGAGAGATGCAATGGCACCTTCGATCACCCCGCCCGCAGCCAATCCGGCCGGGCCGTCAGTCGCGATCATCGGCGGCGGGATCGGCGGTCTCGCGGCGGCTCTGGCGATCTCCCGAGCCGGACTGCGGGTCACCGTGTTCGAGAAGACGCGGAAGTTCCGGGATGTCGGCGGAGGTATCCAGCTGGCCGCTAACGGCTCCCGCATCGCGTACCGGTGGGGATTGGCCGACGCCATCGCGCAATGCGCGGCGCAGCCGAACGCTTTCGAAGTGCGTGCCGCGCACGGAAAGGTGCTGACCCGCTTCGCCATGGGCGCGACCTACGAGGAGGACTACGGCTCCCCGCATCTGAACTTTCACCGGGCTCGGCTACATCAGGTTCTGCTCGACCAACTGCCTCTCGACACCGTGCGGCTCGGGCACCGGCTCACCGACCTCACGTGGGACGGCGAGGGCCCGGTTCGCCTGGAGTTCGAAGGCGCCGAGACCTTCGAGGCGGATGTGGTGATCGGCGCGGACGGGATGCGCTCGGTCGTGCGCGGGCGGGTCGCGCAGGCGCTGGCGCCGGATGACCAGACGCCGCACCTTTCCGTACCGCGGTATTCGGGCTACGTCGCCTACCGCGGTATCGCGCCGGCCGAGGCTGTCAGCAGCCTGTCTCCCGACACGATGTACCTGTGGACCGGCACGACCGGACGCCTGCTGTGCTACCCGATCGACTGCGGCCGGTCCTTCACCACGGTCGTGTTGGAGTCGGAGCCGGAGGGCGCGCCGGAGTCCTGGAGCGCATCCGGCAGCACCGAGCAACTGACCGCGGCCTTGTCCGCCTACGGCGACGTGGCCGCGACCCAACTCAACGCCAGCACGGAGCAGATCCGGCGCTGGGCGCTGTACGACCGCGATCCGCTCGACATGTGGACCAGCGGCCCGGTGACCCTGCTCGGCGACGCCGCCCATCCCATGCTGCCCCATCGCGGTCAGGGCGCGAGCCAGGCATTCGAAGACGCGGTGGCACTCAGCCACTGCCTTGCACAGGCAGACCATGACGCGAAAGGGCTGCGCGCGGCGCTCGTACGCTACGAGGAGATCAGAAGGCCGCACACCGCGGTGATCCAGACCGGTGCGCGGGGCCGCGGTTCACTGCGCATAGGAGGCCAGCCCGCGCCGTCGGACGCGGGGCCGGCCCCCGACCCCGCCGCGGCGGCCAGCAGCGCGGTGAGTTCCCTCGTCAAAGAGGCGGACTGGTTCCAGCGCTACGACATCGCCGGCGAACTCGACGGCAGCTGATCCGCGGAGTTCCGGGGCCTCGCGAACCCGCGGGGCCCCGGGCTCGGCCCGTTTTGAACAGCGCGAAAGCACGTTCCGCGAAGACGCGGTTCGATCCCAGCCCGCTGAACCCCGTCCGAGGATCCCCATGCCCCTTTTCTTCCTACGCCACGGCGAATCCCACGCCAATGAGCAGAATCGCTTCGCGGGCCGGCTGGACACGCCGCTCACCGAACTGGGCCTGCGCCAGGCACTCCAGGCCTCCGAGCGGGTCGCGGCACTGGACGTGCGCATCGACGAGGTGCACGTGTCGAGTCTGGCCCGCGCCCGGCAGACCGCGGACCTCATCATCGGCCGGCTGCCGGAACCGCCCGGCCACCTCACGGTGAGCGACCAGCTCGTGGAGCGGGACTTCGGGATCTTCAGCGGACGCAACAAGAGCCTGGTGAAGAAGAGCATCGGCTTCGCCGCATACACCGACTTCTTCCACACCCACACCGGCGTACCTCCCGGCGGCGAGAGCTGGGCGGCGATGTACCGGCGGACCGCCGACTACTACAACAGCGTCCTGATGCCCGCAGACCGGGCGGGACGCACCGTCCTGATCGTCGCGCACAAATACATCCTCGAGATGTTCGCGCTGATCATCGCCGGTGTACCGCCTCAGGAGTACCGCGATCTGAAGATTCCCAACGCCCGTCCGCTCGGCGAGGGCGATCTTCGCCGGATCGCCACCGCGCCGGCCGCCGCGGGACTGCTCAACGACTTCGGCGAGGTGGTCGAGATCCGGCTTCCGCTGATGGCGGCCGTGGCCGCGGTGCTCGGCGTGTTGCTCCAACTGCTGGTGGGCGTCCAGGTTCCGCCGTGGGCTTTCTCCTCGATGTCGGCCGTGCCGCTGGCGATAGGCTCGTTCTTCGTCATGGTGCGGGTGGACCCGCAGGCCCATCGCGGAACACTCGGCAGCTTCAGACTCGTGGCGCCGCTGCTCCTGGTCCGGCTCACCCTCGGACTCGCGCTGCTCTGGACCGACCACGGCCTGCCGACCGAACTCGCGGCCCTGTTCCTGCTCCTGCCACCCGCGGTGATCGCGCCTTCGTTGTCCCTGCAGTGGGGTGGAGACTACTTCTTCGCCGTGCGACACACCGTCGCCGCCTCGCTGACCCTCCCGGTCCTGCTGCTGGCCGGAATCGCGCTGCTCGAAACCGACGGCCACCCGGGCTCACTCTGGCCGGCCCTGACGATGTACGCGGCCGTGCTGCTGATCTCCATGCTGCTGCCCGGCCTCGGCGCGCGGGCTTTGCGCGGGCGCGGCCCGATCCGGGCCGGTTCGCTCAGCACCAACTGGAACTGGGTGGGCGATCTCGCCCTCGTCCCTCTCGCCTTCATCACGACCTTCGCGCTCACCCCGGCCACCGGTCTCGGACAGCCCGGCCGGGCAACGAGCCTGCTGACAGTCATGGCCGTGACCGGAACCGGCCTCGTCGGTCTGCGCCTGGCGAGCATGCTCGTGCAACGGCTGCGACCCTCCGCCGCCGGCGTGGCCCGGGACATCTTCATCACACAGAACACGCCCAACGTCTTCCTCTGGCTGACCATGGCCGCAGTGCTGGCTCCCGCCACGGGCAGCCACCCCTCGGTCTCCGGCCTCGGCGTGGCGCTGGTCTTCTTCCTGACCATCTACCTCGACGAACGCGTCGTCCTACACGGCCATACCCGGGGCCTCGAGAAGACACGGCAGTCGATCTCGCTGCCCGCCCTCCGCGAGCAGCCCGAGTTGCCGGAACCGGCGTGATCGCGCTGCTGCGGGCGAGAACGCTGGGGTGCGCGAGACAGCCCGCCTCCCGGGGCGTTAGCCTGCGCGTTTCACTTGCCACAGTGTCCGGATCTTGAGCGGGAACGCGAAAGTGCCCTCTGAGCTGCAATGCCGGTGAGTTAGGGCATCAGTGCAGGTCAGATGGGGTGCTTGGTGACTCTCAGTGTGTAGTGGACGTTACTGGGAGTGCGGGGCTGGTCCCGTTTTCTGACTTCGAAGGTGTTCTTGGACGGCTTCTTGACGCGTTGGCACTGCCGGTTGCGCCGGGCTGGGAGGAGAGCGGCCAGGAGCTCGGTCACGGCCTCGCGGCGTGCGGTGCCCAGCGCGGTCACGTCGGCTGCGGCCTGGGCGGCGACGGCTAACCGGGCGAGCTGCACGGTGACGGTGAAAGAGATCCGGTCGGGATCGATCCCGCCGTGTTCTGCGGCGTGCATCTGCAGTGCGCACAGTGCCTGGTAGACGGTGAGGAGGGCGTAAATCTCCTGGCAGATCAGCTCGGACGCCTTGGAGCGCAGGATGAATCCGGCGCCGCGCAGGCGGTTCTTCAGTTCCGCGAACCCGTTTTCGATCTCCCACCGCTGGTGATATGCCCTGCTGATTGCCCGCAGGGGAGTCCGTTAAGGTCGTGTCGGAGCGGTTGGGGCACAGCAACGCCGCGATGACCGGACGTTCGGTGTGGTCACGGAGGAATGTGCCCCGGATGTGCCCTCTCGGTCGGAGGGCTGAGGGAACACGCAGGTCAGAGCGATGCCTTGGGGGCCATAGTGCGACTGCGAGTGGAGTTCACTACCGAGCCCTTCGATCTCGACGAGGCGCCCGCCCACGCGCTCGTCGCCCGTGAGGTCATCGAGGGGGCCGAGCTGGACGCGGTGGACGTCGGGCCGTTCGGCAACACCGCCGAGGGGCGTGCCGACGTCGTGCTCACCGCTCTCGACGCGCTGCTGCGCAGGACCCTGGAGGCCGGCGCCACCCGGATCTCGCTCCAGGTCAACGTGATCGACGGGGAGGGCGGCCGGTGACCGGCGCCGGCGGGGCGGCGTTCGTCGCGGCCGTGAAACCGCTGGTCGACGCCATGGGCGGCGAACTGGTCCCGCCCGGCGAGGCCGGCCCCGACGACGTCGTGCTCGCCTGGGAAGGCGCCGACGTGATCGCCGTACGCCTGCCCCAGCTCGCCGACTCGCTCGACCACATCCTGGCCGCCCTGGAGCGCGGGCACGGCAAGCCGCTGGCCGAGCTGGACCGCAAGGCCAAGCAGGAGACCGTACGGACACTCGAGGCGCGCGGCGCCTTCTCCGTGCGGCACGGGGTCGAGACGGTGGCGAGCGCCCTCGGGGTCAGCCGTTTCACGGTCTACAACTATCTCAACTACGCCAACGAGCAGCGGGCCAAGGCCCGTGCGGGCGACGAACAGACGCGGCAGGACGGCTGAGGCTGACCCCGCGTATCGCGGCGACCGTCAGTCGATGCCCCGCCAGATGTGCGGCTCCCTGCGGCAGGCGTCCTCGTCCTCGCCGGCCAGCAGGACCGACTGCGGGCCGCGCGCGGGCTCCTGGGCCCGGGACACGCGGGCCGGTACCTCGTGCGCCGTACGGTCCTGCCGTACGTGCCGTACGTGCCGTTCGCGCTCCGGCGCCGGGACGACGACCGGTGCTGTGGAAACTGTCAAGGCGAACACCTCCAGGGACAGATCTGGGACAAGGACCACGCCACGCCCAGTCGCGGGCGTGGCTCACACCCCCAGCCGCCGGCCCAGCGGCCCGCGGGCCAGCACCAGCGCCACCCCCGCCGCCAGCAGGACGAGGCTCAGCGCGAGGAAGTAGGAGGCCGACGGGGACTCGTCGCCGGACACCTTCAGGGCGTTGCCGCCCAGTCCGCCGCCGAGCGCTCCGGCCAGCCAGAACAGGCCCACCATCTGGCTGACGAAGGTCGCCGGGGCCACCGCGGTGGTGGCGCTCATCCCGACCGGGGCGAAGGCCACCTCCCCGGCGGCCAGCATCAGGAACGCGACCACCAGCCACCACGGTGACACCAGACCGCCCGGTGCCGACCCGGTCCGCCACGCCGCCAGCGCCATCACCGCGAAGGCCACCGACGTGCACCCCATGCCGATCGCGAACTTGACGGCCGTACCGATCCGGTCCCCCGCGCGCTTCCACAGCGAGGCGAACAGCGGGGCGGTGAGCAGGACGAACAGCGGAGTCGCCGACTGGAACCAGCTGGTGGGCACGGTGAATCCGAGCACCGAGCGGTCCGTGGACTCCTTGGCGAAGATCGCGAAGACGGAGCCGCCCTGCAGGAACATCGCCCAGAACAGGGCCGAGGCGAGGAACAGCCAGATGTAGGTCTTCACCCGGACCCGCTCCGGCGGGGTCAGCAGCGGATTGCGGATCAGCCGCCAGAAGAAGACCACCGGTACGACGACGGTCAACAGCCCGATCAGCGCCATGACATGAGCGATCTTGAAGGATCCGAGGGCCGCGTCCGTGCCGTAGACGATGACGACCACGGCGAGCGTGAGGCCGCCGGTCCGCAGCACCCGGGTCCGCTGGGCGGGGGTGGCGGCGCGCTCGGGTGTCCGGCCGGTGTCGCCGAAGTGGTGCGAGCCACGTACGTACCGCAGCAGCCCGGCGGCCATGCCGACGGCGGCGATACCGAAGCCCAGATGCCAGTTGACGGTCTCGCCGACCGCCCCGACCACGACGGGCGCGGCCAGCGCGCTGACCTGGACGCTCATGTAGAAGATGGCGAACCCGGCGTCCCGGCCGGCCCGGTCCCGGGGAGCGTAGAAGGCGCTCAGCAGATGGGCCATGTTCGGCTTGAGCAGCCCGGTGCCGCCGGCGATCAGCAGCAGCCCCGGATAGAAGAACACGTGCCCTGGCAGCGCCAGCGACACATGGCCGAGTCCGATCAGGCAGCACCCGTACTTGACCGCGCGGACGGAACCGAGCAGCCGGTCGCCGATCCAGCCGCCGGGCACGGAGGACAGGAACACCGAGGCCATGTAGAGGCCGAAGAGCAGGGTGGCGTCCTCGTTGGTCATCCCGAGCCCGCCGTCGGCGGTCGGCTCCGTCGCGTAGAGGACGAGGATCGCGGTCATCCCGTAGAAGCTGAACCGCTCCCAGATGTCGGTGCCGAACAGGGTGGTGAACCAGCGGGGCCAGCCCAGGGGTCCTCGTCGGCCGGTGTGTCCGGACGCACCTGGCGGCTTGGCGGGGGACTCGGCCGGCGCGGTCATGGCTCCTCCAACGGGTCACTGGGAGGGAGCAAGGCTCCCGCCGTCGTGTCGGAGGCTGGTCGAGGACCGCTCAAAGGCGCCTCCTCGAGCGGCCGTTGAGGCCGGTCACGGACACTGGGCGGCCGAGTCGACCCCGTCCCGCGCAGGAGGCCATCAGATGCCGGATCCCCTTCCCTTCCGTGTGATGCTGCGCATGGAAATAGCCCCTGGTCAGGGAGCCGAGTTCGAGAAGGTGTGGCAGGAGGTGGGCCGGGGCATCGCCGCCCAGCCGGGCAACCTCTGGCAGTCGCTGGCCCGGTCGGCGGACGAGGAGGACGTCTACCACGTCGTCACCGACTGGGTCGACGCGCCCAGCTTCCACCGGTTCGAGCACAGCGAGGAGCACGTCGAGAACCGGCGGCGCCTGGCCCCCTACCGGCGCGGCGGAGAGATGAGGCTCAGTCAGACGGTGTGTCTGCTGCGGGGCGCGGCCCAGGGAGCGGCCGACGTGTCCGGTTCGGAGCACGGCGTCAGGGCGTAGCCGTTGTCGCGCGTCGTACGTCGGTGGGGCGGCCGGAGGTCCGGCCGCCCCACCGACGGCTTTCTGGTGTGGCCGCTGGGTACCGCCCGTCATGGAAGGGGACGGCGGTACCCAGCGGCCTGGCGTCCGGCCGGCGGTCGTGCCGCCGGGGGGACGCGGCTCAGTGTTTCTCCACCCGCACTTCCGGCAGGACCTTGCCGAGGGCCTGCGGCAGCCACCAGGCCTTCTTGCCCATCAGCCGCATGGCCGCCGGCACGATCAGACAGCGGATGAGGACGGCGTCGACGAAGATCGCCACCGCGAGTCCGAAGCCGAACTGCCGCAGCATCCGGTCCGGGCTGAGCATGAAGGCGCCGAACACGACGATCATCACGGCGCCCGCCGCGGTGACCACGGCACCGGTGTGCGCGAGGCCCTCCCGGACCGCCTTGGCCGCGTCCTTCGAGCGCAGCCACTCCTCGCGCATCCGGGAGACGAGGAAGATCTCGTAGTCCATGGAGAGCCCGAAGACGATCGCGAAGATCATGGTCGGGATGAACGCCTCGATGGGTCCGGGATCGGCGCCCAGCCAGCCGTGCTGGAAGACGAGGGAGACCGCGCCGAGGGCGGCGCCGACGCTCACCAGGTTGAGCAGGGCGGCCTTGAGCGGGATCAGCACCGAACGGAACACCATCATCAGCAGGACGATGGAGAGGCCGATCACGATCGTCACGAACAGCGGCAGCTTCCCGCCGATGGTCTCGGAGAAGTCGATGACGGCCGCCGTCGCTCCGCCGACCAGGTACTCGGCCTTCGTCTGCTTGGCCAGCGCGGGCAGCACGTCGTCGCGCAGCCGGTGCACGAGGTCCGTCGTCGCGGTGTCCTGCGGCGCGGTCCTCGGTACGGCGAGGAGCATCGCGGCCTTGCCGTCCTCGGTCGGGATCGGACCGTTGACCAGGACGATCCCCGGGGTGTTCTTGAGCGTGCCCGCGGCGGCGCCGGCGGCTCGCACGGCGTTGTCGCCCTCGGTGACGATCACCAGCGGACCGTTGAATCCGGGGCCGAACCCCTTCGCGAGCAGGTCGTAGGCGACCCGGCTGGTGGTGCCGTCCGGGTCGTTGCCGGCGTCCGCGAGGCCGAGCCGCAGGTCCGCCGCGGGGACGGCGAGCGCGCCCAGCGCCACCAGGGGCAGCAGCAGAGCCGTCCACGGCCGCCGCTGGACGGCCTCTCCCCAGGCCCGCCACCGGGTGCCCTCCTCGGGGCGGCCCTTGGCGGCTCGCTTGCGGGCCCGCGCCGTGAACTGGCGGGCGAAGCGCTTGCCGAAGATGGCGAGCAGTGAGGGCAGCAGGGTCAGCGAGGCCACCATGGTGAGCAGGACGGTCAGCGCGACCGCGAGCGCCATGCCCCGCAGGGAGCCGAGGCCGAGGGCGACCAGGCCGAGCAGCGCGATGATCACCGTGCAGCCGGCGAACAGGACGGTCCGCCCGGCGCCCTCCAGCGCCCTGCGCTCCGCTTCGTCCGGGGCGATGTCCTTGACCAGCTCGGCCCGGTAGCGGGCGAAGATCAGCAGCGCGTAGTCGATGCCCACGCCCAGACCGACCAGGGCCATGACATACGGCGAGTAGCTGGCGATGATGAACTGGTGCGAGGCGAGCACGATGATGCCCAGCGTGGCGCCGACCGCGAACACGGCGGTGATGACCGGCAGGCTCGCGGCGATCACCGTGCCGAACATGAACAGCAGGATGGCCAGCGCCGCGAAGACCCCGGCGCCCTCCGCCCCGCTGCCCTGGTTCTTGCCCAGTTTCCGCGCGGCCTCACCGCCCAGCTCCACCTGGAGGCCGTCCTTCTGGATCTCCCGCGCGGTGTCGAGGATCGGCTTGCTCTGCGTGAGGGGTACGTTCTCGGCGGCCCGGTCCAGCTCCACGGTGGCGTAACCGACGGTGCCGTCGGCCGAGATCGCCGACCGGTCCTGGTACGGGCTCCGCACCCCGACGACGCCGGACAGTCCGGAGACCTTCTTCAGCATCCCCGCGACCGCGCTCTCGGTTCCGGGGGTGCGCAGGCCGTCCTTGTCGTGGAGCACGATGCTGACGGTGTTCCAGGCGTTGCCCGCGCCGTGCTCCTTGAGGACTTCGAGGGCGTTCTGGGTCTCGGTCCCCGGCAGTGAGTAGTCGTCCCGGTAGCGGTCGCCCGCCTGTGAGGCGCCGGCCCAGACGCCGACAAGCACGACGAGCCAAAGGATCAGCGCGGTCCATCGGTGTCGGTTGGCGAACCCCGCGATGCGGGAGAAGACCCCGGCCTGGTCGGACCGGACCGCGGAGGCGGTCCCAGGTGGACGAGTAGACATGATGGACGCGATCCCCTTGTCGGAAGAGATGGGGAGTCATCAACTCATCAGACGCTAGTGCGCGGATACAGCGCCGCTAGAACGCACGTTCCCTGCCCCGTGGCAGGGGTTTCACCAGGGAATGGTGCCGTTCCCGCGCAGGAAGACCCCCGACGGTCCGTCCTCCGGCAGCAGTGCGGCGTCGGCGATGTGCCGCGCGGCTTCCTGCGGGGTCTGCTCGGCCTCCGGGCGCATCCGCGTTCTGACCATCCCCGGGTTGATGGAGTTCACCAGGACCCCGCTGCCGTCCGTCTCCTTCGCCAGCATCACCGTCAGCGCGTTGAGCGCCGTCTTGGACGCGGAGTAGGCGGGGCACTGCGCGGCGGGGCCGTACGCGAAGGACGCGGCGCCACTGGAGACGTTGACCACTCTGCCCCAGCCGCGGTCCACCATGCCCGGCAGGAAGGCCTGGGCCATCCGCCAGGCGCCCAGCAGGTTCACCTCGAGGGTGCGGCGCACCTGGTCCAGATCGACTTCGGAGGGGGACATCCCCCAGTCCAGCTGTACACCGGCGTTGTTGACGAGGACGTCCACGGTCCCGGCGCGCTTGACCGCATCGTCCACCGACGCCTGGTCGGTGACGTCGAGCGCGAGAGGAACGACGTCGGCGCCCAGTTGGCCGGCCGCGTCGGCCGCCGCGCGCTCGTCACGTGCGGCCAGCACGACCCGGTGTCCCCGTGCGTGCAGTTCGGCGGCGACCGCGAGGCCGAGCCCCCGGTTCGCGCCGGTCACCAGTGCGGTACGGGAAGGGGGCACGTCGACTCCTGATCCGGTGGGAGGAACGGGGCGTCAAGCATGGGTGAGACGCCTGGAGGACGGCTCAAGCGGGCTTGTAGGCCCTGCTGACACGCTCTCGGGATATTGGGCTGTGGCCCATTGCCGACGGAGGAGTGTTTGGCCATGAACTCGATCAGGCCTTATCCGCTGGGCGAGCCGTACCGCCTTGAACTCGACCCGGCCTACCAGGATCTGCTGGGCGGCGACGAACTGACCAGGGTGCGGCTGCCCTTTGGGGGCACGGCCTGGCTGGCCGTCCGCTACGACCATGTACGCGAGGCCCTCGCGAGTCCCACGCTCAGCCGGACGCTGGCGGCCGGCAATCCGGAACTCCCACGTCAGATGCCCGAGCCGCCGCCCCCGGGGGCGATCATGGCTCTGGACGGTGAGGAACACACGCGGCTGCGCAGGCTGGTCGGCAAGGCCTTCACCGCGCGCCGGATCGAGGGGATGCGCGACGAGATCCAGCGGCTCGTCGACGAACTGATCGACACCATGGCCGCAACCGGTTCCCCCGCGGACCTGGTGTCCCATGTGGCCGTACCGCTGCCGCTGCGAGTGATCTGCAACCTGCTGGGCGTACCGGTCGAGGACCAGGAACACTTCCGTTCCTTCACCGAGAAGGTCATGGGAACCACCGCGTTCGGCTCCGAGGAAGTCCAGACGGCGATGGCCGAGTTCTTCGGATACCTGGCCAAACTCGTCGCGGAGCGACGCGCGTCACCTACCGACGACCTGCTGAGCGCGCTCGTCCTCGCCCGCGACGAGGACGACCGCCTCAGCGAGCAGGAACTCGTCTGGCTCGGGGTGGCCCTGCTGATCGGCGGCCATGAGACGACGCTCAACCAGATTGCCAATTTCACCTACGTTCTCCTGAACCACCCCGAGCAGCTCGCCGAGTTCCGCGCGCACCCGGAGATCGCTCCCAGGGCGATCGAAGAGCTGCTGCGTTTCGTCCCGACCGGCGCGGGATCGGCCCATGCCACCATCGCGACCGAGGACATGGTGCTGGGCGGTGTGACCGTGCACAAGGGCGAGGGGGTTGTCGTGGATCTCGCGGCAGCCAA
>Ga0136846_1236284_pt1 | contig 17506 bp, 15 predicted proteins | sample HopSoiMetagenom2_FD_96841 | JGI IMG/M metagenome (GOLD analysis project Ga0136846, IMG submission 96841) | Grasslands soil microbial communities from Hopland, California, USA - 2 Assembly 2016 (version 4) | ecosystem: Environmental > Terrestrial > Soil > Grasslands | place: USA: Hopland...
CAGGACGAGATCGACAATATAATTGGCAATCTGAGCAAGAAAGAAGCCACCTCCCTTAGTGAGTTGCTGGATAAGATAAGGGCCAGGTAAACAGCAATTTATGTTTTGATTAACCCCGCTTGAATTACCTTTGTCTTTTACATCATCCCACTTTTGAAAACATGAGGCTACTTCTTGCAGGTTTGATTTTATGCTTTTGTTCTTCCGCCTTTTCCCAACCTAAATATGAATTTCGGGGAGTATGGATTGCCACCGTTGACAATATCGATTGGCCGAAACGTGGCGTAACCGATGTGGCCCAGCAAAAGGCTGATTTTATCCGGATACTGGACCTTCACCAGCGCAATGGCATGAACACTATGGTTGTTCAGGTGCGCCCTGCCGCCGACGCTTTTTATCCATCTCCATATGAACCCTGGAGTCAGTGGCTTACAGGAGTGCAGGGCAAAGCCCCCTCACCTTATTATGACCCTTTACAGTTTATGATCGAAGAAACCCATAAAAGAGGAATGGAGTTTCATGCATGGCTCAATCCTTACAGGGCCAATTTTAATATCAAAACTGCTTCCATCGCCAAAAATCATATAACCAGAGTTCATCCAGAATGGTTCATTACTTATGGCGACACTAAATATTTTGATCCCGGTAACCTGGAAGGACAAAAGTTTGTAGAAAATGTGGTGCGTGACATTGTTAAACGTTACGAGGTGGATGGCATTCACATGGACGATTATTTTTATCCTTACCCTATTGGAACCAAAGAATTCCCCGATGGCGCCAGTTACAAAAAATCAGGAACTACCCTTTCAAGGGCCGACTGGAGAAGAAGCAATGTAGATACGATTATTCACCAGCTGAGCATTATAATCAAAGAAGAAAAACCGCTATGCAAATTTGGGGTCTCTCCTTTTTGTGTCTGGCGGAATAAGAGCCAGGATCCTGAAGGAAGTGATACCAAAGCGGCTATTAACAATTATGACGATCTCTATGCCGATATACTGCTTTGGCTGAAGAATGGATGGATTGATTATGTAACACCGCAATTATACCTGGAAATAGGCAATGAAAGGGTAGATTATGCTACAATGGTGGATTGGTGGGCCAACCACAGCTATGGACGTCATGTTTACATTGGCCATGGGATCTATCGGGCGTATGAACGAAACAAGGCGTGGAAGAGTCCGGACGAGTTGCCCAACCAGATCAAATTGCTTCGCGAAAATCCCAATATACAGGGTAGCCTTTATTTCAGCAGCAAAACTTTTGATGGCAATCCGAATGGCTGGAATGATTCACTTCGTAATAATTATTATCGTCTGCCCGCCTTAATTCCTCCAATGGATTGGCTCCAGACAAAGCGCCTGGAGAAGCCAGATTCACTGGAAGTAGGTTACCTGAATACCGATATAAGAAAGCCGGAATATACATTGATTGCTTATCGTCGCAAAAGCACCTATGATGTGCGTGCCATGATTGTTTATATATCTCCGAAAAAAGAAGAAGTATTGTCCAGGTCCAGTAAGGCCTTGAAATTTGTGGTCACAGAGAACAAGCGCAACAACGCCATTGCCTTTAATGAATTTTCTCCCGCTGATTATTATAAAAAGGAAAAGAAATACTTTGTTGGCAGCTCTTTTGAATATAAAAATGGAGGAGAAAGCGAAGTGAGTAATGTGATTACGGTAACCCGTCAAAAGAATGGCTCGGTCAGTTTTAGTAAACCATAATCGTTTAGCTCACCAGGGCCTCCTGGAGTAGTTTGGCTTCTGTTCCAGGTAATTCGTGTATTCCAGGGATCCCAATCTAAACCGAAGGGGAAGGGAAGTTGCCTTTTCAATTTGCCATTCCTTTCGGCAGAAAAAGCCAAGCTGACTTACATAATAATCTGGAGTCAAAAAAGACTGATATTGTGACGATGGAATAAAAAGCTTCGTTTCAGCTGCAATATTGCCACACCCGGAAGGAAGAAAATAAATCGAACCTAAAGGCATTACAAGCCGCTTCACAGGACTTTTTATCAGGTAACCAGAAATATTCTCTCCTGCCACCAAGGCCCTGTAACCGGTGTAATTAGGTGGGAATACAGGAATTTTTTCCACAATTTTTTCCTGGCCTAAAATTTCCCCACAAAACAGGAAAATCAACACAACAACTCCAAAAAAATACCGTTGCATCATCTGAATCAATTAGTTTTGTAAATTTACGGCTCGATTTTTGATTAATGGCCGGATTTTTGGAAAAACTTCTAGCCTAAATGCCCCCATAGCCTATGGCCCTTAGCCAAACATTACAACAGAAGCTGTTACAGAAGCTGTCCCCCCAGCAGATTCAATTGATGAAGCTGCTGCAGGTGCCTACAGCCAACCTGGAAGAGCGTATCAAGGAAGAACTGGAAGAGAACCCAGCCCTGGAGCTTGATGAGGAGAAGCATGATGATAACCAGGAAGACCATGATGAGTTTTCATCCGAAAACGCGGAAACTGAATATGAGGAAAAGAGTGGAAGCGAGGAAGAGTACGAGAACCTGGATGTGAGTGAATATGTAAGGGAGGGAGACGATGATGTAGCTGATTATAAGCTCCGGGACGATAATTACTCGGATGATGAACAAAAACAGATCCCTTTTAAAACAGAAGCCAGTTTTTACGAAACTTTATTGAACCAGTTAGGGTTGCTCAAACTGGATGAAAAAGAACAGAAGATCGCTGAGCATCTTGTAGGAAGTATTGATGAAGATGGTTATTTAAGGCGTGAAACTGCCTCCATTGTTGATGACCTTGCTTTCCGTCAGAATATTATCGCCACAGATCAGGAAGTGGAAGCCATCATTCAGCGCATCCAGCATTTTGATCCGCCGGGTGTTGCAGCCCGTGATCTGCAGGAATGTCTTCTCCTTCAATTGCAAAGACAAAAAGACGAAGCCCGCATTGCTGACGGTAATGGAAAGAATATTGATATCGCCATCATGGCGCTTACCAAATACTTTGATGAGTTTACCAAGAAGCACTATGAAAAGATCCAGCGCGGTCTCAATATCAATGAAGAACAGCTGAAGGAAGTAATGCAGCTGATCATTAAACTTAATCCCAAACCAGGTGGAAATATCGGCGGCATCAACAAAGCTGAAAGTTATGTAGTGCCTGATTTCTTCATTCTGAATAACGCCGGCAAACTTGAACTCACCCTTAACTCACGGAACGCACCTGAACTTCGAATCAGCGAAGGGTACAGGGATATGATGAAAGAATATGACAGGGGCGCCAAGAAAGACAAGAGGCAGAAAGAAGCGGTGCTGTTCATCAAACAAAAGATCGATGCAGCCAAATGGTTCATTGATGCCATCAAACAACGGCAGCATACCCTGCTCAGCACCATGACTGCCATCATGAATCACCAGCATGATTTCTTTATTACCGGTGATGAAACTTCCCTGAAGCCAATGATCCTGAAAGATATTGCAGAGAAAACAGGGCTTGATATTTCAACAGTGAGCCGGGTAGCCAATAGTAAATTTGTCCAAACGGAGTTTGGTACCTATAGGCTGAAATTCTTTTTCTCTGAATCCCTGAGTACGGAAAGTGGTGAAGAGGTTTCTACCCGCGAGGTTAAGAAGATCCTGAGCGACCTGATAGAAGGTGAGAGTAAGAAACATCCGCTGAGTGATGAGCGGCTCACCGAATTATTACAGGAAAAAGGATATAATATCGCCCGCCGCACAGTAGCTAAATACCGCGAACAATTGAATATACCTGTAGCAAGATTGCGAAAGGAACTTTAGTACAGGATTCATAGCTGATTGCTTTGGCTGGTAGGGAAGAACCACCATGAAAAAATTTTTCGTCTATTTAGCCATCATTGCTTCCCTTTATTTAGCTCCGAATTCTTCTATTGCCCAGGTAATGCCAGTTAATGAAAATGATCTTTCAGGGAAATATCCGTTTATCAGTACGGTATTCAACCGTATCAGCAATAACTCAGGGCTGGATTCATTCTACCAGAAATTACACCGTCTAAAATCAGGTAGCAGCGGTACGGTATCAATAGTACATATTGGCGATTCCCATATCCAGGCAGATTTCCTGACTGCGGTTGTGCGTAACGGTCTGCAGGATTTTTTTGGAAATGCAGGTCGTGGCCTGGTCTTTCCTTATCAGTTAGCCCAATCCAATTCTCCCGATGATGTATTCAGCAGTTCATCCATCCGATGGCAATTTAACCGGATTGCACACCCTGAAATTCCTGTCAGCTACGGCATTTCCGGATACAGTATTAAAACATCAACAGCAAGCGCCAGTTTTCAATTATCGTTACGAGGTTTGGCGCGACCATTTACCCGGGTCAGGCTTTTTGCCGATTCACTTGCCGAATGGACCCTTAAGCCAGTTGATAATGATTCGATATTTGAGATGGAAAAAATCCCGGGTTGTAATTGCACAGCGATTGAACTCGATAAAGAGAATACAGGGTTTAATATATCGTCGCAGACGCCTGAGGTACCTAAAATAGTCTACGGTGCTTCCCTTGAGAATGATAACCCGGGTATCATTTATCATACGATTGGTGTAAATGGTGCCCGTTTTGACCAATTCAATCTTGCTGATCTCTTTTGGCAGCAATTACCCGCACTTAAAGCTGATCTTTTTATAATATCTCTCGGCACAAATGAAGCGCAATGGGACGCTTTTCCGGCAACAGCTTTTAAAAAAACACTTCAGAAATTTATTGAGAAGCTAAAAGCCGTATCTCCACAGGCCTGCATTTTATTTACCACCGCCCCTGACAGCTATAAGGGAAGAAGAAATAATGGGGTTTTAAGGGATCTCAATAGTGCGATAATTAATTACTGTAATAGCAATTACCTTCCGGTATGGGACCTCTATCGCATTACCAATGGGTATGGCTCTGCTTATAGCTGGGCAAGGAGAGGGCTAATGACCAGCGACAGGATACATTTTACGCCGGAAGGGTACCGTGTACAGGGTAGCCTGCTTTTGTCTGCAATAGGTAAAGGGTATAATGGATACACCAGTGTTAAGCGCTGAAAGTTAAAATTGGAGGGGAATCCATGATTTTTTCAGTTTTCTTTGGTCTAAATCAGGTTCCCGGCAATCTAAATACAACCGTGTGCCATTCATGCTCAAGCCACCTTTGAGTCAAGATTTAGTTTCGATTGAACTAACTTTTATCGGCATGTAGATGATAACCTTACCTTTTAAAAATTCCTGTGATGAGTGGTCAAGAGTTGTTATGTCTTTATTTACCATTCCGTTTTTTTATAATTTATGAAGCTTTTATTGCTATTATTATTGCCGGTTAGTGTTGTTTGCCAGGATAGCTCGCTTGTAAGGTGGAATGCTAAAAAAAAGGGTAAATCACCTACGGATATCTCTTTTGTTATTACTGCTGATATTAAGAAGGGATATTTTATTCACCCCTGTGAAAGCTGTTCATTTAATGATTGGAATGATACCAAAGAACCCACAGATATTGACTTCTCTGATGACTATAATTGGTCAGTAAAACTGGTTTTCTGTATGAACAATTACAAACTAAGGTCTAGATTCTATAAGGAAAAGGACAAGGATGTAACTTTTTACAGGGTGGATTGCAGGGTCTACAATAAGATGAAATTATTTCGTGGGATTGAACTGGCTCCTTCCGATGGCGCTATTAAACGATATACAGATTCTTTACAAAAGAAAGAAAATGCGTCAGACAAAGAAGAAAAGAAAAGAGAAAAACAAATAAAAGACGCTGCTAAAACACTGGCTGCTACATTGACTCCCCCAAATGACCTATTGCTCACTATCCGTTATGAGGTGGCGGAACAAAAACAGGTAAATGTTATCTCGGTTCCCAATACTTATAAAACCAGGAAAGTCTGGGGTTGGAAAAAAACTCCCAGGCAGTTAAAAAACAAAGAATCAGCTCCTGCTAAAACTGAAGATAAATAGGCATTACCGGCTCTGCTGCCTTGAAATAACCATATAGCAGCAAAAAAGCAAAAAATATGACCAGGTAAGCGATCATTGGTACGCGCTGAAAACGGTTAATGATATAATCTGGAAATTTATCAGGTATCAGGTGCAGCAAATAGGCCAGTGCCATAATATATAAAACTGTCTGATAATTTTTAAAGAACGGCACCCAGAAAGAGAAGCTGAAATCGTGAGCAATCTGGTAGATCATGATCATGGCCGTATTAAAATCAGCTGCTTTAAAGAAGATCCATGTAAAGCAAACAAAATGAAAGGTGACCAGAGTCATGATAATTTTATAAACCCATGTTCGCTTTGTTCTTGCTAATGATCTCCCGGTAATCAGCATCCATACTTTATGTATCCCCAGACCCACGCCATGCAATGCTCCCCAGATAATGTAAGTCCAATTTGCGCCATGCCAGAAGCCACCCAGTAACATGGTCGTTAAAATATTCATGCTGGTGGAAATACCTTTTTTGTCTCTACTAATAGCTGCAGGTAATACAAATAACAAAATAATACCCCCTGTTATTGATAGAGATTGCCACCAGATAAGATTAAACATATTCATGGTGGCTAGCGTAATCGCTATAAAAAATATCATGGGAAAGAACCAGGTACCAAATGTATCTGTTCTGTTACCTCCAAGGGGTATGTATAGATAATCGCGCAACCATGATGAGAGGGAAATATGCCATCTTCTCCAGAACTCTGTAATATTCCGGCTTTGATAGGGAGAGAGAAAATTTGGGGGTATGGTAAAACCCAGCCATCTGCCAATTCCAATTGCTATATCACTATAGCCACTAAAGTCGCAGTAAATAACTACCGCAAATCCATATATGGCAAAGAGATTTTCCAGTCCTGTATAGCGGCCGGGATCGTCAAATATATAGTTTACAAAATTCAACGTGATATAATCTGAAATGATCAGCTTTTTGAATAAACCGGAAATGATCAGGTAAAAGCCTTTCGCGAAATCTGTTTCAGTGATTACATATGGTTTATTGATCTGTGGAACAAAATCATGCGCACGAACAATGGGACCCATTACCAGTTTTGGGAAAAAGGAAAGAAATAAAAGATAATCACTGAATTTTCTGGCTGGTTCAAAATGACCCCGATACACATCAATCGTATAGCTCAGGTTCTCAAACGTATAAAAGGAAATTCCTACTGGTAACAGGATATTCAAAGGATTGAACCCGGTATGAAGGAATTCATTACTGAGTGAAATAAAGAAATTTGTATACTTGAAATAGAAAAGCATGCCCAGGTTGAAAAAGATACTGAGCACAAGCAGGAAGTTTTTCATACCCTGCTTCTTTTGACGGAATATGGCATTGGATAGAACAAAATCGACGATGGCAGATAGAATTACCAGCACCACAAAACTGCCACTTGCCTTATAAAAGAAATAAAGAGAGAAAAGGCAGAATATATATCGTCTTATTGCCATCTTTTTACGAAAGGCAAAATAGACCGTGATAAATACGGCAAAGAATAAAACAAAAAACCCATTGTTGAACAGCAGGGGGTTATCCTTATCATAAAGAAACTGGCGGAGAAAAGCTTGCAGGTCGAACGATGGCATGAGGTGGTGTTAATTGGGTTGTTTGAGTGAGTGAACATACTTCTCATAATCCCTCATCATCGCCTCAAATAAATATTGCCCAAGTATTTGTGCTCCCCTGAAATTAGGATGGATAAAATCTTTGTTGGCCATTGGTGGCTTTAATTGGCCCCATTCTACAATGGTATTGGCCCCACCCATGGAAGCATATTGGTTATAGAATTCACTGCCTGTCTCATAAGCGACCTGGGCCTGTGTGCGTATTAATGAATCAATCCCAATGGCGGTTTTATATTCACCATTATACCTGAATGCTCTGTCGGCTGTGCTAATCACCAACAGCTCACTATTAGGAAAACAATGCTGGATCTTCCGGAGCACCGGCCTCATGATCTCACCATACCACCCAAATGCGGTGTCATTGGGACGGAACAGAAGATTTACACCATATTGAACTACTATCAGGTCATAGTCATTATTTGCAGCAACTGAGCGGAGGAAGGAAGAATCCAACTTTCCCAGTTCTATTCCACTCACTCCACGGAATGGGAAATTATCAACGAATACGCCTGAATCCGATTCAAAGCTGACACCATATAGTGGCAGTTTGTCATTATTGACAGCCAGCTTCACTGATCTGCCTTTATCATTGCCCAGGACAATGCGATTGAATAGCTGTTCTCCTTTAACGGTAAATGGCTTATTATTGGCAGAGATGGTAACAGGGTTATTGGTGGCGCCACAAAGCAGGCTCTTTTCAATAAGTACTGAATCGTTAGAAAAGCTTTGATCTCTTAACTGTACCCAGCCATCGTCTGTATGGAATATATGCCCTGATAAAAAAAGACGATTGCTTTTCCCTTCCCGGAAATTTTCTTCTGACCAGGTTTCTGAACAATCTGTATATGCTGATATCCTGTATTTTGCAACAGGAGAGTTGATTGGAACAAACCCAACTCCGCATCCACCAAAGCTATCCTGTAATTCTTTGCGGAGGGTTTGGGAGATAAGATCTCCTTCAATCATACTGTCTCCAAAATAGGCGACCCTGATCTTTCTTTTCTTTCCTGATTTAAGATCGTGGAGTTTTTCAGCAAATTTTTTTAATGCAGGCTGATTGGTATCAGCATTAAAATTGGTTATCAGTTTTGCGGTGTTATACAATTCAAAATCGTAAACAGGAGCAAATACCGAATCACTCTTGATATGTACGGTGTCTTTCTTTGGAACAGGAGGATGATAGACATACCTTTTAGGTTTTACCGGTGCTTTGACAACTTCAGATACCAGGTTAACTCTTTCAAAAGGTGACCATTTGAATTTATAGTAGATAGACAGCCATGAAAAGACTATAAATAATCCGACACTGCCAATGACAAAAAAAAGGACACGCCGGTTGCTGTTCATATTTAGATGACTAGAAGGTACCTGAGAGTTTGGATTTCCTGATGGCAGCAGTTATCTTTTGTTTCCACCCTTCCGGATCTTCAGAGTAACCGTGCCTGCTCATTTCATCGAGCCATAAATGATAATTCATGTTACCCTTCAACTTATCATAATATTTTCTTTTCTTCAACAGCTTGCAGAAGGCATGGTAGGAATCAGCTGCACTCTTGAATTGTTTGTATCTGGACTTAATTCCATTAGTTTTTAAAAGATCATTTTTCCCCACTATGCCAAAATGATTATGGAGCAATTTGCTGTTTCGACTGGTGCCTGCTCCTGATTCAATAATGGCCACTCCTAAAATCACTGCGGTTGGGATCTTGTATTCTTCAGAAAGGGAATCAGCCAGCGGCTTGTATTGTTTAATATATTTTGATTGGGCAAGTGCAAATTGAGATGCCAGCATCAATAATATGAACAACGTTTTTCTACGCCATTTTTCAATGGAGATATGCGTTATGGATTGGATATTGAGCATTCAGGGGTAAATATAATAAGCAGTTTTGTTTTTTCTAAATCGTTTAAATTGCAAAAAAATTGTGACACTGATGGAAAGCAAACTGGTTGTAGACAGGGAAAGTGGACTGAAGGAATTCAATGAGTTAAATCATCAACCGCAAAACCTTGTAATACGTGCAGTTGCAAAGGTTATTTCTTATATTTTTCATCCGCTTTTTGTACCTGTTTATATTGCCTGGTTCCTGTTAACTGTACAGCCTTATTTATTCAGCAGCGGTTCACCTTCCCAAAAAATGCTGAAGCTGCTTCAATTCTTTATCATGTACAGCTTTTTCCCCCTGGTAACGGTATTGCTCGCAAAAGCGCTTGGTTTCCTGAGCAGTATCTACCTAAGGACGCAGAAAGACAGGATTATCCCCTACATCGCCTGTGGTATTTATTATTTCTGGATGGCGTATGTATTGCGCCATTTGCCGGATATGTCAAGGGAAGTGGTGCAATTATCTATTGCCATTTTTGTTGCGTCATCTGCTGGTCTTATTGCCAATATTTATATGAAAGTTAGCATGCATGCCATGTCTATGGGAATACTGGTGATCTTTATATTGATGCTTGCCAGTATGCAGGGCGAAAATTTCAATATGTATATAGCTGCATCTATTCTGCTGGCTGGTATTGTTTGCACCTGCCGGTTAATTGTATCTGATCACAGTTCCCGGGAGATCTATACTGGATTGATGATCGGGGCGTTTTCCCAGTTACTGGCACCCTGGATTGACCGGATACTTCCCTGAAATCATATTGATCTGTTGTTAAACTTTACTGGGATTCTTCTGTGAGTAAATCACTTCCTGCCATTGTAATCAGATCGATTTTTTGTACACCTTAAACGCTTATTTTGTTCGATCCGTCATTTTAAATGTTTCCTTTTAACTGATCAGGCTTTTCCCATCTTACCTTTACTCCTTATTATTTTTTTAAAAATATTTTCCAAAATTTATTAGTATTTAAAAACTAAATACTTTAGTTTTGTTGTTTATTTGTTTATAAAATTTATTACGGAAGGGCACTCTAAATATTAATTTTGGCTATGGCAAAAACTGAAAAAACTACCGAAATGTCAAACAACAACAGCGAAAAGCTGAAAGCATTGAAGCTTACCATCGACAAGATCGATAAAGATTTTGGCAAAGGCAGTGTCATGATGATGAATGAGAAAGGAGAATCACAAATTGAAGTGGTTTCCACCGGGTCCATTGGGCTGGATGTAGCCCTGGGTATCGGGGGCCTGCCAAGAGGCAGAGTGGTTGAGATATACGGTCCAGAATCATCTGGTAAAACTACTATAGCCATTCATGTAATCGCCGAGGCACAGAAAAAAGGGGGTATGTGCGCCATTATAGATGCTGAGCATGCTTTTGACAATTCCTATGCCCGAAAACTGGGTGTAGACGTAGATAATCTATTGATTTCCCAGCCTGATTACGGTGAACAAGGCTTAGAAATTGCCGATCGTCTGATCCTCTCCGGGGCCCTGGATGTGGTTGTAATTGACTCTGTAGCAGCCCTGGTTCCAAAAGGGGAACTGGAGGGTGAAATGGGAGACAGCAAGATGGGCCTCCAGGCCAGGCTGATGAGCCAGGCTTTGCGTAAGCTTACTGCAACCATTTCCAAGACAAATACCATCTGTATATTCATTAACCAGCTCCGGGAAAAGATAGGGGTTATGTTCGGTAATCCTGAAACCACTACCGGCGGTAATGCCCTGAAGTTTTACTCATCTGTGCGCCTGGATATCAGACGCATGTCGCAAATTAAGGATGGGGATGAAGCGGTAGGCAACCGGGTAAAAGTTAAGGTCGTTAAGAACAAGGTAGCTCCTCCTTTCAGGGCTGCTGAGTTCGATATTATTTTCGGTGAGGGAATTTCCAAAACCGGCGAGATCATTGACATGGGTGTTGAATTGGGCATTGTGCAAAAAAGCGGTAGCTGGTTCAGCTACAATACCGATAAATTAGGTCAGGGCCGGGATGCTGTAAAGCAGCTACTGATGGATAATCCAGAACTCGCTAAAGAAATTGAAACAAAGATCAGGGAGAAGATAAAAGAGGCGCAGGCAGTATAAATTTTTAGTACGCGCCGGAAAGTTTCGGCGCGAATGGGTTAGTAAGATAAGGGCCGTCCCGCTTTGCGGGCACGGCTTTTACATTTTTTAACAGGCTAGACATTTGAATCAATGTTTAAACATTGTACATTTGTCCACCGGATTTGTAGAATTATACCTTTATGGCAAATACACCCGCTGTTATGAGAGGCCCTGGCAAATGGGTTATAGTCTTATTAGCAGCCATTTTATTTATTGCGTTCTTTATTACCTGGGTTTCATGGGATAAAATAGCTATCACCGGTTCTGATATGCCCAACGGCAATTTTTTCAAAATCGCAGATGAGCAATTCAAACTGGCCAATCCTTTTCCACAGTTCAATTTTGCAATGCCCCTCCTTTGGCTTATCCCCGCATTTGCCATAATCACCGTATTATTAACCATTGGGAATAAGAGAAATGCATTGGCTGCCAGTATTGCGGGCATTTTAGCCCTGTGTCTGGTTTCGATTTATGTTTTTTTTACGAATGTTTTAGTTGATCTCGGCGTCTCAAAGTCTTACGGGGTTGGTTTTTACCTGACAATTATTGGGGCTGCGGGAATTATTCTTGCCAGTTCCCAGGGCTGGGGTAAAAAGATAATCTGGTTATTGATCGGTCCATTGGCGGCCTATTTAAGTTTCACGTTTGCCGAAAAATACGTGTTTGATGAAAAACAGGAGAATACATCGAACACTACATCAGATTATACGGTTAATGCCACTGACCTGATAAAAGAATTCCAGGCAAGTGATAGCGCAGCCAATGCCAAATACCGGGAAAAGATCCTGACAGTAAATGGTACAATATCAGAGCTCGAGAATCCAAATGATTCAACAGCGAATATCAAGTTCACAGATTCTTCCGGCTCCTATGCCATATTCCCATTTCTCGGAGAATCTGTAACAGAAGTAAAGAAACTGAAGGCCGGAGATAAAGTATCAGTCAAGGCTTCCTGTAGCGGAGGGGTATTAAGTGAGATCCTGGGAACTGAATCAATTAGTTTTAAAAGATGTGTATTAAATAATAAATAACCTAACCTCACCCAACAAAAAACAAATAACAAATGAAAAAAACTATTTTAATCCTGGCTTTAGTAACGCTGACAGGCAGTCTGTTTGCCCAAAGGAAAACTACAACTTCTGCAACTGTTTCTTTTAATGCAACTACCTCTATCGATAATCTTCCCAAGGCGGATAATAAAACAGTAATTGCAGCAATAGACACCAAGACTGGTGTTGTACAGTTTGAAGCCAACGTAAAGAGCTTCGCATTTGCCAACCCTACCATGCAGGGTCACTTCAATAGTGACAGATGGATGAACTCTGATGCATTCCCTACGCTGAGTTTTAAGGGGACTATCACCAATTTATCTGATGTTAATCTTGCTAAAGATGGTTCCTATACTGCAAACGTTGACGGAACTCTGAGTATTAGAGGAAAAGAACAAAAAATTACAGTGCCGGCTAACATTACTGTCAAAGGTGGAGTTATCTCAGCTACATCTGATTTTTCCGTTAAACTGGCTGACTATGAAATTTCTGGTGCTCCTGTAGAAGCCGGAAAAGTTTCTAAAGAACCCAAAATCAGCGTTTGGGCTGAATTCAAATAATATTTCTTCTTCCATATCAAAGGCCTTCCCTGCAGAGGGAAGGCTTTTTCATTTTTTGCAGCGCTTCCACGTTCAATAATCTATCTTGTGACGACAAAAAATGACTGATGAAGAGAATACTCAACAGCCGTAAAAGCATCGCCCTGGTTGCACACGACAATATGAAAGATGAATTGATAGAATGGGCGCTTTTCAATAAAACTGATCTATCCAAACACCATCTGTTCGCCACAGGCACAACAGGAACCCTCCTTGAATCAGTATTAGACCAACCCATCATCAAATTTTTGAGTGGCCCGCTGGGAGGTGATCAGCAGATTGGAGCCAGTATTGCAGAAGGAAAGCTGGATGTACTTATTTTTTTCTGGGATCCAATGGAAGCCCAGCCCCATGACCCGGATGTAAAGGCGCTCCTGCGTGTAGCAGCTACCTGGAATATTCCCACGGCCTGTAACAGAGCTACAGCGGATTTCATGTTAACCTCTCCCCTGATGAATAATGAATATGAGCCAGTGTTGCCTGACTACTCATCTTACGTTAACCGTAAACTGAAGCATTAATTTTTTTTGCAATTCGCTTTACTGCTTAATAAATTTGATTGTGTTGTCGGCAAGACCTGCATTCAGATCAAGATAATATATGCCCTTTGCCAGCGTGTTGATATCAATAGATATACCGCCATTGGTACTCATCTGGCCGGATGATTGAAGAATTACTTTTCCAGCACCATCGAATATCTTATACCTGATATTCCCTGAAGAATTATTACCAGCCTGCAGGTTGATACTGCCAGTAGCAGGGTTTGGATATAAACTAAAATGCTGGACAGTTTTTAAATCAACGGTTACTATTTTGGAATACGTAAAGCGACTGTCAACATCCACCTGTCTCAATCGATAATATACAGTACCTGTTTTCAAGGTGGTAATATGTTTGTCAATGTAGGTATAATTGCCAGTTCCGCCCGAAGCCACTCTTCCAACCGGTTCATAATTGCTTCCATTTACACTGCGTTCAACAATGAATTCAAGCGTATTTTTTTCATTAGCCGTCTTCCAGTTTAATACAGCATCCTGCTGTACCAATTCTCCTTTGAATTCAAGCAGGTCCAGAGGCAGGACCACCGAAAAATTAACGGCCCACAATTCACTGCCTGTAGCTGTTTGATTAATACTCGCAAATATTTTCCAGTCGGTTTCAACCAGTTCTTCCAAAGTACCGCCACCCACATCAACGATACCAGTTGCCATTTGTGTTCCAGCCACTGTACCATCGCTTTGCCAGGTCTTATATCCATTTACTCCATCATTACCGGTAAAAACAAGCTTATTGACAAATTTTTCAAAATTACCGACTGCACCACTCTGTGATCCTGGCCATACGTCCTTTACAAGCGATGTACCTGAAGTAGTTCCATCACTCTTCCATAATTCAATACCACTGGAACCGTTATTGGCAGAAAAGTAAAGAGTGCCCCCAATATTTACCAGTTCATAAGGATACCCACTATTAGTGCCCGACCAGATATCCTTTACAATTGTTGTCCCTGCTGAGGTGCCGTCACTTTTCCAAAGTTCAGTTCCTGAACTGCCATTATTCGCGGAGAAGTATAATGTATTTCCTATGGCTGCAAGATCAAAAGGATAGGATTCATTACTTCCGCTCCAGATATCCTTTACAAGAACAGTACCTGTTGATGTACCATCTGTTTTCCATAATTCCATTCCCTTTACTCCGTTATCGGCAGAAAAATATAATGTACCGTTCACATTTGTCATTGATTGGGGATAGGAAGAAGCGGAACTGGCATTGATATCTTTTACTATTGTTGTACCGGCAAGTGTACCATCGCTTTTCCATAATTCTGTTCCCTGCAATCCATTATCGGCAGCGAAATATAACACTCCATTCATGCCCACTAATCCGGTTGGGTTGCTGCCCATAGAACCGGAGCGAATATCTTTTACCATCACTGTTCCCGCATCCGTTCCATCACTCTTCCATAATTCCGTCCCATTAGTTCCATTATTGGCAACAAAGAACAGGGTCCCATTCACATTGGTGAGATAACCGATACTGCTGCTACCTGTACCAGCCATAATATCTTTTACCAATACTGTGCCTGCGGAAGTACCATTGCTTTTCCAAAGTTCCATTCCATTGGTACCATCATTGGCAGCAAAAAATAAGGTATTGTTTACATTGGTGAGATAACTGATATTACTTGTGGCAGATCCTGGATTGATGTCTTTGATCAGGGTGAATTGCTGACCATGGAGCCTGAAGAATAGCCCCGTGAAGAAAAATAATGCGTAAAGATTTTTCATAGCTGTAAGGAAATTGGATACACTCTATACGAAAAATAATATACAAAGTTTTCAATCGCAAGCTTATGAAAATCAATTATTAAGAATTAGGGGATAAACCTTATTGACACAAAGAAATAACCCTGAGAAATCTCAGGGTTATTAGTTTATGGATCAGTAATATTTTATTATTGTTTAATCACCTTCAATACCTGGCTTACTTCATCTCCTTTAACCTGCAACAGGTAGGTTCCAGGACGAAGATTACCCGCTTCAATTGAAACAGAAGTGCTGCCTGCAGCCAGATCATAGATACCATTCTTAATTATCCGTCCTGAGTAATCAACCAGCTGCCAGTTCAATCTTGTTTTTGAAGTAAGTGTTAATGTAAGATTGATATCTCTTTGAACCGGGTTTGGATAGATGGTTATGAGGTTTGATTTGGTATCAATTGACAGCATCACAACCCGTGAGTAAATGTATTTACCGTTAATATCCACTTCTTTCAGGCGATAATAGATTCGGGGTACTCCCAATGAAGTAACAGCTGCGTCCCTGAATGCATAAGTATGAATTCCTGCAGAATTAGCTGCGTTCACATAACCTACCTGGGAGTATTTGTTCCCATCCAGGCTTCTTTCTATGATGAAGGAAGATGTTGAAGCCTCGTGATCCGTTTTCCATTGCAACTGGCTTTCATCATTGATCAGGGCACCTTTAAATTCAAGGAATGTAAGCGGTAGAAGAATCGGGCTGCTGATATTGGCTACCCATATTTCCTTTCCATATGTGGTTGTATTGATTACGGCATAGGCCTTGCTACCCGTAAATACAATTTGCAAAATTTGTGCATTATCAGGATCAAGATCCTGAAGCAATTGAGTACCGGCATCAGTTCCATCAGAAGTCCATGGTTCATAACCATGGAATCCATCGCTTATAGAAAAGAACAGCTTGTTTCCGACCGCAGTACAACCTAAAAATGAACTTCCATCAGGACCCGCATTAATATCTTTTATCAGTCCCGTTCCCGGAGTTGTGCCGTCACTCTTCCAAAGCTCCATTCCATGGGCATTATCAGCACCGATGAAGAAAAGCGTGTTACCAACAGCGATCAAATCTTCTGGCGTCTCAGAAGCGTCTTTTATTTTAAACGTACCAATAGTAGTACCATCACTTCTGTATAACCCATCTTCATCGAGGAAGTATAAAATATTATTAATCGCTACCGGTGTCGTTTCCGCCATCCCAATCGCGTTCATAGTATAAACAAGCTGTGTTCCTGATTCAGTGCCATCACTTTTCCATAATTCATAGTCATCAGTATGGGCAGTAAAGAAAAGTGTTCCATTAACTGCTATCATGTTTCTGATAGCACTTCCTGTAGTTCCAGGATGGATATCCTTAATCATGGAAGTACCCGCGGTGGTGCCATCAGTTTTCCAGAGTTCCATTCCACTACCTTCAATAACTGCTGTAAAAAGTATAAGTCCGTTCACCAATTTGAAATTGCTTGGGTCACTTGGACGTGCCCCAAAAGCGCCAGAGCCTGGATTTATATCTTTTACCATTACAGTGCCTGTTTCAGTCCCATCGCTCCTCCACAATTCACGGCCGGTAGTGCCATTATCGCCTGGGAAATACAAAAATCCGCCAGTAGTAATAAACGACTGAATGCCGGATGGAAGACCAGACCTGTTATTATTCCCGGTCTTGATATCTTTTACCATTACAGTACCTGATTCTGTCCCATCACTTTTCCAAAGTTCAAAACCGTGCTGACCGTCTCTACCCGCAAAATAAATGGTTCCATCAAAATTCACAATTGAACCCAGGATACCATCATCGATACCTGGATTAATGTCTTTTACCATTACTGTTCCGCCTGTAGTACCGTCTGTCTTCCACAATTCAATTCCATGTACGCCATCGTTCGCTTCAAAATATATTGTGCCATTAACATTTACAGGGAATAGGTCCTGCAGA
>Ga0136846_1208997_pt1 | contig 17502 bp, 15 predicted proteins | sample HopSoiMetagenom2_FD_96841 | JGI IMG/M metagenome (GOLD analysis project Ga0136846, IMG submission 96841) | Grasslands soil microbial communities from Hopland, California, USA - 2 Assembly 2016 (version 4) | ecosystem: Environmental > Terrestrial > Soil > Grasslands | place: USA: Hopland...
ACTCGCGGGTCCTCAGTGGGCGTTTCCCGTCGCGCCTGTTCGCCGGCAAGATCGCAATCGTCGGCGCCTCCGCGCCGACCCTCCAGGACCTCCATCAGACGCCCATGTCGGGCAGCTCGCCGATGGCGGGGCCCGAGGTTCTCGCCAATCAGGTGACGACGGTTCTCGGCGGCATTCCGCTGCGCCCGCCGGCGGGCGCGGTGACGATCTTCCTGATCGCTCTGTTGGCGCTGGTCGTCCCGCTCGCCGGTCTGCGGCTGGGCACGCTGTCAGTGGTATTGACCGGCGTTGGCGTTCTGGTCGTGTGGTCTCTCGTGGCCCAGCTTGCCTTTGACTCGGGCAGTCAGCTCGACTACGTCGACCCGGTCGCCGCGCTGGCTCTCGCCACGCTTGGGACCGCGCTCGTCGGCCTCTGGTCCGACAGCCGCGAGCGGCGCCAACTGCGCGATCTCTTCGCGGCCGACTCGACCGCGGTCGTCGAGGGGGTGCTCCACCCCTCAGGCCCGCCGTCGCTCGAGCCGACGGCGATCATCGCCGGGTACAGGATCGAGGCCGCGATCGGGCGCGGCGGGATGGGGGTCGTCTATCGCGCCACCCAGCTCGCTCTCGAACGCTCAGTGGCGGTCAAGCTGATCGCAACCGAGCGCGCCCACGACCCGGCGTTCCGCGTGCGCTTCGAGCTGGAGTCGAAGCTCGCTGCGTCGATCGAGCACCCCAACGTGATCCCGGTCTACGAGGCAGGGGAGGACGACGGCCTCCTCTTCATCGCGATGCGCTTGGTCGAAGGCACCGATCTGGGACAGGTGCTGGCGTGCGACGGGGCGCTCGAGCCGGCCCGGACCATGCGGCTGATCGGGCAGCTGGCCGATGCGCTCGACGCCGCCCACGCCCGCGGCCTCGTGCACAGGGACGTGAAGCCGGCGAACGTGCTGCTGACGCTCGATCGGCCCGAGCACCTCTACCTGACGGACTTCGGTGTCGCCAAGAGCGTCGATAAAGGCGGGGACATCACTGCGGACGGGCAGTGGGTCGGCACTCTCGACTATCTCGCCCCCGAGCAGATCCGCGGCGAGGCCGTCGACGGCGCCGTCGACGTCTACGCGCTGGCCGGCCTGCTGCACCACTGCCTGACCGGCGAGGTTCCCTTTCGGCGCGACACCGATGCCGCCAGGCTCTGGGCGCACGTCAACGCGCCGCCGCCCGCACCCAGCCGGGTGCGGGAAGGCCTGTCGCCGGCGATCGACGAGGTGGTTGCCCGAGGAATGGCCAAGGACCGGGGTGCACGTTACGCCACCGCCTCAGAGCTTGCCCGTGCTTCGGCGCGGGCCCTCGGCGTCTCGATTCCGATCGCCAGCAGAGGGGAGGGCACGGATCGCCCCCCGGGTCCGGGCCCGACACCGGGTGGCTTTGCGCCCACGGTTGTCACCGATCGGCCCGCCGACGAGGCTAGCCGGAGCCGAGGTCCCGCCGACTGATCACGCCGTAATGCAGCGCGCATTCGGCGAGTCGCGCTCGCTTCTCGTTTTGGGCGAGCTCTCCCAGCTCGAACTTCCCGAACAGAGTCCGCATGTGCATCTTGACCGCGTCGACACCAAGGAAGACCTCTGCGGCGATCTGCTGGTTGGTTGCCGGCGTGGCGAAGCTGTTGCCGTCGCGGAAGGGACGACAGAGAGCGATCAGGACGCGGCGCTGGGTCTCGGTCAGCTCTTGGAGGGCGGCCCCCTCGCCGGCAACGGCGGTCGCCGCCACTTGCTCGGGCGAGCCGCATTTGTAGACGAGGACGGTCCGGCCGACCAGAATCCGGTCACCGTCGCGAAGGCGCTGACGACCGTTGATGCGCTTCGCGTTGACGTAGGTGCCGTTGGTCGAGAGCCCGTCGTCCAGGATCGTCCACTCACCTCCCAGGCACTGAAGCTCGGCGTGCAGGCCTGAGACCTCCTCGTCCCAGCCGATCGAAACGTCTGCCTCCTCTCGCCGCCCGAGCGTGTGGGTCTGCCCGCCGCCGGTCGCAAAGAAGACAAGTCGGCCCGCCTGATCCCTGAAAGCGAGAAACGGCTCTCCGATCCGCTCCGCGGCGAGCAATTCCTTCAGCTCGCCCGCGGAGAGCGAGTGACGGGCAAGGGGGTCGATCTCACTGTCGGGGGCGCGATGTGTCATGGACCGATGGACCGCGGAGGGCGTGACCGCAGACCATAGTCCGCTTGCGGCAATCCGACCGCCCAGCCGGTCGCACCGATCTCTTCTGGCGCTCGGCGCTGAATGCCCGGAGCCGTCGGGGTTAGCCGCCGAGGCCGCCGAAGATCGCGAACGGGTTTGGTGGAAGCTCGTTGTATGCCGCCCTCCAGGTTCCCTCGACTTTCACCTGGCTGCCGGCCGGTGCCTCGTTTTCGATCCGAGCGGCGAGGGCCTTGGCGTTGTCCTCATCGGTGGCGTCGACGAGGAGGAAGTTCCAGCAGGCGCCAATCGTCGTTCATGCGCCCGCAGCCTACTGGCGCCGCACTGCATCGGGCCGCTGTAGATTCCGGGCCGTGGCAGCGAGCTTTGAGATCGGGACGCGTTACGAGCGCCCACCTTCGGAGGGACCCGCGTGGTTCCACGACGTCCTGGAGCGGATTCGCGCCGAGCGCGAGGGAGACGTCCCGATCAGGGTCGAGGCGACCACTGGCCACCGGGTCGATGGGCTGCTCACCGAGGCCGATCCCGCGATCTCGCCGGGTCCGCATGGCAAGGTGAGCCTCAACTCCCACGGCGAGGACCTCGTGATCGCCGCTGAGATGATCGCCGCGTTCACCTTGCTGCCGGGGACGTCGCCGCGCAAAGAAGAGGCCGACGAGTAGCGGCTATCCGGTCGTGAGGCGGGCGGTAACGGCGTCGCGCCGGAAGTCGAAGATTCGCTCCAGGTCGCGGCGGACGAAAAGCCGGTGGGCGAGCGTGCCGAGGGGACCCAGCGGGATCGCGTAGCGGACGCGGTCGCGGATGATCGTCGCGCCGTCGCCGTCTGGCTCAAACAGATGGGTGTGCTGCCAGAGGGTGTAAGGGCCGCTTGCCTGACAGTCGACGAAGCGCAGCGGCGGCTCCCAGGCCTCGATCAGGGTCCTCCAGCGGATCGGCACGCCGTGCAGTTTCAGCTTGTAGTCGAGCAGTGCACCGGATCGCAGTATCAGCGGCCCGGGCGTCGTCACTTCGAAGTGCAGCCAGGGTGGGGTCAGCGGCTCGAGATTGCGGCTGTCACCGAAGAAAGCAAACGCCCGGTCGACCGGCACCTCGACTCGCTGGCTTCGCTCGAGCAGATGGACCTTCGTCAAACGCGCTCCAGCACGACCACCGGGATCTCGCGCTCGGTCTTCTGCTGGTACTCGTCATAGGCCGGCCACTCGGACACCATCGTCCTCCAGAGCTCCGGCTTCTCCTCCTGGCTCGCGGTGCGGGCTCGAGCCTTGAAGCTGTCGCCCTTCACCTGCACCTCGACCTCGGGGTCCTCGGAGAGGTTCAGGTACCAGGCGGGCGGCGCGTCGGAGCCGCCCTTCGATGCAATCACCGTGTAAGCGTCGTCGCCGTGCGGTGCATAGATCAGCGGCGTGGTGCGCGGCTCGCCAGACTTGCGCCCTCTTGTCGTCAGCAGCAGCGTCTGGGTGCCCTGCCAGTCGTGACCCTCCTCGCCGTCGGTGGCCCGGTAGCGCTCGATGTGTTCCCGGCCGAAGAGAGGCATGCCTCGATGCTAGTGGAGGCGTTGCGCCGCCTGGGCCAGCTCAGGCTGTCGTGCGGCGGCGCTCGGCGCCCCGCTTGACGGAACCAAGGATGCGGCGGGTCATCAACACATGCATGCGGGTGCCGATGACCATCGTTCGGTAAGCGCGTCCCTGGAGGCCGGGGAAAGCGGCCCTGGTCTCGGCTCGCAGCATCGTGCGATTGCCGTCCTCCTCGCCCAGCCGGAAGGTCAGCGCGTAATCGGAGAAACGGTGGCGGCCGGCGAGCGCGAGTTCCTGCGGGCGCTCGGCCGCCTCGACGTGGAAGCCTGGAAAGGTTGAGCCGACGGCGAGCGGACGGGGACCGGAGGCGGCGACGTCCGCGCAGCCGAGCAGTCGGGCGCCCCTCGTGCTTGCGCCCGACCTAGACGAGCCGTCAAAGGCTCGCAGCAGCGCCTCCCAAGTGGCGTCGGGCGGTGCGTTGATCGCGACCGTGTGCTCGTCGACGTAGGGAAGCTCATCGGCGCTCATCGGCGAAATCCTATCGACCGCTCTCTTCCAAGACGGCTCTCTGGAGCCGATTGCGTGCTGCTCGACGTCGATCTGTTTACCAGGACGCGAGCTAGAAGCGTTGCGGATTTCCCCGCTTGAAGCCGGCGGGTAGAGGGGAGTACCGTAGAGGCGCGGAGAGGTTCAGCGCCATGCGCAGGGACGGGTTACGTCCAATGCGAATGAGGAGATATGGATGACTAGGCGCTCGATCGCTTTCGTGGTGATGTCGTTGTGGCTTGTACTTGGGGTGCCGGCCGCGCGGGCCGACACCGGAGACATCATCGAACCGCAGCACAATCCCCCCACTGCTGAAGACGGCTGGCAGGCCGGCACATGTACCGAAGATCCAATCGCGGACCAGTGCAAGCCGGAAGATCCGGTCACGCGGTTCTTCAGGGTCGCCGCCGGCCATCCACCGATCGGCTTCACGCAGTACATCGTCAAGCAGGAAGAAACCTCACCTGGCAGCGGACTCTTGATCCCTATCGGCCCGGTGAAAACGATCCACGTCGATCTTCCCCCAGGTCTAACGGTCAATCCTCAGGCGACCGAAACGCGTTGCACGATGGCCGAGTTCAACACCGCACTTCCGCCAGCCCTAGGCGAAGGCCCCAGTTGTCCGGCGTCAAGCCAGGTCGGCGAAGAGCGCTTGACGGTCAAGATCATCGAAGGCGCCAACACAGGAATGGCGGTTCAACCAACCCCAGGCGCAACCAGAGTGCCGCTTTACAACCTCGAACCGGAATTTGGCGAACCGGCACGGTTCGGTTTCAAAGTAGGCGCGCCCGGCAGCAAGAAAACCGTCATCCTGAACACAGCAGTCGCCTGGGAGAGCGACTACCACGAGAGCTTCACGATCCACCTGCCGACGCCCAACCCCGGCACGCGGAGCTGGAAAAGCCGCCTGGTCAACTTCGGCAGGTCGGGAGACGGCACCTACATCACCAACCCGACCACCTGCTTCAGCTCGCAGCTGCCTCCGTATGAGGGCATCTACACAACCTATCTGCGAGCCGAGTCGGTGGCGCTGCCCGAAGCGGACTTCCCCAACAGCGCCACGCCGTTCGCATCGGACCTGGCTCTTCCCGAAGGCCTGACGCAGACCGGCTGCAACAGCGTGCCGTTCGATCCGGGGCTCAACGTCGCGCCGGGGACGACGCAGGTCGATTCGCCGGCAGCTCCGACGATCGCGACGACGCTGCCGTTCATCGCCGGCGGTGAAACGCAAAGCGAGTCGCACCTGCACAATGCCCAGATCAGCCTGCCGGAGGGAATGGGCTTGAACCCGTCGGCGGCCAATGGACTGGAGGCATGCACCGACGCGCAATTCGGCAAGGGCACGCGTAACCCGGTCGCCTGCCCGGCCGGCTCGAGGATCGGCACAGTCGAAGTCGAGACGCCGCCGCTTCCCGCTGGGACGCTGAAAGGCACCGCCTACCTCGGCCAGCAGCTCAGCCGCGAGCCGACCTCGGGTGAAGAGTTCCGGATCTTCGTCGTCGCGGAGTCGGCGCAATACGGGATCTCCGCACGGCTGATCGGCAACACGTCGGCCAACCCGAAAACCGGGCAACTGACGACCACGTTCGCCGAAACTCCGCAGGTGCCGTTCACCTCGGTGAAGGTCCACCTCGACAACTCCAAGGGCGTGCTGAGCAGCCCGCCGACCTGCTCGCCGGCGACCACGACCAGCACGATGGAACCATGGTCGACACCGAAATCGACGAAGCACCCCTCGAGCGGATTCACCCTCTCGACTGCCCCCGGCGGTGGCACCTGTCCGACGACAATGGCGGCGAGGCCGTTCGCTCCCAGCTACACAGCCAAATCCGACAGCACCAAAGCCAACGCCTACAGCCCCTTCCGGGTCAACATCGTTCGCCCCGATGGCCAGCAGGAGCTGAAGAAGGTCGACGTGACCCTGCCCAAGGGGCACGCCGGCAATCTCACCGGCATCCCTTACTGTCCGGAGTCGGCGCTGGACGCAGCCGCGGCAAGCAGCGGGGTGGCCGAGCAGGCCAACCCGAGCTGTTCCAGCAAGAGCGAAATCGGCACCGCCTCGACGCTGAGCGGCACCGGATCGGGCCCGATCAAAATCGCCGGCAAGGCCTACCTCGCCGGCCCTTACAAGGAAGCCCCGCTTTCGCTGGCGATCGTCACCCCGGCCGTGGCGGGCCCGTTCGACCTGGGCACCGTTGTGGTCAGGATCGCCCTGTTCGTCAACCCGGCGACCGCCCAGGTTCACGCGGTCTCGGACGCGATCCCCGATGTATACGGCGGGGTGAAGCTGGACATCCGTTCGATCGATGTCAACGTCGATCGGAAGAAGTTCATGCACAACCCGACCAACTGCGCCGCCCAGGCCACCAGCGGTTTCCTCAGCGGCGGCGGCGCCAACCCGACCGACCCGGCGCTGTGGAGCTCCTACCCGGTCAACTCGCCGTTCCAGGCGACCGCCTGCAACAAGCTTGGCTTCAAGCCAAAGCTGCACACACGACTGCTCGGCGGCAAGAGCACCACGACGCGCGGCAAGCACCCGAAGCTGCGGGCGATCCTCGAAGCCCGCGAAGCTGATGCCAACGTCCTGCGCAGCGCCCTGGCACTGCCACATGCGCTGTTCCTCGACCAGGGCAACATCAGAACCGTTTGCACGAGGCCACAGCTGGCCTCGGGGACCTGTCCCAAGGGCGCGATCTACGGGCACGCCCAGGCAAGGAGCCCGCTGCTCGGCAAGGCGCTGAAGGGGCCCGTGTACCTGGTTTCCTCCAACCACGAATTGCCGGACCTGCTCGCCGATCTGCGCGGTCAGGTGAACGTTCAGGTGCGCGGCGTGATCAGCTCCAAGAACGGCGGGATCAAGACCGTGTTCAACGATCTGCCGGACGTCCCGGTGAAGAAGTTCGTCCTCCGCATGGAAGGCGGCAAGAAGAAGGGCCTCCTGGTCAACTCCAGGAACCTCTGCAAAGACCGCCTCTCCTCGGTGATGAGCATGAAGGGGCAGAACGGCAAGAAGGTCAAGAACAACCACTTGCCGCTGAAGGTGAGCGGCTGCTGAGCGGGCGGCTGTAGAGGACGCCGAAGGCGCGGAGCGGCGGGTCCATTCGGCCCGCCGCTCTTGTTTCTACGGCCTAGGCGGCCACTGCCAGCGCCGCTGCGGCGGATCGCCGCGAGGGAATCAGCAGCGCCGAGCCGCAGACCATCGCGAAGGCGGTCGCCTGCAGGGCGAGGCCCAGGGGATGGGTCGAGAGCGGGTCGCCGAAGACGAGGACGCCGCCGATGATCTGCGCCGCGTTGGCGACCAGGCCGATCAGGCCGATCGTCTCGATCGCGCCGCCGCGCTGGAGTGCCGCGGCCGCCGCATACTGGGCGAGGGCGCCGACGAGCACGGTCAGCAGGATCCAGGGAGCGAGGACCGCGACGGAGACTCCCCCCGCCCCGGTAAGGCCCTTGATCGCCACACCGGCGAGGGCGAAGAGGATGCCGGCGATCGCGGCGAGCAGGACGTTGCTGTGGTCGGCGAGGCGCTCGGAGCGATGGCCGAGGACGAGGCCCGCGGCGAGCAGTGCGAGTCCACCCTCGAAGCCGAGGATGGCGCCGGCCGCGAAGCCGGAGTGGCTGCCGCTGAAGTGGGGGACGGTGAGCACGAGCAGTGCCAGCCCGGCGCCACCGAGCAGCAGGGCGAACCACTGGCGCCGCTCGACCGGATCGCCGAAGATGCGCTGCGCCATCACCGCGAGAGTGACCGCCCCGCCGGCGAGCACGGCCTGGACGATCGAGATCGGCGCCAGCGAGAGGGCGGCGATGTGGACCAGCCAAGCAACTGCCGCCAGTCCCCATCCGGCGGCAAACCATGGCGAGCCCGCCAGGTCACGGGCGCTGCGCAGTGGGTTGCGCAGCGAGACCGGATCAGCGCGGTGGCAGCCGCGATGCTTGAAGAGCGAGGCGAGGTTCGTCAGCAGCGCCGCTGCGACGGCGAGGCCGATCCCTATCTCCATGCTGACCCCGCCACAGTCCTGCTATCGGCTCGCAACCTCGCGTTGCTTAGCCCTCGACGCTTGCGACGGCGGAGGGGGATCGGGCAGGTTCAGGTTGCGCCGCGCCTTGGTCACCGCCGACACCGAGGTTCGGCAGGCCCGCGCGATCACGCCGTCGGCATGTTCGGGCGTGCGGCTGACCTCGAACTCGATCAGCGCCGTGCGGCGGCGCTTGGCCCGCTCCGCAACCGGGCTGTCGCTGGGGGTCGAGTCGAGCGCGGCCTCGGCCGCCTGCTCGCGCCTGCAGACCAGGCAGAACTGGCCGGCCGCCGAGCTCTCCCAGGAATCCGGGGCCTGCGCTGCCTCGCCGTCGATGCGGCTGACGGTCACGCCACAGCGATCGCAGGTCCATTTCTTCGAGATGGTTTGCGTCTGGCTCATGCGGCCACCTTTCGCCTGCGCCTGCGCCGTCGCTGGCCGGGTGCTCCGGACGGCCTCTGGCCAGTCGACTTCTTTTGCGGGACGACGTGGCCGAGGCTCTGCTCGAACTCCTGGCTGAGGCCGAGGTCACGGGCGATGCTGCGCATCTCGGCGGCCTGGTCGGTGAGCACGAAGCTGGTCCCGGCCCCGGTGCGCCCGGCGCGGCCGGTGCGGCCGACCCGGTGCACGTAGGAATCGCGTCCGTCGGGAACGTCGAAGTTGACCACGTGGGCGATGTCGGCGACGTCGATGCCGCGGGCGGCCACGTCGGTGGCGACCAATACTTCGACGTCGCCGCGCTCGAAGCGGGCAAGTGCCCGTTCGCGCTGTCCCTGGCTCTTGTCGCCATGCATCGCGACGGCCTCCAGTTCGCGGCTGCGAAGCCGCTTGACCAGCCGGTCGGCGCCGCGCTTGGTGCGGACGAAGACCAGCGTGCGGCCACCGTCGGGGCCGGTCAGGTGTCCCGCCAGATGGTCGAGCTTGGCCGCCTGGGAATCGACGTGGACGAAGCGGTGTTCGATCTCGGCCTCGCTGCGCTCAGGCGCGGCATGGGTGTGGCGGCGCGGCTCACGCGTGTAGGCGGCGGCGAGCTTTCCGGTCGCCCCCTCGAGCGTGGCCGAGAAGAAGAGCGTCTGGCGGTCGGCCGGCGTCTGGGCGACGATCCGGCTCACCGCGGGTTTGAAGCCCATGTCGAGCATGCGATCGGCCTCGTCGAGGACGAGCACGCGGACCTTCTTGAGGCTGATCGCGCCGCGCGCGATCAGGTCCTCGAGTCGGCCTGGGGTGGCGACGACGATGTCGGCGCGCTGCGCCGCCTTGACCTGGGGGCCGAAGCCGACGCCGCCGTAGACGGCGGCCACGTGCAGGTTGCGGGAGCGGACGATCGCGTTGAGCTCATCGACGATCTGGCTCGCTAGCTCGCGGGTCGGCGCGAGCACCAAGGCGGAGAGGCCCTTGGTGTTGGGCTCGATCAGGTCGGCAAGCGGGATGCCGAAGGCCAGCGTCTTGCCGGATCCAGTCGGCGACTGGACGAGCAGGTCGTGGCCGGCGAGCGCGTCGCGGATGACCAGCTGCTGGACGGGGAAGGGCTGCGTGATGTCGCGCTCGGCGAGCGCGCGCACCACGGCTTTTGAGATGCCGAGGTCGGCAAATGACACGATGTTGTGACTCCTTTTTATGCGATTCAGGGGAGATCCAGCGACCCCTAAATGCAAAGCAGAGCACGGAGGGAACGGAACCTCTCGGGTGGCGAAGCGCCTAACCCGACCCCTCAACGGTAGCAGTCGCGCTGAATTTGGCTGGTGCGCAGCCGATATCCGCGTACACTCGATCCAGCCGGATCGGGTGTCCGGTGAAACGTGTTTTCCCCTGCAAAGGGGGTCAACGCGTTGCAGCGGCGACTGGAAGGAGCGGTATGTACGACTACGTGATCGTCGGCGCGGGCTCGGCCGGCTGCGTCCTCGCGGCGCGACTCTCCGAGGATCCCGACGTGAGCGTCCTGCTGCTCGAGGCCGGCCCGCCGGACGTCAACCAGAACGTCCACGTGCCGCTCGGCTACCTCTCATTGGCCCGCACCGAGGTCGACTGGGACTACAACTCCGCCCCCGAGCCAAACTGCGACGGCCGGCGCATCTCGCTGCCGCGCGGCAAGGTGCTTGGCGGCTCCTCCTCGACCAACGCGATGATCTACATCCGCGGCAACCGCCGCGACTACGACGATTGGAACGCGCCCGGTTGGTCCTGGGACGACCTCTTCCCCTACTTCCTCAAGGCCGAGGACAACGAGCGCGGCGCCTCGGAGTGGCATGCCGTCGGCGGGCCGCTGCCGGTCTCCGACCAGCGCTCCGCCAACGCGATCTCGCCGGCCTTCGTCGAGGCGGCGGTCGAGGCGGGCCTGCCCCGCAACGAGGACTTCAACGGCGCCGAGCAGGACGGGGTGGGCATGTACCAGCTGACCCAGCGGGGCGGCCTGCGGGCCAGCGCCGCGGTCTCCTACCTGCACCCGGCCGGCGAGCGTCCCAACCTGACCGTGATGCCCTACATGCACGTCAACCGGATCATCTTCGAGGGCAAGCGCGCGGTCGGGGTCGAGGCAAGCCAGCTTGGCCAGGCGCAGGAGCTGCGCGCCGAGCGCGAGGTGATCCTCTGCGGCGGCGCCTACAACTCACCGAAGCTGCTGATGCTCTCCGGCGTCGGTCCCGCCGAGCACCTGGCGATGCGCGAAATCGAGCTGCTGCTCGACCAGCCGGCGGTGGGCGAAAACCTCGGCGATCACCCCGCCACCTACACAGTCTTCACCACACCCGAGCCCGAGAGCTTGCTGCTTGCGCTCGAACCGGCCGCGATGGCAGAGTTCGAAGCCTCCCAGACCGGCCCCTTCGCCTCCAACCTCGCCGAGTCCGGTGGCTTCGCCCGGGTTGGCGCCGGCGCCGAGGCGCCCGACGTGCAATTTCACTTCGCCCCGATCCACATCGTCGAAGAGGGGATGGGCGACCCACAGGCGCATGGCGTCTGGGTCTCGCCCTGCCTGCTCACCGCCGAGAGCCGCGGCTCGGTCCGGCTTGCCTCAAATGATCCGACCGCGAAGCCGATCATCCGCAACGCCTTCTACGACGCCGAGGCCGATATGTCGCGAATGATCGACGCGGTGCGCCTGGCCGAAGAGATCTGCGCCCAGGCATCGCTCGAGCCCTACTGCGCCGAGCCCTTCACGGTGCCCGACGACGACTCCGACGACGCCCTGCGCGCTCACATCGCCCGGACCACCTACGAGATCTACCACCCGGTCGGCACCTGCGCGATCGGCTCGGTCGTCGACTCAGAGCTGCGCGTCGAGGGCCTCGAGAGCCTGCGCGTCGTCGATGCCTCGGTGATGCCCACGGTGCCGCGCGGCAACACCAACGCGCCGACGATCGCGGTTGCCGAGCGCGCCGCCGACCTGATTCGCCATGGCAAGGCGCTTGCCGCGGGCGAGCTCGCCGCGCAGGCTTGACGGAGTCGTCGATCCCGGCTGGACCGGCCTCCTACACTTGAGCAATGGCCGCAGAGCCAGAAGCTGACTCCACCTTCACGCTTTACCGGCGTGGCATCGAGCTGCTCGAGGAGGAGGACTTCGAGGAGGCGGCGGCGCCGCTCGAGGAGGCGGCGCGGCGCGCTCCCGAGAAGGCCTCGGTCCGCGAGGCGCTGGGCCGTGCCTACTTCCGCTCCGGCCGCTTCGCCGCAGCGGCGGTCGAGTTCAAGGCCGTGGTCGAGCGCCACCAGGTCAACGACTACGCCCACTTCTGCCTCGGCAGGGCGCTGGCCAAGACGGGGGAGACCGAGCGCGCCCGCCATCACCTCGCGCTTGCCTCCAACCTGCGGCCCGATCGGCGCGATTACAGCTTCTACCGCGCGATGCTCGGCGCCTGAGGTCTGAGGGCCTGAGGGCGGCGCATATCGGCGTCTCGCTCGCTCGCGTGCAGAGCACGCCGCGCTCCCTGCGTCCTTGATCTGCTTGGCCTCAGGCCCTCAGGCAGCTTTTTGTGCCTCGTTTTCGCGGTGGGTCGCGGGGAGGATGGCGAGGATCGTCGTTCCTTTTCCGGGCGCGCTTTCCAGCTCCAGGGTGCCGCCGGCGAGGGTTACGCGTTCACGCATTCCAACCAGTCCAAAGCCATCCGTCCGGGCGCTGGGATCAAATCCGCGACCTCGGTCGGAGACTCGCAGGCGAAGCTTCTCACCGCTCTCGACCACTTCGACTTTGGCCCGGTCCGCTTCGCCGTGGCGGGCTGCATTGTTGAGTCCCTCCTGGACCAGGCGATAGGCGGCGTCCTCGATCTCGCGGACCAGGCGGTGCTCGGCGCGCCCGGCGTGGAAATCGAGGTTGACGTCGAGGTCGACCTCGATCGTCCCGCCTACGGTCAGACGTTCGCCGAGCGCCTCCAGGGCCGGGCCGAGGCCCAGCTCGTCGAGGGCGGTCGGTCGCAGGTCGGAGATCAGGCGCCGCATCTCGGCGATCGTGCTGTCGACCTGCTCGATCCCCTGCGCGAGCAGCCTCTCTGCCTCTTCGCTATTGCCCCGCCGTGCGGCGGAGAGCATCACCCGCAGGCCGGCGAGGCTCTGCAGTGACTCGTCGTGCAGCTCACGCGCCCAGCGGCCGCGCTCGCGCTCGGTCGCGGCGATGCTTTCACGGGTGCGCTCTTCGGCAACGGACTGCGCCGTCGCTACCGCGATCGCAGCGCTGGCGGCAAACGAGACGAGATCCTGCTCGTCGTCGTCGCTGAACCCCAGGTCCCTCGCCAGGGGATCGCGCGCGACGAGGACGCCAAGCGCCTGACCGCGGAAGACGAGCGGGACGAGCAGCGAGATGACCCCGGCCTCCGGGCGGCTGGGACGGGCCATCAGGCTCGGGTCGAGGTCGATCACCCTGCGCGGCTGCCGCGCTTCCAGCACCTGGCCGGGGATCGACCCGGCGATTGGGATTCGAGCCTCGGCGAGGTGGTCCTCGCGCTCGCCGGCGATAGAGGCGGTGGCAAGGTCGTCGCGATCACGAAGCAGGATCAGCAACGAGCGAGCTTCAACCAGCGCCCGGCCGCGCTTGACGACGATCTCGAGGATGCGATCGAGGTCGGTCTCGCCGCCGACTGCACGGGCGATCTCGGTTGTCGCTTCCAGTCGGTGCACGGCCCTCGCCATCTCATTGCCGCGGCTCTCGACGCTGCGGTAAAGGCGGGCGTTGTCGATCGCGATCGCCGTCCACTCGGCGAGGATCACCGCCGACTGCTCGTCGGCGTCGTCGAACTCACCCTCCTTCTCGGTCAGGTAGAGGTTCCCCCAGGCGTGGCCGCGGATCACCACCGGGACGCCGAGAAAGCTCGACATCGACGGATGGCCAGGGGGGAAGCCGTAGGAGCGCGGATGAGTGCCGACGTCGCCGAGGCGCAGCGGCCGCGGCCGCTCGATCAAGAGGCCAAGGACTCCATGCCCGCGTGGCAGGTTGCCAATCGTCCGCGCCGTCGGCTCGTCGATGCCATGGGTAATGAAGCGCTCCAGTTCATGACGGTCATCGTCGAGCACGCCGAGTGCCGCGTAACGGGCCCCGGTCAGCTCGCAGGCGACCTCGAGCATGCGGCGAAAGACGACCTCGGGATCCAGCTCGGCAACGAGGCTGCGACCTATGTCGATGAGCTCCCTCAGGCGAGGCTCATCGAGAGCCCCGCTGTCATGCCCCTGTGCCATTTGCCTAGCCCACCTCCGAGCTCGTTGGCATTTCGCATCGTACTCGCCTGCTGGGTTTTGCTCAAACGCACTCGACTGAACACATTCGCGGGAAAACCCCGATGGCGCAGTCATTCTCGGGCGGTTAGATGAAGTCATGACATCTATTAACGGGACTGGAAGCAACGCTAATCTCGTTGCCGTGATGCCCGATGCGGTCGCCGATCGCGCGCAGGAGCCGGCGACGACGACGATCGTTTTGGCCGACGATCACACCGTGATCCGCAACGCCCTGCGCATGCTGCTCGATGCCGAGCCCGGCTTCGAGGTGGTTGCGGAGGCCGGCGATGCCGACACAGCGCTGCGCTACGTCCGCGGTCACAAGCCGGCCGTCCTGTTGCTCGACCTCAATATGCCGGGGCGCTCCAGCCTCGAGGCGGTGCCCGAGATCCTCGCGGCCTCGCCGCAGACCGAGATCGTCGTGCTGACGATGCAAAACGAGCCGGCCTTCGCCCGCCGGGCGCTGCAGGCCGGCGTGCGCGGCTATGTGCTGAAGGAGGCGGCAGACGCCGAGTTGGTGCAGGCGGTGCGCAGCGCCGCGGCGGGCGACACCTATCTGCAGCCGGCCCTGGGCGCGCGGCTCGCTGCCGGCGGCGAGTCGCGCCAAGCGGACGAGCTGAGCGAGCGCGAGCGCGACGTCCTGCGCTTGATCGCCCTGGGCCACACCAACGCCGAGGTGGCCGAGCAGCTCTTCATCAGTATCCGCACGGTGGAGAGTCACCGCGCCCACATCCAGCAGAAGCTGCGGCTCTCGAGTCGCGCCGAGCTGGTTCGCTACGCGCTCGAGCGGGGGCTGGTCGAAACCTGAGGGACGGAAAAACTCCGCTACACGACTCCGCTCACCTAAGGAGCGGAATCACGCAGCGGAATTTGTGGGGGCTGGAGAAAGATTTGAAATCAAGGTCACCGCCAGCAGAGACCGTGACGACCGAGAAAATGTTTTCGTCAGTAAAGATTGGAATGTCACTCGTCCACTCTGCCCCGTTGTCCAGCACCACACCCGGTTGCTGAGAGAACGCCGCAAGCTGGAGTGCCTCCGGCAGCGTCCCGCCCTGTACGGCGCAGGAGTTTGCCGCGGCCGGTGCGCTCACCGCCGTTTCGCTCGCCGAGTTCTGCCAGCAGGCACCGGCGAAGTCCTCTGTGCCGGGCAAGCAGCCCGCTTCGTGGCCGTTGACCGACTGTGCCGTGATTGCGTTGACGGCGTTGAGGGCGGTCTGGGCGTCGGTCGCGCTTTTGGCGACGTCGGCGGTTTCGGCGTGGGCGGCGTTCGGCACCTGGCCGAGGCTGAGCTCGTTGATTTCAGCGCCGGTGATCAGCGTCCCGTTCTGCGAGTCGGCCGCCCCAAGCAGGCCCGGCTTCAACCTGTTGGCCGGAATCGAGCGCAGCTTCAGGCGGTTGCCGGGGAGGGACTTCACTTTCACCGTCCTACCGTCGATCTTTGCCCTCTTCGCCGCGTAGACGGTGCCGCCGAGGGCGAGGAACAGCGCTAAAACCGCGACGGCCAGCGCCGGTGAAGGTCGTCGTGTCCCCTGCCTCATCTCTCCCCCTTCGGTCAGAACAGCTTGCGGCGGTGAGCCTAGCCACGGTCCGGGGGAGAACCAAGAACGCTGGACGAACATTCAGCGATCAGTGGACTTCGCGCGGTTCGGTCAGGACGCAATTGGGCCGTGGCGCCGTCGCTGGTCGTGATTGCCGACGACCGGAGGTGTCTCAGGCTGGGGCGATCGCCTCCCGTCCAACGGATAGACTCGGTTGCGTAATCGGTCGGTGGTCAAGGGAAGTCCGGTGAGAAGCCGGCGCGGTCCCGCCACTGTGACCGGGTCAAGGACGTCGCAGGCGCTGTGCGCCAGCCACTGGGGAGGACACAGATTCCCCGGGAAGGTGCGGCCGACTCACCCCGGGAGCCAGGAGACCTGTCCCCGACCAGCCATGACAACCCTCGAGGAAAGGGTGGCTTAAATGCCAAGACTCGTTCCATTCCGGCTGGCCGCTGCGTGCGCGCTGGCTCTTCTGCTGTTGTTCTCGACCACCGCGCTGGCCGCTGCAAAGGCGCCTCGCGTCAATCTGCGGGTGGTCGGCAGCGGCGGCAAGACGCTGGCCGAACAGTTCGTAGGCGCCAAGACAACCTCGATCAAGACCAGCCCGAAGGCGACCTGCCTTGGCAAGGGCACCGGCGGCAGTGGCAAGTCGGTGCAGATCAAAGGGCCGACAGCGCTCGGCGTGCTCGCTCAGGCGTCGAAATTGACGCCCTCGTTGCGTCCCTTGCTGGCCACCGACCACTTCCTCTCCGAATTTGGCCTCGGCCTCTGCGGGATTGGAAAGTCGCACACGACCAAGAAGCTCTCTTGGTACCTCAAGGTCAACCACAAGAATCCCAACAAGGGCGGCGAACTGGTCAAGCTGAAGGCGGGCGACGAAGTGCTCTGGGCACTCGAGCCATACCCCTACCCCGACGAGCTGGCCCTGACCGCGCCACACGAAGCCGAAGCCGGCAAGCCGTTCACGGTCAGCGTCTCCTCCTATGACGAAAAAGGCAAGAAGACACCGGCTGCCGGCGTCTCGGTGACCGGCGCCGTCGCGCCCACCGGTGCTGACGGCACAACCACGGTGACGCTCTCGGCGCCGACGGTGCTGGTCGGCACCGACGCCGAGGACATCCCGTCCAACCAGGTCGCGGTCTGCGTCAGCGGGGCCTGCGGCGGGGGCTGATTCGATGAGAGGCCCCGGCACGGCGGTCGCGATCGCGCTTTGCATAGCGTTCGCGGTCGCCGGCTGCGGCCTCGGCCCCGGCAAGGGGTTGGGCGACGTCGAGCTGACGGTGACGCGGGACTTCGGGACCGTGCCGCTGCTTCACCGTCAGCTCGACGACGTCACCGAGGCGGACACCGTGATGCGCGCCCTCGAACGCAGCACCGACATCTCGACCGCTTACGGCGGTGGCTTCGTGGAGTCGATCGAGGGCCTCGAAGGTGAAACTCGGGACGGCGAACGGTTCGACTGGTTGTTCTATGTGAATGGCGTCGAGTCGACGATCGGGGCAGCCGCATATGACCTGAAGGGCGGCGAGTCGGTCTGGTGGGACTACCGCGATTGGAGCGCGGCGCTGCAGGTACCGGCCGTGGTCGGAGCCTGGCCGCAGCCTTTCCTCGACGGCTACGACGGCAAGCGGCGGCCGGTGGCGGTCGAGTGCCTCGGTGGCGGCGAGGCCTGCGCGACCGTGCGCGACAGCCTCGAAGGGGCCGGTGCCTCGGTGGCGGCGGGATCGCCCGACGGGGCGATTCGGGTCTTGGTCGGGCCATGGGCGCAAGTGCGACGCGACCCGGCGGCGGCGCAGATCGAGGACGGGCCGCAGACGAGCGGAGTCTTCGCCGACTTTCAAGATGACGCCAGTCGCTACTCCTTGCAGGGGCTTGGTGAAGATGGACGGGTGGGACGGACCTTCGGGACGGACGCCGGCCTCATAGCGGCGACGCGCCGCTATGAGGCGCCGCCGGTGTGGGTCGTCAGCGGCACCACCCCGGCCGGGGTGGCCAGCGCCGCCGGCCGGCTCGACACGGCGG